>Ga0315338_1000274_pt1 | contig 153149 bp, 132 predicted proteins | sample ASW8metaG_FD_204518 | JGI IMG/M metagenome (GOLD analysis project Ga0315338, IMG submission 204518) | Ammonia-oxidizing marine archaeal communities from Monterey Bay, California, United States - ASW #8 | ecosystem: Environmental > Aquatic > Marine > Coastal | place: USA: California | collected... | reverse complement strand
CGAACGATTTCGCCCGATTCGTTGACAACGCAGACGGAAATATGCTTGGCATGAATATCAAGTCCGACGTAAAGCATAGCAACCTCCTAGATCAGTGGTCATAGGAACCTCCAACACTTGGTTCCACGTTACCAGACTGACAGAAACTTCCTACATAGCTTCACGCCGAACGCATTTGTGCCGCATGCTGTGTGAACTCAGCAAGAGGGATCGGACTACTGCGAATTTAAACGCCCCGCTGACTATTTCAAGCGTAAATCCCTCTCAGGCGTTGTTCGAATTTCTCTGGATTTGTGTGCTACATTTGTAAAGCACAAGAATCTGGAGGTAGAGATGCAAACGTTCGAAGAATACCAGCAGTGGCTTGAAACCCAGGTGACTGCACTAGACCGTGCGTACAACAACTCTCTCGGCTTCGACCCGACCGATTTTCTCACTCCAGCAGATTGCTGGGAGATTGTTAATGAGGCAGGGTGGAATGCCAATAGACTAGGATGGTCGACTCTGGCGTTAGAGTGCTTCGATTTTGCTGACTGTGGTGACTACCGTCCAGTGAGCGTAATGCTAGGCAAGTGCATAGCCAAGTGTCGTTCGGAATCGCTAGTGCCGGTTGGAGTGGCCTCCCCAGCGCAATCGTTAACTCAAGCTGATGCTCAGCCCGAGGCTCCGAAGCAACAGATCGATCGCTGGTCGCAAGTAGGGATTGGAGTACATGCAGATTGCAGGGGGACCAACGGAAGGCTGCAATTCATAGCCTATTTTCCATGCCCTGAAATTGAGGCTAAGGTCACTCTATCAATGGGTGCTGCGTTCGAGTTGCGCCAATCGCAACTTTCCAAGCTTTTGCTACTGCTAGCCGGTTCTGACGATGGAAAAACGGTTGAGAAAAGCAAAGTCATCGATGAATATGGCTATGCGGTAGTTGGAGCGGTACGCAGAGAAGTGGATGAGAGAGGCAATGATCTTCGTTCGTTTGATAGTCACGACTCGGCATCTCAAGTTACACCAGAGCAGCGTCTTACCGGGGCTATTCGGACTAATTCGCGGGATTTCCGTGAGAAAGCACCGATGATAGCTCACGACCTTCGCGTGTTTAGCGCGGATCATCCGACAAGGGTCATCTCCCAGGTACTCGTACGTCCAATGATCCGGCGCGAAATTCCGGGAGAACACTCTTTCTATACCTTTGGCGGCAGCATCGACTTGTCTTAGGTGGCCTGCCACACGTCGGTCACCTCAGCCACAGCTGAAAACCTCTGATTTCTCAGCTATTCCTGGCAACTTTCTGGCATTTCTTCCCGCAGAATCACGCGGAAGTGTGCAGAAAAGTCACTCCGAACATGTGGCTATGTGGCGGACGCCCCCTCCGCCACCGCTACATGTCAGAGGCCCAGTTTTAACTTTTCCCGTCGCTGCTGTTGGGCCGCCGGTAGCGACTAATTCTCAATAGGAGGCCTTCCAATGAAAGCCAACTTAACTTCCTCTCGTCGTCCTGAGTCGGTCGATCTCACAACCGTCCCCAGCCAGTTGTCTTGGGCTGAGTTACTCAAACGATTCCTATCAGGACACGACAACCCTAACACACCTGTTGATTGGTACCACGACGAGCTGGAGACTCGCATTATGCCGATTTCCAGTAAAGAGATGCCTGATGAATTGAGACTCAACAAGACTTGGATCATGAGTTTTCCTTCAGACAAGTGTCGTGCCGATGAGCTAATGGATTCTACTAGATTTTGGGGGATCAGTGAGTTTGGCTACCGAATTGGCATCAGTGGCTGGAACTATGTTCAGAGGGTAGCCGAGCACGTTACTTTCGAGTTCGACCACGGAGATGATCACAACGATGCACTGACTACAGAAGAATTGGAGAGTCTTGCGGATTCTCTGGGGGGATCGTGTGAAGTTCGTCGTAGCACTCGTGGCAAAGGATTGCATTGTCGGGTGAAGCTGGCAGAGCCGGTGCCAGTCAAGAACCATAGCGAATACGGGGAGCTCTGTCGGTACACGCTTGCAAAACTGGGAAAGCAGCTGGGGATCGACCTCCCGAGCATGGCTTGTGGCGTAGGTTGTATCCTGTGGATTTGGAGCAGAGATGCAACACCTGAGAACCGAGGATTTGAGTTGCTCTATCCCCAAGCTGAGGACTTTGTCGCTGATCCGGACTGGAGAAACCAAGTTCCAGGACAAGCTGTTCGAGTCAGCAAGAACAAGACCGTAGAACTAGACGACGAGCATCAAGGTTTGGCTGATTGGCTAGAGGAACAAGGTTATCCATTCTATCGGCGCTCGTTTGAAGGTGGCGAGTGTTTTGGTACACACACCTGCGGTCTCCAAAAGGCATATACACAGTTAAAACTGAGAGGATCTTTTTCGACAGTTTCGCGAGGGACTGACCCGAGCGAACCAAATTGCTACATGATTCCTAAGGAGGGTGGCGCTTGGCAGGTCTTTCGATACGGAACGGCTGACGAACCAGATTGGACCCAGCGTCAAAGTGATGGGCATAGCTGGTGCTGGTTCAATCAATTCGACACATGCAGCGGAGACGACTGGAGCGAGCTCTGTGTCCGATTCGATGGTACCAGAAAACATGCTGATCGTGGGAAGGCGTACGTTCTGCCTAACTTCGAAAGTGCTGCAAGTGTAGTAAATCATGCTGGTAGTTCAATCTCAGACCCTAGCATTTCTGAGCGAGAGGTGACGCTCACTCTGGATGGTAGAACAATCTATTGTTCGATGGAGCGAATAGGCGACGAGGCTACACCTAAGGGTTGGAGTAAGCTTACGCAGAAAAAGTTTGGCTGTAGCACTTCTTTGCCAGGTACTACTGTTGATCGTTCTGATGATTCGTTGATGGAAAACATCAGAATCTGCTATCACGTCAGTGAAACGGTTCAACAGGAGGCCAGCACAGAGTTTTTTGTTCGACATGATGACGGAACGTGGAAGTGTGAAACAAAGGACAACGTCAGGCTGCTTCTAAGGAGCCAGGGATGTAGTGCCGACGCAGCCGATAAGCTGATTGGGTCTGAAATCCGGAGTCCATGGAAGATTAGCGCCGATCCATTCAGGGAGGAGTATCCGGAACCTGGCGTTTGGAATCGGGGCTTTAAGTTTAGTTGCGATCCTGAAGAGGGTGAGTATCCGCATTGGCGTATGATTCTGGATCATACTGGTAGCGGAATTGACCAGGCAGTTTTGGAAGACGCCTGGTGCCAAGAACACGGCATTCGTACGGGTGGTGATTTTCTGTTTGCGTATTTTGCGATCATGGCTCAAGCGCCAGAGCGCAGGACGCCTTACCTGTTCTTGCAGTCGGCCGAGAACGCTTCAGGAAAATCCACGCTTACGGACGCGATCAAGCTATTGCTCGATGATGGGGCAGTAGTGGCTGCCGATTACGCATTGACCAATCAGCAAGGGTTCAATCGTGAATTGGTAGGTGGGGTCGTCTTCACAATCAATGAGACCGATCTGAGTCGGGCCGGTGAAGCGGCCTACTCGAAACTCAAAGAGTATGTGACGAATCCAGAAATCACGATTCACCCCAAGGGAGGTACGCCCTTCAAGACAAAGAATTGGTCTCGCTGTATTCAAACAGCCAACGACCTTTCACATTGTCCAGTAGGTTTTGACGATGAACGAGTTATCGTAATCGAACTTACTAAGATTCCTGCTGAGGAGGTGTTGGATTGGGAGACGAAGCTAAAGCCCAAGCTGATGGAACAGCGGGGGCACTTTCTTCATGCTCTGCTCAACTATGAGCTACCTCCGGTGGCTCCAGGGTCGAGGTGCTTTCTGCCGATCCTTAGCACTGACGCTAAGGCGGTAACTATCGAGAGCAACTTGCCGACCTTAAACGAAGACCAAGAAAAGTGGTGCCACAGGACCATTGACTTGGCTCAAAAGGGCGAGTGGAAAGGGTTGAAGACTTTCGATGAGTTCAGTCCGCGTATCAAGGGGGGCCCTAGTAATCCCAGTTCTTGGCGTGCGGCCTGGAACAAAATGGAGCCCCATTTCCGCAATGCAGGTCTGAATCCCATCAAGCGGGCTTTCGTGAAAAGCGGGCCCAACAAAGGGGCTGCCGCTTGGGGTTTCCAGAAGTGAGATGTGGCTAGCCGGACACTCGGACACATTCGGATACTCTTTTCTATCTCTTGTCTATCTTCTGTGCGTATATAAGTACACATATATGTACACACACAGAGGGAGTAGAGAGTGAGAAGAGACACTCCGGGTGTCCGAATGTCCGGACCCCTCACAAATCCACCCCCCAGGTGCCCGAGGCCCGGTTAGGTCCACATGGAGATGCCCCATAATCCTCCTTCAATTGGGGAAGCTAGGAGAAAAATGCCTCGAAAGAGAGTCGTTTACTTCATGCCCAGATGGCACGAATTGTCGGTGCTTTTCCGAAGCGCTAACAGGCCCCAGTAACCAGGCTCCAGCAATGGCAGGCTAGAAGGCCAGGGCGGCTACCTTGTCGAGATCGACCCCCAGCCCCTGGAGATAGATGGCCGTGGTAGAGATGCGGGCATGACCCAGCTGCCGGCTGATTCCAGCCAAATCGAGCCCTGCCTCATAGAGGGCCACGGCGTGCCCATGCCTCAGCCCGTGGGGATGAGTGTCAATCTTGGTGCGAGTTCCCAGCCGTTTCAACAGTCTCCTGACGTGGGAGGTAGCCAGCTGCTCCCCGGTCCGAGTGGTGAATACCAAGTCCTCGCCAGCTGCTCCAGATTGGGCCAGCCACAGCTCGAACCAACCATAGGTGGTTACCAAGGCCACCAGGCGTCGTTTGCCACCCTTGCCGCAGCGGACGGTGATGCGATCCTCCTCGACATCGCTGGCTCTCAAGGCGAGTGCCTCACTCACCCGCAGACCCGAATGATACATGACATCGATCAGAGCCTTGTCTCTCAGCGAAGTTGGTCGGCAGGCATGAATCAGTGTTTTCACTTCAGTTGGTGTTATCGCGCGCATGGTATCACTTCCGTCCCAAAGTGTAACAAAGTTGTCAGTTGTCCTACTCAAATCTATGTCACCTATGCTGGTTGTCAAAAAGCGTAACAATTTTTTTGGAGCGAGCGGCGTGTTCTAGTGCCGTGATGGACTCCGCATGTTCTCCAGTTGGTAATTGAAACTGTCGGAGTCACATCGAATGGTAGGGGTAGTAGAGGGGGGAGGGGTTAAAGCGGCCGGTGATGAGCAGGCCATCGAAATACCCCTCTATAAGCCCTATGTGCAGAGAGAGAGAGGTCAGTTTTTTGAGTGTCAAAATTGTGAGGGGCTCTACAATCCAGACTCTAGGAGCAAACAATCTCGCCATCGCAGGACCGCGGTGGGGAGAGTCCTGCTGCCTAGGTTCCTGGTTGTCCGAGCCCTAGATTCCTGGCTCCTGGATTGTCCTGAAAAGCTACGCTTATATATGAATCGACGAGAACTCAAAACCTGGCTGACGGATCGCTTCAAGGAAGCGGAACCACTCGATCGACCCTCGGAGATGATCAACCCGCAGGATGTGGCAATCAAGGCCACCAAGAAGCTGGGATTGTTGGGACTTTGCAGCCGTGAACTGTTCAGTCAGGGGTCTCAGGTCGAAACACCGCAACAATGCGCAGCGGTTCTCAGCGGCTGCTTGGCCGCTCTCAATCAAACCGACATCCGCCCACAATCACTACCGATCGATCCAGAGCTGCTAACTGTGAGGGAGGCTGCACAGCAGTACAACCTCGGCCAGCGCACACTCTATCGGCTTGTCGAAAGAGGAGAACTGCCACATCATCGCATCGGCACAGCAATCCGCATCAAGCCGACTGACCTACTGAGCTATCTGGAAGATCAGGCGCAGCCGCAGGCAGTCCAGGAAAGTCTATTTGATTAGCGGCCTCCTGCATGTACTCCGCATTGGCATCCAGATGTCCATAGCGAGTAGCTACCATCCGTGTGTCTACATGTCCCATCAATTTGGCAACTGTGAGGGCATCTTGCCCAGAGGTGAGACGATGGTGCGCAAACGAATGCCGGAGAGTGGTAGCCGTCAGATTCGGCATATTCAATCTGCGCTTCAACCTGCGGAAGCGACAGCGCACTGAGTTGCGGTTCCACGGCTTTCCACGACCATTACGAAACAGTTTTCCTTCGGGATACTGCTCGACCAGTCGTCGAACGGTCTGTAGGGCCTCGGGAGGAAGATAGACAACACGGTTCTTCCGGCGTCCCTTGCTCATCAGGATGGGCAGGACTAGTCGTGTCCCGTCGAAATGGACCGCTTCAAACTGGTGCATTTCTTGTGGTCGGGCTCCTGAGGAGAGCATAACCACCAAATAATCCTTGAACTGCTGATCGGTGGCAAGCTCCAGCACCTTCTCCCAAGTGTCGGGAGGCAAGAACTCCTGTCTCACCAGTCGGGAAGGCTTGGGCATCTTTGCGATCGGGTTTGATTCTAGATAGCCCATAGTCACTGCCCAGTTCATGATTCCCTGAATGAGCGAAATGCGATCATTGATGGTTGTAGGGCTTTTTACGCGCGGGCTGTTGTCGATCCAGTTCTGGACGTGGTAGGCCTTCAGGTTTGCAGCTTTTAAGGTAGCTGAAACTGACTTTCCAAAGGCTTTTATAATTCCCTGGCGAGACTTGCAAGTTTCTGCAGCTAGATTGGCTTGGGCCCAGCGCCAATAGGAGTCTAGCACCTGACGCACTGTAGAATCGGCTGCGGGAGCCCCCAAGTGCATCAACTCATGGTACTTGGCAAACGCCTTGTCTCGGTCCTTACCAAGCGGGCGCTGCTTGCCATTGATCTGGACGTACCAAGTCTGATTCTGTTTTCGAAGCCACGGTTTTGGAATACGCATCGGTTTTTCCTCCAAGCAAGTCTAGGTTGCAGGAAGGCATATACCGTGCATTTACCGTGCATTTAATGCAGAGATTTGTCGAGGGGTCGAAGAAACACCCACTCAATCCCGAGAAATAGAGTGGAGCGAAAGGGATTCGAACCCTCGACCTCTGCATTGCGAACGCAGCGCTCTCCCAACTGAGCTACCGCCCCAACGGATAAGCGAAATTTTAGAGGCTTCGAGCAGTAGTGTCTAGGCATTGAGAAGTCGGCTACAAGGTGACTTGCCGAGTGACGCCTATTCGGGAACTTTTTTTGTCGGCCGCTAACGGGGCGTCTGTTTTGCTTTGGCCAAGAAGGGGCGCAGCTCGTCAACGAAATCGCCTGCGTCTGCGAACTGACGGTAGACGCTGGCAAATCGGACAAAGGCAACCTCGTCCAGCTCCCGTAGGTGGTCCATAACCAGTTCGCCCAACCGTCGGCTGTCGATCTCCGTTTCGAAGGAAGTGTAAACGTCGTTTTCGATCGCTGCCACGGTCCGTTCGATGTCTCGGTCGCCGATGGGTCGCTTCCAACAAGCCCGCTCCAAGCCACACTTGATCTTGTCGCGCGAGAAGGGTACCCGAGAGCCGTCCTTTTTAACCACCTTAATTGCTGAATCTTCGATCCGCTCGTATGTGGTATAGCGTCGTTTGCACTTCAAACATTGACGTCGGCGGCGAATCGAAAAGCCGTCCTGGCAGGCTCGGGAATCGATGACACGGTCGTTATCCGTTCGACAGAATGGGCATTTCATGGAGCCTACTATACACGAGTCGAAAAACACGTAAAGCGTCTCTACGAAACTGTTTGCAAATGGAGTGTTCTGCCGGAAAGATGTCTCGCTCGACGACGAATAGCCTGTCGGAGCTGTTAAATTGGGACAACCTTCCAGGTCTGACTCGCCGTGTGACCTAGAGAGCCCTGTACTGACGCTTTGAAATGCGTCAAAATCAGAATACTCGGATACAAAGGAGACGTAACCAACGATGAACTGCCCTACTTGCTCCTTAGAAGTGTTCGATGAGGCGGCCTACTGCCACCACTGCGGAGCGAATTTGACTGAGCAAAGCACCTCTCCTACACCGCAACAACTTCTTCAGGCCGCCACTGGCTCCGGACGTTCGGAGGAAGACCCCCCCGAGCGGGAGCTGTGGCAGGGGCACTATTCGAAGCTAGCGATGGTCGGTTCGTGGATTGCCGCTGTCGTCTTTACTCTTGTAGCGTTTGTCATTGCAGCCGTAGCTGGTTTCGGCGGGACGGGCTGGCTTGTTTCGCTTTCACTCATTCTGCTGGTTTGGATTGGGCTGGTCGTCCGGCTAGTTTATCTTCAACTTAGCCGCCACTATCTGCTCTCGAATCAGCGTTTCGTCCACGAACAGGGTCTGCTATGGCGCGAGATCGATCGGATCGAAGCGATCGACATCGACGACGTGTCCTTCGTGCAGGGACCGATTGAAAGAATGTTGGGGGTAGGCACGGTCCGTATTCTTTCAAGCGACCAGTCGCACTCAACGATCGAACTGCAAGGCATAGAGAAGGTGCACGATGTAGCCGCTTTGATCGACGAAACCCGCCGCCAGGAACGCCGCCGCCGCGGACTGTATGTTGAGTCAGTGTGAACTAGACGTACCAAGGCATCGGAGCCAGACCGTCAGCTGAAGAAATACTGGTGGCGCCTACTTCTCGGCTTCCGACCAGTCCCGCCGTTGGCGGCTGCTAGGGATATCCATCGCTTTGCGGTATTTGGTGACCGTGCGACGGGCGACGGTGATGCCATGTTCCGCGAGTGCTAAGACGAGCGCGTCGTCGCTTAGTGGCTTGGTTTTGTCCTCTTCGTCGACGATCTCCTGCAGTTTCAGTCGGACCTTGTCCCATGCAACTTCCGAACCGTCAGCCCCAGTGGTGCCGCCGACAAAGAATCGCTTGAGCGGAAAAATCCCTCGAGGAGTCTGCATCCATTTGTCGTCGACAGCCCGGCTAACCGTAGTGACGTGCACACCTACCTTGTCGGCAATCTGTTGCATTTTCAAAGGCTCAATATTCTCAGGGCCATCATCGAGAAACTTTGTTTGATGATCGACTATCGCTTGCGAGACCCGCGTGAGCGTACTGCGGCGTTGCTCGATTGCCTCGATGATCCATTGTGCCGAATTTACCTTGCGTTTGATGTACTCACGAGTCTCAGCGTTCGTGCCAGGGTCTTGCAGAAGTTTGCGATAGGTTGGGCTGATATAGAGCGACGGCAACTGGCCGTCCTCCAACCGCACTTCGTAGCCCCCTTCTTTTTTTAGTTCGACAAAAACGTCTGGCGTAACCGAGGGGACGAAAGTTTCATTAAACTCGGCTCCTGGCTTGGGCTTGAGGGTACGAAGATCTTCCCACGCTTCCTGAATCGTTTCGATCGAAAAACCGGTCTTCTTTGAGATCAATGGCAGGCGGTTATTTTCCAGATCTTCAAGATGATTCTCTATCAACACCTGTAGTTCTTCGAAAAACAGTAAGCCTGGTGTCAGCTGTAACAGCAGACACTCTTTGAGATTGCGAGCGCCGACGCCCGGCGGGTCGAGGCGTTGGACAATTGCGAGCGCATCGCCTGCCATCTCCATCTGCTTAGCATGCCATGACTCGGCGTCGCCGTTGATCTCAGCCGGCAAGGCTGAAAGCAACTCTTCCAAGGGAACTTTGAGGTAACCGTTGGAATCGAGATTGTATATGATCCGCTCGCAGATTCGTCGGACCTCAGGATCTAGGTCGTACCAGCTGAGTTGGTGTTCCAAATATTCCAGCAACGATTCGGGTCGAGCCACCATGTTGGCCATCGCATCGTGACGACGATCGCCCTCTGCTTCAACTTGGCCGCGCGAAGGCCGACTCTGCTCTTCATAGACGTCCGGCAGATTGTCGGACATGTTTAGCAAACGCTCGAAGTCGTCCTCGTTGTTAGTGTCGTCGCCGACGACTAACTCTTTTTCACTCTCAGTAGGACTATCCGGGCTGACAACCGCTTCTTCCAACGGCCCATCCGATTCGTCGGGCTCGATCTGGTCAAGTACTGGGTTATCTTCCATCTCCTGTTCGAGGCGTTCTTGCAAGGCCATGATTGGCAGCTGCAGAATCTCCATCGACTGGATCATCCGCGGTGCGAGCACCTGCTTCTGAGCCATCTGCATTTGTTGGCCGAGGGAAAGTCGCATCGATTCGTCGCCAGGAACCTTTAAGAGACTGATTAAACAAACGAGTATTGCGGAGTGGATAACTCCTGAGTCTTCTGTAGCATAATGCTGATGTGTGCCGAAGGTCAAACTTGCTGTCGGAGTGCTCTTCCGGGCCGCAAATCATAGCCAGCATGCAAGAAAAAAACGGCGCAATAAACTTGACAGCCCGCAGCTTTTTTGCTCCGCATAATCTATTGTACGTCACTCCAGCGATTCGGGAGAGCGTTTTTGCTCGTAGAACGAGAGGCTTTCCTGTCAGTCAATCGCTATGCGGCTCTGTGTCACCTGGGGCACTCCAGGACAATATCCTGGTCAGGTTAGCTTACTCGAGAAATAGGGGAAAACTTACCCCCCAGGTGAGTCACCGCCAAACTGATTTAGTGCCTCGCTGAGTCCGGGTAGATTCATACCTCCGGTGAGCTCCTGCATCTGCTCGGCGTGTAGCTGCTTGGCTTTCTGCTGTACCGAATTGAAAGCGGCCGGCAGTAGGTCTTCCAGCAGTTCTTGATCCTGTTTCTCCACGAGCGAAGGATCGATCCGCACTGCCAGTACTTCGCCCACACCGTTGGCCTCTACTTCGACCAATCCGCCGCCCGCGTTTCCAACGACTCGCTTGGTCTTGAGTTCCTCGGCGAGTTGCTGCATTTTGCCACCCATTTCCTGGGCCTGCTTCATTACGTTGCCGAGGTTTGCCAAGTTTCCTAATCCTTTGAGCATCGTGGTCACTTCTTTCTTATGTGATCGATCCTGTGATCCGTATGGGACTGAGGTCGGAGAAAATGGGCGTTTAGTATCTATTCTTCAGGTGGAACATAGCGAAGTCGGGCTGGGTCGCCGTCAAAAAGTTCCATCGCCTTTTGCACAAACGGTTGATTGGTAATCTCCAATTGTTGTTGTCGTCGAGAGGCTCGTGGCGGGGTAGGTTTCTGGGCCGTGTCCACTCTCTTGGATGCGCGCAGCTGCAGGGGAACCTTTATACCACAGACGCCTTGGAGCGCAGCCTCCAAGCGACTACGATTGCTTGCCCGCTCACAGATGTCCCGATGAAAACTCTCAATGAAGCTTACGGCAAGTCGTCCTTCTGAATCGACGGCGACTTCGTCGGCTGCGGCAGCATGGTCAGCCAGGATGCCTGTCAACGAGTTGAGCGCCTGTTTCCAAATCTCCTCGGCATTATCAGACGTAAGAGGCGTTCGTGCGTTCTCGACCGGTGCCACATTAGCATCAACAGTCGGCTCTTCCACATGGGGGGCACTCAAGGTTGCCGGGGAGGGCGCCTGACTTGAGCGAGGTCGGCCTGATGGAGCGGGACTGCGACTTGGGGATGGACTAACGGTTTCGTTTTTTTTTGTTGGGGATGCAGCCGCAACAGTCGCTCCCGAATGCTTAAGCTGTTCGATGAGCGCTGCCAGATCGTCGAGATTCTCCAGGCTACAGATTCTCACGATCGCCATTTCAGCCAGCGTACGAGTGTGCGTGCTGACACGCATCCGAGCCGCAGTTTGATCAAGTACCTGAATCATCGCGAGCAAAGTTTCAATCCCCAGTTGCTCAGCAGCCTCGCGAATTTCTTGCTGCTGGCACGGTAGCGCGTACAACAATTGCGAGGCGTCGCAACCAACCGACTGAGTCATTACGTCGCGAAAGTACCCCAATAACTGATCGATGAGCTGGCTGACCTCTGCCCCTTCGCCAATTGATGCATCGAGCTGCTGGAGCCCCTGGGCGGCGTTCCGTTGTACTAAGGACAAAGCCAGATCGCTCAGCCGTGTAGCCGGCGCGATGCCGAGCATGCTCGTGACGTCGGTCGCAGAAATTGATTTGCTTCCAGTCGAAAGTAGTTGTTCTAGAAGCGACTGACTATCGCGCATCGAACCGGCGGCGCGCATAGCGAGAATCTGCAATGCATCGGGCTCCACAACCACACCTTCCGTGGCAGCGATCTGTTCGAGTCGCGATTGGATCGCTGTGGCCTCGATCCCCGCAAAGTCGTAGCGTTGGCAACGCGACAGGATCGTTACGGGTATCTTGTTGGGCTCAGTGGTGGCGAAGATAAATTTGACATGCTCTGGGGGTTCTTCGAGAGTCTTCAACAACGCGTTGAATGCCTCTTTGGTGAGCATGTGGACTTCGTCGATGATGTATATCTTAAAGCGAGCGCGGCTCGGTCGAACCGCGACGTTCTGCCGAAGCTGGCGAATCTCGTCGATGCCGCGGTTACTGGCGCCGTCGATTTCCAACACGTCGATGTCGTCGCCGGAGCTGACGCTAATACAGATTTCGCATTGATTACATGGTGTAGATGACGTGCCCTCAGCACAGTTGAGCGCCTTCGCCAAAATCCGGGCGGCAGAAGTCTTACCGACTCCTCGCGCGCCGGTGAATAGATAGGCGTGGCCGACCCGTTCGCTGGCGATCGCGTTGGTTAGAGCCTGAGAAACGTGCTGTTGCCCGATCAGCTCTTCGAAGGTCTGTGGCCGATAGCGGCGGGCAACCACGACATAGTCTTTAGATTTATCACCTGTCGGATTCACAGCCGAGGGCGGAGTTTCAGACATGGTGCTTACCTTGCAGGCGTTCCCTTTTATTCAATGTAAGCCTCGACCACCGGCGAGAGGCCCCCACACAAAGAAGCGCAGGCTTATGGCTGCTGTGTTTCCACCCTGACCAGGTTCGCTAGGCCCCCATTGCAAGGGCCCCTCGCCAGCGGCCGGATGCTCGCGGCCGCCAAACACCCCTTTGTACGCTTCTTGGGCCAAATCGTCAAAGCCCCCGTTATTTCCAGACTTGCAGTACAGGCACGGTGCTCTGGGAGTGAATCCGCTGCCGTTGCAAACGGCGCCTGCCCCACTGCTTGAACCAAAGAACTCTGCTAAACTCGCGGATTGGTTTTTCACTACACATACACGGTTTTCTATGGATCCTCGACGCAAATTACCGGGCGAAGACCAATGGGGTGAGCTCTATCCGTTCGCCTCGAATTATTTTGACCTTGATGGTGCCCGATACCATTATCTCGACGAGCATCCTGCCGGTCAGTCACCTGAACAAGTACCGGTGTTGTTGTTCGTACACGGCAACCCGACCTGGTCGTTTCACTGGAGGAGATTGGTTCTTGCACTTCGGGGAGAGTATCGCTGTATAGCGCCCGATCACATCGGGTGCGGACTGAGCGATTTGCAACTTCACCCGCTGCGTCTGGCCGACCATGTCGAGCATTTATTGCGGCTCGTGGAATCACTGGACCTCAGTCGTGTGACGTTGGTGGCCCAAGATTGGGGTGGAGCAATTGGGCTGGGAGCCGTCCAGCGTGCCAGTGAACGATTCGAGCGGTTAGTGTTGCTGAACACTGGCGCTTTTAAACCCTGGTTTATTCCTTGGCGGATTCGCGTCTGCCGCTGGCCAGTAGTGGGGCGCTTGGCAGTGCAGGGTGGAAATGCCTTCTCCCGTGCCGCGTTGCGAATGACCGTGCCGCGTACCGGCCGTCTCGACCCACGAATTGAGCGGGCGTATCTAGCGCCTTACTCCGATTGGCACCAGCGCTCGGCGGTTTATCAATTCGTCCGCGACATCCCACTTTCTACTGCGCACCCTACCTGGCATACCCTAGCCGATATCGAAGCCGAGTTACCGAACTTGGCTGCTCTGCCGTCTCTGTTAGTTTGGGGTATGCGCGACTGGTGTTTTACACCGGAGTGTCTCGACAAATTCAGGCACTATTGGCCTGCGGCTGAAGTTAAGAAAATCGCCGACGCCGGTCACTGGGTACTTGAAGACGCCGCTGAAGAATCTCAAGTGGCAATTACAGATTTTCTCTCTAGGACCTCGCCCAGCGTCATGGGTGCCATTTCATGATTTCCGTCGGAGCGTGTGCAACTTTGGCCTGTCTGTGGGAAGCCACTGCTCCCAAACCAGGAAATGTATACCGGGGAGCCGACTTCGAGGATCTCACTTACGCCGATTTTCTGACCAGCGCTGCCGTTGTTGGACCAATCTTAGAGCGAACCGCAGCGGCCGGGGTTGGTGCTGCGGTGCACGCCGCAATCGATGCCACGCGCACTGCTGTCGGCACAAACACCAACCTGGGTATGGTGCTCTTGCTGGCTCCCTTGGCCGCGGTTCCTCGGGATCTGTCTCTGCCCGACGGGATCAACGCCGTGCTAGATGCGCTCACGGCTGCTGACACCGCGGAAGTTTATGCGGCGATCAGCTTGGCCCAGCCAGGTGGCCTGGGCGAAGTCGAAGAGGCCGATGTCCGCGATGATCCGCCAGTCGAAATTACTTTGGTTGAAGCGATGCGCTTGGCGGCTCACCGCGATCTCGTGGCAAGACAATATGTCACCGCATTCCAGCAGGTCTTCGCCACTGCCGAGCAAGTACAACTCTGCTACAGGAGCGGATTGGCACTCAGTGAGGCTGTTGTTCATGGTTATCTGCAGCTACTCGCAGAGGTGCCCGATAGTCTCATCGCCCGCAAGTGCGGCGTGGCGTTGGCTCAGGAGGCGTCCGACCGAGCCGCGTCTGTTCTTAAGAGCGGGCTTCCCGGCAGTAGCGTGTACCAGACCGCCACTGCGGATCTCGACTTCTGGCTTCGCGCAGACGGACACCGCCGCAATCCGGGTACATCCGCCGATCTGCTCGCCGCGAGCCTGTTTGTGCTCTTAAGGGACCAGAGGTTAGACTGGCCGGTGAGGTTTTACCCATGAGCCCCAAAGACGCTTCGTAACACTTCAATATGAATCCACAGTATCACGTTCGGATTGAGAAAGAGCGCTTAGTGTTCAGTGCTGCGCACTTCATTACTTACGATGGCGATACTTGCGAGCGACTGCACGGCCATAACTACCATGTCGCTGCCGAAGTTTATGGCCCGCTAGATGAGAACCAATACGTCGTCGACTTCATCCTTATCCGGGATATTTTGCAAGCGCTTGTCGACGAACTTGACCACCGCATGCTGTTGCCGACGGGTCACCCGACAATTCGAGTTGTCGAACAGGCAGAAGAAGTGGAGGTCACACATGCCGAGCGACGTTGGGTATTCCCACGAGGCGATTGTGTGTTGCTGCCCGTGGCGAACACTACCTCGGAGCTGCTAGCTCAGTATCTGAGCGAGCGGCTTCTTGAGGCGCTTGAAAATCGCCTGGGACAGCGGCCTGGGCGTGTGAAAGTCTCAGTCGACGAATGTGACGGCCAATGGGCTACTTGTGACATTCGCAGCGATTGACTACTCGTCGGTCGTTTCAGATCCAACCTTTCCGGCTCAAACCGGTGAAACCCTCGTACCTAAACAGTGATAGCGTTGGTAGCATCAAGAGTTTAGATCGATGTTCGCGGTCTACACGATCCGCAAGGTCTGCTCAAGTTTCCCATTCTGCTAGGCCGATTTTTTCATTGTATAGCACGACGTAGTCGGCCTCTCAAGTCGCGCCTGCGAATCAGACCACCAGCCCAATAGGATCGCCCTAGCGGTAGTTTCACAATGTCAAATTTGCACAAAGCCGCGGTTCTGTTGACGTCGCTTCCAGAAGAAGAGGCAGCTACTTTAATGGGTCGTCTCGACGCGAAAATGGTCGAACAAGTTTCTATCGAGATCGCTCGTCTGAAGAACGTTACAGCCGAAGACGAACAGCAGGCAATTTTGCAGTTTGCTGAGTCTGCTCCCGCTGGTTCCAGTTCTCCTTTGGCGGGGCTGGAGCGTGCGAGGTCATTGGTCGAGAAGGCGCTGGGGAAAAAAGCGGGAGAGACCATAGACAACATCCGCCAGTCGATCGAAGCAGTGCCATTTTCATTCCTGCGACAAGTCGACAGCCAGAATATCCTTACCTACGTCATCGATGAACATCCACAAACGATTGCCTTGATCTTATCTCACTTGCCGTCGCAAGATGGAGCAGAAATACTCTCCGGCTTGCCGGCTGAGAGGCAGATGGCCGTTGTGCAGCGAATCGCATCGATGGGACAAACTAGCCCCGAGATTATCGAAGTCGTCGAATCTGGCCTTGAGAAGCGAATGTCGAGCTTAATGAACCAGAGCTTTGAGAATGCGGGTGGTGTTGGGGCTGTGGCCGAGATGCTCAACGTGTCCGATCGTGCCACCGAACGCAGCTTACTCGAAAATCTTTCTCAGGAAGACCCCGATCTCGTGGAAGAGATTCGCCGCTTGATGTTTGTCTTCGAAGACATCAGCAAATTCAATGATAAAGACATGCAATCTGTTCTTAAGAACGTTGACAACGCGCAATGGGCAATGGCGCTCAAAGGTGCCAGTAACGAGCTCAAAGAAAAAGTGTTTGGCAATATGTCGGAACGTGCCGGCGACTTGCTGCGCGAGGAGATGGAATTCATGGGGGCTGTCCGGGTCTCCGCCGTCGAAGGGAAGCAGCAGGAGATTGTCGACATCGTTCGCGGCCTGGAAGACTCGGGAGAGCTCGATCTTAGCTCAAATGACGAAGACGAAGAGCTGCTCCAGTAGCGATCAATATTTTCGGCTCGTGAGTGCGGGCAGTGGCTCCGCATGTCTCTTTTTCGGCCAATAGCCAGAGGCCTACGCATCGGCTAATATATTCTGCTGTTCGCCACAGCGGAGATAGGAAGCGATGCCCCCCACGCCCATGATGCAGCAGTACCACGAGGCCAAACAGGCCGCGGGCGACGCCCTGCTGCTATTTCGGATGGGTGACTTCTACGAGCTTTTTTTTGAAGATGCCAAGACAGCCGCCCGTGTGCTGGGGCTTTCGCTCACTAGCCGAGACAAAGGTGAGAATCCAATCCCCATGGCGGGGTTCCCTTATCATCAACTCGATGGCTATCTGTCGAAGATCATCGTTGCTGGACTTCGCGCAGCTGTCTGCGAGCAGGTCGAAGACCCACGACAAGCCAAGGGGCTCGTCAAACGCGATATCACTCGCATCGTCAGCCGTGGCACGATTACCGACGACGCACTGCTCGATCCGCAGGCGAGCAATTTTCTCCTGGCCGTCGCCCCCGGTGAGCCGTGTGGACTGGCTTGGATAGATATCTCGACAGGTCGGTTTGAAGCCGCTGTCGTCCCCTCCGATAAATTGGGTGACGAATTAGCTCGCATCAGCCCTGTGGAAATCCTGCTCAGCGAATCATCCGAGGATCTGCCGCTCGACTGGACCGAAGGCCGGATGCTAAGCCGGCGTCCACCTTGGGCTTTCGGTCGGCAAGCGGCAGAAGCAGCGCTGTCGAAACACTTTGGCACGCAGTCGTTGGAAGGCTTTGGTTTCTCGCCAGACGACGAAGGACCCGCCTTGCAGGCCGCCGGTGCGGTGCTCGACTATCTGATCGAGACGCAAAAGTCGTCACTGGCTCACATCGATCGTCTGATACCTTATCGCGCTGGTACTCGCTTGGAGATCGACGAAGCGACCCGCCGTAGTCTTGAGATCTCGCAAACGATGCGCGATGGCCGCCGCGAGGGTTCGCTCTTGGGAGTGATCGATCGCACGGTCACTTCGATGGGGGCCCGGCTTCTGGGCGACTGGCTCGCTAATCCACTGACTGACGTTAAGTCGATCGACGCGCGGCTTGATGCGGTGGCTGAGTTGTACTCTGAGACGTCACTCACGGCCGATCTGCGTCAGTCGCTGCGCTCGATCTATGATATCCAGCGACTGTTAGCCAGAGTGACCACCGGTCGAGCCACGCCTCGCGATCTTAGTTTTGTGGCCCGCACACTTGGTTGTCTACCCAAGCTAAAAGCCAAGCTAGCTGGCCGAAAATCAGACCGATTATCCCAGCTGGAAGGGCGGGTCGACCTGTGCGGCGAAATCCGTAGCAAGCTCGACGCGGCACTGGAAGACGAGTGCCCTTTGACCAGCCGTGACGGTGGTTTCGTCCGCGCCGGCTATCATGCCGAGCTCGAAGAGCAACGCGAATTAATGCGCGGTGGTAAACAGTGGATGGCCGAGTATCAAGCCGAAGCGGTTGAGCGGACTGGCATCGCCAACATCAAAGTCGGCTTTAATAAAGTGTTTGGGTACTATCTCGAGGTGACGCATGCTCACCGCGACAAGATCCCGGCAGACTTTATTCGCAAGCAGACACTCAAGAATGCTGAACGCTACATAACACCTGAGTTAAAAGAACACGAAGAGAAAGTACTCGCTGCGGAAGAACGTTCCCAAGACCTAGAGTACGAGATTTTCATCGAATTGCGTGATCTGGTTGCCGCCGCAGCGAGGCGTCTGCAGAGCACGGCCGATGCTTTGGCGGAGATGGATGTGTTAGCAGCGCTGGCTGAACTGGCCCGTTCGCGAAACTATGCGCGGCCTCAGATCGTCGAAGAGGCGGTTCTGCAAATTGAGGCAGGCCGGCATCCCGTGCTCGATCTCACTGAGGTTGAGGGGACATTTGTGCCCAATGATACAAGTTGCCAGTCGCAAGTTGTTAGCGAGAAGTCGGTAGATACGACAAGCGATTCGCTGCTACTTATCACCGGCCCGAATATGGCGGGCAAGAGCACCTACATTCGGCAGGTCGCGCTGATTTCGTTGTTGGGGCAGATCGGCAGTTTTGTCCCGGCCGTGCGGGCGACCCTCGGCGTCGTCGATCGCATCTTCGCCCGCGTCGGTGCTAGCGACGATCTGGCCCGAGGTCGCAGTACCTTTATGGTCGAAATGACCGAGACGGCCCGAATCCTGAATACTGCCACGGCCCGTAGCCTTGTGATTCTCGATGAGATTGGCCGCGGCACGAGTACCTACGATGGCTTGTCGCTGGCTTGGGCCGTGGTCGAGCATCTACACGATCACGTCGGTTGTCGCACATTGTTTGCGACCCACTACCACGAGCTGACCGACTTGGAGCAATCGCTCGTTGGTGTTGGGAACTTGAATGTGGCGGTGAAGGAGTGGGAAGGAAGAGTCGTCTTCCTGCACCAGATTGTTCCCGGCGCGGCCGACAAAAGCTACGGCATCCACGTCGCCCAATTAGCTGGAGTACCGCGCGAAGTAAACGAACGAGCGAAGCAGATTCTCGCTCAGCTTGAGGCGAAACACGAACGAAGCGGGAAGGAGCAGGGTGGAGAGGGGAAGTTCCGCATCGACGCCGGTGCGCCGGCAGGCAACGGGCAGCATCTGCAGATGACGCTATTCGAAACCGTTGATCATCCCCTGCTGGAAGAAATCCGCCGAACCGACCTCAACACAAAATCCCCCCTCGAGGTGCAGCGTCTCGTCGAAAAATGGCAACTACAGCTGGCGGGTGACACGGTGGCCAGTCGGCCGCGTTGAGTATTCATTGCAAATACCTTCTCCTTCTTGCGTCGCTTTCTCACACTGCAACGATCGGTTCAGTCCCAGGATCGACGAACTTCGCCAGAATCAACCCCGTAATGAGCCACGCTGTAAAATGATAGAACCCGTTGTACAGCATCCATGGCCAATCGATTTGCCACCAGACGGCATCACCGCAGTCGATGAGTACGGCAGCGGTCAGTCCCGCTAATGCTGAGAATCTGACGCGCTGGGAATAAGTTGGCAATGCCGATGCTACCTGCCTGAGAAGAATCGCGATCAAGATGATTACGACCAGATTCAAAATGAAACCTTGAATCATGATCGACATCTCGAACATGGGCCTGCCGCTTGCGGAAATCATGTGTACGAAGGCGACTGGACCGCGCAGGTAGAGTTCTTCCGCTGTAGCCTGGTCGTGACCTGCACCAGGCACGAAATAAGTACCGTCTGTTGGGAATTGCTCGCGGAGCGCCTCCCCTGCGACTACGTCGTCACTGGCCTGCTGCCAGATCATGGTGCGGTAGGGGCCGAAACCCCAATAAACGAATCCCCACAGGAACAGTACCACCGCTGCAATGACGACACCCATTACGGTTTTCTTCATAGTTCGTCGCTCCCGTCAAGAAGACACTTTGAAGTGTCGTAACTGCACCTATCCGAACCAGATTAGAACATTGCTTCTTTGCCCAGCTGCCGGCGAACGATCACCCACTGCCCAGTATGCATCATCCAGTGTGCTGATTGTCCCGCAATCACGGCACCAACGGTCGCGCCGAACTTATGGATCTCTTCGGGAGATGCTTTTTCGAGCTCTTCGTCACTCAATTTATCTAGCAAGGCCAACGTCCCGGCACGTTGCTCTGCCATGAGCTTGAGATATTCTTCTTTGGAGCGAAACGCACCTGGATCGTCGCTTGCGGCTGCTTCTTTATTGTGTTGCTCCGAGAAGCCAGCAGGTAACTCGGGCATCGAATCGGGACACACCATATTGTTGAGATTATGTTCCGCCTCAATCAGGTGACCAAGCTGCCAGGCGATATGGTTTGCATTCGGTACGGGTCGCCGCATCAAATCTTCGTCGCTCAGATCCTGCAGGTAGGTTTGCACTGCGAACGTAGGTAGATTCAGTTCATGTTTAATTTGCGTCGCGATACTCATAATTTCCCTTTCGGTTTTATTGTTGCTCCACTCTGGGACGGTGTTCCAACTCAGTCCGACTCAAAATAGTTCGGCAAAGTTACTGAGGCAGCCCGACCAGCCCTCGTTATGTTTAGCAGCTGCCTCGGCATCGGGGAACCGCTCGTGCCTCAAAACGAGTTCTGTCGCGTCACCCTTCTCAATGAATTCGACCGTTACCAACGTTTCGCCCACGTCCATGCCAGGCGCTTCCCACGACCAGGTATACACTAGTTTCTCTGGAGGATCGATTTCCACAAATTCGCCGAAGCAAACGAACGGACCGTCCTGCTCGGGGTCGCGCATGCCAAGTCGATATTTGCCGCCAACTTGCAGATCAACTTCCGCGATCTCAGTACTCCATTTCGGGTTGGCACGCCACCAATTCTTTAGGTGAGCGGGCTCAGTCCAGGCATCGAAGACTCGCTGCTGCGAGGCGCCGATCGTTCTGCGGATCGTCATGGAGTTTTGTGTGTTGCTGGCATTAACCATCTTGTTCTTCCTTTGTATTTTGTTCGAGGTATTCTGCGAGTCGGTCGAGCTGACCTCCCCAGAACCGACGGTACATGGCAACCCACTGGGCAGCTTCCTGCAGCGGCTCTGCAAGCAGGTGGCACCTGCGTTCTCTGCCAATTCGCTGCTGTTCTAGAAGTCCTGCGCGTTCTAGGACACGAAGGTGCTTAGAGATGGCCGGAGCGGAGATCTGGAAGGGCTCCGAGAGTTCAGCGACCGACGAATCCCCTTCGGCGAGTCGGGTAAGGATCTCCCGCCGTGTCGGATCCGACAGAGCGAAGAACGTTTCGTCGAGTTGCTCAGCCCGTGAATTAACCATTTGGCTAAGTATTGCAAGTATAGGTTCGCTCGTCAAGCGGCTAAAGAGAGAAATCCCCAGAGCAGCTCCCTAAGAAGCGAAGCCACAGAGATTCAGAGAAACTATGAAGCAAGACAAGGACGTAGTACACGTTGAGAAGTATGGTCACGCGCTACTGAGATATCGCCGGAGATAGCTGCTGCGTACTCTCTGCCAACACCGATAGAGCCTGCGTCAGCTCGCGGCGAGTGCTTTCGCTGTACTCGATATCGAACCAAACGATATTTCCTTTCGGATCGAGCACGTAGATGCGGGGCAGGGCAATGCTGCCGACTTGGGCCAGGGCGTCGCCATTGGTGTCGAGTAATTGAGGAAAAGTGGCATTCGTTTCATTCAAGAGGTGGCGGACCGCGCCTGCCGGTTGTCGTACAGCTATTCCTACAACAGCAATCTGCTGCGAGTCGTATTCATTCGCGACAAGGTTAACTAAGTCGTCCAGTGCCATTCTCGACATCCACCTGTCTGCATTCCAGAATATCACGACTGTTGCCTGTTTGCCGAAGAGAGTGGAGAGTTTGGTTGGTTCCCCGCTGATTTGAGGCAGTTCGAACATTGGAAACGAGTCGCCAACATTTGCTACGCACCACTGGGCGTGCAATTTAGAGAGAAAGACCTTTGGAATGATCAGCGTGCTTGGTTCCCGAGCGATAATTTTCTTAACGGAGTGTTTCTCGGGCGCCTTGGCCGGCAGCGTTGGTTCGGGGAGACTTGGCACGGCAGACGACTGGCTGCAACCTGCAACACAGGCGGAAAGAAACAACAGCAGTACCAGTCGAGATTGAGTCATTCCGTTGGTCCGGTGTAGGGTCCTGGGTCACGGGCGCAAGGCAGGAAAAGAGCAGGGATCCCACAAAATTAGATTGTCCCGCAGGCAACCCCGATCGTCAACCAGTTTCCTCATTGATCGATCTTAATATGCAATTCCTGCAGCTGTTTCGTATCGACTTCGCCCGGGGCTTCGGTCATCAAGTCGGCCGCTTTTTGCGTTTTTGGAAACGCAATGCAGTCGCGAATGTTATCCAATTTGCCAAAGAGCATCACCCAACGATCGATGCCTAAGGCGATCCCCCCATGAGGAGGCGCGCCATATTGCAGGGCATCGAGCAAAAATCCGAACCGCTCTTGAGCCGATTCTTTGTCGATCCCCAACAGTCCAAAAACTTTTTCTTGGATTGCAGCGTCATGAATTCTGATCGTGCCACCGCCTGCCTCGCTACCATTAATCACCAAGTCATAAGCCTGCGCGCGGCACCGACCTGGATCGTCATCTAGGTGTGCGAGATCTCTTTCCAACGGCGCTGTGAAAGGATGGTGCATCGCCTGCCAACGCCCTTTTCCGTCAGGAGACTCAGCATCTTCATCGAATTCAAACATCGGAAACTCCACTACCCAAGAGAAGTTCATCGCATCGGGTTCGTAGAGTTTCATTTCGCGGCCGATCTTCGTGCGCAGCGCGTGTAGCACGCGGCAAGTGCCTGCGTACTGGTCGGCCGAGAACAGGATCAAGTCGCCTGGCTCGGCATCCAAACGTTTGCCAAATTCAACAAGCAACTCGGGTGTAAAGAACTTAGTGATCGTGCCGCCCAGCGTGCCATCGTCCTCAACGCGAAACCAAGCCAGTCCCTTAGCGCCATATTCCTTGACGAACTCGGTGAGCCCGTCGATGCCCCGCCGGCTGTAATGACTCATGCCGTTCTTCACGGTGATCGCCCGCACGTGACCACCGCTCTTAGCAACATTCTTGAATACACCAAAATCGCATTCGGCGGCTAAATCGGTACACTCGACGATCTCCAGGCCAAATCGTAGATCAGGCGCGTCGTGGCCGAATCGCTCCATCGCTTCGTCGTAGGTCATCCGCGGCAGGGGCGTCGGCACGTCGATCCCTAACTCTTCTTTTGCGAGCCGGGCAACTAATCCATCGATCACGCCGATTACGTCTTCCGAGTCGACGAATGACATCTCTAGATCCAACTGGGTAAACTCCGGCTGACGATCGGCCCGCAGGTCTTCGTCACGAAAACAGCGGGCCACCTGCATATAGCGATCATAGCCGGCAATCATCAGGATCTGTTTGTACAGCTGGGGTGACTGCGGTAAAGCATAAAACATGCCCTCGTGAACCCGACTGGGCACCAGGTAATCACGTGCGCCTTCGGGCGTGCTGCGACCGAGTACCGGTGTTTCGATGTCCGTGAAGCCCAATTCAGCGCAGTAGCTACGCATCGCGTGGACCATCCGCCCCCGGAGCAGCATCACCTCTTGCATTTCAGGTCGCCGCAGGTCTAGGTAACGATGCTTCAGTCGCAGGTCTTCGTTGGGAATATCCGTTCCACTGGGCGAGACGGGTGGCACGAGGCACTTATTCAATACTTCCAGCTCGGTGGCGCGCAGCTCGATCGCTCCGGTAACGAGTTTTGCATTGGTCATCCCCTCGGGACGGTGCGCTATGTTGCCGGTGACTTTGATTACATATTCGGCGCGCAGCGCTTTGCTGGCTTCGATTATCGCCTCCGATGTGTCGGGAGGATTGAACACTACCTGAGTGACGCCATAACGATCGCGTAGGTCGACAAACAGCCCACCGCCGTGGTCGCGATAGCTGTCGACCCAGCCGCACAAGGTCGCGCTCTGGCCAATTTGTTCTTCGCGGAGTTCTCCACAGGTATGGGTGCGCAGCACGGCGGTCCTCGTCGGTCGTTATTGGTAAGGGCTATGAATCTTCGCGGCAGGGTAAACCCCAGATTGTAATTGCCACCGGCCCTGTCGCCTAGGCAGACCTTCTCAGCCACTCGCCTAGACGCCGCATACCTTCGGCCGTGGTAACTGTCGGTTCATAGCCAAAGTCGCGTTTTGCAGCAGATATGTCGTACCAATGCGACTTGGCCAGCTGAGCCGCTAGAAACCGGGTCATTGGCGGTTCGCTTTCTAGTCCCAGCCAGTGGTAAACCTTCTCCAAGACGGCACCGACCCTCCAGGCCGACCGATACGTTATCGATTTTCGCACCGGCGGTAACTCGGCCAACGCCAGGATCTCGTCGATCCATTGCCAACAGTTCACCGGCTCGCCTTGGCTCAAAAAGTAAGCCTTGCCTGCTACCGGCGAATTATCCAGACCCAGTGCATCGGCTGCCTGCAGATGAGCCTGGGCAGCGTTTTCCACGTAGATCATGTCAACCAGATTTGTGCCATCGCCGACACGCCGCAGTCTCCCCGACCGCGCCCGGGAAATCAATCGCGGAACTAGATGCTGATCGCGCGGTCCCCAGATGAGGTGAGGACGCAAGGAGCAGCTGCGTAGGCCCGTGAATTCACCGCTCTGTGTGTCGATAGCTTTGGAACTGGAAATCACCAGCAGTTCCGCGAGTGCTTTGCTCTTGGAGTAGTAACAGTTATGCTTTTCTAGCCAATCCAAGTTGTAAGCAAATGTTGCGTCGATTCCTCGTTGGTCGGTTCCATCAAACACCACACTTGGGCTGCTGGTATACACCAGTCGAGGAACACCATTTTGCAGACAGCCCCCCAGAACGGTTTCCGTTCCGCGCATGTTCGTTTCCGCGAAGGCTCGCTTGTTCATGCTTATCCCGGCCAATGCTGCGACATGGAATACGCAGTCGACACCCTGGCAAGCCGCATTGACTGCGCCTTGATCGCAAATATCGCCGCGAATCACTTCCACTCCCAGCTCGTTCAGTTCCGGATAAGCGCCGCGACCGAAGCTGCGCACTTGGTCGCCTCGGGCTAAGAGCTGTTCCACAATGTAGCGGCCGAGGAATCCTCCACCGCCAGTGACTAAGGCATGCATGAGTTACGCTAGAGCTGGTGGTCAATGCTTGGAATGAAGGTTGCGAAGATCGGGCCCAGGCCGAAGCACCTTGCTGCCGACCTTTTGAATGGCCCATTCTGACAAGAGTTCGCGGTTGATCTTTGAGTTATGGCGGACGTCAACTGGAAGCGACGGATGAAACAACAACATTGTGATCCGACGAGTCACTTCATGCTCGGCTGCCAGCTGAAGTAACTCCAATCGAAGCCTATGGAACTCAGGGCGAGACCAATTCTTACCGAATCTTTTTAGTAGGTCGGCGGAGGGCTCGACCACCACCAGTGGCGATTGGTCCTGTGGTGGTCCGATACCCACTACCGCTGTGCGCGCCACTTCGGAGTGTGTATTTAGCACCGCCTCGCAGGGGATTGTAAACAGCGTTGCTTCCGTCGACTGAATCTTATGTGCCTTGCGACCACAGTACCAAAACCTATTCTGATCGTCGAAGTAACCAACATCTCCCATGCGGTGCCACACCGACTCACCATCATGAATCTTCGCAGAGGCGTTATTCTGCTGTCCTCCGGTAACATAAGCGGGCGAGACCTGTGGGCCACGGACCAACAGCTCGCCGATCTCTCCTGGTGGCAATTCCTCGGAGTTTTCGATTGAATTGATCGGCTCGTCGCTAATGCGAACTACACGCCAATCAACTGTATCGAATTTCCGACCCACACAAACGCCCGCACCGCGATCAGTCTCACTGGCGGTTTCGCCCACTACCTCCTGGGCCGAGATCGAAGCAACCGGCAAACTTTCTGTGGCCCCGTACGGTGTGTGCATCTCGGCTTCGGGATGCACGCAGGCCAGCGTCCGGCGCAACACTTCGGCGGGCACTGGTGCCCCGCACGAAAACACCTTACGGAGCGTTGGAATTTGTCCCCCGTTTTCCGCGCAGTACTGGCCCAGCTTCCGCCAAACGGCGGGCGAAGCGAAGGCCTGAGTCACTTGCCAGTCGCAAGCCGCGGCTAGCAGCAGCTTCGGGTCGGCCGCGGCGGGCCGCGAAAAATCCATTTTGGGAAAGACAGTGGTCACACCCATCGCCGAGTTGAATAACCCGAATAGTGCAAAACAAGCGAGATCGACACCGCCCGGCTGGATTCGGTAGTGTCGCTGGATTTCGTTGGCCTGAGTGAGGAACATTTCGTGTGTGTAAAGCACACCCTTGGGCGGTCCCGTGCTGCCACTGGTGAAAATGATCGCTGCTGGATCGCACGCGTGAGTGTCTGGCAGCTGGGCTTTTGATTGTTTTCCAAGCTGGAGCAGGCCGGCGTACGTTGCACCACCCCAAAACCACCTTCGCCCTACAGTGACATTCCTATTGGCTTGGCGAAACTTGCTTCGCAATACGGTGCGCAGCGCTTGCACAGGACTAATTGCCACAAAACCTTCCGGTTCGACGTCCGAGAGGCATTTCACCAGATGACGTCGCCCCATGCCGGGGTCGACCAGCACAGTCGTCGCTCCGCTACGCAGTAACGCGAATACGAGTTTAACGAACTCCATCCCAGGCCGTACCAATAGCACTATCCGCATTCCGGGTTGTATGCCGAGCTCCACTAAACCGCGAGCAAGCGCTGTCGCATCTTGATCGAGTTCACGGAAATCGCAGGTCGCATAAGGTGTTTGTCCCACAAGATGCCCCCGCCCAGGGCACGCTACCGCCACGTCCTCGGGCTGTCGCGCGGCGACGGCGGTCAATCGATCGGCCACATTCACCCGCGCGGGGTCGTTCATCGTTTCGGCGGCTTGCTCGGCTAAGTCAGACATTTCTACTATTGTGGCGATCACAGTCCGTTTGCGAAACGGGGTAACACGCAATTCTTGGTCTGCTTCGAATTGACATGGGACAGTTCGCGAACGCTCAGTAGACTAGCGGACGTTGAACTAGGCCATCACAAGTGTTGGAGTGGCCAATTACGAGGATTGAGCCTTAAGTTTTATCGCGATCTGGCTAACCCTCAAGGAGCTCGTCTCGATTATGTCTTCATCCAGCAAACCTAATGATAAACATCAACGCCGTTCGTGGCGCGAGCGTTGGCATGAAATCATCTTCGAAGCCGATACGCCGGCGGGCAAACTGTTCGACGTAGTATTGCTGATTGCCATCCTGCTTAGCGTGCTAGTGGTCATGTGCGAAAGTGTCGATTCGGTCCGCCATGAACACCGCGGGCTACTGAGAGGATCAGAGTGGTTTTTTACGATCCTGTTTACGATCGAATATGCAATGCGGATTGCGTGTACGCGGAATCCTATTCGCTACATCTTTAGCTTTTACGGTTTAGTCGACTTGCTAGCTATCTTACCGACGTATCTATTGGTGTTGGTAAGCTTTGAAGGCGGTGCGCATCGCCTGGGGGTTATCCGAGCACTCCGGCTACTGCGGGCCTTTCGAATCTTCAAGTTGGCCCACATGTTATCTGAAGCCAAGGCGCTGCGCGAAGCGATTTGGGCCGCTCGGGCAAAGGTGGCAGTCTTTCTGTCCGTCGTGCTGATTGCTGTCGTGATTGTTGGTTCGGCGATGCATCTGATTGAAGGGGGCGAAGAGTTCGACGAAACCGGTTTTGACTCGATTCCCGAAAGTATGTACTGGGCGATCGTCACAATGACCACCGTAGGCTATGGCGACGTATCGCCCGTGACTGTGCCAGGAAAGGCGCTTGCCGCCTGTATGATGATTCTGGGGTACTGCTTGATCATCGTACCCACCGGCATCGTATCGGCCGAGATCGCGAGTGCCAGCAAGAAGAATCTATCAACCCAAGTCTGCCCCGAGTGTATGGCAGAATCCCACGACGCCGATGCCCTCTTCTGTAAACGGTGCGGGTCTAAGCTATAGTCGAAACATTTCTTGTCGCCTGCCGCGCGGTTGCTCGTTCGCTCTGCATGAATCCGTTAGAATATCACCTTCAGGTAGCTCTACAATTTCCATGTTACACAGGATTCAAAATGTGGTGTTGTCCCAGCTCGAAGATGTACTTGAGAAGAGTAATCTACTTTTCGTGCATAGTCGCTTTGTACGCGGTAAGTCCAGCCCCTCTAGCTCTGGGCGAAGAGGCCTCTCGTCCGAATATCGTCATAATTCTAGCCGATGATATGGGGTATTCCGATCTCGGTTGCTATGGCGGAGAAATCGCGACGCCTAACCTGGATCGCCTAGCGGCAGGCGGATTGCAATTTACGCAATTCTATAACACGGCAAGGTGCTGGCCGACACGTGCAGCACTTCTGACAGGTTACTATGCCCAGCAGGTACACCGCGACAAGCTTCCCGATCTAGGGGGAGGAGGAGGCGGTACCCGACAAGAGTGGGCCCGGCTGTTGCCTGATTTCTTGAAGCCATATGGCTATCGTAGCTACCACAGTGGGAAATGGCATATCGATGGCGAAGTGCTCGATAGTGGTTTTGTTCGGTCGTTAAATAGAAAGAATCAAGGCAACTTCTTCACGAGCAAAGGGAATCTAATCGACGATGTTCCCGTGCCTCCTGTGGTCGACGAGCCTGATTATTACGCCACGATTGCGACCACGGATCATGCCGTAGACTGCCTGCAAGAGCATGCCAAACTTTACGAGGACCAACCATTCTTCCAATACATCGCCTTCATCGCGCCACATTTTCCCTTGCACGCGCTTCCGGCGGACATTGCCCGCTATCGCGACAAGTACTCGGCAGGCTGGGACTCGATGCGCAAGCGCCGCTTCGCACGTCAACGAGCGATGGGGCTGCTCGAAACCACACTGTCGGAGCCAGAACCCGAAGTGGGACCGCCGTATGATTTCCCTGTCGCCTTAGAGCGGCTGGGACCTGGTGAAGTCAATCGTCCTTTGCCCTGGAACGAATTGACCGCAGAGCAGCGGCGATTTCAAGCCACGAAAATGGCGATTCACGCAGCTATGATCGACCGCATGGATCGAGAAATCGGACGCGTGGTCGATCAACTCCGGGCGATGGGGGCTTATGAGAATACCCTCATCATTTTCGCATCGGACAACGGTGCGAGTGCCGAGATCATGATCCGCGACGGCGGTCATGATCCGCAAGCGGAACCAGGCAGCGCCGCTACGTACCTTTGCCTGGGGCCTGGTTTCTCCAATGCAGCGAACACTCCGTTTCGCCGTCACAAAACTTGGGTCCACGAGGGAGGGATCAGCACACCGCTGATCATGCATTGGCCTGCCGGTATCCAGTCGACTGGGGAGCGTCGAATTACTCCGGCGCACATGATTGACATTGTTCCTACGATTCTGGAAGTGGCCGAAATCGAAAAGCCAATTGCATGGAAAGGAGAAACAATCCCGCAGGCACCAGGGCAGAGCCTGGTACCTGCGTTTGAGCGCGACGCGGCGATTGACCGCGAGTGCCTCTGGTGGTTGCATGAAGGAAATCGAGCGATCCGCGTCGGCGACTGGAAGTTAGTTGCGGCTAAAGGCGAGCCCTGGGAACTCTATGATCTGCGCACCGACCGCGCAGAATCACGCGACCTGGCCTATGAGCTGCCTGAGAAACTTATTCAGCTCGAGACCTTGTGGAATCGCAAGTTGAAGGAGTTCACCAGCCTAGCCGCCAAAACCGCCCGGCAACCCTGATAGCTCAGTTAAAAGTTCGCCATCTTTGTCGTTGCAACACGGTAAGCCCTAAGCTTGCCAAGGCACCGAGTACCAAGGTCGAAGGTTCAGGAATCGTAGGATATTCCCAAACCGAGACCATATACTCTTCGTAAGGTTCTCCATTGTCGAGCACCTGGTCGCCCCAAAACGTGTTATCCGGTGTGCCTCTCCAAACGAGTTCCTTGTGGATGTCCAGGATGTGCCCAGGACCTATAGGAGGAAACTTGACCCAAAGCGCAGATGGATCACGAGTTGTTCCCGCTGGAGGATCAATAAATTCCCAAGGCCAAGGCTCGCCATCCCGAGTGATCAGCGAGGGGTTTGTCGCTCCCGGCTGAGGTACGACCCACTCCCAGCCTGGCTCGTGAATATGCTCATGCCAATCTGTAATCGCAGGACTCTCTGGAAATGTCGAGTCTCCTGGATAGACGAGGAAATTTTCCCATACGGGCGCGCCCCAACCAGGTTCTAAAATCGCTGATCCACCGATCGATCCCGCTGCCGTCAAATCTGGAGGTTCACAGATCGAATTAGGAAAGCATTCGCAATTGAAAGACGGATCACAGATCCCCGAGGGAGTCATAAACCATTTGTCCATCGGAGGCGCGCTAGGATCGGCTATCAATGGAATTGGATTGACGGCCGTACCTACTTCCCAGTGGCCTCCGAGGGGGCCAACATCCGCTGTGCCGATGAGGTCTGTGTGTGTGAAGGGTACGGTAAGATGTTCGCCCGGGCCTGTGCCGTTCTGGCCGGCTACTATCGGCAATCGTTGGGCGGAAGCCGAGGAAACAACGCAGAAAAGGTATGTTGCTACTATCGCAGCAAGATGAGCTATCTTTCGAGTCAAGTTCATTGGTACTCCCCAAAGAATCAGAAAACCGGTGATGCCAAATTCGAGTGGTGCCTCTTTCGTCCCGATTCACATCTCTTCTCAAGTTCACGTAACTCATTAATTCGGCATTAGCGGTCCTTAGGGCAATAAAAAAACGACCTCTCAATTAGTTCTGTTGCGGGGCGACAAACGCACCGACGCTGACAGAAAAAACTAAGAGGTCGTTTGATTAACTAGCGTTCCTGCAAAGGGGGAAAGTTTGGACTAGATCTACTCGCTGCTTTCTTGTAGTCGAGAAAAGAACTGACTGGGACCTCTAGGCTAGTTGGCCGAAGTGGGATGTCAACCTATTGGACGGCCTTGATCAATTTTTCGCAAAGTTGTGATTGCTCGGTACCTGATTAGATTTGACCTAAGATATTAAACTACTAGGACTTGCAGCAACAAGACCCACGGACTTCAAGAAGGCCTGTCCGAATTTCCTACGGGTGGACGCAGTTCCTGGTAAAGAACTACGGATTTCTTATGGCCGACTTGCTAACTTCCTTCTCAAAGAACACCTGTGAAGGGGTGTTAGTTCAGCTCAACGGTTACCTTCTCAATCGCACCGTTAAACTCGTTGCCATGCTGCTTATAGTCTTCGGTCACTGGCGTGGCATCGTCTACTCCAACGTCCGCAGTCTCGTCGGCTGAGAACACATTGGGAACGGTTTTCTCGATTCGGCCTTCGGCAACCTTCTTACCGTTGACAGAGATCGTTCCCGTACCTCCCGCTCCAGGCTTATCTCCGCCCTCGTAGGCAAACTCGAACTCGATGGTGGCTTTGCCAGGCGGAATCGAATCTGGCGCAGCGATTGAGCTTCGCTCTTTGCCAAACCAATTGTAGGCGTAATTAGGCTTGCCATCTTTCATATAGAGACTCCAGCCGGCAAATCGGCCACCTTGGCAAAGGATGACTCCTTCGCCACCTGTTTCGGGAATCTCGACCTCTGCAGTAATCGTGTGAGATCGATTCTTGACGTTGATAAAGGCATTCTCCATCATCATCATGCCGTCGTACACTGTAAGGGACTTTCGATCGCCCATTAAGTCGGGTCTTCCTGCGGTGGCTGCGTTGAAGCGTGCGTAAGTGCGGTCGTCCAGTGGCAAGACGTTGTGCTTGATCGCTTCATCCAAGAAGAGTGCCTGCATAGCCTTCAGCTTATCGGGGTGATCCGCTGCGACGTCGTTAGCTTGGCTAAAGTCTTCGGCCACGTGATAAAGTTCCCACTTGTCTTGATCGAGTGGCCCATCCGGAGCGGCAGCCCAAGGTGTTCGATGCTTGGTTGCCGCTACCCAGCCGTCGTGGTAGATCGCCCGATTACCAAACATTTCAAAATATTGAGTTGTATGACGGTCTTCAGCCTGAGGGTCGTCGAACGAGTAAACCAAGCTAACACCTTCGAACGGCTTTTGTTCGGCGCCATTTACCGACGTGGGGAAGGGCAGGCTGGCTGCTTCCATCACGGTCGGAGCGATGTCGGTCACATGGTGCCATTGAGACCGTAGGCCCCCCTTCGATTTAATCCCCTGGGGCCAGTGGACAACCATCGAGTTACGCGTTCCCCCATAGTGCGAGGCGACTTGCTTCGTCCACTGGAAGGGTGTATTTCCGGCAACGGCCCAGCCCGCATGAAAGTGATTATAGGCCTGCGGACCACCAAACTCGTCAAGATGTTCAAGCTGGTCTTCGACGCTGTCTTGTAAACCATTCAAGACAATCATTTCGTTGAATGTCCCTGCCAGTCCACCTTCAGCACTCGAACCGTTGTCGCCAAAAATGTAAATGAACAGCGTATTGTCGGCGACTCCCATATCGACAATGGCGTCGTAGAGCCGACCGACTTCGTGATCAGTCTGCTCAGCAAATCCGGCGAATACTTCCATTTGGCGCGCATAAAGTCTCTTTTCGTCGGCCGAGAGCGAGTCCCAATCCTCGATGTCCTCAGGTTTTTCCGTGAGTTTTGTTCCTTCTGGCACGATGCCCAATTCGATTTGGCGAGCTAGAGTTTCTTCACGATACTTGTCCCACCCCTCGTCGAACTTGCCCTTATACTTTTCGATCCACTCTTTAGGAACATGGTGAGGTGCGTGCGTTGCGCCGGTAGCAAAATAGACAAAGAATGGTCGGTCAGGAGTAAGTGAATGCTGAGATCGCATCCAATTGATTGCCTGATTAGTCATGTCGGTCGTAAAGTGATAGTCGGGATCCTCGGGCGGTTCGATTTTGTTTGTGCCATCGTAGATTAGTGGCGCCCACATATTGGTTTCGCCGCCGATGAAACCGTAAAACTTGTCAAAGCCCGACCGCGTCGGCCAGCGATCGAAGGGTCCCGAGACGCTTACCTCCCATGGGGCCGTCTCGTGGTACTTGCCGAAGGCCGCAGTGTTGTAGCCATTCAATCGCAGCATCTCGGCTAATGGCTCAACGCTCCGAGGCCGCACCCCGTTGTTCCCAGGGAACGCTGTCGCCACCTCCATCACCGACCCAGTGTTGGCCGAGTGGTGATTACGGCCAGTTAACAGGGCCATACGAGTAGGCGAGCACAGCGCCGTCGTGTGGAATTGGTTGTAACGTAGACCTTCATCTCCAAGTCGGTCGAGAGTTGGCGTATTGATCGAACCGCCGAACCCCGTGGATGTTCCGAAGCCAATGTCATCGATCAATACTACTACCACATTGGGTGCGCCTTGAGGTGCCTTGACGTCAAATCGCGGCGGAGCTTTCGCATCGCGGGCGTCTAAAACGGTAATCGGAGCGCGGGCGGGCGCTTGCATCGGCAGTACAGTGCGATCGAGTGTATCGGTATTCGCTTTGGCACTTGAAGCAACGGCGGCACCGAAGATTCCCAGCAAGAGGGACACAATAAATAGATTGGCGGAAGACTGGCGCATCACTCGTCTCCTTCAGGATTCAGAAGAGCTGACATCAAGTCGAATCTAGCAGTCTATCGTCTCCTTCCTAGTGGTGCCACCCTTCCACTGCGAAGAGTACCTTCGCTACTGTCAGAAGTCTCACAGTTGAAACTGTGTTTCAAAGAGCATGTGCCGGCAACTGGAAGGGGCATCTCAGAGGGAGATAGTCGTAACGATTGGAAAACTCGACCGCCACCGGAGATGCCTCGTTCAAGTGAGAAGGTCGACGCTTTTTCGCTTGCCGGCTGCCTTGGTGGTGCTGAGTACCTACAAAGTTTAACGATCAGGCCGCCGTTTGGGGCGCGCTTCTTCACGTCTCGAGAGATGGCTCGGTTGTGACGATAACTCCGATAAGGCGAAGAACTCGGCAGTGCCCGATTACCCTGCTAGGCCTGTTCTGCTGAGGCCATTGCATCTTAGGTCGTCGAGATTCGCGAATATGACATTACAGAGGCGGTTTAGATCTTGATTCTAGAGGGGAGCCTATCGTGTGGCATCGCATCAAGCGGCAACTGAGTAAGCAGAGACATGCGTGGTACGCTCGGAACGCAATCAAGCCTGAGTTGATGAAACTCGATGCAGGACGAAAGCTGCGCGATACTCCGCAATCGGAGTGCTTCCATAGCCAGAATGGTCAGGACCGATGGGTCACCCGCAATTTGCTCCCCGACAAGGTTGGCGGTGTCTTCGTCGACATCGGTGCTCACGACGGACAGAGTCTTAGCAATACTTGGTATCTTGAACGAGAACTAGGCTGGTCGGGACTTGCCGTGGAACCACTGCCCGAGGTCTACGCCAAACTCGCGGCTGCCAGAGAGTGTTCAACAATTCAGGGTTGTGTCGCTGCACAGTCGGGGACCGCTAAGTTCCAAGCAATCGGTGGCTATTCCCAAATGCTTAGTGGCCTCGTAAACGAACGAGAAGCTTCGCACGATGCCCGCGTCGCCCGTGAAATGGCAATCCACGGTGGGGAGTTGAAAGAGATCGTCGTTCGTTGCTACACGCTTGGAGAGCTGCTGGAGCAACACAACATCGACCATGTCGACTATCTGGACATCGATGTCGAAGGCGCCGAGCTATCCATTCTGGAGAATTTCGACTTCGATCGATTTCATGTATCGATTATCGCCGTCGAAAACAATTACCGCGATCATCACATTCCGGCGTTTCTTACGCGCCAAGGATTCGAGTTCCACTCGGTGGTCGGAGATGAGTTCTACGTTAATCGTCGCCAGGCGCTACCGAAGTTGGCCCCAGCTGCGTGACAACGCAGCTGAGGCATTCGGACTGGTCACGATTTTATTCCGCGCGGTACGCCGTTCACTTTGCTTGCACTGGTGGAGACGCTTTGGCAGCGGACTCTTCCCCCGCCACGCTGGTAGCGGGTCTACCATTGTCGGCCGGACGGGCATCCCCACCTTCGCCAGCCAGCTTGGCCAGACTCTCGGGAATCTCCACGCCGCCGATGTCGCGCATCACTTGCATCATAGGAGGCAACGTACGTGTCAACTGCAGTCCCACATCGTGGCAACAGATGCGAAAGACCGAAATAGATGGCAGAACAGCGTCAGAATCTCTAATCAGAAAGGTTGCGGGTGTCGGTGTGTGGGGCAATAATACGTTCAGGGACTCCCTTCGAATATTCTAGAGATGCTCACAAAAGTCTTCGTTAGACTACTCCTAGCAACGGGGCTACTTTTAACGCCGAGCCGAAAGCGTGCTGACATCGCCTGTAAGAGAAGACTGATGTCGCATCCAGTATCAATCTCATGTGAGACGGGGGACTTGGAATGATGAACACTGCTCGCGTAACCCTGTGCCTATGCTCTTTTTCTCTAGCGACTTCCGGAATGTGTTGTGTCGCGCAAGCTTTGGATGTGGCGCTCAATCTTCGCTACACCGATCCAGCCGACCCGAGTGAGGGTGGTACTTGGTCTTTGGTTGCCATTTCTGACGATCCAAATTCGACTGGCCTCACTCGTTTGACTGTTCGCCTTACCGACATGCCGCCGTCCGGAACGGTCGACAGTAGCATCGGCCAGGATATCAACGGGGGGGGCCTCCAGATCGGCACGTTCGGTTCCGAGACGGAGTTCATCTATGGCCAGGACCTAGATCCGAATTCTCTGGTATTGAACGTGGGCCTCATCGGTGGACCTTCCGATCAAGGCGCCGATCCTCTTAACGACCCTGAGTGGGACAATGCTTCAGTGATAGCGACTGGAGCGATTTCCGATCTAACGCCTCGGCCTGCCTTCACGAGTGCCGCTGGTATCATACGCTTGAGCGACAGCAGCTTCGTACAAGCTGTGGTGGGGTTAATCAATGTTCGGGGCGACTCGGAATGCGGCCTGGGGCTCGATCCTGGCACCTGCCTTGAAAAGTGCGATTTGAACCGTGATGGTTTTTGTGGCCCTGCTGATCTTGGTTTGCTCGGCATTAATTGGGACCCGACAGGTATGACAAATGGTTGGGACAATGGCGACTTAAATGATGATGGCGCAGTTGGCCCTACAGACCTAGGTCTTATAGGAATCAACTGGAGTCCCACAGGCTTAACTGTTGTTCCCGAGCCGAGTGGATTGATCTTGCTTACGATTGCATCTGTTGGCTTCATTTCGCGCCGCCGGAGAGAAACGAAAACAGCGTTCTAAATGCTTCGTTATCCCGAAATCCACTAGGCAATGACACTATTTCTGCGCAAGGACTCCAATGTGCAGAGTCTGGCTTGATTTCTTGTGAACCAACTTCGCAGCTGTCACTTTCGCAGTCATTTGTACTACGATGGCAATAGTGACCGTGAACAATCTTTTCGCGTGACTCTCGCCGGGTTTCGATGGCATAAAAAGCCCGAGATAGCCGTTAGGAACCGTCTTGCCGCGCAAAACGTACAGGGCCCATACAAACTCAATCTCCTCGCCTTTTACTTCGCCTTCATCGTCACGGGCGGATTAGTGGTCGGCTCCTCCGCCGCCTCGCTGGTTGCGGCCCTGCCGTTGCCGACTGAATGATCGTCCCCGCCTTCGCCAGCCAGCTTGGCCAGACTCTCGGGAATCTCCACGCCGCCGATGTCGCGCATCACTTGCATCATAGGAGGCAACGTGCCAGCCATCTTGTGCAAGAAGTCCGCCGTGTTCGAGCGTCCATTCTGCCCGCCGTTCTCCCAAACCACGACTTTGTCGAACTTGATGTTCGAGATCGCCTGCGCCGACGATTCGGCGAGATTATCCAAGTGCTCCAGCATCATCAACTGGAACGCTTCAGATGCTCCTCCACAGGCGTTGACAATTTCCTTCAAACCTTCGCCCTTCTTGGCGAGGATTTCATACTGACCGCGGGCTTCCGCTTCCAGCTTTGCATAGATGGCGGCAGCTTCGCCCTCGGCTTCCAAACGAATCTTCTCCGCTTCGGCCTGCGCGTCGACCACGATTTTCGCTTTCAGAGCTTTTGCCGGAGCTTCCACTTTGGCTCTCTCTTCCGCTTCAATTCGTTCTGCCTCGGCCAAGGCTGCCTTAGTCATTGCGCGGTTTTGTACCTCGAGTACAGCCGCTTCAGCCTCGCGCTTGCGCGATTCGCCCCGTTCGTAGGCATCGGCTCGTTCAGTTAACAGAGTCGCCTGCGATTGAGCGATCGATGCCTCGGCAATGTTCTCACCGTCGACTGCCTTTGCGTTAGCGTCGGCGACCGAGATGCGCATAGTTTGCTCTTCTTCTTTCACTTTCATTTCGCGGTGGAACGCAGCAGTTTTCTCGCCGACGGTCTGCTCTTTTTCCAAATCCGCAATCCGCACCGCCTGTTCCCGCTCTGCTTCGCGGGTGCCAATCTCCCTAAGCTTTGTGGCGTTGGCGACTTGAACCGCCTTCTCGCGATTCGCGTCGGCCACTCGGATTTCGCCCTGCTTCACTTCGTCAGCCACGTCGCCGCGAGCTTGTTGAATCGCCTGCGAGGCGGCCTTTTGGCCGATCGCGTCGATATAGCCACTTTCGTCGGTGATGTCGGTGATGTTCACGTTGATCAACACCAAACCGATCTTCTTTAGCTCTGGCTCCACAGAGTTCTGAATGTGCTGCAAGAAGGCGTCGCGATCACGGTTAATGTCTTCGATGCCCATCGAAGCAACCACCTGACGCAGCTGACCGAAGATAATTTCCTCGGCTTGCTTACGAATCTCTTGCGTAGTGAGTTCCAGCAGTCGGATCGCAGCGTTGCTCATGACGTCGGGTGTTGTGCCAATCGCCACGGTGAACACACTCGGCACATTCACACGAATGTTCTCGATCGACAGAGCGCCGCGAAGCGGGATTTCAATTTGGATAGGCTCGAGGCTCAAGTAGCGATAGTCCTGCAACAACGGCACCACAAATGCCGCCCCACCATGTACGGTCTTCGATGCGCGACCTTTGAAAGTGCGACCAAAGATCACAAGGATCTGATTGCTACTGCAACGTTTGTAGTTAGTCTTCAGCAGAATAATCGTGCTGAAGAAAAGCATGATCGTCAAGATTCCGGCGGCCCCCGCTATAACTGGGGTTGGGATACCGAGAAAATCTGCCAAGAGAAACAAGTCGATAGTCATAGTACACCTCTCCTTGTTAAAGAAATTGACTGTTAAGAAACATGGTCTCGCGACTGCCAGTAAAGCGGCGTTTATTCTTAGGCGCGCATTACCTTGACAACATCGCCTCCAACTACATTCTCGACGACCACGTTTTCACCCGTGCTAAGCGTCTCCGCGGCGTCCGATACCGCTTCATATTCCATCGTGCGGCCTTGCACGGTGATCTGTACCTTGCCTTTTCCCGTACCCGCAGGCGGCACGGGAATGTAAATTCTTGCCGGCCGACCAACCGCGTTTCGTATATCGACGTTGCCCGAACTCTGCAGGTTGTAGATCGCACGCATCAAGCGATACATCCCGTACATGGCAGCGCCGCCGGCTAAGAACGCGATCAATAACGACGGCGCGGCGCCATGCCCGCTGGACGATGACCACGCGCCACCGAGACCGAAGAAAGTAATCGCGGCAACTACTGTCCGAAACGACAGCACTTGAAACAGCCAAGAACTACCTGGGTGATCGACATCCGCGTCGGCCGCGTGATGTATCGAGGTCTGATGATCAGCATCTACGTCGACATCAACATCCGCGCCGGCATCAAAATCACCGGCGTCCGCGCCTACGTCTCCCTCACCAACATCAGCGCCATCATCGCCCAGGCCTAACATTGTCAGCAAAAACTGACAGACCATCACCGTGCCACCGACGACCGCAGTAATCAGATACAATGTGTCGAGCATCACACCACTCCTCCCCAAAGAAAGTGCCCACTCGGCGCGAATCGCGCCGGCCGCATTATACTGCTCTCACTGAGCCGTAGCGACGCTTGCGAGCGGACAATAAGCCAAGATTTTGCTCGCGGGGCTCATGTGAGTCTGTTCCATAGCAGGTTTTCAATTGCTTTTCGCCGTTAGGCAACGAATATTGCCGAAGAAATCGCCAGAATCGACCGAGTTTATGCCTTCCTGCTGCGGTCCAGTAGCGATAACAAACGTCGGGCTACGTCAATCTCTGACACGCGAGCCAGAGCTTGCCAACCTGGCACCGCGTTCACTTCGATCGCATACAGCTGACCGTCTTTGCCGGGCAGCAGGTCGACGCCGCCGATAGGGGCCCCGACGGCGCGGGCTGCCTGTTGGGCAATATCGGCCAGCTCGGCGGTTACCTCCAGCGGTTCGGCCACCGCACCACGGCTGATGTTGGTTCGCCAATCGTGCGGATGTCGTCGTCGCATGCCGATTACTTCATCTCCCGCAACTAGCAATCGCAAGTCGCAGCCTTCGTGTTCGACGAACTGCTGCAGATAGATCACCGCACCAATGTGCTCCAGCGCCTTGAACACCCGCAATGCGATCGCTTCGTCGCTAACACGAGTTATGCCCCGGCCTTCGCTACCGAACAACGGTTTTACAACGACATCGCCTCCCAGTGCTGCAAATGCCTCCAGCGCCTGGTCAACTGTCTGGCAGACCGTAGTAGCGGGCACCAACAACCCAGCCTCGCGTAACCGAGTGGTCGCCAGGTACTTATCGACCGCCACTTCGATCGCCCGCGGTGGGTTGACTACTTGCACGCCGGCCCCGACCAAGTTCGCCAGCGCATCCATCCGGAAGACAACCTGCTCCAAGCTACCTGGCGGCATCGACCGAACCAGCACCGCATCGAAACGTCGCAAATCAACATCTCCGCTGTGTACTCCGACTGCTCCGGCCTCAACCTGCGAGCTCAGCTGCCGATACCCCACCGGCACAATCTCATGCCGATCGCCTGCCGCCCGACGCAGATCGTCGACGTACCAACTCGTAGCAGCACCAAGCACAGCAATCTTCATAGCTTCGGACTCATTCTAAGGACTAACCACAGAGGCACGGAGAACACGGAGAAGAGCTAGAGCACAATGTGCTCGATGTCCAGAAAAACTTTCATGTTGATTCGGTCTGTCCTGTTATCTAGTTAAGTTCGCTCTGTGCCCTCCGTGACTCCGTGGTGAGCATATCACACCGAACCAAATGATCGCTCTAGCACTGCCAGGTTCGTTTCGCCAAAGCTGTGGGTCTGGTCAGTATCTAAATTGACGAACGTAATCTTTGCGGCGCTGAACAACAGCGGATCGACGCGGTAGAAGTCGTTGTCGCACTCGGACAATACTTCGACGAATGGTCGACCGTAGTCTCTGGAATCGTTACTCGGCACGCGCGGTCCGATCTTGCTGAGTGACTCATCATCGCCGCGTACCCACAGCGTCACTTCGCCGCCGTACAGAATTGCATCGTTCGTGACACCAATCGCCGCGAGATCATTTTTAGCGACCGGTGCCAGAGGAGCGGTTCCCTCGCCTCGCTCAACGCGGGAGAGGTCGAATCCCAACTCGTGTAACTTATGCAAAGCCGTCTCTACGCTGCGGGCCACCACCTGCAGCGTGCCCGCGAGGCTGCTGGTCGGCGCAACCAGCAGTGTCAGCTGGTCGGCCTCGATGCCGCACTTCTCAGCAAGCTCCTGGCAAACCGCCTCGGGTGGCAGTGTTCCTGATTCCAACACACCAACGCACGTCGTTACTTGCTCGCGATAGCCAATGTCGTCGAAGAGCGCTTCGCGCCCCGCTGCTGCGCGCATCGGCCCAGACCCCATCGCAAAGAATTTTTCTCCTTTCACTTCCCACCCGGCATACTGCGAAGCCAGACAAGCAGCAACTGGCGCCTCACTCGTAACACGCACTATTGGCCAAGGCTTTGGTTCGACGACCGATACCTCAGCCAAGTCGGCCAAACAGACCCTCGCCAGTATTACGCCCGCAGATTGGCCACCCGGCGTGTTGATGCCAAAATCAAACAGCGTTGTGCCATTGGCCAACTCTTGCTTTGTTACCTGCAACTCATTGGCCCGTACCTCGATCTCTTGGCAGAGCAGGGCGGCACGAGAGTTCAGTGGAGGTTTGATCATAATCGGGTTTAGTTGCGCGGTTGAAAGCTAAGACTAGCAACGCTGCAAGATAAACAACAATCTTCCAACGCGAAAGATACCTTAGATGCTGCTTTGGGTTTGCTGCGATCGTTAGCCATGCGCTTGTCGCAGAACGTCGGCAATGATTTCAATACCCTGGGCCACGGTTTCTTCCGACTGCGAGAATGTTAGCCGAATACATTGACGCTGGTGAGGCCAGTCCTCACCAGCCGCGAGTCCATAAAAGAAATACTCTCCTGGCACGATCAGCACGCCACTTTCCTTGCACCGCTGATAGAGCTCCAGTGAAGTGATCGGCAACTCAGGAAACCAAAGCCACAGAAAGAGTGCTCCCTCGCTGCGGTGCACCAGGTACGGAAAATCGTCGCCAAAGTGTTCGGCGATGAGGCTCTGGGCAGTCGCTGATTTGGATTTGTAAAACGGACGAATTACTTCGCGAGAAAGAGAGAGCAGTTCGCCGCTGGTCAGCATCGGCTCGACGATCGTCTGACCGATGTTGTTATTTGCCAGGCCAACCACGCCAGTCATCGCGCTGATGCGGCTGATGATCTCTTGGTTGGCGAGCACAATACCGGTCCGCGTGCCGGGCAGTCCCAGCTTTGATAAGCTAAAGGTCATCGTGATGTTGGGGTTCCAAGCCGGGGCAATCGGCTCAAACACTGCTGCGGGAAATGGTTCGCCATAAGCGTTGTCGATGAGCAGTGGAATCTCGCGAGCAGCCGCGAGCTGGGCGAGGTGGCTCACTTCGTCGTCAGTCAGCACATTGCCAGTGGGATTAGTGGGTCGGCTTGCACAAATCGCGCCGATGTTCGGTCCTACCTCAAGTGCGTCGAAATCAATTCGATACTTGAATTTGCGCTGATCGAGTTTTTCGATCCGTGGATGGCAACTCGTGAACACTCCCGGGCTTAAACCTTGCTGGGCGTAGCCGACGTACTCCGGGACGATCGGCAACAGGATCTGCCGCTGAGGCCCTTCATGCATTTCGCCTGCCAGCAGGGTAATTAGAAAAAAGAACGCTGTCTGTCCTCCATTGGTCACCGCGATGTTGTCCCGGGTGACTTCCCAACCGTAGGTCTGCCGGAGGCACTCGGCGAACGCTTCCCGAAACTGCGGGTTGCCCACTGGTGCGTCGTAATTAGTAAGCATGCGATCACACAGAGGCCCATCGGCCAAGATTTCCGACAACCGTCGCCGCCAGACGGCCTGGACTTCGGGGATGTGAGCTGGGTTGCCCCCTCCCAACATTTGAATGTTGGACGAATCAGCGTCAGCCATCGCCGCACCGAGATCGTCCATCAACTCGACAATACCGCAGCGACTAGAAACAGCCTGACCGATTTTCGTGAATTTCAGCTTCATATTTGTCGTGTCGTCGTTAGTCCAATTCTTAAGTCCACGTAGACCGTTCCTTGACTCGTGCTATTCCACTCTACTACTACGTCCAATCGTTGCGATTCTGGCCCTTCTGTCTACTGCTTCGACGTATTCCCTTGGCACTACGTAATTCTAACACGTTCAAAGATAACCAACTAACTCCGAGCACGACAGCAGAGTAAGGTCTTCTTTTTGGAGGAGATCAAGTCCTATGTCAAATCCAGTGGCCAAAAATCGGTGCTGAATTCTCTTCGCCGATTACTAAAATGGAACTTGCTAGGAGCGGTCTGCGCGTTGTTCAGTTGGCGCCCAGCGGGGCGACGCATCGCGGCTATCCCAGAACCCTGGAAACAAGACCCTCATTAATAACCCAAAATGCCTATAGTTTTTACCCAGGTCAAAGCGGCAAACAACTGTATCTGTAGGAGGATCCAAAGTGGCCAGGAGAAAAAACCGATGAATATTTTCCCCGAAGTTGGGACCCCAGTGATGGGGAAAGAATACACGGGGAGGAGGAATGGTGAGAGCTGACGGACAGCCCTCAACAAAACGGGCCGCACGCTTGGTAGCGTACGGCCCGGCGATCAGTTTGTCGGCAGATTGAATTGAAGGCTCAGTTCAATGCCGTTGTGGCTGCTAAGCTCTGCGGCGACGCGCGCAGAAGCCGAGCGCTGCCAAGGAGCTAAGCAACAGAGTCGTAGGTTCGGGGATCGTGGGATATTCCCAGACGCCGATCATGGTCTCCTGATAGGGCTCGCCGTTGTCGAGCTGCTGGTCGCCCCAAAGTTTGTTTCCCTCCACACCAAGCCAAACGAGTCGCTTATGGATGTCCAAGATGTGACCAGGTTCGATGGCAGGAAATTCTACGTCCAGCCAAGGAGAGAAGGGCTCATCTCCCGATGGTGGAATATGTCTCCAAGGCCAAGGCTCACCGTCACGCGTAATCAGCGACTCATTGGTAGCGTCCGGGGGAGGAACTTCCCAGACCCAACCAGGTTCGTGAACGTGTTCGTGCCAATCGGTGATCGGACGGCTCGTTGGCGTGGAGGAGTCGCCTTTCCAGACGAGGAAATTTTCCCACACTGGGGCGGACCAACCGGGCTGGAGAGGTTCGCCGGTGGGCGTGAAGAACCATTTTTCCATTTGTGATCCTTTTGGATCAGCAACCAATGGCAGTGGGTTCTCGGGAGTACCAACCATCCAATGACCAGTACCTTGTCCGGTCGGTTCGAAGAAGACCTCAATGTGCTCACCCCTGTCGTCATCAATTGGACCAGAGACGATGGGAAAAAAAGAAGCAAACGAGTTGGTAGTAAGGCAGAAAAGCAGGGCAGCCGTCAGTGCGGCAAGACTCATAGAGTTTCGAGTCAAATTCATTGGTACTATCCTCAAGATTCTATAAACGTGTGAAACATAAACCGGTTGAAACCTCTTACGTCTGAACCTTTGTAAATTCACGATTAAGAAAGATCTCGAAGCAGCATTAGCATTTCCTCACCAGCGATGTCGATTGCTTTGACGTTAAATGCGCAGCTATTAGCCTCGAAAGGCAGCAAGCTGCGGGACGATATGCGGGCAGATTACCCGAATAAATTCATTGAATGAGCCGATCCGCAGACGCAGTCATCGGCTTCGCCAGACCCCCCCAGGCAATAAAAAACGACCTCTCAATCATTCCCACCAAAAGCCAGCATGTACGCCAGAATTGATAGAAAAAATCGAGAGGTCGCTTGCTTAATTAGCTATCCAGCAGTGTTTTACTTGACTAGTTCTAGACCCGCATAAGAAAAAAGATTGCTTGTGTTGCCCTCCAGTCTAGTAGTTACCCAAAGGCTGTCAAGCATTTTGCAAGTGAATTTTGCAACTGCGCCAGTAGTTTTAGGCACCCGCGCGCAGTCGAGTTGCCGTAAATCAGGGAGCAGCTATAACTTGCAACAAAGACAGCTAGGCGCAGCAATATTACCCTCGACAAAAGTCGCACAACGCGACCGAACCCAACGAACCAAGCAACTACTCCGCCGGCATCCGAAGCTGGGCGGTTCTGTCCAGTTCTCGCGAGGACTTACCTTGGAGGACCACGAGAAGTTCGATGACGGTCTCGGTCCGGCTCACGTTCCAGGGAGCGAATGTCTGCTGCCTGAGAGGGAAGCCTGACTATGAGATCGCTACTTGCCGCCTACCTGTATTTTCGTGGATGAAGCACGACTAAATTTTAAAGATCACTTCGATCGACAACCTGACCATCGCCTATAATCGACAGTCGTTGCAACGTGAGTTTGTCGATCGACTGAGCGATGGCCGAGACATGGCCGTCAAGAAACGCGAAATGCACGATTTGGTCATGTTCGCTTCCGAACAGATCGCTGCGAGTATCATATCGATCTGTCGCGAGCCCAGCTTGGGTGCCAGCGAGAATGGTTCTCGGATTGTCGGCGGCGAAGAACGCGTTATCGCCCTTATCGTGATCTTCGAGGCCCGGCTCGGCATCGACCTCGGCCGGGATGTGTCGCTCACCAATGGCCAGAGTCTGAGACAATCCGTCGGTCACCTGCTTCGCTTTGATCTTCGAGAAAGTAAACATTGGGCCAACTACTGCAGATATATCAGGTGTGTCATCCCAATGAGAGGGTAAGGTACCGAAATGAAAATTCAGTCCCGCATTGGCTGCGAAGTCGCCACCAGCGGCTACATCTTGCTTGACCGAGGGTTGGTCGTCATTGTCAAAGTCGCGATCGGCCGCTGGTTCACGACGGGTGGGGCAAAAAAAAGTGGGTACTGGGGTTCTCATCGCTAGCGAGTTCTGGTCGTCGAACACCGGTAGAGTATTATCAAACGAATCGTAAACGTTCTTCATTTCCATAAACGGTAACATGTGGAAGGCCCAGGAAACGCCTTGCTGCCAGTGGGTTTCACGACCCATAGTGTAACGTCCATTTGTGTCATGATACATTTGCTCAGCCAACATGATCTGCTTAAGATTGTTAGCGCATTGCGTTCGCCGCGCCGATTCGCGGGCGGACTGAACCGCGGGCAACAAGAGTGCAATAAGGGTTCCGATGATCGCTATCACGACCAAAAGTTCGACCAGAGTAAAGCCAATGCGCGGCGAATTTTTCATGGCGTTATCTCAATTAATGGGGATGTGATTGGAATGATTGGGTTGGAAGGAACTTCGATTCGGTTTGCCGATCGAGGGAGGCGAGCTTAACTGCGTGCACTTTAAGGGCGGGGCCGCACGAGAGTGATTTCGTAGCCCACATATTCTGGCCGATATTTCCCGCTCAGGTCAATATTGGTAACGAACCGCCGCCCATGCGTGCGTAAGAAACAAATTTCGTCCTCTGAGACATAGCGAATGGGCGGCTTGCCCGTTCACAGTTAACGGCAAGTGAGAGCAAGAACCAGCAAGAGACTTTAGCAGATTCGTCGCTGCTATCGCTTTCATTAAGAAGACGCGAAGGTGCGCGGACTGAGATTCTGCCCCGTCACTGACAAAAACCTAGAGAAGTTAACCCAGATATCGCGAAGATCCGATTCTTGCGCAAGTAAACGAGTTTCTGCAACACGACGGAGTGGGCGATGAGGGACTCGAAACAATCGACCTAACTCGTTGGGTAGACAACAACTTCGGTCGATGCCAGTTTGCAGGCGCTGCAGAATCCCATGCAGTTAGTGCCGATTCGCCTCAAATCGAAGCCGATCTGTCCGAGTTGATCGGGGCGTGGCCGTCGCTTCCCATGGCGACGCGCGAAGCCATACTTGAGATGATCCGATCTTAAAAGACTAGCGCCCGTCACCCCTCTGCTCTTGTAGCTTGAATAGGTAGCAGAACTGCGTTTCTGGTCGCCCCCAGACTTCCGGCAGGTCTACACATACAAGCGCAAAACGGGGCTTGGGACCCATACACGCGAGAGAGGGACATTTTTGGATCGCCCCCCACCCCTTCGCGCATCGGTTCCATCGAGATTACTTTCCCTCTCTCTAGCCGAACTACCTGCGGTCGATGTGACCGACGGCACTAAGGACTCATTCCGAAGTAGCCCAGAACGAAGCCTCATGTGTTAAATAGCGATTTGCCTGTTTATAGGGAGGGAAGGTCAGACGGGCGAAAGTGAAGCGTCAACACACCGATTCGGTTAATGCCGAAATCGCAAGACTATGGCCCGAAGCGTTGCTCTGCCTCATCCTAAGGTTTTTCTTAACTGAAAGTGTGAAAAGATGGCCGTACAAAGACAAACAATCGGTAGAGGTCCCGCAATCCACAACACAAGTAACAAAAACGATGAGCCCATCCCTAATTCATCACTTGTTGTTTGCAAGATATAGAATGGCCACAAGAGAATTAAAGTTGAGCCAATAAACAATACCGCACCTGCAAGCCGAAGATTGCGAAGATTATTGAGAAATCTATGAGTAATCTCATCCGGGAAGTTTTCGTCGAGGAGTAGACTGCGTCTCAACGTTTGGTGGGACCAGATAAGCCCACCGACAGATAACAAGCTTGGCAGTGCAATTGGGAGACTAGGTATGATAAGTGTCAGCGATGGTGACAGATACGTTAAAAAACGTAACGCAATCACGATATAAGCCAGGTAGAATGCCCAAGACTTGCGAAAGATTATTCCAACACCCGCAAGTACGTAGGAAACTAGAAATACAGATTCGTACAATATGCTGATATTTCGCTTGTCAGGAATTGCTAACTCAATAAACACATCGGGGAATGACCAGCCAAGTCCGATTAAGTTCAGGGCAACTAGTGCTGAAACAAGGGTTGCTAGTGCCTCTTTGATTGGACGCTCCTTTGAGAAAAAATAGAATTATTGTTGGCAATTTTGTTTCGTCTCCCACATCGGGTAAACCAATGGATCAATTGTGAATCGTTGTTGACATTATTACCGGCATTATGACTGCGACCATCATTGCCGTTTGACAAGCCGCGATTACCTCTTTGGTCGCTTTACCTGTCAGCTCGCCATTAGCGATCTGTTCAATCCGTTTCTTGTGCGTCTTAACGTCCTTACGCCCGAAAGTCTGACTCAACAAGCCCGAACCGTTGGCCAACGAAATCAACACGACTGTCCGAGGATCAAGTTGGTCGAGATCAGTGAAGATTGCCGCCCTCAGTCGATCGATAATCTTCTTCTCCGGTAAAGGGTCGATCTCTGGATAGACCTGTCTCTTGAAGATAAACAGGACCTTGTCCTCGTCAGCGTGGAGGATTCCTCGATCGCAGAGCTGTCGTGCGACTTTATGTCTTAGGTTTTTCGTGCTGGCCAGTCGAGATATCCAGGCTTGCAAAGATGCCCGTCGCTTGCCCGCCGACATTTTTTCCAGGCACTCGTCGATAATCGGGTCGCCGGTCGGCTTCTTGTTTTGAAGATCGACCAACTGCTTCCGCGAATCTTCAACAGAAATGTGACCGTCGAGCAATAGCTCAGCCAAAATGGCCCCAGCAACCACGTGCTCAGGGAACTCGGTAGCAATGGTGCCTTCCTGGTCGCGTAACGCCAAAAGCATAATCTCTTCGTATAAGAATAGCGGCTTACCCTTGGCCATCATGCGTTCCTCTAATTTCGCGACTTCTCTTCAGGCAATACAACTGATTGTTAGACACAAAAGGTGTGGGCAAATCACCACTTCAATTGTAGCAGTTGGCCAATTCGGCGAAAGCAGTTAGAAATATGCGGTTCGAGCCTGAGGGCGATGTGCCCGCAGGCAAATAAACAATTGTAATCTGTACTACTTCAGACGCGATATTGCTGGCACTCTGCCAACTCACTTAGATGGGTTGGAATGCCGCCTAATTCGGTTGCTAATTAGCGTGCCAAGGAACAATCCGGGAAGAAGAAGGAAGCTTCCAACCGCAGTCGTGATAAACCCGAGCGAGAACCAGCCAGCATCAGTGAGCCAAGGAATCGTAGCAAGTGCCAGAACTTGCCCAAGCCAGACGCCGAACCATGGAATAACAAATCTGTTTGGAGCAACAAGACCGACCACAATACCGCCAATTACCATTGAGACCGAATAAAAGGGATATGGAGAATCCCACGGCTCGTTGGTGCCAGTAATGAGACGAGAGCATGCCCAGAGAGCAAAGCCGAAAGCCAACGACGAGCCGAAGGCAAATGCAATGTACCTTGCTGCAACATCCCCTAGCACAGATTTGTTGATTACCCTGAGCTTGGGTGCTTCGCATTCATTGTCGTACGTCATCGCCATCTCACAAGGTGGAAAGGGAGTCATCAGACGGAAATTCGATGCCCGAGCTTGTTGTATCTGTCCTGCTCAGGCCTGGCAAAATCACCATGACTCTTACTGAGTTGTTTGAAACTACAGCTTGAGATAGCCTTCTGCGTTTCAAACTGAGGTCGATGTGACCCACCGCAGTTAGCGAATCAGTCGACGTCGCGACTGAGTTTATTCTCAGTTTTCCGTTCGACGATATCTGGCTGGAGGGTCGCTACGATGGCAAATATCTCCTTTGTTTCTTGTTCAGGGACATTAAATTTCTTCAGTGTGTCCTTGAGATGCCCAGCCACAACGTTGAAATCACCCTGTGTGATGTTGAGCCCCCCATGAGCTATCTTTGCCGGGCGACTAATGACCTTTGCGGGTCCACCAGTTACTGAACAGAGTAGGTTTTTATTCTTCTGCTTGAACGATTCCCTAGTGTCTGTACCCATCCCCCGAAAGTACTGTTTGATTTTAGGGTCCACGAAAAGTTTGTTTCCAAAATCTTCGACCACGGCTGAAATCGCGTCATAGCCGCCGAGTCGATCGTATAGTGTCTTTCCGGCCGCGGAATTTGAATTCTCTTGTGCTTCAGCACTTTCTCCGCCAAGCAATGCCACAGTGGCAACACCTCCAATAGCAGCAGCAGGCAGGTTTCCAAGCATTTTTCGACGCGATACTTCGGACATGACAATTCCTTTACTGTAGGGTTTTTGCACGGTTGTGTGCGTGTACGACTACCTGTGAAGAGAACCAATTGAAATCATGACTCCTCCTCGCTCCTAATACAACTATCCCAATGCCGCTAATTTCCTGGCATGTAAGAATAGAACATGAGCCGTGCCCTTAAAAAACATTCCAGACACGCTCTCGTATCAGATAAGTCAACTGTCGCCGGGCGGGCCTTGGTATGCCAAGTGGCACGCTACATCACCCGGCTCTGTAACTTAAGACGTAGCGGCGATCTGGTCTCTTACCTGGATTTTTCCAGACATCTTGTGGACTATATCGCTAGGGAATTGCTGACAGTAATATATGGAACTCCAAGGCCGTGCGGTCGAGGGGTACTGCCCAGCTCTCGTTCCCTTTTCATCCTGCGGTCGATGTGCCCCACCGCAGCTACGCGGCTTCCCGAACCCGCCCAGGACGATGCCTCATGTGCTAGTTAGCGAACTGCGATTTCTGAGGGAGGTGGACCCACTTGGTCTCGAAACGCATGTAGCGAAGTGCCTCAGGAGTTTAATGGACGCAATTTCTGAGACCAGGCAAAATGCCTTTTATGGTCTCTCCGAGGGCAGTTGGCGAAGTTGCACGGTTACGGCCAAGGCAGCCGATTCCGGGGAGGCTGGGTTGTCAGTCATCTATAGCTGCAGCAAGTTCAGCAAGCTTGTTGGCAAGAATTCGGCACATGTCGGCATTTAACTCAATGGGGTCGCCATGTTCATCGACGGCTTTTAGGTGGACGGACTCTTGCTCTATCGCAAGCGAAACATCGCCATCAAACAACTCTTGATTATTACTCATCGCTATTCTCCCAAGATCGGAATATGTGGGTCACCATCGACTTTGAGCTTCGTGAAGCCACCAGGCTCATAGCCAGGAACGTGTCCTGCCACTGCTCTTGGGTTGTTGTATGGCTGGCCAGTCTTTGGGTCGATGTGACCCACCGCAGTTGCGGGTGATTTGCTCTGGCTCAATCCTTAACACTGTCGTCAGATGGCAATGGTGCAAATATTTGAAATAATACATAGAGACAAAAGGAGAAAACAAACCATCCACAGATAGTAATTACATTGGCTGCAGCGATAGCAGCAGGAATGAGGAGATATCTGCCATTCTCGAATGCCGCGAGGCTAGAAAAAAGTACTAAACTAAATCCGAAAATCGAGCCAAGAAGACCTGTCAAGGTAACCTGACGTCCAGGAAAAACGATCGGAAACAGGAAGCCTAGTGTCAGGACTAGAAACAGAACATAGACAGCTTTAACCACTTTTCCCACGAATACACCTTGTTAATAGTGCCCGCTTGTTAACTATTCAGGCAAGCATACCTGCTATATATCAATCCTACCTTTTCCGGAGTTCACTGTTTGGAGTTGAGTTGAATTTATCAATGAGGATGTTTTTGAGGAATCTTTCGTGATGTGGCGAGACACTCAGAAATGCGTTAGCGAATCCATGTTTAGTGCCGTCACGCGATGTGACCGACAGCAGTTTCTAGGTTTCCCCCAAAGTGTAATTTGGCCACCCAGCTTGCACAGCACTTTCGCAGTAGGCGAACTTCTCATGGAGGGAACTGACCGCCTCCTGTGGTATCGTACGATGAATACGTCGGACCATTGCCCCCAATTCGCCAAGCATCTCGGAAGACGTTGTGTAACAGTCAGTCCTTGTTTGATTCAGCCGCCGAGCATCCTCTACGAGACCGAGCTCAATTAGCCCATCTTCTAGCTCGTTGAAACATTCGATATTCGTCATGGCAACGGGCGTTAGGTTGATCGAGAGTTGGTGTTTGAGGCTGAGGTCGATGTGCCCCCAGGCAGTTAAGCCGTGTCCGGGAACCCGCACAGGACGATGAAGCCGTTCCTGTAAGAGTCTGTCAACCTAGAAAAGAATAAAGCGGTCTCTTCTGCGGTTGCTGCGCAAGGGTAGCGATTTGCGTATTCGCCTGTTTCGTTAGTTCGTTGATGGTTTAATGGGTATGAGCTTGATTTGATTCAGCCTGGTCATCGTTGCCGCTGCGGGAAGTTGCAATCGTTCTTTTCTGATGCGATTGCTCCCAATCCATTCCTTCGCAAGTCACCGCTCACGTTCACCGTGAGCGGCTCTACCTGATCGCGGTAGATGCATATTTATCTGGTGCGAATTCCTCGCCGCAAGGGCCACTCCATTCAAGGCGGCGTGCTAGCCTGGCAAGTTCTGTTGTCAGCACTTACCACTGCATCTACAGCTTCATTCGAGTTGGCCCAAACGGGAGGGATCTCAATCCGCCCGCGGCGGATTGGATCGAACAACCGTGCCGAATTTCGTTGGGCGTCTCCTTTTGTCTTTTTGAAACTTCTTGATGATCCAACCCTTTGTCGAGTCTGAGCGGTAATCCTGTAGTTAACCTGCGGCGAATCCTCGACACTCAACATACGGTTTCTGTTTGGCCAGCATGTGCCAGATAATCGTGGCCAGCTTTCTCATCACTGCCACGCGAGCGATGCTGCTGCCCCGCCTGCGTTTGATCCGCTGGTACCACTGGCGCAACTTCTTGTCCTTCTTGAGCGCCTGGTAAGCGACCTGCGCCAGTAGCCACCGGGCCATGCCGCTGCCAGCTTTGGTGATACTGCCCAATCGATGATTCTTCTCACCGCTGTTGCGGCATCCGGGAGTAAGCCCCCAATAATTGGCCAAGCTTCGAGAACGGGGAAAGCGTTCTACTCGGCCAACCCGACATGCCAAAGCGGTCGCAGTGTAGTGGCCAACGCCTGGTGTCGTAGCCAGCAGCGTTGCTGCTTCGCTCGTGCCGCACCGCTGGGCAAGTTTCTCTTCCAAATCTTCAAGTCGTTGCCTGATGTGCTCTAGATCGATGAGCAGGTGGTTCAGTTCCAATTGATCGATCTCAGGCAGGACCAATTCTTTTAGCCAGGCAATGGCCGGCTGAGTGGGAAACGTCTTGGTCGGTATCTCCCACTGCAGGTTGTGGCGCCGGAGGAGGTGTTTGATCATGTTGATGATGCGAGTTCGTGTTCGTCCTGCATCTTTGCGGAGCACTGTGAGTCGCCGGTTTTCTTGATCGGTGGTGGAAGCAATATCGACCTGCCGCAGGCCACGGACGGGCTTGCCCGCTAGGAGCCGGCCTCGGTTGACCCACAATAGTTCGCTCAGCGCCGCAGCATCTCGGCGATCGGTCTTCTGTCTCTTACGCACTTCGGGTTGGATGAGAATCACCTTGTGGCAGCGGTAGTCGCGGAGCATCTTGATCAACCAGTCGTTAAAGCCGCAGACTTCCAGTATCGCAACGAGCGATTCGTCGCTACCAAGTCGCTCGCGAGTCAGGTACTCAAAAAAAGCGTTGATCTTCTCGGGTTTCGTCGAAACCTGCCTAGCGAGGATGACATCGCCCTCATCGTTGCGAAGTGAAATCGTAAGTTGGCGTGCATGTTGGTCGATTCCTAGGTACAACATAATTGTGGTTCTCCTGTGGTAAAGGGAAATGGGTTAAAGCATCCCTAAGCGATAGGAGAACCGCTTTTTCTCTTCAAGACTCTTTCATAGATATCAAGGCAGGTTAGCGAACATGCAATTCTTCCTTGAGGCGTTAGTTCGGAAGCTCATCAAGAGGCACGTCCTGCAAGTCAATTTTGGAACGTGTTATCTCCACGTAATCTGACGAAGAAGTAGGTGCTCCCCAAATATTTGACACGAGTGTCAAACGTTCAGCAGGTGCTATAGGAGAAATCATATTGCCAGCATTGCGGCGTTCAGAAAGTCGTGAATTGTAGTAGGCATCCTGCGAATACAGAAAGTACCGACCCGTGTTTTGGCCCCGCCAAAGCTCAAGAGCTGAGTTGGAAGAGGCCAACGCTGAGATAAGCTCTACACGAAGTTCGCCAGTTACGGGATGTGAGAGCACGATGACATCTGCACTTCCGTTAATGATAGGCACAGGGCAACTCCAAAGTGCTAGCCAAGCGAGGGCTAGAAATGAACTCTTTGGTATTAAATGAGGCTAAGTTGTCTATCTGATTAGATTGTACCTTTTCATCTCTAAGCTGACAAAAGCAAGAGGTCTCTCTAATCGCTCATCTAGCCTCAGCGTGAAACTTCGAACGCACCTAGGACCACGGCTTCGAGCCTGAGGTCGATGTGCCCCCAGGCAGTTAACCAGAGAATGTTGCTATACCCGTCAAGCTCCCGATCGTTACCCCTAAAATAAAGAATATGATAAACAGAAATAAGCTTAGAATTACTTTTCGACGAGCTTCCAAGCCCTGACCAGTGTATCGTTCGGGATGAAAGATAATCGAGTACACGCCAAGTGCTTTGGAGAACCTAATACTTGGTTGACGGTCGTTGGCTGCTCGGAAGGAATATATCAAGCCGCTGATGCCGCTGATTAAGCCTGACAATCCGCAGGCAATAAACAAGAACTGTGCTACTGACTCATGCATTCGACAGTTATTCCGCTGCTATTTACCTTTGCCAAACCATAGCTTACGTGGTGCTTCCTTTACTTTAGGTTCGCAGTAGTATTCATATAGCAGACTAATGCGTTTCGTGAATTCGGGCGATGTGCCCCCAGGCAATTCGTTCCCTTAACTCCTCCTTCATGCACTCCATCGGCTAAGGCTTCTTACGAGTTGTCTGGTCAGTTCGGCAAAAACGCGAACGTATCAGAGACGGCAACCCAAAGAATCCCACGCACATCAGAGAACCGATGACTGGAACGACAACAAACAACGCGAACTTCCGGTATGCTGACATAGCCGCGATATCTTCATTACCCAGAAACCACATTAGTAGGAACAGGCAACTCAAAAAGGCGGCGAATATCAGGACACTACCAATTCGCCTCAAGATTGCTCGATGACCACTCCTGCTATCGGTCGAAATTACAGTCAGCACGCCAATTATCGTCAGGGCTAGAATAATCGCATATACAATAACTTGACGAACCATAATTTCTGGTCACTCTTGTCGTGATCGTTCCGAAAGTGAGGCTGGGTATGCCATTCTAAGTGCCAGTGGGCGATGTGCCCTCACGCATGAACGGACGTTCCGAAAGTGCCTCGAACGATGAATTCGACGCGTCTTAGCGAGACCAGTTAAGATGTCAATCAAAGTGGCCAACCTGAACTATAGTCCGCCCAAACGCGTTACTGACTTCCGATGTGAATTGCGTTGAAGGGAGAGTATTTGTTTTTTCCATAAATGCTGGGCAGTCTTTGCCACAATCGAGTATTACTCCGCATCGCCAAATGCCATCGAAGCCCTTGGGCAATGGCCAGTCCTGGCGGCCAGGTTCGAGCACGGCAACCGGCGGTTCAGTTTCGGAATCAGCAGGATACGCATCGGAATAGTAGAAAATATCGTGGTTGGTTTTGAATGGCTTAACCTCTTCGCCATTCTTCCGCGGAGGTGTTGTGACTCTTGTATAGGAAGTTTCAAACCCGTTGTAGACCCGATAGTCAGAGCCAACGAGCAGTGCGAGTCTTTGAATGTACCGGGAATCTACTTCGTTCCAGGATGGCCCCATTACACTTTCAATCGAATCAGCTTCCGTGTACGGAAACTCCACCAGAAGATTCGACGTGCTAGGCGAGACGTTGTTGAGAGACCCTTGTCGGAGTTTTCTCGCCTTACCGCCGTCAAGAGAGCGTATTGTTGGGGTGCCTGATACTAGCCCCCATTTCGCGAGTACTTCTTCGAGGGCAGCAGCGGTCGCTACCGTCCCTATGAAGGACAAGTCGTCAACGAACATATAGTGCGTGTATTCTATGCCCATTCAGTCCATCGCTTTCGTGTTGCGTACCTCACAGTTAGATTAGCATTCGTTCGAATCGTCGTCACCAACTCAAGAGAAACTCTAACCGAAAAAATGGTATTTGTCCTATTGAAAACTGGTAGAAGTATTGATTTACCGCGAAGCCCTAACCCGCGTCGGCGTGAAACACGAAGGCACTTAGAGCATCTGCTTCGAGCTGTGGGTCGATGTGCCCGCCGGCAGTTGGATAATGGTAGAAGTGGCATGTTGTCGTGCCATTGGCATTGCCGTTTGTAGTCGCTTTTTGCTAGTGTCAAAAGGCAAGGCAGCGATGCTGAGACGCATGTTCGCATACCTCTATTCCAACCATTGGTGGCCACTATGAAGCCTTACTTAATTCTAGTACTAACGCTTACTCTTTCTTCTGCCTCAAGTGCCCAGGCAGTGAATCTATGGAGCACGACTCCCGTTAAGAATGAGAACTTAAGAAGCGAACTGCTTGAGATGTCTCAGGCAGAAGCAAAGGCCACGGATGAATTTCTGGAAGGAATGAGTGACGCAGGGGTTTCGCTTGAAGATGATGATTCGCTAACGACTGTACAAGCGTTGATAATAGGCTTTCATGTACTCAAGGAGAATTGTCTGGAGCTACAGATTAGCCAAAGACTCGCAGAAATAGTCGACGAATTTGGATGGCCAGGTGAGTCGTTAGTAGGCAAGGATGGTGCAAAGGCAGCAGCACGATTAATTAGAATCGCCGAACATGATAGGGAGTTCCAGAGAAAATGTCTGAAACTAATGAAGGATGCCCCGCGGGGAGAAGTAAGTCCAAAGTGCATTGCCTTCTTGACCGACGCACTTCTCGTTGCAGATGGCAAGAAACAAAGATTTGGAACTGCATACAATAGTGATATGGTATTAGAGCCAATTGAAGATATAGTTTCTCTTGATGAACGCCGGAAGGCAATGGAGCTGCCGCTCTTAGCATTGCAGGCCGATATCTTGAAGCAGGCTTATCTGAACATTGAAGCAGAGACGGGGTACAACCTCAATGAGAGTTTCAGTCAGGATGATTCTGATTGAAGCCGGATAGAGTATGATTTGTCTCTAATACTTATCAACCGATGCTGCGGCACGCTGCCTAGTGAGAGCCACCACCAGTCCGAGCTGTGGGGCGATGTGACCCACCGCACGAAACCCGATTTGGCTAGCTGCGGTTCAAGCCTGCGGTCATTCTCACCCCACGCAGTTCGCTAACGTCCGTTTCTGGCGTCGGCTGTGCACTCCGCCGCTCCGAAACTCGGCGAATACTGCGGAAGCAGAGTGTCGCGACTAGGGCAAAAGAAAACCCGGCTTGTCAGGCCGGGTGGTGGTTATCTCTGAATTGGTGATGCAGCTAAGCCCGCCTTCTACTACCACAGGCGATACCCAAAAGGCCAAGACCAGCGAGGGCGAGGGTGGTGGGTTCGGGCACGTGTTCAGCCGTGATGTCAAACGTATAGATTTCCCCGTCCCGTTTTACGTTCATCGACACGGATACTGAGTGATCCCCAAACCCGAGTACGGAGACGTCTGGTCCGCCATCAAAAGTGTTGCAAGCGAAGTCCGTCCCATTACAAGTGTAGTCCGAGAGGGTCACGTCGGTGATGATTCCTGTAACTCCTACCCAGTCCAGGTCTGTGAAGTCCAAGTCGAGCATACCCGTGACATTGCCGGTGCCGTTGCGGTTCTGCTCAGTAATGTCCACAGTAAAGGAACTGTCGCCAAAATCCACCACAATGTCCCACACTTGGTCGAAGACATCGGTAATGACGCCGGCGAACTCTGGGCCAGCCCCCACGACAGCGGGCGAGGCGAACTGGGTTGTGACGGTGCCTACGGTGGTTCCCAGCGTACCGTCGACGGAGTCTCCGATCAGCGAGGCATTTGCCGAAAACGGCGTGGCTGCGGTCGCGCAGATCACTGCGGCTCCCAAAGCATACCTAGCTAAGGAAAGCACCTTATTTCGTTTCATTATTCCCTCCGTATGGCCGTGGTGATGACCAATAAAAAGCAAGTACCGACAAAAAAAGCCACTGTCACCTTGTGCAATAAGTACACAGAGCATCAGTGGCTCTTTTGATTCTTTCGAGTTCTTGGTGTCGGCATTAGCGTTCCTCCCCACAGATTGCCATTTGTTGGAATGTCACCAGAGTAGCAAGCTATATATGAGAAGCAAAGCATTTCGGAAAGGTTTTCCACAAACAATCCAATAAAAAACCCCGACTTGCCCTCTCCCACCCGACAACTTGGGTGCGTCGGTGAATCTGCCCGCGGTAGGAAACGGACGATAGAAAATTCTCCCAAATAGCGGGATTAACTGCCTGAGGTGTATCTGCCCTCACGCACGAACGGCAATTGGCTTACTGCCTGGAGCGTGACACACCCCAGGCTCGAACAGATATGTCCAAAACGTGTCGAATTAGCCTCAAAGCCCTTCCACTACTTGAGTAGAATTCGTCCCGTTCGACACAGCAAATGATTTCATATAGGGGCAGCAGGCCTCGCATTCGCCGCGTCAGATAGCGAGGGGCTGCTGCGAAGGAAAGGTTACTGCCGAGGGACCCCTATCTATCTCGGCTGGAGAGTTCTTGGATCTTCCCCACCCCTTCGGGCGTCAGATTCAGGGGAACTACTCTCCTCTCACCTCGTTTCCAATCGTGGACTTCGAGTCGAACAGAGACATTGAGCCTTCGGGTCGTGGGGGTAGTGCCGGGGACCTGCCTCTACGGCTTGCTAGGATGCCACGCGCGCACGCGCGAGGAGAGAAGCCTGGAAATACCCCTGGTCGGGTCCTCACAGCGGCTGGCGGGGACGTTCCGTTGACTGACCGTACACTTCTCGCGGATAGCTGGTAAGATTTGGGCATCTACTACAACAACATCTCTGCCCAGCGGAAAGCCTTTGGGGGGAGGGGGGGGGCGGTCTGTTTCTGGAGTCTTGCGAGGCGGTGACCGTAGCGGGAACCATGTACATTTTTTGGCAAAATACGAGGGGGGGTGGATTGAGTCTTTTCCGGACGTCTGCCGAAAGTTCGCCTACAGAAGCGGCGCAGTGGGTAACTCCTTTTCCCTAATGCGTGCGGACACCTCTGAACTCGTTAGACGCTAGGTGACCATCTGAATGGCCGGGTTCGTTGTCGTATGGAGAAGAGGAATACGATTGAAAGCAACGCGAAGGTTGTTGGTTCAGGAATCGACACAAAACTAAAATCATCCATAGCCCAAGAGTCATTACCAGCCCCTGACGGTAGTCCTTTCGTAAAAAATAGACTCTTGGCAGTTGCCCCATTCGTCAACACGAATCCAACGAACTCCACTACAGGACCAGTATCGTCGACACCATTCACTGCGCTCACGTTGCCAACCAATTGGCCAGCTTCGTTGCGGATTTCAATAAGTGTTGCTTCTGTACCAATGAAATTCGCACCCCACGCGACGATGGGAATGTCAAAAACTATTTCGACTTCACCCGCACCTGGACTGACATCGCCATAAAAATCGGTGGAGCTATTGACCGTCGTGTTCGCAAAAAATGGGGATGCATCAATCTTGTTGCTGGAATCACCAAGTGGCCCTTCAGTGGCTGTCATGTCAAATCCGGCTAATTGAACGGGATTGCTTCGGACAAGGATGTCCACGTCGAACAAGTCGAAGTTTTCGGTTAGCACTTGCGTCGGGAATAGAGATTCCCAAAGTGGTCGGTCGTCGTGCCGAATCACAGCAGCAAAGATTTGCGTAGCCGAAAGGGCCAGAATTGCAGTCGAAGTTAGTGCAATACCTCGTGCTAACACTAGCGTTTCTCCGCATGACTGTAACCGGAGGATGCAAAGTCCAACTCAATGAGCCTAACGAAAGGACAATGCCGTTACAAGAATTTTCCCGATTCCTGCTATTTCTTGGCAGTTTGCCAGTTATATCTTGGGTCGGCTAGAATGTGGGCGATTCGAGTATCAGCCGACTGATCATCGGCGTTAGGCTCGGGCGGGTGCGGCGCAGTTCCTACCTTCAGCGTCCACCCGCTCGGGACGTCTCGTGAAAGGTAGGAAATTTTGTATCACGATGAACGTGTCTGTTCCTGCACAAAGCTCCTGACGCTGATTTCTCGTAATTGCCAGTGGAGTCATGAATTAGTCTTGAACTGTAGACTCTCCGTTGGGAAAGACGTGAAGCAAAGTGATTTTGAAGCGGATTTCCGACGTATTCATGGTGATGAAGAATCGTCTGATGGCTGGGCGAGTCATTTACGATCTTTATTTGATTCGCTTGATGATGATCGGCTTGAGCACATTGGATATTTTCATGCGGCAGACTTCCGAGACTGCATAGAAGCAGTCCTGACAGCGCAGACGGCGGAATCGCTTAAGGAGGCTTTAGAGCGAATGCACGACTATTGCATGGACTTCCCTAGATGGGTTGAAGTTGAGCAACAGGAGAGCTTTGGAAGATGGGGGTGGAGATTCTTGAACTATGTGTGTGAGTTCGCGGACGAATCTCAACTAGAAAAAGTCTCTCGCTCGTTTGCAAGCCCTGAAAAGTTCTACGAGGGTCTTGAGAACGGGCCAGAGGACAGTCCCTACGCTTCGACGAATACTCCAGTGAAAATAGATCGAGATCAATTCTTAGTTATCGAGGATCGAACCTGGGCGTGTGACCTTGGTAATACAAAGCCGTTTGATCTGATTTGCGTTCTCGCAGAAAGCCCTAATCGCTATGTATCTCACATCGAGATCATAGAAGCTTTGGGAGGAGATGACTTCGACATTAGTTCTCTTAAAACTAACAAGCATCGGTTATGTGAGGCGTTGCGTGAGGCGGGCTGTGTGCGTCTACCTGAAGCGATTTGTGCTAGGCGGGGTTACTATGGATTGATGCTTCACGATTTCAAGCTGAAATTGGAAGAGTGATTTGCTTGTGTAACCAAACTGTTACCCTTCTGATACCGTTCTGATATCCATCGGCTGTAAGATTGTTTGTATGAGCATTCATACGCAATCTTCGGCATCGGAAACCCTAGCACTTACTAATGCGGAACTCGCTAAGTCGCTAGGGATAAGTCCCCGTCACCTCTACACGCTCGATCGCTCTGGCCGGATCGGTCCCGCTGCAATCCGCCTAGGCCACTCCGTCCGCTGGCCGCGTTCTGAAATTGAAGCCTGGCTCGCTGCCGGTGCGCCGGATCGACAAGCATGGGAGGCACGTAAGCGGGCATGATGCCCTGGGGCGCGGCGTGGGCCTAAGCAGGCTTCCTATCTTGCTGAGCGGGATTCGACTTCCCGGCGCTCCACTGAAATAAAAAACGCCCGACACAAGGGCCGGGCGCGCTGCCGAAGCAGGCTTCCTATCAACCGATAGCCTACCATCGGCGGCGCGACCCGACAATGGAGAACCGCCGTGGCAGGCAGGAGCAAGATGCTGGAAGCTGCACTGGATTACTTCCGGCGCGGCTGGTCGGTGTTTCCCGTGAACCCGGGGAGCAAGCGGACGCCGGTGCGCTGGAAACGATATCAAAGCGAACGAGCCAGCGAAGCGCAGGTAGAGAATTGGTTTTCCAATGAACAGTACGGCATTGGTGTGATCTTTGGTGAAGTCTCTGGCAATCTGGTGAGCCGTGATTTCGACGACACCGAAGTCTACAAAAAATGGGCCACTAAACATCCAAGACTTGCTAGTACGCTTCCCACCGTAGCAACCGCCAGAGGGCGTCACGTGTACGCCACAGCGAGCGCTGATCACATTGCCGACCTCAGAGGACTGATCGGAAAACCTGACGGCACAGGGGCGCTTGTGGTGGCGGGTGGCGAGTTGCGCTGCGGTGTAGGGTGCTATAGCGTGTTGCCCCCCAGCGTGCATCCGTCGGGCCGCGTGTACGAGTGGATCGTTCCGCTACCGGCGGGACCGTTGCCCGAAGTGGATCTCATAACCTGCGACTTCTTTGCACCCTTACCTACCAAACCTAAAAAGAGCGTGACGCAGGAGGGGGCGGAATTCCCGCCGTCCTTCCCCCCAAAGGGAAGGCGGGAATTTCCGACACCGACTGCTGGGGAAGATGTTGCCCATCGAGAGCCATGCAACAGAGAGCACAGAGAGTACAGAGGATCACAGAGACTACAGAAGACTACAGAAGCAATAAGTGGAGTCTGTGATTCAAAGCAAAAGCGACAAATAAAGACATCTAAAAAAGGCGCAGATCCGCAAGGTTGGAGCGAAGCGGTGCAATGGGCAATCGTCGACAGCGTTCCCGATTGTCCTGGCCAGCGGCATCGGCAAGTATTCGAGTTGGCCCGAGGACTCAAGGCGGTGCCCGAGCTGGCCGACGCCGCTGCTGGCACATTAAAGCCGTACGTTCAGCAATGGCATCGGCTATCGGTCGAAAAGATCAAGACAAAACCATTCACAGAGACGTGGATCGACTTTCTGAAAGCCTGGCCCCGTGTCCAATATCCGAAGGGAGCAGACCCAATGACCGTAATCTTCGAGCGAGCTGCCCAGCAAACTTTGCCCGACGTGGCAGAGGACTACGATCAAGACGCATTACGCTTGCTAGTGGCCCTGTGTCGAGAGTTGCAGCGATCTGCCGCCAGTGGGCCGTTTTACTTGTCGTGTCGAACCGCGGGGCGACTGTTAGGCGTGGATCATACGACGGCGAATCGGTGGCTATTCCTAATGATCAACGATGGCATCTTGGAAGTGACTGAACCAGGGGAACGTGCCAAACGAAAGGCAGCCCGCTACCGCTATTTAGGGGATCTGTGAAAATGCGACCTGCTAACCAGACACTACTAGACGATGCGCATAGTATCGGGTATGCTGAGCCAATGCCCAAAAAACCTAAGAAGCTGAGTGATCAGATCCGGCGCGCAATTGCCGACAGCGAGCACACTCGATATCGCATCGCGCAAGAGACTGGAATCAACGAAGGAGCGCTAGGCGCATTCTTCCACGGTCAGCGTGGTATGTCGCTGGAATCACTCGACAAGTTGGCGGAGTTTCTCGGACTCGAGGTGGTAACCAAGCGCAGGAAAGGCAGGTGACACGTGGCGAGTATCATTAAACAACCTAACGGGCGTAAGGCAATTCAGTTTACTGCAGGTGATGGCAAGCGACCCACAATCAGCCTCGGCAAAGCCTCGCAAAAGATCGCCGAGAGTGTGAAGCGACGCGTAGAGGAATTGAATGTTGCCAAGATCACTGATCATCCGATTGATCGTGATACTGCCCTATGGCTGGCCGAGATCGACGATTCGCTATCCAAGCGACTCGCGAAGGTGGGATTGATCCCCAAACGTGAGTCGGACCGGCTGGCAAGTTTCGTAGATGGGTATATTTCTTCACGTGCCGATGTGAAACCGGCCACGGCCACAGTCTATGGTCATACCCGGCGTTGCCTGGTGGAATACTTCGGCGTAGAGAAGCCACTGCGAGAGATCACACCTGGGGACGCTGACAACTGGCGACTGTGGCTGATCGACAACGAAAAGCTATCGCCCAACACCGTCCGCCGCCGTTGCGGTATCGCCAAGCAATTCTTCCGAGCAGCCGCACGTCAAAAGCTGATCCACATCAATCCATTTGCTGATCTGGTGTGTGCCGTGCAAGCCAATACGAGCCGCTATCATTTCATAAGTCGCGAAGACTCAGAAAAGATCATCAAAGCCTGCCCCGATAACCAATGGAAATTGATCTTTGCGCTGAGTCGCTACGGAGGTCTACGCTGCCCGAGTGAGCATTTGGCGCTGCAGTGGGGGCATATCGACTGGGATCGTGGCAGAATGGAGGTGCCGAGCCCTAAGACGGAGCATCATGCCGGTGGTGAAACGCGGACCGTGCCCCTGTTTCCTGAACTACGGCCATACCTGCAAGCTACGCTCGATGAATTGTTAGAGGACTTCGATCCCAAGCAAAAGCGTCTGAGTGAGCAGCCGGTGATCACGCGCTATCGCGACAGTAGATCCAACTTGAGAACGCATTTCGAGCGTATCATCCGCAAGGCGGGACTGAAACCATGGCCGAAGCTGTTTCAAAACCTGCGCAGCACTAGAGAGACCGAGCTTGCCGAGAACCATCCATTGCACAAGGTTTGTACGTGGATCGGTAACAGCATTCCGGTCGCTGCAAAGCACTATTTGCAGGTGACCGATGAGGACTTTGAAATCGCTGCGGGACTGAAATCAGAGCGTCCGACAGAAGCGCTGCATAATCCTATGCAGCAGACATCGGAAATGGTGTGTAGTGCATTGCATTCTGCAGCGCTTCAGGATGAAAACTCCGAGAAAAGCGACACGTCTAGTGGTTTGATGACGTGCGGAATGGGCGATGAGGGACTCGAACCCCCGACATCCACGTTGTAAGCGTGGCGCTCTAGCCAACTGAGCTAATCGCCCGTTAAATGGTAAGTGAACGATCGTAGCTCGCGATGCGGGGGTGTGTCAATCCGGCCGAAAGATGCGATGAGAGGAATGCGGAATTGTCAGAATTAATACTCTTATTTCTGCTAACAGCACACCTACTGACCATGAATCTCGCCAGCGCCGGACCGCTCGTTTGTATCTGGTTGCGCAGTCGAGAAAATGAGCCTGGGCAACTTGCCAGCCAACTCGGTCGCTCGCTAGCGTGGCTTAGCATGACTGCCATGCTCGCTGGCATGGTTATTGGCGGCGCGATCATGCTGTTTCCTTCAAGCGATCCTCTTTGGGATGCGCTGAGTCGATTCCCCACCGATGCGTATTGGAATGCGGGATATGAACTCTTGTTTTCGCTGACTTGCCTTGTGGTGTACGCCAGCGGATGGAGACTGTTTGGACGGCATCGTTGGATACACGCCTTGGTTGCTCTCATGTCAGCTTCCAACTTGTTGTATCACTTTCCGCCATTGATGACGGTGATTGGCAAATTGGCTGCCAACCCCGCTTGGACTGCCGAGCCGATTATCGATCGGTCAGTCTCGTTGCAGCTGATGGCGCGCGAGAACGCGATCTCTCTCTCGGTTCATTTCGCGTTTGCATCCTTGGCGGTGGCGGGGGTAACGGCGCTCTGGTTATTAGCGCGACGGGGAGAGCCAATTTTAGAAAGTGACGAGGGGCGTCGCTTGGCGCGCGTGATGGGGGGAATTGTGTTCGGCGCCACTATCTCTCAATTGCCAATTGGCGTGTGGGTACTCGCTACGATGTCCGCTGCATCTCGTGGGGCCGTGATGGGCACAAGCCCCATTGCAAGCTTGATGTTTTTCGCTGGCGTGCTATTGGCGATTCTGCTGATGGGGCGTCTATTGGCCATCACTTTGGGGGAAGTGCGCCCGGCAGAAATTCGTCTTGTAGTCCTGCTCTTACTGCTAACAACGCTGATGATGACTGCCACGATGAGATACTCCCGCACAAATCACGTTGGAGCATCGATTCAGCCGGCCTTATCAGCCTCTTCTTTCTCATCTTCGCTTGATTCAGGCTCCTTCTGTACTTCCTCCAATGGTCCGCCGGGAAGCTTGTTGTCTTTGATCAAGTCGCCATAGGTCGGGCTCTTGTCGTCTTTGGGGTCGGTGTGCATTTTCTCGACTTTTTTCAAGGCTGCAATAATTTTTTCTTTGTCCTTCTTGTCTTCCTTCTTGTCGAGTAAATCCTCCAAGTGCTCCCCGTAGGCGTTGTGATGCTTTCGTTTCTTCCCCTGGTGACATACAAGGCAACCAGTTTTGTTACTCTTCACGAGCTTCGCAAACTCTTCGTCTGATTCTGGAGTGACGTAGAGTTTCTGAAACTCTTTCTTGAAAGCGACGATGGCCGAGACCTGAGGCGTGGCGGTGCAAACGAAGGCAGCGAAAGAAACGAGCAAGACGACTGACCGATGCATTTGACGAACTCCTTTGTTCGCGAAACTAGATATTGAGGGAGGCGGACTGGCTAGGAGCTCAAGTAGAACGAGAGACTCTCGGAATGTCAACTTGTTCTATTGCCATATGAGACCCTACTCAACGACGACTATTACTAGGGAATTGCGGGCCTGCAGGTATGGGCTGAAACATATCGTTGGTTCCTGGAGAGAGAATCAGGTTTGGGTCATCGCCTGCGTCTAACAGGAAAGGCAAATCTAACTGTTCCACATCAGTTTGTTGCTCCGGCAGTTGGGCCACGGGAGTACTTTCGTTGGTTGAAGTACGGCCCGACGTCACGGTGTTCTGTTCGGGGAGTCTGACAGTTGCTTCGGAGGAAGACTCAATTGAATCATCTGCCTCTGCGCCAATTGTAGTCCGAAGTTCTCGGAACGGCTGCTTGTCGCTAAGGGCATGTCTTGCAGTGCTTAGCCAAGAGACGACTATCAGCAACAACGCGGCCGGTATTGCCCAAGGAAGCATGCGTTGCCAACCAGCAGTACTTCGCCGTCGCTTGGTAATAGGCAACGGCGCCAGTGCCCGAGGCAATTGCTTCCCAATCTCGTGGAGAAGTTGGCCCAGTTCTTGGACCAGTTCCGTAGGCGACTGTGGGCGCTCGTCGACATCTTTGGCCAACATTCGCTCCGTCAGAACATCGACCGATTTAGGCAGGTCGATACGAATGTCGGACAGCGCCGGCGGCCGATCTCCCTGGTGCTGAAGTAGTTTCTGTACAGCTGTGCCCCGGGCGAAGGGTGGCCTGCCAGCCAACATATAAAAGAACGAGCACCCTAAAGAATAGATGTCGCTACGCGTATCAGCAGAGCGCGGGTCGCGTGCCTGTTCGGGTGAAATATAGTCAAACGTGCCTAAGGTTACACCTGTATTGGTCAAGTCATCGTCAGACGTCTCCACGTGATGCAGCCGGGCCAGCCCCATGTCGACCAGTTTCGCTTGTCCTTGATGGTTAATCAGTATGTTCGACGGCTTGATGTCGCGATGAACGACATTGCGTTGCCAGGCGTGAGCTAGAGCGTGTGCGACCTGATAGGTGTAATTCAGCGCGTCGCCGAGAGGCAATGGTCCGTGCCGCAACACCAGATCGCGCAAGTTTTCGCCATCGATGTATTCGAACACGATGTAGGGTAGCCCTCGATCACGTCCCACAAAATGGATGCGTGCAATATTGGGGTGATCCAGGCGAGCCGTTGACTGAGCTTCGAGCAGAAAACGGCGTTGGAGATCAATGTTGCCGATCGACTGTGAGGCGAGAATCTTTATCGCGACGATTCGATCGAGCGTCGTGTCGAGTGCCCGGAACACGACGCCCATCCCGCCAGCTCCTACAAATTGCTGCAGCTGAAAATGGTCGAGCAGTTCGCCTTGTAGTGCCGCGGCCAACTCGCGGGGTGTTAGTCCAGCAGGAAATTCTTCAGCGCGCAACGCTGGCGACTGAGTGAGAACGGTTTCCTCTCGCTCGATATCGGAAGCTTCATCGAGATTTGACTTTTCGTCGGACATGTTGGTCCATTTTAGATGTGACGAAAAGCCTGGTCAAACTGGCACCGAAATGTGACTTGTGAGCCTAAAGCTCTCAATCGCGTTCACATGTGTTTTACGATCGCCTCTCCGAATTCACTGCACTTTAGCAAGGTGGCGTCGTCCATCAGACGTTCGAAATCGTAGGTGACAGTTCGAGCTTCGATGGCTCCATTGAGTCCCTTGAGGATGAGATCCGCCGCTTCAGTCCAACCGAGGTAGCGCAGCATCATCTCTCCAGAGAGAATTACAGATCCCGGGTTCACCTTATCCAGATCGGCATACTTTGGCGCCGTACCATGAGTTGCCTCGAATATGGCGTGGCCGGTGAGATAGTTAATGTTTCCGCCGGGAGCGATGCCGATACCACCAACGCACGCCGCCAAGGCATCGCTAATATAATCGCCGTTGAGATTAAGTGTGGCAATCACGTCGTATTCAGCGGGCCTGGTGAGAATCTGTTGCAACATGGCGTCGGCAATCACGTCTTTGATGACGATACCTGCACCTGGCTTGCCCTCGGGGATCTGGCACCAAGGGCCCCCATCAATCGGTTCGGCGGCATAGAAATTCTTGGCAACATCGTATCCCCAATCACGAAAGCCACCTTCGGTGAATTTCATAATGTTGCCCTTGTGAACAAGGGTGACACTTTTACGATTGTTTTGTATTGCGTAGCCAATCGCGCTATGAACTAGTCGCTCGGTGCCCAGTTGGCTGACGGGCTTGATGCCAATTCCGACCTCGACTTTGCAGTCGCGATGCGGAGCGCCGGTCGATTCGAGGACTTTCTGCCATTGGGCGGCCTTCTCCTGGGAACCAAACCTGACTTTCTCGAAGTCTTTCGGAAATTCCTTCTGCATGAAGTCGAGCATCTTCTGTGCGTCGTCTGTGCCACCTTGATACTCAATGCCCGCATAGATGTCCTCGGAGTTTTCTCGGAAGATGACCATGTCAGTCAGCTCGGGCTGTTTGACGGGCGACGGCACGCCATCGAAATACTGTACCGGGCGCAGGCAGACGTAGAGATCTAAGATTTGCCGTAAAGCGACGTTGAGCGAACGGATCCCACCACCGACCGGTGTGGTCAACGGTCCCTTGATGCCAACTAGCAGTTCGCGAAACGAGTCGAGAGTATCATCGGGAAGCCAGCTACCAGTGGTGTCGAATGCCTTCTGGCCGGCCAGCACTTCGCGCCAGGCAATACTCCGCTCGCCGCCGTAGGCCTTTTCGACAGCCGCGTCGAACACGAGCTGGCTCGCACGCCAAATATCGCGCCCAGTTCCATCGCCTTCGATGAAAGGAATGATCGGATGATTGGGAACCTGCAGGCGGCCCGCTTCATTTGTGATTGGCTGGCCAGTGGCGGTGTCGGATGTCATTGAGTTACTCCCAGGACCATATAGATTCGATGGCAAATAGATGGCTGTCTACAAGAGACTGATTTTCGGCGCTAACTTGGGCGATGGTCAATGGGCAAACTACAAGTGGGGCTGGATTGCCATACTTGGGGCCGGTAGTTGCCTGGTTATCAAGGGAGCTTTATACTTGCCGAGGCCTCTTGGCTGCTGGTCGCTTACCGATTATTTCGTGATTTTTTGGAATCCCTTCTATGACTTTCACCTCAGCTCGCCGCGATTTCCTGGCCGCCCTTGCGGCGACCGGCGCCAACCTCTCCTTGGGAGCCTTGCCCATGTCGTATGCTGCCCGGCAAGAGAATGACCCTCTATTCAAGATATCTGTCGCTGAATATTCGCTACACCGCTTGATCGAATCGGGTGGGCTCGATCCACGCGATTTTGGTCCATTTTGCAAAGAGAAATTCGATGTCGATGCAATCGAGTACTGGATGGGACCTTTCAGCGACAAGGCCAAGGATCTGGCTTACCTGGATGAAATGCACAAAAAGAGCGCCGATGCTGGCCTCGAAGAGCTGCTTATTATGGTCGATATACCTGACGGCAAGGGAGACCTAGGAAATCCGGACGCCTCCGCTCGCACTGAGGCCGTCGAGGCTCACTATCCATGGGTTGAGGCCGCCAAACGGATGGGATGCCATTCGATTCGAGTAAACGCCCGTTCCAAGGGTAGCCGCGAGGAGCAAGCAAAGCTGGCTGCCGACGGATTGAGGCGTCTGAGCGAATTCGCCGCGCCCCACGAAATCAACATTATCGTTGAGAACCACGGTGGTATTTCCTCGGACGCGGCCTGGCTGGTCGGGGTCATTGAGCAAGTGGGTTTGGGGAACTGCGGTACCTTGCCCGATTTTGGCAATTTCCGAATTGAGGGCGACCAATGGTACGACCGCTATCAGGGCGTCGAGGAACTCATGCCATTCGCCAAGGCCGTCAGTGCCAAGAGCCACGGATTCGATGATTATGGGTTCGAGACGGGCACCGACTACAAGCGAATGATGGAAATCGTGCTTGAAGCGGGCTATCACGGCTATGTTGGGATTGAATGGGAGGGCGCAGAGCCCAAGTCCGAAGTTGAAGGCGTGGAGCTGACCAAACAACTTCTAATGCGTGTCCGCGATCAGATAGCGGCCGAAAGATCCTGAGTTGCCATCAGCTGGTAAATCTCCAAATAATTCTGTTTCCCAATAGGCGGCCTCAGGGCCGTCTTTTTTTTGGTCATATCTCTGCTTTTCTCGTCTCAAACGGACTTCAAAGTGGAGGCGACAGGTTACTGGACATTTCCGATTATGGGAATCGTAGGACTGCTTAAAAAGTAGGCAGCGAGGTCCGCCCGCGGGTCGGGCAAGGGCTGCCCAAAAATAGGCACGGCGAAACAATCGACCTAAGTGCAAGCAGTGCAACAACCTGCGTGAATCACTTGCCCGCTAGCGAACACTTCCCCAAACACGGAGGCCGCGTGGTCCTTCGAGACGACCACCCCAGCTGAATTGGAAGGAGACATCAGCCGTGCTGACACAATCACAGGAGAAGTATCGGGAAGTTGTACAGGTCGCTGAAAACCTTTACCGCCAAACCCCCGATTGGGTCACCTTTTTTCGTGAGGTGCTCGGGATCGACGGAGCGGTCCGCAAGCGATTTACCTCTTTCGAGGAGCTGATCGCCTTTGAAAAGAGTGACGAATTCGAAACGATCCAAAAAATGCTAGTAAAACTTCGGGAGAAGCGGACCACCGCCGACCCTGAGACCGAGCCGACCCGGGTGATCACGGTCCGGTTGCCCAAGAGCATGCACGAGTATCTGCGGACCGAGGCCCATGATCTGCGTACTAGCATGAACAAGCTTTGCATTTCAAAGCTATTGCAAGTGATCGGCGAGGAGATGATCCCGAACGAACGCACCGGTTCGACATCGGGCGGAAACAGTGCTACATCACCGCCAGCGGGCGTGAATAGCCAACCTGCCGCTCCTGCGCAGCTGGCTAGCACTAATTCGCTATCTCAGCCGGCGCCAACACTTCAATCCCCGCTTCCCCAGTCTCCAGCACCCTCTCCGTTCAAGCCGACCTCTCAGCCGAGGTTTTAGACGAGGGAGACGATAAACGTTGGGGCTGTCGAATCTGTAGGAATAGGAGCCGCCTCCGCACAGGGGGCGGCTTTCTAAATACTAGACTACCCTAGAAATAGTCCCGGAGAGGGCCTGTAAGCCGGGTCCTGTGGCGACGCTTGCGCGCCGCCGGCGATCATTCATCTAGGACGACGGTTACCCGTGCGCCTCGAGCAATCTACCCGAGAGTCGTAGCGAGCCGGACCGACTCTGCTCTCTGCTTGATCTTGCACCGGGTGGGGTTTACCAAGCCAGTCAGGTCACCCCGGCTGCTGGTGCGCTCTTACCGCACCGTTTCACCCTTACCGCTTGCTTCCTCGCGAGGACGAAGCAAGAGGCGGTTTATTTTCTGTGGCACTATCCCTGACCTCGCGGTCGGTGGACGTTATCCACCACCCTGTCCTACGGTGCCCGGACTTTCCTCCCGCTTGCAACAAAGCAAGCCGGCGATCGCCTGGCCCTCTCCGGGACAATTCTCATTGTAGACCGATAGGCGGTGGCAAAGCTATATGTGCGTCGCCTAGCACTCAGCCTTCAGCTTTCAGCGATCAGTCAAGAGTGTACGGAAAACTAACTGCTGTGGACGAAGGCTTTGGTTGATGGGAGCATGCCCCGCAAGCCTAAATGGCTTTACCCACCTGTTCACTCGAATTAAAATCCTAAGATGTCCATCCGACGACTTGCTTTTTTACTCGGGTGCCTCTTTGGCATAACACCCTTGCTCAATGCGGCCGTATCTGAACGCGATTTCTTCGCTCCAAGCGATGGACTGCTTACTTATGATGATCTTAACTACAGAGAGTGGCTCGACATCAATGAGACACTCACATTCGACACGAAAACGATTATTGCGTCGACGCTGCCAGGCGGCTCTCTACACGGATTCTCAATTGCCACTCGGGATGATTTTGAAGGACTCGCCCTATCGGCCAATCTAGATTGGATAAATCCAGAGTCACTGACTGGCATTGCTGGAGTAGATGCAAAAGTCTTAATTTCCCTTGTGGGTGAAACAACTCGATATGATGACCAGATGCTTGGTGATATGAGGGTCTCCTCTGCACAGATTTCCATTGGCCTCTCTTCGGCAGGTCAGTTTCCAACATTTGATGGCACTAGGGCACATGTCTTAAGCTTAGAGTTCCCTCCACCAAACCGAAGTATTAACAATGGGATGGGTGCGAATACTCAGATCAAGAGTGCGGGAGGAGTCTATACGGCTCCGGTTAGCGAATTAGAGAGTGAGAATGGCGGCCCTTTCTGGCTCTACCGAGCTGCCATCCCCGAACCTTCGTCGATTGCGTTGTTGGTGCTTGGAATTGGCATCTGCACTACGAGACAAGCGAATCGTTGTTAGCCGGCACCGTCCCGGTGCCGTGTAGAAGGAACTACCAGCGCGGCGTCGGGACGACGTCTAACGAGCGCGGGCTCTGTCTCTCAGCGAGAATCGTCGTTGCGATACTGTACCAGTGTTTGCCAGACTTGCTTGCGCAACTCAATAATTGATTCCCTTGGGTTTCTTCCGATAAACCCATTTGCCAGCAGCGAGAAAGCCAGCATCCGCCCGTCGAGTGTGCGCACATAGCCGGAGATCGTCGATACGCCCGACATGCCGCCCGACTTTGCCCAGACTCGAACATTGTCGAAACCCTCTTCCGGTGTATCAGGCCAAGCGATGTTTTCCAGTTCCAGTTCGTATCCAGGTAGTGCAGCGAAGAATGTCTCGAACTGTTCGTGGTCGCGCATATACTTCAGCAGCCGAATTGCAGAATCGGCGCTGATCAGGTTGTAGCGCGACAACCCCGAACCGTCGACCAAACGAAACGAACTACCTTCCAAACCGGCTTCGTCCACTAGCCAATTAGAAATCGCCTTAGCACCGTCGGCCCATTTGGGATTCGACGTTCCGCTAGAAACAGCAATCTCGTGCAGCAGCACTTCGCCGATGGCGTTTTCACTTACGTGATTAAAATGTTTTAGCGATTCAGCAAGCGGTCGTCCTTCGATTTCGAGAGAGTCTTGCACTGAATCGCTTTGTCGAGAGTTGTCGTTTTCAACAATCTCGACACCATATTTTTCTAGCATCCTCTTGAAAACACCGGCTACCCACTTGCCAGGATCGTTCGGGGTAAGCCGGGGTTGTTCGTTCTCTTCCAAGTCATCCAGAAAGGCATTTAGGTCGCCGGTTCTTGCCACCAGCACGGTATCGGTCCCAGGTGCACGCCAGAATAGCCGCCTCCCAGGCAACTGTGCGGGTTCTACGGTTTCAAACACTGGGTAGCTCGCGTCTGCAATAGGTTTCGCAGACAACCGTTCTTCAGGGTCTTGCGTGAGCTCTAAAAGGATTACGTTGTAGTCGAGCATTAGCGACGTGATCGGCATATTGTAATAGTCGGGGTCATCGTCCCACATCCAGCCCGGACCTTTCAGTGGTGAGCCGTAGCGCGAATTATCGACGCGGATCTCGCCTTCGATTTGTTGAATGCCCCACTGCTGTAGCACACTCTCTGCCAACTTAGCCATGTCTTCATGCGTAAGCATGGGATCGCCACCGCCTACGAGCACGATGTCGCCACGCAACGTGCCGTTTTCAATTGCGCCTGTTGTTTCTACGCGTGTCGTAAAGCGATGCTCCGGTCCGAAGGTGTCGAGCGCACAGGCTGACGTGTATATCTTGAGATTCGATGCGGGGGTTAACAGTCGATCGCTGCAGCGGTCGTATAGAACTTCACCGTTTTCCAGATCAACGACCTTCAGGCAGATCGTGGTTCGTTGAAAAGTGGGATGACTTTCGATGAGAGTGTCGAGCGCGGCACTGAGTCCAGCTTCATCCAAAGGTGCGCTTTGGGCGACATTGATCAACCAAAGTAAAAAGCAGACATTCAAAAAGACTCGGCTCTTCATTCACTTTGCTCCCCAGGAGATTGATTAAACGGAGTTCTCGCTGAACTGTTTCCCCTGCCAGGTATCGCGGCGCTCAAATTCCGCTTCAATGGCCAGCTTCACGACCGGCTTGTCGAGGCACCAACTGGGACCGACGAAATAGTCGGGTGGGGCATCGCCACTGATTCGCTCCACAACCATTGTTGGTGGAAGCAGTTCTAGAAAATCGACCACTGTGCGTACATAGTCGTCGCGACCCATCAGTTCGACTTCGCCTGCGGCAACCTGATCAGCCAGGACTGTATTCTTCACGCAGTAGAGATTGTGCAGCTTCACAGCGTCGATTCTCACGCGAGCCAGCTCGCGGGCCGTGGCTAACATGTCTTCTCGTGATTCGCCAGGAAGACCAAGAATTGCGTGAGCACAGATTTCAAAGCCACGACCTCGACTTCGCTCGACCGCATCGAGAAACGAATCGTGATGGTGCCCACGGTTCATCCAATCTAGTGATCTGTCGTGCATTGTCTGCATGCCATACTCGACCGAGAGATAGGTCCGTCCGGCAATCTCTTCCAGCAGTTCGAGTACGTCGTTCGAGACGCAATCACTACGAGTGCCAATAGCAAGGCCGACAACCTGCGGATGCGTCAGCGCTTCCTCGTAAAGTGCGCGAAGCTTCTCGACGGGTGCGTAGGTGTTTGTTGCGGGTTGAAAATAAGCGAGAAAATGCCGGCAGTTCTTGTATCTACGTTGCATGCGGGCGATGCTTTGGTCTATTTGCCCCAAGATGCCGGCTCGCGGAAGCCGACGACTGGGGCTAAAGCTGCGGTTGTCGCAAAAAGTGCAGCCGCCTTTGGCGACGGTACCGTCGACGTTGGGGCAGGTGAACCCGGCATCGATACTCACTTTCTGCACCCGAACGCCGAACCGTTCCCGGAGCACGAAACTGTACGCCTGATAGCGTAGTCCCGTCTGCCGCCAAATCGGCTGAAAACCCGGTGAATATAGGGAGTTAGTTGACGTCACGGGGGCGATTGCTTAGAGTGGAGGCGGACTGCAGCAGAACAGCGCGAGAAGGCCAGTCTTGCGCACCTGCTAGAGAATAATTTATTATCGTTACTTTATCATTGGGGCACAGTTCGTTTTACGCAAGAGTGTAACACAATGTACGGTGAATTGATTCCGCTCGGAGGCGGCGACCCCATCCCGTTGCTCAAGAAGCAGTTGCTTGTCGGTCGCCGTGAAAGTTGTGATATTGTATTGCGGTTTGCCAATGTCTCGGCACACCACTGCCAAGTGTTTGTCAACGGTGGCTATTGGTTTGTGCGAGACATGCAGAGCCGCAATGGAGTGAAGGTCAACGGCATCAAAGTGCAAGAAAAACGCATCGATCCGGGCGACACGCTATCGGTGGCTAAGCACAACTACGACTTGCAGTATTCGCCAGCCGATTTAGGGGCCGTGGGCCCGCCGCCTGCCGACGATCTTCCTGCCGAGATCATGACCGAATCATTGCTCTCCAGGGCTGGTTTGAAGTCGAGCGCTCCGGGTACCAAGCCGCAGCCGGCTGCCCGCACAAACAAATACAACTCCAAGCGTTACGACGTTATGGACGACAGCGCCGGGCAGATAAAGCTCCCTGACGATCCGGTCTAGCAGTGGGTTTTCAGATGCCGACTACTCGCCGCAGTTTCGTTTTGGCAGACTTCTCAAGAGATCTCCCTCGCCCATGGTCTCCCATGCTATGCTGCACCTAGTATGGCCAGCAAGAAGAAGAAAAAAGTCCGGGCCGATTTTCGCAAGAATCGTACGGTTCGTACTCGCGAAAAGGATCTTACGCGCAAATTCGACGCGGACGAAGAAGCCGTCGACGACCTTGATCAGCAACAAAGTTTCAGTGGTAAGGGCGACCTGACTCGAAAGCGCACGCTAGTCGGAGCCGAACTTGCCGAGGATGCTTCAGGCACTGTTATCTTACCCGCAGTGGACGAGAGCATCTGTCGCCTCGGAAGAGTGCTGCGAGTCCAAGGGTTAGTAAGCACGGTGCGAGAGGACGACGGTACAATGCGCCGCTGTGCTACGCGGCGTTTGCTAAAAACTCTCAGTACTGATCAACGCCACGTAGTTGCTGCGGGCGATATTGTGTGGGTGCGACCTGAAGGCGAGAGCGAAGGAATCATCGAACGCGTAGAGCCGCGTAAAGGTGTGCTCTGCCGAACCAGCCGGAAACGTCAACAACTGCTCGTGACAAACGTCGATCAGGTGTTAGTAGTTGCCAGCGCTGCCCAGCCTCGATTGAAACCCAACCTACTGGACCGCTACTTGGTCACCGCTGAGCGGGCCGGTATCGAACCGATCATCTGTATCAACAAAGTCGACCTCGTCGATCGTGCCAGCTTACAGCCGATTATCGGAGTCTACAGTCAACTTGGTTACCGAGTACTAGCGTTGTCTGCCACGGAAGGCTGGGGGATCGATTATCTTCGGAGTCTTCTCAGGGGCCGCGAAACCGCGGTAACAGGGCAGAGCGGCGTCGGCAAATCGAGTTTACTCAACCAAGTCCAGTCGGGCCTCGAACTACGCGTGCAGTCGGTCAGCGGAGAAACTGATAAGGGTAAACACACTACGACTACAGCTGAGCTCATTCCTCTGGATTGTGGAGGGTTTGTTGTCGATACCCCAGGGATTCGGCAGTTTCAACTATGGGACGTGACAGCCGAGGAAGTGTCCAGCTTTTTCCGCGATTTGCGGCCTTACGTCAGTAGCTGCCGGTATCCCGATTGCACACACACCCACGAAGAGCCGTGTGCGGTAAAAGATGCAGTGGCCGATGGTTACATCGACGTGCGTCGCTACGAAAGTTACCTTCAGATTCACGCTGGTGACGATGACTGACCTTACAGCTCAACGGGGTGTAAAGTCCGTGTCTGCCTTGATGCCAGTGGCGAAGCCCGCCAGTAGGTTGGCGCAGGCGTCGAGATCTTCCAACGAGACCATCTCGACGGCGCTATGCATGTAGCGATTGGGAACACTCACGAGCCCCGCTGCCACACCGGCGCGCGAGAGTTGCATTGCGTTGGCGTCTGTCCCTGTGCCACGACCACTGGCGGCCCACTGGCACTTGATGTCGCCATTGTCAGCCGCTTCACGAAGATGCTCGACGACAACGGGGTTCATATTTGGGCCGCGATAAATAACCGGGCCGCCACCGAGCTTGACGTCGCCTTCTTGGTTCTTATCGATGGTTGGGCAATCGGTCGCATGCGTGACGTCGACCGCGATTCCAACTGCCGGATTTACGCCGTACGAACTGGTTGTCGCCCCGCGCAGCCCGATTTCTTCCTGCACTGTGGCCACTGTGTAAAGTGCCACATCGATCCCGCTTGCCTTGGCCCGACGCAACGCCTCGATACAGACCCATAGTCCGCTCTTGTTATCCATACCTGGTGAGTTAGCCAGACCGTTGCGCATTTCCTGATAGCCGAGCTCCAGCGTGACGGGATCGCCAATCCGCACTACCTCGGCCGCTTCTTCTTTCTTTTTGGCACCGATGTCTAGCCACATGTCTTTCGTTTTTACGACCTGTTTGCGTTCGTCCTGATCGAGTAAATGGATTGGCTTGCGGGCGATCACCGCTGGTACGGGGCCGCTAGGTGTGTGGATGGTCAGCCTTTGGCCGATCAACTGCTGTGGATCCCAGCCGCCAATGGTGTTGGTGTAGATAAACCCATCGCCGTCAATGTGCGTGACCAAGAGACCAATCTGGTCGGCGTGGCCGGCAAACATCACCCGCAGCTTCGCCCCGGGATTGCAGCAGGCGATTACGTTGCCGTGCAGATCAGTGCTAACCTCGTCAGCGAAGCTACCTACGTATTCGCGCACAAGGTTTTGCACTGGCTGTTCGTATCCCGAAGGGCTGGGAGTTTCTAGAATCCGTTGAAAAAATTTCTTGGCCGAGGCTTCCATGTGTAGTCCGGTGATTAAAGGTAAGAGTGGCTAGGAGGCTCTTGGAGCAGGCCCCGGGGCAGTGCAGAGCCAATTTGTGCTAGCGGGCTATCAAGCAAGTGATGGCAGTCTCTGCGGATTTTAACGATTTTCTGGCCTGTGGCGAGACCGCTGGCCGATAAACCATCACGAACGTATCGGTCTGGGTCCCCAGATTGAGCCGCACCAAACGGAAATCAAGCTGAAAAGTCGGAGTATTGAGCATGTCGACTCGACACATCTACTACTTGCTGGTCTTCGCCCTCTTGACCACCTCGAACATTGGTTGTTGTGGCTACATGCGAGGTTGTGGCGCGGGTTATGGAGGCCAGATTTACGGCTCTAGTTGTGCTAGTTGCGGTTGCCCTGAGGCTTCCTGTTGCTGTGAAGATGTATGCTGTGAAGCATCCTGCGGTTGCAATGATTGTTGCGAAGCCACTTGCGGATGCACTGACTGCTGTGAGGCCAGCTGCGGCTGCACCGACTGCTGCGAAGCTTCTTGTGGGTGCAACGATGTCGGTTGTGGGTCAGGCGTTGCAGGTCGGTGTCCTTTAGGAGACTGCTTGATTATCCGTCGTCTTCGTAAGGCATTCAGGGGTTGTGGCTTTGGTGCATACACCTGCAACGGGTGCAGCACAGAAGGCTACTGGAGTGAATGGCACAATGATCCTCCTTGTAATTGCCAGGCTGGGACAGCGGGAGGACACTACGGCGGCGCCTACGGTCGACGTGCGTTTCTTGCTAAGCAACACGAAAACATTTCAGACGATCTACGTTTCGCCGACGAAGGCTCAGGCCCTATACTTCGCTAAACGAGTAGCATTTCAGATTCATCGCGACCCTAGTCGACCGCGAATAGTCGCTTCGCGTTGGCGGTGGTTTGTTGAGCCAGTTCTTCGAGTGAAATGCCTCGCACTTCGGCGACGCACTGTGCGGTATGCCGGAGATAGGCCGGCTCGTTTGGCTTCTTGCCGCGTACTGGTTCGGGCGAGAGATAGGGACAATCGGTCTCGATCAGCAGTCGATTGGAAGGGATGGTTGCCGCGCACTCTCGCAGTGCTGGCGACTTCTTGAATGTGATCATTCCCGCAAAGCTAATATGCAGCCCCATCGCGATGCATTCGGCCGCCATTGCTGCGTCGCCAGTGAACGAGTGCATGATACCTTTTAGCCGACCGCGATCGTGAGCCGCGCGGAGCATCTCCATGATGTCGGCGTCGCAGTCGCGCATATGGACGATAAAAGGCAGGTCATGTGCTTGCGCAAGGCGGATGTGACGGTCGAAATACTCCTGCTGTTGCTTAAAGGGTGTAAAATCCCAATAACGGTCGAGCCCAGTTTCGCCCACCGCTACGACACCTGGTTCAGTGACGAGTTCCTCGATTTTCTCCCAATCGTTGGCAGCGGCTTCAGCTACATAATTGGGTTGGATTCCCACTGCCGCGAAGACGCCAGGGTATTGCACTGCCAATTCGACGCATTTCCGACTGGCCTCGGCGGTAGTACCAACCGCTACCAACCGCGTCACCCCCACCGCTTCTGCTCGGGCCAAGATCTCTGAACGTTCGTCGTCGAATTCCTCTTGATCGAGATGAGTGTGTGTGTCAAACAGCATGAGTGGTCAACAATGATTGACAGAGAACCCAAATGTGTACTGAGGATAGGCCAATTGATGACGAATCGCGGTCTTCTGACACTTGTCACTCGTCATTTCATCTCAGATGGCACCAACTCTTGCAGCGACTCCAGGTGCCCTTTGGCCATGCCGAGCGTCTCCTCAGCAAGCGACTTGGCGGCAGGAGCCACATGGAGGCCTTCGATCAACTGCCCGATAGTCTCGATATCCTGCTGCTGGTAAGCAATGGCCGCATTAACTAGGTAGTCAATTCCCAGATCGTGCATATCGGTGAATTCCATCGGGAACTCACCCGTACGAAGCGGCGCTTCGGCGTCGACGATCATTTGGCTGATGCGGTCGGCTAGCCCATTTTGATCGGAGGCGATCGTCGCGAGGGCTTCGACTACGTTGTCGCGCCCCGGCGGAACGTAAGGTCGCGAGTACTGCATGTACTGGGGGAAGGATCGCATGACGATTGCTAACAACCGATTCAGTGCAGCAGTAGTGGGAGGCTGGTTCATGGTAGATATGTCAACGAAACAATTGGGAAACTGCCATGTCGGCCCACTGAGCGAACCTATCGGGCAGGATGCCGAAGACGATAATCGGCAGGCTAATGATTAGTGCATAAGCGCCGGGAAGGAAACCAATCGACACTGGACCACGGCTGTCGGGTTCGGGGTCGATACACATGGTCTTAGCCACTCTTAGATAATACACCAGTGAGATTGCCGTGTTTAAACCTGCAACCACGAACACAAATATCATCAATGTCCCGCCGGCTGAGTACAGGGCTTGCAGGACCCGCAGCTTAGGCCAAAAGCCCGCCAGTGGTGGTAACCCGATTAGGCTCATTAGAATCACGGTCATCATCACTGTAATTAGAGGACAGCTACGGATGAGTCCGCCGTAATCGGCAATCTCTTCGCTTTGCATCGAGTTGCGCAAGAAGGCCACAATCGCAAATGCACCAAGGTTCATAAACAGGTAGAACACGATATACAGCATCAGAGCAGACAGCGCCTCTTGCGAACCGCCATGCCTGCGCCCGAGTAGGGCAACCGCTGCAGCGACTGCCATCATCATATATCCGGCATGCGCGATCGTTGAATAAGCGAGCATGCGTTTGATGTTCGTCTGACCATAAGCGGCTAGATTCCCGAAAGTGCAGCTCACGACCGCAACGATTGCAGTCAGAATGACAAAGTACCGTCGTACAGGCGAAAGGGGCGATTCTTCGGCGGTGGTGTCGACCTGCACGGGTTCGAATGATACTGCTTTGAAAGTCGCGGTATCGGTGGCAACGATGGCCGGTACATGATCGGCAGCCTGATTATCAGTCGAAGCCTCTGGCAATTGACCAAGCCCGAATCCGACTCTTACCAAGAGCACCAACGCTGCTGCCTTGGAAGCGACCGAAAGAAACGCGTCGACCTCTGCTGAAGCGCCTTCGAACACATCGGGGCACCAAAAATGAAATGGCACAGCTGATAGTTTGAAGGCGAGCCCAACCCCCATCATGAGCCCGCCTAGGGCTAAAACCATCACGGTAAGGCGCTCATCACCCGAGGCAAGCATGGCTGGCAGATCCATGGCAGCAAGCTTGCCTGCCATCGTTGGCAGGTGTACCGAGCCTAACACACCGGCGAGCAGGCTAATACCGTAGAGCATCACGCCCGCGGTGCCCGCGCCATAAACGGCATACTTGAGTGCTGCCTCGCTGCTACGGCGACGGCCTTTGACAATTCCCGCGAGCACGTACGAGGGGACACTTGCCATTTCGATACCCAGGAAGATCGTGAGCAAGTGATTTGCGGAGGCCATGATACACATGCCTAAGGTTGCCCCTAGCGCTAGCGTATAAAAGTCTTGTCCGTCTTCACGGTCAGCAATGCCTGTGAGCCTAGCCAGAACAACAAACAATACAGCAAATATCAGCAAGAACACCCGCATAGAGGCTGTCAGAGAATCGTAAACCAGCATGCCCGTGAAAAGTTCTTGTGGCGGGTGGCCTTCGGAGGATGTTTTCAATGCCAACCACAGTGCCACCCCTGAACCGATCAACGCCAGCAAGAAGGAAGGTATGCGATCGCCGCCAGGCAACACGCGCACTAGCAGCAGTAGAACGATCGTACCGCACAGCGCAAGTTCTGGCAGGAACAGCGGTAAGCTGATCGAAAGCGTGTCGCTCAGAAGCGAATTAATCAGGTCTTGTAGATTCACTTGGGAAAGCTCAATTCAATAAAACATATCTTGTACCGCCTACCGAGAAGCCATTTGGCCATCTTCTCCGCCGTGCGGATTGGCAGCCGTTTCGCGCTCGTCGTATTGCTTGGTCCACGTTGCGAGTTGTTCCACTTGCCGGTCGACCGTAGGTTGCACGTATCTGAACACACAGTTGGGATATACTCCGAGTACTACCGCCAACACCAATAGTGGAACGGCAATCGCCAGCTCGCGCATCGATATCGGAGTCAACGCCTCGCCATGGGGGCCCTTGTATTCGGCGCCAAGGTAAACCCGTTGCAGGGTCCACAAAATGTATGCGGCAGTAAGGATCACAACAAAAGCCGAAATTATCGCGAGCACGTAGCTATACTTCCACACGGACAGCACCACGAGCACTTCGCCGATAAATCCACAAAGTCCGGGCAGACCTAGGCCGGCAAAGAAAATTCCCATTGCCAGCCCGCTATAAACCGGCATCTTGGCAAATAGCCCACCGAACTGGTCGAGGTTTCGATGATGTACGCGGTCGTAAATCACGCCGACCATAAAGAACATGCCAGCCGAGCTGATGCCGTGGGCGATCATTTGGAACATTGCGCCGTTGGCGCCCATCTTCCAATAATCAGCATTGTAGGAGTTACCTGCTACGGCGCTCCACACGCCAAAGCCCAGCACAACGTAGCCCATGTGGCTCACAGAGCTGTAGGCCACCATCCGCTTAAAGTCTTTTTGAGCGAGCGCGGCAAAGGCTCCGTAGAGCATGCTCAGTACTCCGATAAAGCAGACGAAATAGGCCAAGTCGTATCCCGCCTCGGGACAGATTGGATAACAAATACGAATGATCCCGTAGCCGCCCATCTTCAGGAGGATGCCAGCCAGGATCATCGAAATTGGAGTGGGAGCTTCGACATGTGCATCGGGAAGCCAGGTATGAAACGGTACGCTGGGGACCTTAATCACGAACCCGACGAATAGGAGAAGGAATGCCCACCATTGGATGTTCTTACCCAGCAATGCTTCGCCATCAAACAAGTCGGTGTGCTGACCCATTTGCTGCAGGGCAAGAATGTTAAATGTGTGCTGCATACCGTCAGGATCGGATTTTAGGTCTGGACTCTCCGCGCGCCACGCCTCGGCAGCTTCAACCGACTCGACGACGTGAGCCGCAACGAGTTGCTCGTTGTTGAGCGCTCGTAGATCACTATTGAAGAAGAGCATCAAGATGGCGATGAGCATCAGCACGCCGCCAAACAAAGTGTAGAGAAAGAACTTGATTGCGGCGTACTCGCGTCGCGGTCCGCCCCACACGCCGATGAGAAAATACATCGGCAGCAGCATAACTTCCCAGAAAACGTAGAACAGGAAGAAATCGAGCGCCATAAATACGCCCAACATTCCTGTTTCTAATAGCAGGAACAGAATGCAATAAGCTTTTACATGTTTCTTGATCGGCCAGCTGGCAGCCATGGCCGGCACGCACAGAAATGCGGTCAGCACCACCAGCGGGAAGCTAATGCCATCGAGTGCCATGAAATACTGGATGCCAAACGATGGAATCCAGCTTAGGCTAAACGCATCTTGCATCTCGGCCACACCGACTTGAAAGTCGACACCAACGCCCTGGCGCATCAAACCGAGCGAGAGCAAGAACACCATAATCGTCACTGCCAAGGTGATCAGCTTCAGTGCGTCGTCAGTTACCTTCGGAAGTAGCGCTAGGACCAACGCGGCCGCGGCCGGCAGGAACACTAGCAGACTCAGATAAACCACAGGTTCGCTGAGAGTCATAATTACGCCGTCGTCTTTCAAAATTGGTTAGTCTTGTCGAACTCTTTATATGTATCGAGCTGTTGATTAACTCGCCGTCAGATACCCTTGGACAAAAGTAATGGCAACGAACAGCAGTACCGTGCCCACGACAATAAACATCACGTATTGCCTCAGGCTGCCAGTCTGTAACTTGCGGAACCAGAGGCCAAGATCCCACGTGCTACGGGCGACTGAGTTAAATGAACCGTCGACCATCGTCTGGTCGACTAATTTGTCGAGAACTAGCGAACAGCCGTGGACTAGGGCAGCCGCCCCATGCAGGAACGCGTCGATGACCACCTTGTCGCACTTCGCCTTCAACTTGGAAACGAAGAATATCGGTTTCACAAATACGTATTCGTATATCTCATCGAACCACCATTTGTTCCACAGTAATCCGTGTAAAGGACGGAAGCTTTGCTTGATTTCATCGGGATGAAGTAGATTCCAAAGATAGATGATCGTCGCCAATAGCAGGCCAACCATCGCTGTTCCGAACGCTGCTAAGCCTGCGGGAATCTTGTACACGTCGAGGTGGCTGTCGTGTTCCTTCGGAATCACTAACTCAGGCAACAGCGTGCCGTGGGTCGTCTCAAGCGTACCTACCGGGCGCGCTTGTTCCAGCAGATTGGTCACGTTCAGGTTTGTACCGGGTAACGTCCAGCCAACACCAATCGCGAACACGGCCAGCAAGACTAGCGGCCCAGTCATTACGCTTGGAGATTCATGTGCATGGTCGTAGCGATGCTGATCACGAGGCTTGCCGGCGAAAGTCATGAACCAAAGACGGAACATATAAAATGCGGTAAACAGCGCACCGACGACCGGGGCCCACTTCAAAATTAAATGGCCTGGATTCTTGTCGCCGAAGTGCCAAGCTTGTTCGATGATTGCATCCTTCGAGTAGTAGCCACTAAACCCGATGCCCACCAGCGGGATACCTGCCCCGATGATCGCCAAACAGCCGATCAACATCGTATATGCGGTAATGGGCATCTTCTTATGAAGCCCGCCCATTTCAGACATATCGTTGGTATGGACGGCGTGAATCACCGACCCCGAGCAAAGGAAAAGTAAGCTCTTAAAGAAGGCGTGTGTAATCAGGTGGAACAAGCCAGCGACCCAGCCGCCAAGTCCGAGCGAAAGCATCATGTATCCCAGCTGGCTGATCGTCGAGTAGGCGAGTACTCGCTTGATATCCATTGCCGTAATTGCAATCGTCGCCGCGATGAACAGCGTGATGCAGCCGATATAAGCGATCACTAGCAGCGCTTCCGGTGAAAACGCCGGGTAGAATCTGCCAACCAAATAGACACCAGCGGCGACCATTGTAGCGGAATGCACTAGCGCGGAGACGGGTGTGGGTCCTTCCATCGCATCGGGCAGCCAGACGTGCAACGGGAACTGGGCGCTCTTGCCGACGCAACCACAGAAGATGCCAACTCCTGCGATCAGCAGCAGCCATTGGCCAGCAGTATTCTTCTCAGGTCCCGCTTCCGACGAAGCGGCCTCACCCTCGCCAGGAGGACTCAGGCGGGCTTGCTCTTCGACCATACTTTCAGTGGGGACGAGATGATAGTCGTTCTCCGCCGTTCGCAATTGACTGAAGACACCATGCTCAACATTACCTTCGGCATCAGTAGCGTCGCCAAAAGTAAAAGTGCCTAGGCTCGACCAAAGCGCCATCATGCCAATCAGCATGCCGAAGTCGCCTACCCGATTAACAATGAACGCCTTATTGGCGGCGGTCGAAGCGCTGTGACGTTCGATATAAAAACCGATGAGGAAGTAGGAGCAGATACCCACTAACTCCCAGAATACGAATACCATCGCCATGTTGCCAGCGATTACTACGCCAAGCATGCTAAATGAAAATAGCGACAGATATTGAAAGAACCGGTGATAACGTCCAGGGCGTTTCAGTTTTTCCCCATCAGAGAGCGTTACCTCTGGGTCAGTAAAGTCATGCAATTCATCATGCATATAGCCCATCGCGTAGAAATGTACGCAGGAGGCAATTAGCGAGACCATGCAAAACATGCCCACAGTGAGCGTGTCAATGTAATAGCCGATCGACAGTTTCAAGCTGCCGAAGGTGCAGAGGTTGTACCATTCGCCTGAGTAGTACTTGGGTGGTGGGTTGTTGGCATGCTGCTCGGCGTCGTGCGAGTCGCCAGAGTGCGATTCGATCTCAGCCGCGATCAGCGTGAATGGAGATAGGGAACTGGCGTTCGCATGATCCTCTTCAGAGTGTTCTTCTTCGTGAGTCTCAGCGTGATGACTCGCATCGGCAAGCGGATGGTTGGGCAGCCATACCCCGAACATCGCAAAGAAGCTTAGGCACGCCGAGAGAATTATCGACCCAGTGGCGATATAACCGCCGAGTTTGCTGCTACCATACGAGGCACGCTTGCCCGCCATCTGCGGCAAGCTGTAGCCTACCCAAATAATGACGAATGACACGAGCGGCACGAGCCACGCGGCACCTAGGAGCAATGGTAAATAATGAGCCGGATCCATCGGTTGCTAAGCACTATCCTTGCAATTGATCGGCGCGGTCGACGTCGATCGAGTCGTAGTTGTTATAAAAATTCAAAGCAATCGCCAGGGCGACTGCTGCTTCTGCGGCCGCGAGCACAATTACGAACAAAGCGATCAGCTGCCCGTCGAGCCCCAGCGAGTTAGCGTCATTTCGTAAGTAGGGACTGCCGAACGCGATGAAGTTGAGATTCGCCCCGTTGAGCACCAGTTCGATGCCCATGAGTACCCCTAAAGCGTTGCGTTTGGTCGCCATACACAGCGCTCCGCAGACGAATAGAATCGCCCCTACGGTAACGTAGTGTGCCACGCCCACCGGCTCGGTCAGTAAGTTTGCAATTGGTAGTTCAAGCATGGTGGCTATTCGCTTCTCACGTATGATCTGCGCTTGGCTCGGGCAAGGTAGGCCGCTCCGACAAGGACGACAAGCAGGTGGACCGAGACAATTTCGAAGGGGAGCAGGTATCCCGACATACCCGCACGGGGTGCTTCAACGGATGGGTCAAGTTTGTCGACACGCGCGCCGACCAGCCCCATTCCCAGTGGTGTAGCGGTTTGGGCCACTGGCATTGCCTCGACTTCGGCTCGTCCGATCCCACGCCAAGCCGGGACGCTAATGGCCGCGTAGATCAAAACGAACAACAGAGCGCCGCCAGCCAGGAAGGCTTTCACCCAGTCTCCTGCCCAGGTCTTCATGTCGATGAATCGTTCTTGAGAGGTGAGCATCACGCCAAACACTAATAGCACCATTGTGCCGCCGACGTAGATCATCAACTGCATCGCTCCCACGAACTCGGCACCGGCGAGGAAGAACAGCCCGGCTGTCGAAGAGAGCGATAACACCAGATAAAACGCCATCCGCACAATATTTCGCGACACGAGCACACCGACAGCGAACAAACAAGCGATGCCGCTAAAAAAGAAAAAGAAGAACGATGGCCAGTAGATGCCAGATTCGGAGACAGCTTCACCCATGATTACAGCGTCTCCTTAGGCATCGATTTAAGAACTAGTTTAGATTCGGCAGGCGGGGGCGACGGTTCGCCGGAATCCCAGCCTTCGTTCACGTCGTAGACTGCCGCCGGTGCATCAACCAAACCGAAAAAATTCTTCTCGGGGAAGCGATAATGCCAATAGGTCGCGCCCAGGAACATCACCGCAGCGATTGGCGTGCAGTATTTCAAGCAAGTTGCCATTACCTGGTCGATTCGCAGTCGCGGTAACGTCCAACGAATCCAGATCATAACGCAGACACCGACCACACCCTTCAATAGCACATTGATTAGACCAAGGAGTTGGCCCAGATAACCGAGTAATGCCCCGTTCTCAGCAGTCAGCCCAAGCATGTTCGTGATTGGGAATGGCCCATTCCAGCCACCGAGGAACAGGATCGCCGCCAAGATGCTTACTGAAAACATCGACCCATACTCGGCCATGAAGAAGAAGCTCCACCGCAAGCCGGAGTACTCCGTGTGGAACCCGGCCACAAGTTCACTTTCGGCCTCAGCCAGGTCGAAGGGGGCTCGATTAACACTGGCAGTGGCGCAGGTGAAATAGACCCAGAATACGATAAACGTGAACGGATCGTGGAATACAAGCCAATTTGTGAACAAGCCAGCTTGACGATCGCCGATAACGACCAGATCCATCGAACCGGCAATCAACACCGGTACGACGACGCACATGCCCAAAGGTACCTCGTAACTCACTACTTGGGCCGCCTCGCGCATCGCTCCGAACAGCGACCATTTCGAGGCAGAGGCGTAGCCGGCGAGTATCACGCCGAATACTTCAAGCCCCAGCACGGCCAGGACGAAGAACACACCAACATTCAGGTGCTGAGCAATCCAAGGATACGGCCCGCCGGCGAAGGGAATCGCAATGAACGCGCCGATCGAAGCACAGAAGGCGACGTAGGGCGCGATCTTGAAGAGCATTCCATCCGCGCCGCCCGGCAGCAGATCTTCTTTGGTAAGCAGCTTCAGCCCGTCGGCCAGAGTTTGCAGCCAGCCGAACTTACCGCCGACGCGCGTCGGGCCAAGACGATCTTGAATGCGGCCAGAAATTTTGCGCTCTAGCCAAATGAAAACGAGTGCACTGATCGCGACAAGATTGAGAATCAGCGCGACATGCACGAACCCAGCGAGAACATAACCAGCGAGGCTATCATGGGCGACAGACCCACCCACCCAAGAGAGTAACCAATTCAAGAAATCATTGATGAGGCCTGCCACGTCGACTACTTCCGTGTTCTGCTCTTAGTGAAGTGCAAACAGCTGGGTGGAAAGTTGGTAATCATTACAAAACCTTAGCTGAGTGGCACTTATCACCTGTGCAGGCTTCCCTCGCCAAGATTGTGAAATATGGCACAAGCCCCCGTGATTCGACAAGCCCCTGAGGGCGAAATTGTACCGAAATCAGCGGGAAAAAAGCTCGGCGCAATGACGGACGGCGAAATACTCAATAACCAAAAATCGGTGGACCTGTCATTCAGCCTTACTACCTGTCGATCTCGCCCATAACGACGTCGAGCGAGCCGATAATCGCTGGTACGTCGGCGATGAGGCAGTCGCGGCACAGATCGTTGGCAATCGACAAGTTGCAGAATGAACTGCTTCGAGCACGAGCTCGCCATGGGATCGCGTTTCCGTCGCTCACTAGATAAAAGCCCATCTGCCCACGCGGGGCCTCAGTCTCCAGATAGACCTCACCTGCAGGCAGTTTGGCGTTAAGCTTGACCGGTTCACCGTATCCCCCCTCCGCCGTACGGTAGCGGTCGATTCCTTGCCTGACCAAGTCAATCGACTGCATTACTTCCAGCATCCGCACGTAAAATCGATGCCAACAGTCGCCTAACACAGCTTCGTGTGGCACAGGAGGGTACTTATGATCGTTAGGGTAGTGCCCGTCGCGTTCAACGATCACCTCGAAGGCGTAACCATCGTACATGGCCGTGTAAATCTCCTCGCCATCGCGACGTAGGTCGTGATCGACCCCACTGCCCCGTAGCACCGGACCACTCGTACCAAAATCGATCGCCATCTCGGGCGACATCACACCAATGCCCGCGGTTCGTTTCACAAAGATCGCGTTGGTGGTCAACAGAGTGTGGTACTCGGTGATGATCGGCAGTAGTTGGTCGAGGAATTGCTCACACTTTTCGACCCAGCCGATCGGTAGATCAGCCGTAGCACCGCCTACGGTCAGGTAGCTGTAGGTGAGTCGTGCACCGCAGGCCTCTTCGAACAAGTCGAGAATCTTCTCGCGCTCGCGAAAGGCGTAGAGAAACGGACTGAACGTGCCCAGATCGAGTCCGTAGGCACCCATTCCGACCAGGTGGCTGGCGATGCGGCCCATCTCGGAAATGATCACCCGCAAATGACGACCTCTTTCGGGCGGCTCGTACTTCATTAGCTTTTCGACGCACAACGCCCAACCGAGATTCATATTCATCCCAGCCAGATAGTCCATCCGGTCGGTGTAGGGAATCCATTGTCTGGGCGTAAGATTCTCGCCAATCTTTTCAGCGCAGCGGTGCAGGTAGCCGATATGCGGAGTGACCTCTGAGACGATTTCGCCGTCGGTGCGCAACATCAACCGCAGCACACCATGCGTGCTGGGATGCTGTGGTCCCATGTTCACCAGCATTTCGTCGGTGCGGACATCGAATTCAATGACGCGCGGGTCGTCAACTGTGGCGCTCATAAACTAGCGTCCTCTTATGCCGTGATATTCCAATGGCATTTCATAATCTTTGCGTAGCGGATGACCTACCCAATCTTCGGGACAGAGGATACGCCTCAGATTAGGATGATCTGTAAAGAACACGCCCGACAGGTCGTACACCTCTCGTTCGTGCCAATCTGCTGTGCTCCAGAGATGGGCGACAGAAGGTAGTTCTGGCAGTTGGCCTGGCTCGTTGTCTTTCCAACGCGAAAGCTTCACCTTTACAACCAAACTGTGTTTGTGCTGCATACTAAAGAGGTGGTACACAACCTCGAGATGGGGCTCCCAGTCAACTTTGGCAGCCTTTTTCTCATCGGTATGTAAGTAGTCAACTCCGGAAATGCAGTTGAGGTAATCGAAGCTGAGACTAGGCTCGTTTTTTAAATGCGACAGCACCTCGAGCAGACCCTCGGGACTCGTTTCGATCCATGGATCAACGTTTTCAAGATTGGCACCAATAATCTTATCGCCAAACTTCTGCTTTAGTTGATCAACAAAAGATTGTCCGCTCATTAGGAGTGCTCGTCGTTTCGATTTCTTTGGCAGGAAGCTACTTGGAGAGAATTGAGCCTGCAGGACGGGGCTGCTTTACAGTTATTTTAGGCGGAGACCGCTCGACCACCTCGCCTTGGTTGCTGCTCACTGCGCGAACCCAATCAAGATCTCCTCGTCGCCACACGTAAGCAAACCCCACCAGCAGCACAGCAAAGAAAACGCCGATATCTGCAAACGAGGTGAGCGCAATTTTCTGCGCCGTATCTCGCAATTCGTTCTGAACGACCGCCGCCCCCCCGTCTGTAACGTCGAGCTGCTTTAGTTCTTCAGGTGAGAACGCTTGCGGCTGAGGATCGACGATTCCCAGCTCCTTTAGCCGGACCGTTGCTTGGTGAGAATACTGAATGGAGTTGTCTCCCTCATCCAAACTTGCAGACGCCACAGGCATGTTCGGGGAGGTCAGCTGGACTGTTTTCCCGAATACAGTGGCCCAGGGGAAGAAGAAAGCAATCTCAACGTCGAAAATAATGAATAGCAGGGCCACAACGTAAAATCGCAGGTCAAACTGCACGAAGCTAGAACCGATCACCGGCTCACCGCACTCGTAAACCTCTAGCTTTTCCTGGTTCGGATTCTTGGGGCGGACTAAGCGGCCAACCAAGAGATTAACCAGCAGAAACACTGCGGCAACGCCGGCAAATAGCGCTAAGTAAGCCACAATTGCGGTCGGAGTTGCCATGGGCGATGATTCAAAGCTCAGGTTTCGTAGGAAGTAGAAATGCTGGTGTCAGCAGGCGCGATACGGTGCTATTGGTTTGGTCCGCCGTGTACGGGTTCGGTAATCATTTTCGACTGGGCAACGGCAGTCGGATTAACCGTTGCCCGTCCCCATGCCACATCTAATGGCATACGAGAGAAATCGACGATGCAGCCATCGCGACTGTAACAGCTTAAGTCGTGAGTTGCTCCCATAAATATGCAATCCACAGGGCAGGGCTCAACGCACAATGCACAGAACATGCATTTGCTATAATCGATTGCGTATCCCGTGATCTTAAATCCCTTGCTGCCTTCGACCCGTTCCTTGCCGATGTAAATACAGTCGACGGGACATGCCTTCGCGCACTGGTCGCAGGAAATACATGTCGTTAGATCAAATCTATGAAACCCACGATAACGAGCTGCAACTGGTACAGGTAGCTCAGGGTATTCGAAGTGTTCCGTAAAGGTTTTGCGGTTCGGTTGGTAGGTCTTGAACCAAGTACGCAATGTAACCCACATGCCCTGAGCTACCGTGCAAATAGCTTCCAGCACATTTCCTAGCCAGGGAAAAACTCGTTTCGTCCGCGCAATCATTGTGTATTTCGGTCCTGCATTCAAAACCAATGCTTGTGGCCGACCTTGTATTTGCTTAACGCAACTTAGCTTCTCCGAACTTTTTACAGAGAGAGGCTAGGCTGTAGGCGCCACAAAGGTCTACTCGACAAAGTCAGATAGTGGATTATATGGGCCCCTCTAAAGCCCGCAACCGCCGTTGAATTATTCAGGTTCTCTGACTTGCGTTTCGATTGAGAAGAATGTTGGAACTTTGGCCGCCGCAGCATCATGGTGTCATGTATTATGGAACAAGAGCACGATGTCCGGCATCGACAAAATAGCAGTGCGACCAGGCCCCGTCATAGTGTCAACTTGATCCTCAGCTACACAGTGCAATGGAAAGCCCGTGGCGAGCTGGTTCTTGATCCTCTAGTAGTCGACAGCCCCAAGTGGCCCGAGCGCCTCCTAGCAAAACGGCAATAAACCGGTGAAAGGCTAGCAGACCTATCCACCTTGAAGAGGGGTTTGGGCCATCAGGTCTTGTTAGATCTTCTGCCGCTCTATTGTTGGTTGTTTAGCTTGTCGTAAAAGCCTTGCCACAGGGTACTTACGGGTCTAATGTGCAACTGCGGCGAGGCTGACGGCTGTCTTGGCGGGCAAGGCAAGATGGGAGCAGAGCGTCAAATATCATGCCAGTTTTAGTTATTCGAGGCAAAAAAGGACCTCTCGCATAGCATCTTTGCTTGACTCTAGTCAATCACCACGTAGAGTGGACTAAAGGGGAGTCGTGTGATTCTCCTCTGTCTGGACCTATCCTTTGGGCTGAAAACAGCTTAGGAGCCGTCAGGCAGGTTCTGGTTTGGAGGCCGGCGCCGGTTATTATACAGCGACTGGCTGCTGCGTACGAAGGGATCGATTCATGTTGGTACTCTCGCGAAAGAAGAACGAGAGCATCGTCATCAATGACGACATCACGATTGTCGTCGTCGAAATTCGAGGTGACAAGGTGCGTTTGGGAGTGGATGCTCCCAAGGAAGTACCTGTCCATCGAAACGAGGTCTACGAGGCGATTCGCCGCAACCAGCAGATGGGCACAGATCAGCCCTGTGAGCCGGATGCGAGCAGCACTGCTGAATAGATGCGTCGATAGATTTCCTCTCCTCTCTCTTATTTTCGATCAAATCCGACTTCTCGGACGAGATAGGCTTCTAGTTGCTCCGTTTGCATTACTTGGCATCTTCTGTCCGCTGAATGCCAAGACATAAGAAGTTAGCTAGACCAGGATTGACGTGCCCGCCTTGGTTTGAGACCCTGGTGGCTCTCGGGAGTGCTACCCGAGTTGGTGATGGCATGTGCCAAGTGCAAAGCGTCCTGTCAGTGGCCGCGATTGGTTCAATAGGTTGTAATCTTCCTGAACTGGTTGCGTCTACTTTGGGAAGCTCGATATGTGCCAGTTTCGGAACGACACCGGCCCCTTCGTCTAGCGGTCTAGGACTCCGGCCTTTCACGCCGGCAACACGGGTTCGAGTCCCGTAGGGGTCACTCTATTATGGTGATGCATCTGGCTCATACATAGCAGTACATCGCTTGCAAGGTTCGCAGGTGATTCGTGGAAGACTTGCATAGGGTCGCGCTTCTCAACTCATGCTTTTGCGATGCATCGCAAACTTCTCAGATGCCGTTTTTCTAACGGCATTGGTTGCAAAGTTTGAAATGAAGCAGTATCCGTCTTTCCTAACACCGTCCGCGGAGTCTACGGAGACAAACAAAGCTCAATTTGACGAAGTTCACTGGGAGTCGCTCCACGTAAGCAGCCCATATGAGGTCAGCTCTCCTCGGCAGGTGGCATTGCTATGACTGTGTTGCTCGAGCGATGTGCGTCGAGATCTAGCAGTTCCTTGTCCCTGGCAAATGATTCTTCGCCTCTGGTAGATCAGTGACTTGCACATGGGGGCAACCCAGCTCGCGTGATCAGCTCGCCGCAGAGGGCCTTGGCGGGCCTAGAGTCGCGTCTTAGTGGAAAGTCCCATTATCACTATTGGCTGCGGCGTGCGCTTCCTCAAGGCTAGCTGGTCAGCTCCTCACCAGTAGAGATAACACTAGTGCAATTAGCACATACGTCTTCCAACGGATTGTACTACCTCTGCTGCCCTATCGAGGAAGCGTGGGACTGCAATTAGAAAATCTGCTTATGAGATAGCAAATCGAGGGTATGCAGAGCGGGATCACGGAACGAAAACAGGACACCCGCCAATTCGGCGAGTGCCCTGTTCGAAAGTACTATTTATAAACCCTCTAACTTAACGGCGACGCCGTCGTGCGATCAGTCCAACAATGCCCATACCGGCCAGTACGAAACTGGTAGGTTCAGGGGTAATCGAAACGTTGTCGAGCATGAAAGACTGTGGATTGGCGCCGGCATCGCTTCCGTTAAGGAACGTCAGCACCAAATCGGACGATCCACCCGTGTAGGTGAAGCTCGTGGTGAGGTCGTGCCACGAACCGTCAGCCGTTACTCCGGCCTTAAGATCAAAGTTCAGATCGCCGCCAAGAGTGGCAGTAATCGAATCGGACGTGTGGAACTGTTCCTGCTTTACGGAGACGGCAAGATCATACGTATTGCCATTGACCAAACCGGCAATCGTTTGCGTAACAGTCATGTCGACAAAAATGCCAGGATTATCGCCATTGTCGCCATTGAACGAGCGGAACCACACACCGCCGTTGTTTGGGGGTACGTTGCCTTCTCGGTTGGTGAAGCCGCTCTTCTGGAAGCGGCCGACGTCGATTTGATTGTTTGGATCGCTGTTGTAACCATCGAAGGGGTCTTCGTTCATGACCCAAGGAGGGCCAGCTTCGTTGTCGCCTTGGGTGGCAGTAAAGTTACCGTTAACAACCTTTTCCATACCAACAGCAGGCGATGTGGCGACGATTGCTAGAGATAGCATCGTAACCAAGCAGATGAGTCGTTTCATTAGAACTTTCCTCCCTCATTATGAGAAATAGAAACATGGAAACTGCCGAGCGAAAACGCTATCACCCGGCTTGTATAAGGAACACATACACCGCTTAACGAAATCCATCATTACCCTGCCCCAGAGTAATGAAAGCGCTTGCGGCCCATAAACGTCAGACTAACCGTAACAATTCAAAGAGTCAAGTAAATACAGCAGAAATCGCGAGAAGTTTCTCAATTCCTATTCTCGTCCTGTTCTCGCCGTCTGTTCAGGACACTGAGGACTAAAGGTACGAAAACCATGAGCTGAATCGCTGTTGTAGGCTCAGGAACGCTAACTATAGCAGTCAGATTGGGGGGGGCGCCATACTGACTCTCCCATGCGCCAAGATCGGCTGAGTCGACGACTCCGTCGAAGTTCGCATCGCCCTGGGCGTGAGTGGTACCGACTCCAAATCCTCTCTGCCAGGCGAGGAAGTCGATTCCATCGACATCTTGGTCGTCGTCGAAATCTGCGTCACCAATGGTTACAAGAAAATTGCTAAGAGTGATCGTATAGTCGTCAGTCCCAAACGACTGCTCTGCTCGGCCCAGAATGTTGAAACCTAATTGGTAGTCGTCGGTGAATTCGCCTGTATTGGAAGGATGTCCAGAGGCGGGATTCTTCAGGTCGATATCCAAATTCGATTCAGTCACTAAAGTGGTCAGATTTGTGTAGGTGTAGAGAAGTTGGGCAGGAGTTGTGCCGCCGTCGGGACTTGGAACGTGCTTGATCTCCATTCTCACCGTCTCACCAGCGGATACTCCCGTCTCTCCCGCGATATATTCATGTTCGCCGACGAAGACGTTCGGGTCAGTTTCCACTTGGTTGAGATCAAATGCGCCACAAACCTGAGAGCCAGTGCCATTATCACACGGGCCAATCACTCTGTTTAGCTGAGCCGTACCGCCAAATACTGCCGACTCACCTCGTGTATTGTTTGCACCGCCGTTTAAAGCATTCGCCGGCGGACCGCTCGTCGTTAGGTTTATGTTACTACTAGCGCCTCCCGGAAGTCCTACATTGCTATCGCGTATTGAAATTGCAATCGACTTGCGCGGTTGCCAAGCGGCGGTAGTTATATTGACATCGACGGCGATTTCCCACGGAACAGTCTTCTTTAATTCGATCGGCGTCACGACCATATTGGGATCTATGTGGGCGAAATTAAATTCGTGTCGGTTCAGGTCATCCGTGGTTCCACCCAATGGGTCCATCATGTCCGATTCTGTAAGCGTAAAGGTCCCCCCATTAACAAAGTCCTCGCCAAATGAAACATTGTCGTCAATCGGCCCGAGGGATTGTAGGTTGCCGTTAATGGTCAAAGAACCGCCAGGAACTTTCCTGGTTTCGAACATAGTACCCGTGATGTAGTTAACTTCCATCGATCGCGCAGGTAACACAGTTCCAAGGACCACAGATAAGCAAACTAATATTGAAAAGGACGATTTCATTGGTGGTACCTTTCTGACTGCGAAATACCGAAAAGCGCAAATGAGTGATTTGTAAGCACCGGAGTAGGATTGATCGAATGGAGTTTACGGGAATACATCTCCGGTGATTATTTCGCCATCTTCCCGATGACCAAGGAGGTTAAACATTTCTCGGTCAACATCGTAATTAATGAAATGAACCGACCCGTCTGCGAACACTGCGTTCATTCCACCTGAGTGGGCAGAGCCGAACGCCCACGCGTAACCCAATTGCCTAAATTTTGCGGCGGTGCTGGTTTCGGTATCAGGGCCTAGAGGAAACATAGTCGAGCGGATCGTGTCGTAGTCCCAGCCGTCCGACCATCCGCGATCATCAAAGCCTGCTCCAGTCTGGTACATGCTGGGCCGGTGCCTCTTTTCACCAATCAGAAGTGTATTGCTTGCTCCATCGGTAATCTGTTGGAAGCCGACTTTGCGAGTAAAGCCAGTGTGTGCGTTGAGGTGATGATCGGGGGCGAATGCCTTCCAATCGCTGCGCTGGACTATGCCGCGAAAGGCATGCGCCTTGCTGCTAGGGGATTCGTCGCAACCTGTACAGCCCCAAAACAAGTACTCGTCGTACGATTGGGGATCCTCCAGGAGTTTGTCGAAATTAGCAGGCGCAGGGACTTCCGAAGATTCGGTGTCTTCATTACGCGACGGACCAGCATTGGCGGCGGCATAATCCAATAGCCAATAGCCCTCAGCGTCGGGATTAGTTGAAGCCGTACCCCTGGTTGGCGAACGCCTAGAGGGACAGAAATACTGACCTACCGGCACGTCAGAGAGAAAAAGGTCCGCCGCTTTTGTAGTAGCATCTGCCTGCGAAGCAGCACTCTCAATGATTGTAGACTGCTCCATGTAGGGCAAGATCTGATAGGCCCAGCCGAGCCCCTGTCTTAGGGGGCCGTTCGGTTTGCCTCCGGTAAAATACTTGTCGTAATCGGGCCATGGCTCGGTACCACCCAGCGGAAAGAACTTGAATGTGTCGGAGAAGTTTTGCGATGCAAGACCTATTTGCTTGAGCTGATTCTTACACTGCGTACGACGAGCAGCCTCGCGAGCGGCCTGAACAGCAGGCAAGAGCAACGCAATCAACACCCCGATGATGGCGATAACAACCAGAAGTTCGACGAGAGTAAATCCAGGACGCTTGCGATCGGAATTCGATCGAAATTCCGTGATGGTGGACGCATGCCTTGAGGGCGTCGTGAGTGTCGTCATGTTTTTAGACTCCGGTTCAGTGCCATGAACTGGGTAATAGAACTTGGCATCCCTTTTTTACTCGCTATGAATCGACCACTGCTTTAATGCCAAAGGCGTGGTTGTTCGAACGTTATTGGGAGTGCAGACGTTCTTATAAATTCCCGGACAACATTCTCTGAAAAAGTTCCTCATCTAGCTCTTCTACAGTGCCAGATCGATCGCCGACCAAACGGCGACCACCGACACCTTCTTGCTCGTAAGCGACAACTTCACCTGTCTCTGAGCCCCTCTTCTGCTTAAGCACAAAGACAAATGGTTGGCCATCTCGAGGGGAGATGAACAAATCGCTTAGAGATATCTCGTTTCTTTTGAGGTAAGCATCGTAGTTATCACCGACGTATTGCTCAAATTCTTCGATAGTCTTTGGCCCATTACCCCGGTTCTGGCGAACAAAGCTCATATAGGCGAGAGTGAGCGTCTTAAAATGCGAACGCTCTATCTCGGCGTCTATGGAAGACATTGCTCCTCCGCACCCCAAAATGGCTAGCAATAGTGCGGAGAAAGCCCCTACCGCGATTCCCGAAATTGCCGTCCGAGAAACTACTTTCATTACTGACTTTCCGACTGTATGGCTGTCTGCCGGCATTGCCCCAAATTCGAGGACAAAAGGTCGTGCCAAGGCCGCATTATGTAGCTTTAGCTATATCTACTATCACTACAACGAATTATACTCAGGCGAACAATTATTGCAAGCGCTTTCAAGCGACTTGTGATACAGATTTCCGGGCGTAAAGGAGCCACGGACTGCTTTGCACATAACTCTTCAGAGGGGTGGCAGTGCCGCGCCCTTCGCAAGGCAACTAGTTACATAGATCTAAGAGCTGCACTTCGATTGAATTCGAGCCTTCTTCAAGCTGCGTAAGCATCCGATTCGATCATAAATCATTCGAACATAGTTTGAGTTGGTAGAAAGGGAGCCGGAAGCGTGTAAGAGTTTGGGCGTTTGTACCCATGAGTTTCGCTGATTTAGCATCCAGTTCTCTTAGTTACGGACTACTTTCCGTGGCTTGCGGCGAGAGACCCACCGTTGGACGAGATAACTTCTTTGTACCAGGCGGCCGACTCTTTTAAAGTTCGTTTCTGAGACTGAAAGTCGACGTGAATGAGTCCGAATCGCTTATTGTATCCCTCTGCCCACTCAAAATTATCTAGCAGAGACCAGTGGAAGTAACCTTTGACCTCAATGCCACTTTCACAGCAGCGATGTAATTCAAGCAGATAATGCCGTGTGTAATCAATGCGTTGCGGGTCCTTTACCCTGCCATCTAAGTCAATCCAATCGATGCCAGCCATTCCGTTTTCTGTTATGTAGATTGGTACCTTGTATCGTTGCCAATGAAAGTGTGGGCCCCAATAGAGCGACTCGGGGACAACGGGCCAGTCGAAAGCACTACGCGGATGACCGGGTAGGGGCGAGAGCTTTCGGTAACCGAAGTTCAAGCCCGCCTGGACACAGGTGCCCGTGTAGATATTCAGACCCAGAAAATCAACTGGCTCTGAGATCACGTCCATTTCTTGAGGTGAGTATTTAGGAACAGCATTGCCGAACGCTCTGAGCCCTTCTTCGGGATATCTGCCTAAGAATACCGGGTCGTTAAACCATGTATTGTTCCAAAGCAAGTCAGCTGGGACATCTTTCATCGCTAATTCGGCTGCAGCTATGTCTGCTTCACTGTCGGAAGCTGGCACGTAGACGACAGCGGCCGGAGCCCAGCCTATCTGTGGACTCCCGCTAGCCAATTCGCGAATTGTCGATACGGCTAACCCGTGTGCCAGTAGTGAGTGGTGGCAGGCGAGTAGTTGGTCTTCGATGTTCAATTTCAAACCGGGTGCGTTCGTTCCATCACCGTGACCAAATCGAAGAAAGCACTGCGGCTCGTTAAGTGTGATCCAATGATGCACGCGATCAGAGAGACACTGGACAACAGGGCGCACGTAGTCCGAAAACCACTTCGGACTCTCGGGATTGAGCCAGCCGCCACGATCTTGAAGTGCCTGTGGGTAGTCCCAATGAAACAGCGTGATCCACGGCTCAACATTCGCTTCGAGCAGGGCATCGACGAGTTTGTCATAAAAGTCGAGACCAGGCTGATTAATTTCGCCCACTCCATTGGGAAAAACTCGTGGCCAAGACACCGAAAGGCGGTATGCCTTTAGATTCAAGCTCTGCATATGCTCTATGTCATCTCGGAACCGATGGTAGTGGTCGCAAGACACTTGACCAGAGTTAGTTCCGCGCAGCTCGGTGTTTTGCTGACAAAAGTGGTCCCAAACACTCATACCTTTGCCGTCGATATTCCAAGCACCTTCGATCTGATAGGCGGAAGTAGCCGCACCCCAGACGAAGCGATTGGGGAATATTGGTTTGGCATTCTTCATTATTCAATCCGTTTTTCGAAAGTTCTCGCTAGTTCAGCAGTCGGTAGTTGCGATCCAAAGAGAGCCAACTACCTCATGTCGCTGCGCAACGAGCGCGTGGAAACGCTAGCTTGGAAGATTTGGCGACTCTTACAATGAGGACTGTTGGCCGCAATGTCAGCAGGGTAGCAGTCGCCAGAAGCAGACTTAGATTGGGTTCGGGAACCTTGGCGATACTCGTAGCTAATCCTGAGTGCGAATCGGAAGCTCCGAGTTGCCACCTCAAAAAGTCGGCGCCATCAACGTCTCCATCACCGTCGGTATCGCCCATATCAGGCGTTGCCCCAGCCTCATCGCCGTACCCGGCCGTCCAGATGGCCAAGTCAGCCCCATCGGTAATTCCGTCGCCATTTAAATCTCCGTCAACAAACACCTCGTCCAACGCACTGTCCACATCGGGCAGTGAAGCAAACAACTTACTTGCACTCTGCAGTCCTTCCATGTGATCCAACAATTCCATCAGTGCCATGGTCGACAGCACTGTGTTCCAGTTATCGCCAGAGTTTGAAACAAAATATGGCTCGGCCTCCCCGGTATTCCACCTTACTGTGTCCGCCAGTCCAAGCGGCCCCATAACACCATCGATGTCTAATAAGGCGCGCAGCGCTTCATCAGCGCCTTGTGCGCCCGCCAACATAGCAAGCGTTACACTCCAGGGCATGAATAAGTCGGACTGCCCAAAATTGTTGTATAGACTGTACTGCTGGTAACTAGAAAATGGGGCCCCACTGGCAGCATCGGGCTGGAACAGGTCGTTGCGCCCCAGTTGATCGAGTTTCGCGGCCACTTCACGCTCGTACCGCACGTAGTTTTTCCAGGGATTAGTCGCCAGCGAGCGTACTGGATAGTTGTCGACGCCTCGGTCTGACGTGTCGACAAACAGATTGAGCAAGGCCTGCTCAAACGGCGCACGAAACTGCGTCGAGCTATGAGTCAGATGAGCGTCGTCGTTATTAACCAAGAAATTGCGCGAACGCGCGGTGTCACTATTCCAGAAATCCTCGAGCGGCACGTGGTGATCGTCTGAAACCTCCGCTGCCAACGAAATTACTTTTCCTTCGTTCGTGTACCCGTTGTAGGTGCCCGGAGTAAACTCGGTCGCGGGCCTGTAAGCGAGGCGAAACCCAGCGGTTACATCAAATGCGTCTAGTTGAAAACGATTCTGCACAGCATCAATCTGAGCAGCAAGCTCCGGCGACGTCGTGGGCTGCATCTTGTAGTTGTGAAACGCTAGTGCGATGAAGGAAGCATCGATGCTCGATTCCTCGTTGTCGCCTCCAGGCAACCCAGAAGTAAGAGGATTGATAAAGCGAGTCGGTACATAAGAAGTTAGATCGAGATTGGTATCTAGCGACATGGCAATCTGCGCCGCAAACGAATCGGCATCGCTCTGGCTCACCCAGCCGCGTTCGACGGCCTTGGGAAGCATCCAGAGCGTGCCTCCGGTGACGTTCATCGCGGCTAAGCCAACACTGTCTTTATGGTTGTAGATCAACCCGGTCGTGCGATTGCGAGCAGTCCACAGCCCGCTAAAGTGGCGCTCTGCCAGTCGCTCGACGATTGTGCCAATCGGCGCTGTGTTCGTGTCGATCGGTCCACCCGGCTCGATTAGCAGGAAGTCGTCGAGGTAGTACGAGCCGGCGATCGATGTCGGCTGCGGATCGATCACGAAACTGGCGATATAGGTTCGCTCGAGATCAGGGGTGCCTTGTACACTCCAGCCCGCGCCAAGATCAAACGATGAGGAGACCTGCGTCCATGCCTCACTGGCGGGGATAGTAAATGTCTTTGAGGCCCGATGGTTATTGGAATCGCGATAGTCTTTTAGTTCTAGCCGAACGTCGAAAGCCACGCCTGTATCATTGCGGATGTATCCCTCGAAGCTTTCGTAGCGTGTTAAGTCGCGAGTCTGTCGAAGATTTTGCGTCCCGGTCTTCGCACTCGAAAAGGTTTGGAAGAAACTCAAGTTGCTAGCGGGGAGAGAGCCTAGGTCCGCTCGATAGGATGCCTTGCCACTGTGGACAATACTCGTTTCCAGCGAGATGCCATCCATATTGAATGTACTGAACTGGCCTCCCCAGTAATTGTTCAACCCATCGCGCTCGGCGTTAATCAACGGCACCGCAGATAGGTTTGCACCGATAGATTGCGATGACATACCGACAACTACGGTGAAGCAACACAAAGCGATTCTAGGACGTGTTGTAAGAGATTTGCTCAATGGAATTTCTGCTATCGCGACGAGCCTGTCGAAAAAATCGCGAGATTCATTGGTCGACTTGAGAATATCAAAAGCCCGCAAATCTTAGCTACAAGCAAACCTCGACTTGGTGAACGGCACCATCACTGAGAATAGGAATTCTTGCGACACCTTCAGAAACTGATATTGATTCACCATCCAGCTTGGCAGAAGTTACTCCATGCTGTTTTCCGTGGGGGTTAAAAACTGTTATCTCGTACAGTGTCTCGTCGTCCGGTGAACGATAATGAATCGAATACTGAGGCCACTCTTCGTCAATTCGCGGGTCAATCCTTAGAGTGGTTCCTTCTTCAATGCCCAAGCCTAGGATGGACTCTAGTGCAACACGAAACATCCATCCTGCGGAGCCGGTGTACCATGACCATCCTCCTCGTCCTACGTGGGGTTGTTCGCCATAAACGTCGGCAGCAATGACATAAGGCTCGGTCTTGAAGGTGTCGACCTGTCCGGGCGTGGCCGTATGACTCACCGGAGAAAGCATCTTGAGCAACTGTGCTGCGCGAGAGCCGTGCCCAACTTCAGCCATAGCGCGCACAAACCAAAGCACCCCATGCGTGTACTGCCCACCGTTTTCGCGCACACCGGGTAAGTACCCTTTAATGTAGCCCGGGTCGGAGTCCATGCGATCGAAAGGCGGATGCAGCAAGCGGATCATACCAGCCTCTTCGTCGACAAGCGTTTCCTCAACCGCAGCCATAGCGCTAGCAGCTCGATCCGCAGGCGCGACCTCAGACAGCACCGACCACGCTTGCACTAAGGCATCGATACGACACTCGTCGGCTTCGGCTGTTCCTAGTGGTGTTCCGTCGTCAAAAAAGGCTCGTCGATACCATTTGCCGTCCCATCCAGCTTCATTTAATGCATGACGGAGATCCTCTCGATACTCGGCGTATCGTTTGACGCGATCAACGTCGCCAAACGCTTCGCAGTAGGGTAGCATCTTGTCGAGCGTATAGTCGAGAAAGAAGCCGAGCCAAACGCTCTCACCGAGACCGGCCTGCCCCACTCGATTCATCCCGTCGTTCCAGTCGCCGCAGCCCATTAACGGAAGACCATGCTCGCCTTGAGTGAGAGATCGGTCCAAGGATCGGCAGCAGTGCTCATAGAGGGACCCACGCTCACCCGACTCCTCTGGGCTGACCATAATCTCAGCTTCACAATCTGGAACCGGCGGGGCAGCTAGAAATCGAATGTCTTCTCGCCAGAACGATTCGTCACCAGTAGTCTTGGCATATTCGGCCGCTACCAACGGCAACCAAATTAGGTCATCAGAAAACCTTGTGCGAATTCCACGGCTGTAAGGTGGATGCCACCAATGCATGACGTCCCCTTCCTGAAATTGGTGGGCCGCATGCAAAAGAATCTGCCGTCGTGTGAGCTCGGGAGCGTGGTGAATTAGTGCCGCGGAATCTTGTAGTTGGTCTCTGAAGCCATAGGCACCGCCAGCCTGGTAATACGCAGAGCGTCCCCAAATTCGGCAAGATAAGTTCTGATATGTGAGCCAGCCATTGACCATTATGTCGATTTCGGGAGTCGGGGTTTTAACCTGGACCTTCGAAATCAGCTTGAGCCAATGCTTTCTTACAGAGACAAGCGCCTCGTCAATTTGGTCCAATGAAGAGAATTGATCTATGAGATCGGCCGCATCGTCAGCTGACTCTTTCTGCCCGAGAAGGATGGCGTAAGTCAAGGACTCCCCGGGCTCGAGCTCCACATAGGCCTGGCTTGCTGCGCAGGGATCAAGGTCACTTCCTGCCCGACCGGTAAGGGTACCAGGGCAACGTACCGCTCTGGGATTCGACAAGTTACCGTTTCGACCTATAAACTCAGACCGATCGGAAGAAAAGGAAACCGATTCGCTGGAAGAATCTAACAATAGTGAAGCGAAGGCTACGTGCCCCGAAAAATCGCCCGCATTGTGGTTGGCGGCAAAGACTGCTCGACGCGTTTCGTCGATGGAGGTCAGAATTTGCTTCGATGTTCTTCTTCCCCCTGCACTAAGATCCCACTCAAGATAGGAAAACAAACTGAGGCGTCGAGTTCGGGAGCTCTTATTGTGCAACTTGATACGAGTAATCGACAAAGGTGCGACGGCAGGGACAAACTTGGTTACCTCTTGAGCGATATCGTGGCGTTCATGCCGGAAGGTCGTGTAGCCATAGCCGTGCCGCACCTCGTATTCGCCTCGTGTGGAAGCAGGACCAGGCGTCGGCGACCAATAGACCCCGGACTCTTCGTCCCGCAAATAGAAAGCCTCACCGTGTGGATCGCACACCGGGTCGTTGCACCAGGGAGTCAGCCGATTTTCTCGACTGTTGCCAACCCACGTATAGCCGGCGCCAGTCTCAGTGACCAAGATACCAGCCGACTCATTTGAGATAACGTTTACCCATGGCATCGGAGGCAGCACTTTAGCCTGTCCCTCCTGTAAACGTAATTTCAATACGTATTCTTTGCCGTCCTCAGAAAATCCACCGATCCCATTCTGAAATTGTAGCTCTTCAGAATTTTCTATAATGACCTCTGAATGACTCGTATCCGGAGAGTAAGACGAGACAATCTCTTCAGCTGGTGGGGAGTTCTGTTCAACTGAAAGCGCAGCGGAACACGTGGGCAGATCACCCCCCGCTTTTACTCGGCTTAGTCCGTGTATCCAGTGAAACTGTTCGTCACTGAGGTCCATGCTTTCGAGAATACTGACATGTCCCAGCCTTTGAGAGTCGGTATCTGCTTCAGGTGCAATCGGCGACTGGTTCAGTAAGAGGTCGAGGTCTTCGCGGAGAGCGGATTGGTTAAGTAGAACCATGTTGCAAGGAATCCGAAGATTCCGAAAGTATCGATGTGCCTGTAACAGCGTATAGGTGGCCTCAAGGTCCTTTTCCCCGCTTATTGAGAACGCGATCAGAGGAATATCCGAGCGTAAGTGCTCAGGGAGATCCACCTCCGATGGCCGTTTATTCACAAGAGTGCTTATCGAGCAGTTATCGGCCGAATCTGTTCCAGAACCGAAAAGAAGATTCCCACCGAGCCTTAGAACGCGAGCGAGTCTCTCGTTAGTCACCCTGAACTTAGTGAGCTGTTCCTCAGATTCGTTCATCGCCGCTGCGAAAGTGGCGTCTATCTCACCAGGGCTACGGAATCGTTCTATCACTTGTCTGACGGGGGGATGGCTTCGACTTGCTCCTAAGAAATAAGTTACGCAAGCGCTTGCATTTGGTGGTAAAATAAAAGAGCGCCGCAGGCACGCAACGGGATCGAGAACGCTGCCTGCTGTTCCGGAAAGAGGTTTGTCAGATTTCATCGCCTCAGGCTGGGACAAATTTTGCCCTCGACCTATAAATCGACAGCGATCGGTCTCAAATTGGTCTGGTCCCGTGAGATCATTGCACACCATGAAATGACATGCGGAACTGATCTCTTCATTTGCACTTCGCTTGCGGCGTTGTGCAATGATGGCACCGCTTTCATTGAGATAATCAGTTTGTACAAAGAGTTTTGAGAAAGCTAGATGAGCCGCGTCCATTGAGGCGTCTTGCAGAACTAATTCGGCGTAACTTGTTATTTCGATTCGACGTGTTTCGCTGCTTAAGTTGGTAAGCGTGCAGCGCCTCAATTCGACATTGATGTCTGGGGCAACGCAAACTTCCATCTTCGAACGAATTCCGTAGTCACATCTCGAGATCTCAGCGGAGCCGGCGGAGAAATTTGCTTGATACTCTTCAGGTTCAATGAGGGTGGGTTGGTATCCAGCAGACCAAAATTTTTGGCTGTCGAGATCGCGGAGATAAATGTAATAGCCGTCCGCATCACGAGTGCGATCTGGTTGCCAACGGGTCACAGCCGACCCTTGCCAATCAACATACCCCGAACCCGCTGCCGTAAGCATAGTCACCATTTCCTGGTTAGCGAGGAAATGGATATGTGGAACCGCATCATTGATCTGCGTCCGATCGAAAGATGCGAAGGGATCGGTTCGGACGGAAAGAGTTTGAAATTCCATGAAATTACTGTCTACCCCAATGCAGAAGTGGCCACTACCAGTCTCTCTAGAAATGCTCTCGTTCGCAACTGTTTAGCCAAATAAAACCACTCCAAGGACCAACTTTTTATGCGAATCCCCGTGCGTTGGCTGCAATTTAAGCAGACTTTGCCACGACAACTGTCGGAACAATGGGACCTGATTGACTCGAAATCATGGAATTCATATTGAGGAGTACTAAGATAGTGACGCCAAGGCTCACTCGGAGCTGCTTGGCTTCGACAGTCCAACAGTTGTCAGAGATGCGACAAAATTGTGCTAAACATCTTTGATTTGCCAGTTTGCCACGAGGCTTGAGTCCAGACCGGTTTTCTACAGAGATGAATCGCACCATACATCATTGAGAGTTCGACTGGGTGAACCTACAATCGCTCCCGTTCTATTCTGCATCCGATGACGCAATCCGAGCTATTTCATAGTCTCACAGCCTAGGATCGAATACTTATGCAGTCGCTTCAGAAACATGCCACAGAGTCAGAAGATAGGATTCCGTGGAATCAGCTAATTGCATATGGCATGGGAGGCTTGATCCCTATTGCGTTGTTTAACACTGCGGGCCAACTCATGGGGTTGCTTGGCAATATCTCGCTGGGATTGAGTGCCTTCTGGTTGGGCACGATTATGATCTTTCCCAGGCTCTGGGATGCGATATCCGACCCAATCATGGGCCATCTTTCTGACAATACCCGAACTCGATGGGGGCGACGACGTCCCTACATACTCATCGGTGGTATCGCTGTTGCTCTAAGCTTTATAGCTATGTGGTGGGTTCCAAGGGGCGAAGCAATCGTCGACATGTTTCCTAGTCAGGACGCTTACAGCTGGTTCCAACTAGCTTTTATTCTTGGCGGTCTCTTGATCTTTTTCACTTCCTGCACCGTATTCGAGATCCCCCATGGAGCACTCGGCATGGAAATGTCGAGCGATTATCACGAGCGGACTCGTCTCTTTAGCGCAAAGAGCTTTCTGGGAAACTTATTTGCTATGGGCACGCCTTGGCTCATCGCTCTGGCCGGCTTAGAGTTTTTTGCCGGACCTGGAGGTGATTTGATCGACGGCATGCGCTATATCTCGGTGTTCATTGCAGCCGTAATAATCCCCATGGCCTGCTGGTGGTTTTTCGTTCTTAAAGAGCCCGGGTTCGAAGTTGCCAAGGAGCAGATTAAATCTGCTTTTTGGAAGGATATGAAGATTACCCTATCAAATGGGACTTTTCTGAGCTTGGTAGCAATAATATTTACTTTGGCAATGGGGTTTAACTTCGTTAGTCTCTTTGGCAATTACATAACTATTTTCTATCTTTATAGCGGAGATGTCTCCGCCGCCGGCCCATTACTTGGTGTAGCCGGTACCGTTTGGGCAATCACTGGATTAGTGGCTGTATTTCCTCTTAATTGGATCAGTAGGCGGATAGGCAAGAGCAGAACTCTGCTCATTGCGATCCTATTAATGTGCGCCGCACAAATTGCCAAAATCTTCTGCTATAGTCCTGAAGATCCCTATCTGATTCTTGTCCCAATAGTGTTGCTCTCAGCCGGGATGTTGATGTTTTTCACTTTGGGCGCCTCGATGGTCGGTGACGTCTGCGACGAAGACGACCTTAGAACAGGCACTCGTTCAGAAGGCAGTTATTACTCAGTTTATTGGTGGTTTATCAAGATGGGTACAGCCTTCGCGAGCTTCGTCACGGGGGCTCTTTTGGTTTACACAGACTTCGACGAAAAGCAGAACGTCAAAGTAGATGCATTGAACGGTAGTATTGCGGTCGTTCTATCAGAGGTCGAACTGTGGCCAGTCGATGCAGCCGATTCGGAATCTCGTCTAGCAAAGCTGGACGAACGTCTTGATAGTGTTGACGATGACGCCGTGGAATTGAAATCTCATTTTTTGCAGCGTGCTGAAGATCATCCTGAATCGGCCGAACACCTGGGAAGAATGGTCGATCATCTCAGCACAGTCCAGGCAAGATTCGAATCATTAAGTGAGGGGGGAGCTGCCGTGGCGAACGTACCCTCAAAGTTGGTTGTTGAACTCAAAGAGATTCTTGAAGAGACGGGACAACTGAAACTACAGGATCCGTTAACTTTATTTCGTCTTCGATTGGTTGAGATCGGCTTGCCTCTGTTGTTGAGTACCGTTTCGATCCTTCTCATACTTCGCTATCCGCTCACTGAGCATCGCTGCTACGAAATCAAAGAAGCTCTCGAAAGACGACGGCAGAGTCGCTCATCTGGTAGTAGCTAGCGGAATGCAGAAATCGGGTCGCTAAGAATTCACGCCACACGATTCGCGGATGACAAGTTCCGATTGAAGGGTAAGTTTCGTCGGAGGACGTTTCGGATCGTCAAGTCGTTGGCAAAGTAATTCTACTGCACTGCCGCCCATGTTCGACATGGGCACGTGTACTGTCGTCAATCGAGGTCGAGTCATTTGAGCTATTCTTGTGTCGTCAAATCCAACAACCGCCAGCTGGTCGGGTACCGAGATTCCTGACTCGATCGCAGCATCGATAATGCCAGCCGCCATTTCATCGTTTGCGGCGAAGACACTAGCGCGCGAACGCGTCCACTCACGGACCTTCTTCGCGCCAAGTTCGAAAGCCGTTTGGTAGTTATAATCCAGATGGAAGATGTCCCTGGAAGTAACAGTCAAGTCTGCCTCTTGCATCATGTCACGGAAGGCGGCCAATCGTTCGATAGTATCAATGTTAGTGGGTAATCCACCGACAAATACGATCCGTTTGGCGAGGCGCTTGTATATTAGGTGTCTGAACATGGCGACCGCGCCTTGTCGTTGGTCGATCACCACATTGTCGTGTTTTACTCCTTCGACATCACCATCCATCACGACGAGAGGAATTGTAACGTTTGCTAATTTGTCACGAGTCTTAGCGTCAACTTCCGAGATCATAACCGCCACACCATCTACTAAGCTGTGCCCAACAACCGCAGAAAGAACGCTATTGCCGTCATCGCTGGCTGAGACTGAGGAGATCATCAACTGGTATCCCAGCTCACGAGCGCGCAAATTGGCTCCGCGAATAATTTCGGAATAGAATTCACCGTGCAAATCAGGAAGTACCAAAGCCAGGATATTACTTCGCTTAAGCATCAATCCCCTGGCGAAGACATTGGGGCGATATCCGAGCTCGTCGATGGCAGTTTCGACTCGTTTACGCGTCTCTTCATTGACAATGTTGCGACGATTGACCACGCGCGAAACGGTGCTAATCGATACCTCCGCCTTCTTGGCGACATCTTCGATCGAAATTGCCACTGATACTCCTGCTAGGGGTAGAAATTAGTGTCCGAAACGGGTAATAATTGACACCGCTTTCAATACATAATATCTTGCAAAGATAGCTTTTGTCAACCTGCCGATGGCTTTTAGAGCCCTTGTTTTCAGTAGCTTTCAACGCTGCCGACGTGGTCCTGGTTGGGATGAAGAAATATGAAAACAAGAAATCAAGCTGCCAGATCTTTCGCCATTCGGTTGGTTTCAACTTTGGTGTTATCTACGCCATGTTTTGCGGTTGAGACATTGTCTGTCGCGCGTAACACGACTTGCGACTCCGAAATTCGCGACGCCGTCTCCGAATACATATTCAGCGAAGAAGACGAGCAGTTACTCGAGGAGATACAACGGGGCTGTTTTGAGTTTTTCTGGAACGAAGTCGGTGATCCTGTGCCACTTGTCAAGGATCGATTGACGAACCACGAGGTGTCTAGCGTTGCCGGCGTTGGATTTCAACTATCTGCACTGCCGATAGGAGTCGAGCGTGGCTGGATCACCAGAGAACAAGGTGAAGAGCGAGCAAGAAAAATTCTTTGTGCGATCATAGACCGTGAAGATAACAAGAAGCACGGAATCTATTTGCATTACGTCGATCTTAATACGGGCGGGATGCATTTTGCGGATGGGGCTCAAGTGATGGCCGGCACCGTAGATCATGCACTGTTGCAAGCAGGCGCGATGGTAGCAGCTGTCTATTTTGGGGGCGAAGTCAATGAATTAGTCGATCGTCTTGTTGCAGCTTCTAACTGGAAGATTTACGAGGTCGAACTCAACGAAAACATTCGTCAAGATAGGTCTGACCAACATGAGAAATTCATCTCTTTCGGTTGGCGTCCGAAGGACGAAGTCCATGACCTGACGGCTGAGGGCAGCTACCGGCCTTGGTCATGGTACAAGGCCAGTGCAGAAGAGCATCTGGTCACGTTTTTGGCAGTCGGCTCTCCAGAGGCCGAACACGCAGTGGATCCAGGGATGTACTACCGATTACATCGCGTGGTAAAGCGCCACGGAGAGATGCAGCCTTACGCAGTTTCTTGGGGCGGGCAGGCGTTCACGTATTTCTTTGCACACTGTTGGATCGATTTTCGAAATCTCGGTAAAGACAATCCACAGTCGTTCGGATCTGACGAGCCGGCAGTCGACTGGTTCGAGAATTCTCGACGAGCGATGCTCACCCTTCGGCAGCGCTGTATTGAAGCGTCGTCAGAATTCAAGACATTCGGTCCCAATCGCTGGGGAATGAGCCCTGCCGCTGATGTCAATGAGAATGGAGAAATTGGATATATTGTCCAATCGATCCGTCCTAGCATGGAGGACCAGGATAACTTCTGCGGGGGAACTGTGACACCTTATGCAGCAGGGGCCGCGATTATGTTTGTGCCCGAGTTGGCAGTGGCCGCGCTGCGTGAGTTTCGCCATTTAAAAGATACAGAAGGCAATTACGTTTTGTGGCGCGACTCCGACGACGGCGGTTACGGATTGCTCGACAGCTTTAATCTCGATCGCCAGGATCAGCAAGGCACCCCCGACTACTTGAGTATCGACGAAGGCCCTATGATTCTTGCCATTGAGAATGCGCGGACGGGACTCATTTGGGACCTATTTATGAAACACAAATCCTCTCAACTTGCTTTCGAGCGTCTGCGACTTAGGTCAGACTAGACCTTTTTAGATGAGCTTGCCGGCTTGATGGTTGGCGAGCCGAGGATCGTACTAATACGTTTTGCGAAACGAATATTTTGCTACTTCGAAAGTGAGTTCGAGGAAGACCGAGTCCAGACGGGGATTGAGATCGAAGCTAGGCTGCCTAAATGGAGCGCAGCATGGCATGGAGTGAATCTGTGCGAAGTCCCTGTTTTTGTGCCACTTATCTTATCTAGGGGAGGACTTGAAAGTGATGAGCGATGAATTTACCCGACAGCAGTATCTAACTTTGCGAGACGAGATTCGCGAATCCAAATCGCGAATATTTTGGCTGTTGATCATCGGTATCGGCCTGGTGATGATCTCGGGCTATCTGGCGGCAGAGCACCCATCGGCGTTTGCCAACGCAGCGACTCCCTTTCTCTTGATCGCGCTGATGCTCTCCTTTACCGCTGAACAAAACAACATAGCCCGAGCAGGCCGTTATATCCGGGAGGTGATCGAACCAGTTAACGAACAGATACCTGGCTGGGAACATTGGTTGGAGATGAAAAAACCTGTGAGAGAAGTCGATCACTGTTTCGTCGTTGGCTTCGCGGTTCTGTTTCTTGCATTTTTTGCGATCGCGACCTCGCTTACTTTAAGGCAGCTCGACAAGGGGGGGCATGAATGGCTCGTTTGGTGTGCGGGAATTGCTTACGGATTGGGGGCCGTCCTGGTCGCATATGTTGTATGGCGTCACTGGAGATCCTCGATGGATGCTTAGCGGTAGTAATCTAATAATGAGCACCGTAGCAACTTCTCATCGTCTGACGATGCTACTTGTCAGTTTTGTAATCTGCAGTCCGATCTGTTGGGCGGCAGACGAAGAATTGTTGCGAGTTATGACATTCAACGTGCGTTATGGCTCGGCTCCAGATAAGGAAAATTCCTGGCCATTGCGGCGCGAGATGGTGTTGAGTCTAGTCGGCGACTCTGCTTGCGATGTGATCGGACTCCAGGAAGCTTTGCAGTTCCAAATCGATGAGTTAACTACTGCGTTTCCCTGCTATTCTTCATTGGGAGTAGGTCGCGAGGCCGATGGTGGCGGCGAGTACTCGGCTATCCTATACGACGGTTCTCGATTCGATGTGCGGCAAGCCAGTACTTTCTGGCTCTCGGAAACCCCAGAAAGATCTGGATCAAGATCGTGGGGCAACGAACTGCCGAGAATCTGCACATGGGCCCGACTCTTCGATCGGAAAAATAAGCAGACCTTCTATGTTTTCAACACACATTGGGACCACCAATCTCAGAAATCCCGTGAACATTCGGGTCTATTGATCTCCGATCGCATTGCGAATCTTAAGAATCAGGATGCCCCGGTGATATTACTTGGCGACTTCAACGTTGGCCATCGAAATCCGGCTTGGACTCACTTGATGAATGCGGGTCTACGAGACTCATTTCGAGATTTGTCTGCCGATGCCACTGGCATAGGTACATTTCACGCGTTCCAAGGATCCATTCAGGGGGAAAAAATTGACGCGATACTAGTATCAAGCCATTGGCAAGTCGAAGCGGCCGGTATCAATCGTACCAATGCCGCGGGTCGCTATCCCTCAGACCATTTTCCAGTGACGGCCACACTACTGCTCAAAGAGCGAGAATAGTTTCTGTACTTGTAGACTCGTTTCGCTCGATCAATCCAGCTGAGGATCGTTACTGGCGATTTCCAGCTCGTCTCGTAACCGAGAAAGCTCCACCTTCATCTCCTCCCTCACGCCCGCGTAATCAGGGTCATCGTAAACGCTTTTCATCTCGTGAGGGTCGGTCTCCAAGTCGAACAATTCCCACTCGTCGAGCTCGTAGAAGTGAATCAGTTTGTGTCGACCATTCGTGACCCCATAGTGTTCACAAACTTGATGGCCGCCTTCAGCGCCTTCGTAGTAGTGATAGTAGAAGGAGTCTCGCCAGTTATCAGGATTCTCGCCTCGCAGTAGCGGTGTAAGACTGCTTCCCTGCATGTCTTGAGGAATACTCGCACCAGCTACATCGAGAAAGGTCTCGGCGAAGTCAAGATTTGAAACGATGCGGCCTTCTACCGAACCAGCCTCGACGACACTTGGCCATCGGACTACGAGAGGCGCGCGCAGTGACTCTTCGTACATGAATCGTTTATCGAACCAACCATGTTCTCCCAGAAAGAAGCCCTGATCGGAGCTGTAGATAACAATAGTATTATCTGCTAGTCCACTCTCATCTAAGTAGTCGAGCACCTGTCCAACGCTGTCGTCAACTGAAGCCACACAGCTGAGGTAGTCTTGTAGGAATCGTTGATATTTCCAGCGCGTAAGATCATCACCTTCGAGTTCACCCGAATAGTAGGCTTTATTTTTGTCCTCATATGCAGTTTTCCATGCGGACAGCTGATCACTAGTCATCTTGCCGTAAAACCAATCGCGAGCACCCTGTTCGTTAGCGCTGTTCAGTGAAGGGGAATCCCAGGCTTTGAGGTCAGGGCCGCGAGTGCTCATGTGGACAGCGTCAGCAATTCGCATACCTGCCTCAGCGGCAGCGGAGGCTCTATTCGCATAATCGTCGAACAGATTTTTAGGTTCTGGAAAGGTGACATCCATGTAATCGCGCAGGCGATTCGGAGCAGGATCCCAGGGCCGGTGGGGCGCTTTGTGTTGCATCATCAAAAGAAATGGTCGCTGCGAGTCGCGGCCTTTCTCCAGCCAGTCGAGCGTAAACTGGGTGACCAGGTCTGTGGAATACCCTTTGTATTGGACTTGTCCGAGTGGCGTGACAAATTTCGGTTGGTAGTAATAACCCTGGTGTTCGAGAATGTGCCAATGATCGAATCCGGTTGGGAGGCTTTGCCTTCCCAAGTGCCACTTGCCGATCAGCGCCGTCTGATAGCCAGCTTCTTGCAAGAGCTTAGGAAACGTTTGCTGCGTCCCGTCGAATTGCTGATCGTTGACGTAGTAGCCGCTCTTGTGACTGTATTTCCCCGTCAAAATGCAAGCGCGACTCGGGCCACAGATCGAGTTCGTCACGTAACAACGATCGAAACGCATCCCATCTCTTGCGATGCGGTCGATATTGGGAGTCTCGTTAAGTTCCGAGCCATAGGCGCTGATCGCTTGGCAAGCGTGGTCGTCGGTAAAGATGAATAAGATGTTTGGCCGAGACTCTTCAGATGCAGCGAAACTTGGGAATAACATTACAGCAAGCGCTTGCAGGACGATTCGATTCGTAATCACATGGTGCAACAACGGATTTCCCTCTCTACCGGGACGTAGTGAAGTAATGAGAAGTGAACGTAGTAGGTATCAAGTTGAGACTTTGCCGAGTGTGAATTCGGCCCCGCACAGCGATTTTCCCAGGTGAAAACCTAAGGCAACCAAAGTGAAAACACTCGCAAGCTTAACATCGTGCAAGTCTAGAGATAGTTGGAGACTCAAGAGCTTGCACGAGCAGATCCTAACAATCGGAGCGGCGTATAACAGCTCGTTTGTTCTAATCCAACTTGGTTATACATCCTATTCGCGAACAAGGTGCAAGGAAACCCTCAGGCACGCTTTGAACTATTGAACTGACGGCCCAGTAGCCTCGCAATAACTATGTCGTACTTGTTCTGAGCGGTTGGATCTGGAGTCGACGGGCCACCTGCCTGAGCACACTCGACTACCTGGGCAGAAGCTGCAGAAGTGTCCGCCAAATCGAGTTTCTACAGACAGAGGGGGATCTAAGGCTAAGGAATCGCCACAATCTACTTAAGATACTACACTGCAACAACTTAAGGCCAATGGCGTGTGCCATGCTAGCTCGTAGTGTTCCGATCCTGTAGAGGCCATTTAGGTCGTTGTAGCTCTTTGATGTAAGATCGCGAGAGTCCCAGAACTTGAGGTGATTTTCCCAAAACGTGGTAGGTTCGGCCACATTTCTTGCAACTTGTTTGTAAGGAATCGCACGCTGTTGTAACGGTTGCAACCTGGCATTTACATACCTAGATCTATCGCTGACAGAATACACCGCTTGGGCGTAAATCTATGAGGACTGGGAAAGCTTTTGTAACCCAATTGGAGTGCAGCAACGCAGTCGCGAGCAGTTAATCAGTGCCAGTAGTCGATTGGCACAGCATTCGCAAGCATTCGAGGAGTCGGCTTACAAATGTAGCCTACGACTTTCGACAGATACCAGTGGCAAGCGGGGAGCCTGAGCCATGCGGCACGGGCAAAAGAAGAGAGTTGCCACTGAGTCGATTGTACTAAGGAGTGTGTCCTAGCGAATCCCAAGGAAAAGGGAGATATCTGATGATTGCACCTGTCTTTATCGCCTGCGGAAGTCTCGTTCTCTACATTGTTCTCGATGTAACTCGATATCACGCTTCTAGCAGTTCTTTGTGAATTCTTATGCCGTGGCTGGTATCTTAGGGAGATGGATCATCCGGCCCGACTTTCCGTGAAACAACTGCTCACCGATTGTCGATCGGTGCGTACGCGGAGATCAGGGCCTGGCGGTCAACATCGAAATAAGGTCGAAACGGCTGTTGTTTTCGAGCACTTGCCCACCGGTATTAAGGGCGAGGCCAGCGAGCGCCGTAGCCAGCTACAAAATCGGCAAGTAGCTATCCAACGTTTACGAATCCAATTGGCGCTGCAGGTTCGCCGTGCTCCTTCTGGTGAACCGAGCGCCGCTTGGCAACAGCGCGTAAAGAACGGACGGATTGCCGTAAGCGTCGAGCATAGTAGTTTTCCAGCACTCCTAGCTGAAGCGCTCGACATGGTTGATGCCCATAATTACGACCTGGCAGCTGCCGCCAAACTCTTAAGTGTCACTAGTTCGCAGCTAGTGAAGTTGCTCAAAAAAGATCGTGCGGCTTTAGATCTGGTAAATCGCGAGAGGCAATCTCGGGATCTCGCCACTTTGCGCTGACTGTCACCTGAGAGATAGCTCACTCTCGCCACCGCGTCCTGGAGACTCTACAATGGTCCACCATGAGCGAAACAAAATCCAGGTACGTCGTGTTGTTCGATATCGATGGTACGTTGCTATCGACGGGCGGGGCGGGGAAGCGTTGCTTCGTCGAGACGTTTCGCGAGGTCTTTTCGATTCCCGCGCCTAGTGGCGACGTCCCCTTTGCCGGACGCAGCGATCGTGCGATAGCGCTTCAGTTGATGCAATTGAACGGAGTTATTCCTTCTGAGGAAAACTGGGGACGATTTCAGACTGGCTACTGTCAGAGAATTGAAGCCACCGTGGCCGACTGCGATGGCTGTGTGCTGCCAGGGGTCGTGGAGTTGCTCGACGGAATCGAGCAACTGACTCATGTGACCATCGGGCTACTTACCGGAAATGTGGAGTACGGCGCACGAGCTAAGCTGTCGCACTATGGATTGAGTGATCGCTTTGCCTTCGGTGGATTCGGCGACAAGCATGCCAATCGCGACGACATTGCCTCGGCGGCAGTTCTAGCAGCTGAGCAACACCTCGCAGTCAATTCGAACGGTGTCTCGTCGACTCATTGCGGTACCATGGTCGTTGGCGATACCGTGAATGACATTACTTGCGCCCGATCGATTGGTGCTTATGCAGTGGCTGTGGCGACGGGGCACGCATCGATCGCTGAACTTGCCGCGACTGGGCCTGATTTGTTGTTGAGAGACTTAACCGACACTGACGCCTTGCTAGCCGAAGTCCACTCAGCTCAAGTTTCGTAGTATCATGCCTCATCTTACGCGCATAACGGTCTATCCGATCAAGTCGCTCGACGGCCTCGAGTTGACTACTGCAGAAGCTCTTTCCAGTGGGGCTCTGCAGAATGATCGTCGCTGGGCGCTGGTTGACCCAGATGGGAATTGCGTGAATGGCAAGAGGTGTCCTGCAATCCATCAGATTCGTGCGTTGTATCGCGAGGACTGTGAAGAAGTCACACTAAGCAATTCGGATCGTGAAGCGACTTTCTCATTGAGTCACGATCAACAAGCGATAGCCAAATGGTGTGGCGGGGTTATTGGCCAATCGTGCCAGATGAGAGAGAATAATGTAGCAGGTTTTCCAGATGATACTGATTCACCGGGACCCACGCTCATCAGCACGGCCACGCTCGAGGAGGTGTCGAGCTGGTTCAATGATCTTTCATTGCCAGAAACTAGACGGCGGTTCCGTACGAATTTAGAGATCGATGCTAACCAGCCGTTTTGGGAAGATCAGCTTATTAGCCAGGATCCTATGTATCAGCGTTTTCGGATTGGCAAGACACTTTGGCGAGGGCAGGGCGTTTGCCAGCGTTGTGCAGTTCCGACGCGCGATTCTCAGAGCGGCACCGTGTCGCCCGGATTCGCCCGTCAGTTTTCTCGGCTGAGAGAAGCAGCACTTCCCGAGTGGTCGCCCGTCGGACAATTCGACCATTACTATCGGTTAGCGATCAATACGAAGTTGGATTCGTTTTCTGGAGAATCTGTCCTGCGAGCGGGTGATTCTGTAGACATGATTGAGGACGAAAACTTTGCAAGCAACCAATGATTCGCTGGCCACGAGTTACCCAGATTTGCAACGGCAGAATTGGGGATTTCTACAACGCCGTGGTCTACTATTGGTCGCAATGTCGCCAATCATCGCTAACATGATCGGCAGCATCTTCAACATCTTGTTTAACCGGACCCAGATTGAGCCGATGTTGTCGGAGGCTCAGCACCAACGTTTTGAAGACTGTTGGCAGGTATTTAACGTCATCATTTATCCAGTGGCCATTTCGTGCTGGATCGCGCCCATTCTTTGGCTAAAAAAAACCCACCGGGCGTTGTTGCGAGGCGAGGAAGTCGAGCCAGCCGTACTGCAGAAGGCTCAACGCTATGTCGTCAATCTGCCATGGTGGATTCTGACTGTAGCGGCAGTGAGTTGGTTGATTTGCATCCCCGTTTTCCCGGTGGCCCTTCACTCTGTACCCGAGAAACTAGAACTTGACGTCATTTGGCATCTGATTGCCTCGTTTGTTACGGCGTCGCTAATCGCTATTACACATAGCTTCTTCGCTGTGGAGATCGTAAGTCAAAAGACTCTTTTTCCTGTGTTCTTTCGAAATGATAGTCCTGCCGACGTTCCCGGGGCGGTGCCGCTGAACCTCACCTCGCGTGCAGTGATGTATGCAGTGTCTGCGGTCGTCAGCCCTGTTGTTTCTCTCGTCCTGCTGATGCTTATACCGGGAGCCTCAAGAGATATGCCGATGTTTGTCGTTGCCGTCGGCTGCGTTGCAGTGGCGTTTGGTTTGTCAACAGCGTGGATGCAAGGAAAACTTGATACCGAACCTGTTCGAAAGCTAAAGAAAGCCGCTATGAGAGTCACGGATGGCGATCTCGATGTACGAGTTAATCTGTTGCGAGCTGACGACTTTGGTCCGCTGATCGAGCGATTCAATCTCATGGCCGAGGGACTTCGAGAGAAGGAGCACTTACAAGAGACTTTCGGTTGTCACGTGGGTGAGGAAGCTGCCCGACAGATTATGGCCCAGGGCGACGGGTTGGTGGGCAAAGAGCTAACGATTTCGGTGATGTTTGTTGACGTGCGCAATTTTACCGAGCACTCCTCGAAGCATTCGCCGCAGGAGGTTGTTGCGGCGCTAAATGTGTTTTTCTCAAATGCGGTTGAAATTGTCGAGTCGCATGGGGGGATGGTCAATAAATTTCTTGGCGACGGATTCATGGCTCTTTTTGGCGTGGGCCCTCAAAGTGATGATCACGCTTTGCGGTCTGTCGAAGCGGGTCAAGCGATGCTCTGCTGTCTGGATGAAGCGACTCGTGAGTTGGAAAGAGCCGGATGGAAGGATTTTAAGATTGGCGTTGGCATTAACTCAGGTGTCGCGATCGTGGGCAGCATCGGATCACCCAAAAGACAGGAATATACCGCTATTGGAGACACGGTGAACGTCGCTGCGCGGGTCGAGTCCCTCACTAAGAGTCTCGGCCATCTATTGCTTGTCACAGAGTCAACTCGCGAATTACTACCCGATGATATCGCGCTGACAGAATTGCCACCGCAAACAGTGAAGGGAAAGGGGCGACCGCTACAAGTCTACGCGGTGCATGAGCTAGAACAGACCTCGGGTGAGAGCACCGCGGATCGCCTTCCCTAGCGGACCGCCACGGAATTAGGCACATCATCTGCCCAACAGTCCGCGCAAGCATTGCGCATTCGGCACCTTGCTTACAATCGCTACAACCTACCTCATAGGTGCCAGCGGAAAAACAAGGCCAACTGCTGCGGGCAGCATATCCAGAACTCGATAACTACTGCATCCAGCGCGAATACACCTCATGCAGCGGTTATTATGTTTCTACGGATTCTTGCTATCACTAGCTATTTAGCGTTCGTGACGATAGTCAGCGGGTGTAGGTGCCCGTCGGGCGGCTGTGTGCCCCGTACACCCACCATGCCCTGCGTGCTCGAACCGGCCGAGGTCATTGGCCAGCAGCCCGATCTGACGGCTTTGAGCGACACGAGCGAGGAGCTGGTCCCATTGCCTTCACCACAGGAAACGTATCATCTCCTCTCTGTCGGAACCTGCCAATGTAGTGCTGCTACTAATGCTCCGCTGGCCAACATGGTCGAGCTCGAGCGACATTGGGCTCGGGTCGTGATCGAATGTGACACAGATGCCGTAGGCAAGAATTATCGGCTCGAGCGGGATCTGCTGGCACTGCGCGCTACAGAGATTCGCAACGAATCTGCCGCCTCGGCGCTGGAGGCATATTATCAGTTGGCTGGTCTCGAAACCCAGCAGCACTTCCTGCAGTTAGCTACCGAAGAAACCGAACGAACTCTCGGCCGCATCAAGAACCTGCAGGAGCAAGAAATTACAGTTCCTGATGGCGTCGATTACGGTGCGATCGAGGCGCGTTTACACGAACTTAAGGACCAGCGGTTACAACTTGAGTTCCTACGGATTCAACTAAACGGGCAATTACAGAAACTCATCGGCTGCCCGCTTGATGAGAACATATTCTACTGGCCGCAGGTTGAGTGGCAGGTTGACCCCGAGCCAGTCGATGTCGAAAGTGCCTTGGCCGTGGGTTTGGCGACAAGGTCCGATTTGCGAGGGCTACAATTGCTGCTGTGCAAGATGGATAAAATCACTTTGCCAGTGGTGCGCGCAGTATTGTCCTATGCCGATGGTACGATCGGATCGGTCGAACCGCGTGACGGTCTGATTCACGTCGCGCGCTGCTTCCATTGCAACAAGACAGAAGTGCCCGTGCGGTGCAAACAGCTTTCGCTCTTTTACACGCATACCGAAAACCTGGCGATCGCGCAGATCAAGGGTGCGGCCTACAAGATTGTGCTTCAACAACAGCGCGTAGCAAACTCACAGCAAGCGGTCGAGACGTTCCGCTCACGGGTCGATGAACTGACGAAAGCTCGTCAGGTAGAAAACGTCACTATCTTCGAAATCAGCAAGGCAAGAGGCGACCTCTATCAGGCTGAGTCTGACCTTATCAAACAGGTCGTCGCGTTAGAAGTTGCGAAGGTCGATCTCCGAAAATCGCAGGGTACGCTCGCGCTGGAGTGCGGATTCGAACCCTGTTTGTGCTGTGAGGGGTGCTGCGACGGAGCTTGCTGCTGCCGAAATAAGAAAAGATGTTCGTGCAAGCGCAAGTAAGTCTGGAGCCAATTGCCTTGACGCAAGAATCGGGGCACGCTGGATGCAGTGTTACTGGCGGTTGAACAGTGCCTGACGGAGTTCTTCTTCGAAGGTGGCGCTGGTTTCCAACACTGCTCGGAAATCGGTCTTTTCCAAAGCGTAGAATACAGCGTTGTCGTGCGCTACGATTGTGGCGTTCCGGGGCTCGTCGGTTATTAGGGCAGCTTCGCCGAAGTATTGCCCTTCCTTTAATTGAGCGACCTTCTTTTGGCCTGTCCCATCGTCAATAAGTACGTCGACGGTACCACTGCGGATCAGATAGAAAAGCTCACCCGCGTCGCCCTGGCGAATGATGACATCGCCTGGCTCGGCTTCGTGGACCATCATTTTGTCTGCGACCGCGGAGAGAGTGTTCGGCGTTAGGTCGGCGAACAGTGGGAAACCCTTGAGGAATTCACAGATCACAGAAGTCTCTTGCACGGCGACGTCAGACTTGATGCGGCCATCGACCATATTTACTATTCGGTCGGCAACATCGAGGATGCGATTGTCGTGCGTAACCATGATGATTGTACAGCCTTCGTCGCGGGCTAATTCTTGGAAGAGCGTGACCACTTCGCGGCCTGATTTTTCGTCGAGCGCCGCTGTCGGCTCGTCGGCAAGAATCAATTTTGGTTTGTGAACCAATCCACGAGCAATCGCAACCCGCTGCTTCTGGCCGCCCGATAGCGACTTCGGTTTGTAATGCACCCGGTCACCGAGACCCAGTCGAGTAAGCAACGACTTAATTCGTCCCTCAGCAATCTGAGGATTGAGCCCCACTAACTCGGCGGCCATATTCACATTCTGAAAAGCAGTCAGCGATTCAAACAGGTTATGAGCCTGAAAAATAAAACCGAGTTCCTGACGCAATCGTACGATCATGTCGCGATCGGCGCCGTAAAGTTCATTGCCCAATACCTTGAGGCTGCCCTCCTGCACAGTGCGCAGCGTTCCGATCAGTGTTAACAGGGTGGTTTTTCCCGATCCAGAAGGGCCAGTCATGATCACAATTTCGCCGCGGCGGACTTCGAGATTGTTTCCGTGCAGGGCCTGCTTACGGAGTTCGCCTTCACCGAAAAAATGGTTCAGGTTTTCTACTCGCACGGTCTTCGGTAGGCGAATGTTGCCGGCGAATGCACCGCTGGTCGCCGGTATGGTGGTTTGTGAATCCATGATTGCGAAGGGGTCAGAGTTTAGAGGGAAGGGGTTATCGGGAACTAAAACAAACTAGCAGGATCGGCGGCCAAAAGTTTTCTCACGGCAAGTAGCCCTGAAGCAATGCACATTGCAATGGTAGCCGCCAGCACAGAGGCGACACTGTATCGATCCATCTGCATCAACAGGCCTGTTTGTCCGGCCAGAAATGAGTAAAGACCGTGACTGGCGATCATTCCAGGGAGGAATCCAACGACTGCCAATAAGATGGCTTCCGTGATAATTAACATGATGAAGTACCTAGTGGGATATCCCATTGCCTTGAGTGTGGCAAACTCGGGCATATGATCGGCGATGTCTGAGTATATTACCTGATAACAAATGACCATCCCGACCACAAATCCGATGATCAACCCCGCCGTAAAGATTGTGCCAATGGGCGTACTTTTGTCCCAGAAGTGGATTTCTTTTTCGAGATATTCCTGGCGCGTAAGTACGAAAACATCTTTATTGAGTGTTTTTTCCAGTACGCCACGTACATCTTCTACATCGTAGTCAGGCTTTACTTTTACTACGCCGATGTCGACGACACTCAACGGATCGCCGAATCGCTTGCGGTGAGGAAAATAGCGCGCAAAGTTCTCCGCGCTCATCACAAGATTGCCGTCGTGCGCGAAATCTGTTCCTGAATCGAAAGTGCCAACTAAACTTAGTTTCTGGCCGGCCAATTCAATATTCGAACGAGACAGAGCCTCATTATCTTTCATAGGAAAAGGAAACTTCTTGGCCTTGCTCTTTCTGTCGATTAATGCGACCCCGGGCGCGTTGAGGCGCTGAGTCTGCTGCTGTATCTCCGTAGACTTGAAAAGCGGGACGTCCGGCTGGAAGCCGATCGAGCGGATCGGATATCCAAGGTTTCCTTTCCCTTGCTCCATCTTGCGCAGCACAGAGGTTGTCAATTCCGAGTAGACCGGGGCCGCCCACAATACTCCTGGACACGATTTGGCCTGGTGAATGCGGACGAAATCGAAGCGTTTTTCAGCGGCGAGGGTAAATTTTGCTTTGTTGACGATAAAGATATCACCGTCCAAATCGGCAATAAGTTTAACCTGGCTATCGAACAAGGCGTTTTGAAACCCAACTTGCGAAAACATTAATAATACGGCGAACGCGATGCCCACTAGCGCAACGACCAATCGACGCCAGTCGTGCGTGAGGTTCTTCCAAGCCAGTTTTGTTTTACTTTTGCGTTTCACGGTCTCGATCAGAATAGATCAACAGGGTCGGCCTGAAATAGCTTGCGCAGCGCTCCCAGGCCAGAAATGACGCACATTGCGATCGCCAGTAACAGAACCCAGATCATGATTTCCGTCGTCATAATCATCGGCATACCCGAGGCGGCTTCGACGACCACAAAGAGTATCCACGATATCGCCAGCGAAGGTATGTAGCCGACTATGGCCAGCAGAACCGACTGCAGAAGCACTACCCTTGTGAGGTATTTATTGCTGTAGCCGATCGCCTTAAGTGTGGCGTATTCGCTCATCATATTGTCGATATCAGTCGAGAGGACCTGATAGACGATCGCCACACCAACGAAAACTGCTACCCATACCCCAAGCGTAAAAATTTGCCCTAAGGGAGTTTCAGAAACCCAGCGATACTCTTCTCGATGGTTTACTGTTTCTCGAGTGAGGATCTCCACGTCGGCATTCGTCAGCTCGGCGGCTTCCAATTGTTGGTACTCAGGTGCGCGAGAGTCAACCTGCGGTATGCCAAATATCTTCTGCAGTCTCGCTTTGACGGTTTCGGCCTGGCTCGGGTCGCGCAACTTGATCAAACCAAAGTTAACCTCGTCAATTTTCTGCCAGGGGCAAGCGCGGACGAAACCTTCGGGGTTGGTCAGGCAGGCCCCATTGCTAGCCATTCCGGTACCCAATTCAAATAGACCGACGATACGTATGCGGCTTGGGCCTAAGGTCGTCTCAACGCCAACGTCGGCTTCACTAAACTTTTCGTTCTCTTTGGGCCCGTATTCGGGTTTTGACTTGGTGTCGACGAGTACGAACTGCGGGTTGGTCAGCTTACGGACCTGACGACTGATGTCTTGTCGGACAAATCCCGCATCTTCGGGATCGGCGCCCATAGTGATAATTGCGCGCCACTGGCCAGCGGGATCATCCGAATTGTCCTCAGAGTATTCCACGGGCAGGGCATGACGAATGGGAGCTTGCCACTCGCTCAGTCCTAAGTAAAAAGGCCTGGCGTGTTCGACTTCTGGCAGCGAGGCGGCTTGGAACACCCGCATGCGAGAGAAGGATCTGGGCTCAGTCAAATGCAAATAGGCGGGTGAGCGGAGCATTAGATCGAAATCGAGGGCGTCGTAGATCTGTGTCGCAGTGCTGGCAACACCCCCTTTAAAACCCATCTGCATGAAGATAAGAATCACTGCAAAACCCACGCCCGCCACGCCGATACACGTACGAACTTTGTTATGCGACAGATTCTTCCATGCGAGAGGGGTTCTCATTGTATCTCATCGCCATCGCTCTCTCCGCCGCTGGCGGCGGTGTCTTGGTTCGACTTGCTATCGAACTCAACTGTGACCTGCAGGTCTACGAGCGAACGGACGTGAGCGACTGCTTCTTCATCGTCGATCGAGATCCGAACTTCGACGACACTACGATCTGCAGGCGCTAACGGGTTGCGATTGGCCAGCCCAGGCGGCGCAATGATGCTGCCAATCTCTTGGACTGTTCCACGCATTCCGCCAGCGCGAATCCCAGTCTCGGGATCCTTTTTGCCGTCGGCATAAACTCCCGAAAACGAAGGGCTTCGAATCGTGACCCCCATTTTCTTATCGATCTCTTTGACATCCGCTTCGTAAACCTCAGCGATGCAAACCATCTTCCTTAGGTCAGCGAGCTGGATAATCGGGGTCTGAGTGATAAATTCACCTGGCTGCAGAAAGGTCTTTAATACAGTGTAAGGTCGTTCCTCACTAGGCTGTTCGTCATGGTCATCCTCATGGTCCAGCTCACACTTGATGCCGAGAACTTCGTTCAGCTCGCTTGCTGGAACATTAGGCGCAAGTAGAACCGAGCGTTTTAAAGACTCTTTGGCGACGGCAATTTCCTGGGCGATAGCCTCGGTATCGAAACCTTCGTTAAGTTGCTTCTCGTTTAGATCAGCTACGGCAATGTTCTCGTCTGCGGCGGCGATTGCTTTCTCAGTCGCCTGATTGGCACCGGAAACTCGTTTCTTAGCAATCTTGTGCTCCTGTATGGCGAGCTCCATCTCATTCCGCTGCTTATCCAATTGATATTGGTTAACGAGTTCTGGGTCTTCACGACTTAGATCTATAAGCCGTTGCAGCTCCGCTTGAGCAATCTGGCTAGCTTCTGCCAGGAGGTTCAGCTTTTCTTCCTGCACAGGAAGTTCTGCCCTCTTTGCCTGAGCTTCCGCCTTGGCAGCCTCGGCCTGAGCCCTTTGTGCTTTGGTGAGCTGCAACTGCTGCTCTCGTTTTTTTAATGCCAGCTCCTGCTTCATAATTAGGGCTGCAAGCTGAGCTTTACCTAGATCGTAGCTCGCCAATAAACCTAAAATTCCATTGGCAGGAGCCAGCTCGTTTACCTGGACATCAGGATCCAACTGTTGCAATCGTTCCCCAGGGATTGCGCCTATGGAAACGATCCCTGCCGAGGGCTTCAGATGTCCTAAGGCATAAATGCCGCGGCTCGACTCTTCCTCGTTCGAGGAGCCTGACGAGGAAAAGAGATCACATCCGGTCAGCAGGCCGCTGCATGCTACCAATAGCACGGCAAGCAGAAGGAAAGGTTTGCGATCGACGGTACGCATGGTGTTAGTCTCAAGCGGCGAGTGAAGGGGGACTGATACTGAGGATGATTTTAGCAATCGTACTGCGCCATCTGTGTGATAGGGACGATCAGGGCTTCTTTTCTGGATACTTTTCGCAATCCATGCGACCGAAAGTATGCATTCAGCGGCGATCATTCTAATTGTACTATTTAATATAACCGGAATGATGAGCCCGTCAGAGCACGAATCGCCCTTGATAGAGAGGATCGGCATAGTCGGCACATTTTCTCGGCAACTTGTCCCAGCAATTCGTATTGCGGTTAACACCTGTAGGTAGTTAGATTTGGTGGAATCGCCCGCGTCGAAAGGCCACCTCACTGTTTGCCACGGCCCCAAAATCAGAGATTCTCTATGAAACGTTTGACGACCTTCTTTTTTGGCATGATCGTCGGGGCGGCACTGCTCTTTGGGGCCCTAAAATTCCATATTGTCCGGGCCAATGATGGATTGCATTTCGTGCCGAAAACGGACGCGAAACTCGGGGCCACCTACGTCGACATTCGTAATTTTACGGCCTCAGATTGGGCGGCGCATCCCGACCTTGCCGCAGCAATGCTCGAAGATGGCCAACGCGAGCTCGTTGAGGGAGCCGCTTCCGATGCTTTGCGCAATAGTCTCGACCGATTTCTTAGTCCTGAAGCTAATCATTGAGCGTTGGGCTGACACAATCGGGTACTGACGAAAATTGGTTCCATTCCTTATCGTCCGTTTCAGCGCTCACGGTCTTACGACCGGTACGACTGCTATGGTCTTCACGTCCTTGAAGCTACCCCAACGGATGGAACGATACTCTTAAGTGGACGTGTAGTCGCATTTGTGCTTAATCGACGCCCGGTTCGCCCGAAAGATCTGGGCGGCAAAGGCTCATGGCGCCCAGCGGACTTTGCCACAGGAAACGACATCGTGGAACTCAACCGCAACCAATATCTCTTCCTAGGCATCTTGGTGCTCCTAATTGGGGTGCAGGTGAGGAATGTCAGCGCGTACGTACTGACGGATGACGCAACGCAGTTTCTAGCTGAGCGCACGGGTGCGTCCTCCTCCGACGCTTCGCTTGTGTCACTGTCCAACGATCTGGGGTCGGGAGCCAAGAAAGTGTTGCATCCACCAGAATGGTTAGGATGGTGCCTAATGTCAGTTGGAGCAGTCCTGGTCTTGCACAGCTTGGCCATGAAAAGGCCAGAAGGATAGTTGCAACTAGGGAGCACCGCGAAGTACTTTCGCTGGCAAGTAATCAAGTCTAATTTCAAAGGGTGTTAAAGTCCTATGTTGCGAAACTCTTTTCATTGGGTTGAAGGGCTGGTAGTTGCAGCCCTGCTCTGTGCGGTCGTGTGGCTGAATAATCTACATGCTGCTCCCAACGATTTCTCTTCACGTGATTCCTACACAAAGCGTTCCAGATCAAATTCGGGTACTCTGATTGACGAGCCTGAAAGTGGAGAGCGTCGACTTCGCGAGGGGACAGAGATAGCCGGGCGGTCAGGATATTTTCGCCAAGACGGCGAAGGTGCAACTTTCGTTACCGAAGACGAGTACGAACTGGGTGGGTTGCCAAATCTGAACCTCGAACGAATCGTTCGAACCCTGAAGACTGCTGACGAACCAGAGACAATTCGTTGGCGGGTCGATGGTTCGATTACGGAGTTTTCAGGCCGCAATTATCTGTTCATCACACGAGCAGTCTACAAGTCGGCAGCTCCTCCACCTGCTCCTGAACATATCTCGACTCTGGATGCGGAAAATCCCTAGTATGTAGCTGCCCCCGCTTCGTTGCCGCTTGACATCGGGACCTCTCCCGATATCATCGGTTACAAAGATCGCCCTCTGAGTACAGACCTGCCTGAGAGTTTCTCTCCAAGTCAGCTTCTTCCAATCGAGTTCCTTTCCATAAAGATTTGCACTATGGCTTCTTATCAGCGTATCGACGTAAGCGAGTCAAGCAATGTTGGGGTTGTTCGCTTCAAGGATCAGAAGATCATTGATCCCGAGGCCATCCAGCAGCTGGGACAGGAATTGTTCGATTTGGTAGAAAAGGACAAGCACAACAAACTGGTTGTGAATTTTTCGAATGTGGAATTCCTATCTAGCGCGGCATTGGGGAAGCTGATTACATTTGAGAAACTTGCAAAACGGCACAACGCGAGCCTTATTCTTACGAATATTGCCCCGGAAATCTTCCAAGTGTTCGCCATCACGAATCTCGACAAACTGTTTCAGATCAAGGACAACGAGGCCGACGCACTGGCCGTTTTATAGCTAAATCTTGCTCTGTAACAGCAGAGGTTGGCGAGCGCCACTGCTCTGAGTACGATAGTAATAGTAGCAGCGGCATGATCGGCGGCTGTTCGACAGACCCCTACTGAGGATCATGTTCGGGGGATCTTTATTCGTGACAAGCCGAGCCACCTCATGTCTTCCACTACTCGCCCGCTTGTTCTGCAACGCACTTTGCCAAGTACTCTGGCAGCGTATCATGATCTCGTTCAAGAGGTGCTAACAACCTTGCAAGGTTTGGGATGGACGGACCACGATCTCTTTGGCGTGCATATGGCTTTAGAAGAATCGATTAGCAATGCCGTCCGCCATGGAAATAAAGAAGATCCAGACAAGTGCGTGTATGTGGAATGCCAAATGTCTGAGAAACGGTTCTTTGCCAAGATTCGTGATGAAGGTCAAGGATACGAACCTGGCGAAGTTCCCGACTGCTGCTGTGAGGAGAACTTGGAACGGCCCGGTGGCCGCGGCCTCAAGCTGATTGAACACTACATGAACAAGGTTGACCACTCTGACAAAGGACGTTGCTTGGAGATGGAAAAACTGCTCGAATAACAGCCCCATTCGGCTCTTGTCGCTGTCGTGAGCGTCCGATAAAATGCACCTTTGCCGCCCAGGTGGCACTATTCCTCGGTAGCTCAGTTGGTAGAGCAGGCGGCTGTTAACCGCCTTGTCGTAGGTTCGAGTCCTACCCGAGGAGCTTCTATTTGATCTCCGAACACGGATGACCGTTTGGTTTACAACGCACGCCGGGGCAAGAGTTGCCTTGGCGTTTTCCTTTTCGCCCTGTTCTGGCAGACCGTCCTGTACATTTGAGATGCCAAGCTGTAATTCGACGGCTTTACGAATCAACGGAGTGATAAATCGGTAGTGAAAACTGGCCTTAGTGTTTTGCAGATGGCCGATTCTGCGCTGTTATTGCGGCTCTCGCAGCTTGATGGAAGAGCCTCATTAAGTGGATACCAGTTAGTCCTGTATTTTCAGAAAGTGCAGTTATAGCATACCGTTCAATTTTTATTGGGTAGTTTGGGCATTCTGCCTTTCTTGCTGGTGGAGCGCAAAAATCTTGGCAGGACTATCCCCGCCATCTCCCCCGATCCCCATCTCCTTTCAGTCGTTTCGCTTGAAGAATTTTCGTACTTTGTACTTTTCAGCAGACTTGAATACGTTGGTGCTCTGGTTGCAAAAGAACCGCGTCCCGATTACTATAAACTATGAGCGATGTGGCACCCCCAAACGGGCCGCCCTAGCTTATCTCTTGATCGGAAATAATTCGTTATCGCGAATGGCAAACGACGCTACCGCCTATGTTCTTTATGGAGTACCCGTAGATGAATGCCGATCGAATAGGATTGGTTAGCGTCACCCTGTTCGCGTTGGTTGGTGTCCTCGTGGCAGGCTTAGCAGTTGCGCAGAATCCAGCGGCAAAGAAGCCAGGCCAAGTTTCCCAAACACAGGCGGGTGCTCCGTATTCCACGGACGACACTGCGACCGAGAGTCGCGCCATTTGGGAAAGCCAGGAAATGCTCGAGGCTCGAGCCTGGCTGGATAATTATTTCAGACTCTCAGCCCAAATCTCCGACGCCCAAGCCAAAAAGTTTATGGCCGAGTTGCGCGCTATGACGCCCGACCAAATGCGATTGTGGCTAGTGAAATTCCATCAAGAGCGAGACCGACGCGCAGCCGAAGGCAAGCGATTTAGGCAGGCCAATCGCAAAGCGCTTGAGATTCAGATGGCCTCTCCCCAGATCGGCGGATTTCGCAATCCCTATTCGGGACAGCGCAGCAGAGGAACAGGACTCGCGTCGTCGGGAATGAGGCCGACGTTTGGCGGTCAATACAACCCGATGGCTCAGCGCCCGAGCGTGCAAAAGCCTTTCTCATCTCCCCAATATATGGATTCGGTTCGTCCGCTCGTTACGGCTCGAGAAGTTGCTCGCGCTGAGGTGCTTCGTGGCCTTGGGCCGTGGGGATATTGAGGCATGGGACGGGAATTAATAGAAACAATTTGTTACCATCCATTTGTTTGTTTCCAACAGGTAAACACTCGATGATCGTGAGTACACTAGAACGGGGGCGTCTTTTTCAGCTTGTCACGAGGTTTGCTGCAGGCGTGTTGTGCCTGTGGGCGTCGTCTCACGCTCTTGCCGATCAGGTGCGGCAGCCGTTGCCTTCGCCGGCCAATAACGCAGCGCTGCACTATCAACGGGCTATATTGTTTCTTGATGCGGTGGATCCGGACAAAAGAGCAATTCTAAGAAAACCGATCTGGGAGATCGTCAACGCAGGAACTACCCCGGAGGAGTTGAAAAAGATAGACGAATTGCTCATCGCGGCGCGCCATGCAATCCGAGCTGCACTTGTCGGGGCCTCGCAGTTGCAGGCCGACTTTGGGGCCGACCTGCGCGAGTATTCTTCGTCGGCCACGCTGCCGCATGTGGGACCGATGTCGGAATTGGCGAATCTGGTGGCATTGCATGGGCTTCACAAACAGGCCGAAGGCGAGATGACCCGAGCTGCCCAGCGGTTTGTCCAAGTCGTGCGAATGGGCAACCACATGACTCAACAGCTTACGTTGGCTGAAGTGCTCGAAGGCGAGAAGATATTGGAAACGGCATTCCACGTGGTTTGTGGTTGGGCAGTGGAGTGTTCGGACAAGCAGTTGCTCAACAGCGCGCGTGCCGCTTTGCTGTCTTCTTCGTCAGGATCACTTTCGCCCGCGCGTGCCTTAGGCTTTGAGGCAAGCGTTTTAGACGAGACGCTTGACCACATCACGGCCGCTTACCCTGATGGGAACTGGGCGGAATTGATCCTCCATGCCGTCGACGCGCAGCCAGCCGACCTCACTCCTGCCAGGTTGCGTGCTGCGGCCAAGGCGGCGATCGTCGAACGCGGCGTGCCGGAATCGATCTTCGATTCTCCTGAATCGTTTGACGAACATATCGAGCAACTCCGCGACGCCCATACCACTTATTATGATCGCAGTGTCTCTTGCCTGATTCTTTCCGCCCCCAGGTCGGTACAGTTGGGTCAGCAGATTCACGATGAGCTGGCCCCGAAACTCAAAGAACTGGGCGACCCCAAGGTGTTGAACCCTGGAAGGTTGGCGGCCTACTATGCCGTGCGGCAGGCCGAGCGGCGAGTGGCGGGCCTGGTGTTGGCCCTGAGTATTCACAAGCAGAAGGGATTGTTCCCCGCCAAACTGGCAGAAGTGATCGAGGAATTCGGAGGTAAGCTGCCAGTCAACCCGATGGGTGGCGGTCCTGCAGTCTACGTTCCCACTGCCGATCGCAAAGGTTTCACTCTCAGTTACCCCGGCACCAAAATCGCCGGCATCGAGCTGCCGGAAGTGAGCTACTCCCACGGGTCGCCCTAACAGCGTCCCGTACAAATAGGTCGCCAACTCGAATAACGGCGCGCGTCAACGTCTGTGAAACAACAGTTCGCGGTAGAATCGGCTCCGAGAGCGAGCCTTATCGGGTATTGAATCGCTAAATTGCCAATTTCTAGACGCAGCGCATACCGCTAGTGCAGCCCATTGATAATCGAAACACCTGAAAGCAATGATCAGGCAGCGCGGTAATAGTGTTTCAATAAACCACCGAGCCGCGAATTGCATCTTATCTGATCAAGGCTAGTGACGGCAGCTATTCCCTCTCCGTCACTCTGACCGATCAGTCGATTACCAATTCCTTGATGCGGTCGGCATTCGTGATAGAAGTCGACTAACTCGGAGACAATGTGATCGAAGTGTGCCAGCCCAAAGATCACAAAATGATTCAGCGCTTCGTAATTCAAACTCTGATTCCACCGCTCGACGAAGACATTTGGATTGGGCGAGCCTGGACAATCATGAACAGCAGCGGCGGGAAGAACTCGTTCACGGTGTTATATTCCTGTAGTAATAGTGTGATACTGCTGGATGGCAACCTTTTTGTACTCCGGTGCGGACCTGCCGGTAGGTGACAGATCGTTAGTTCACAAGGAATACACTCACCGCCGTACGCTACAGCTAGCACGACAGGAATAGTTTCGCGCGCGAAACAGAGTTGAAACGGAGGCGCTCGCGCGCGAAAGTCGACAACATTAGGAAATCGCTCCCGCGCGAATCGTGCGGCGCGAAACCGCTTGTTTTCAAGGCTTTGCTGCAGACGCGCGCGAGCGCAGAGCCCTCAGCAGGTTTGGCAATTTTCGGGTAGCGTTCTGTTAGCTAGAAAGCTATCGAAAAGGACGCGAACTCGCTAAACCCCTGGTTCGCAAGCACTTTCGAAGTGCGCTCGCGCGCGAGTCGTTACGAAGAGTGGTTTGTACGGGGAGCTTCTCTTTGGTGTCCGAAGTAGGAATTGGCCACTCCGAACGGGCCAGCTTGATCATCGCCTCAATACGAGCACCAGACTGTGAAGACTTTGCCCACTTGACAATCTTGTCAGCGATATCCGAGTCTTCTGCCACGGTTGCTTCGTGATAGATTGTTGGCTCTCCGCATGGGTTCGCCGCTGTTGTCAATCTTCCAACGCGGACCATCCCTAACGAGTCACTTGTTCCAAGCGTGTAAATAGTGCATATGTTGGCCGTGCAGCGGTGCTGGGCTTACCCCATTCTATGATCCAGTGCTTGAGAAAGAATCTGGTCCTGGGGTTCTGCTAGTTTGCCGTAGCGGAGCAGGTTGCTGAGGCGTAGTCGAATTACCTGCGGAGCGGAGGGAAGCCAGCGGGCGGAGAAGTTCGCCGGGGTGTGGCAATTTAATGAACTGTGCCGTTATTGAATAGGGAATCGATTTCCCCAAGTTATCATTATCGGAATCAGCTGGACGAAATTTTTTACAGACCGATCATTTGCAAAGCCGGAAGAATTCATAAGGTATCGAGGAGTTCGATGAAACAATGTTACATGTGAATTTCTGTAGCGAGATGCTAAGCAGCAAGTTTCGTCTTCCATCAGCGAGCGCCATGCCGGGCAATCAGTTGTCATGTAAAGTGATTGAGATAAGATGGACTACGGTTTAACAGGTACCGTCGTTTCGCTACTGGAACTTGATGCGACTTCTCTCCTTTGCTGTTTAAGCAGCCGAACAAGGGTCATTACGCAATGTTCGATTCCGTTACGAAATCGCTACTTTCAGCTGTTACTCTGCTGATACTTTGGATGCAGGTCGCCGGCCCGCTGATTGCTCAGGAAACTGTAAGTGACGATCGAGAGGCCGACACCGAAACCAAGGGACCTGTTGATCCACGCGAGTTCTCCCCGTATTTCAAGGGACAATGGATCGGGCAGGGAATATCGTACGGCCCCTATCGCGAAGGAGAGTCCCCCGGAGGTCTCCAACCGACGCGTGAGGAATTAACAGAAGACCTGAACCTGATTTCACAACATTGGCGCATCATTCGCTTGTACGGCTCGAGCGAGGTTGCCGAAGATGTATTGGACATTATTCAGGTGAGCGAACTACCGATACGAGTGATGCTAGGTGCGTGGATCACCCGCGAAGCTGAATCTGATAAAGTGACTCCAGCACTCTCGAAATCGGCTAAAATCTCTAACCGTAAGGAAGTCATGGAGGCTATCCGACTGGCGAACAGCTACCCAGATGAAGTACTCGCTGTGAGCGTTGGAAACGAAACACAGGTTTACTGGTCAGACCATCTAACAGAGACGCAGCTTTTGGTCCGATACATAAAGACGGTCCGCGATGCGACTTTCGTGCCTGTGACTACTGCAGACGACTTCAATTTTTGGAATAAGCCGGAAAGCAAGCCTGTCGCTAACGAGGTCGACTTTATCGTCACGCATATTCACCCCATGTGGGCTGGACTTGAGGCGCCGAATGCAATGCAATGGACCGAGCGTATTTTTGGAGAGATTAGTGAGTATCACCCTGATAAGACTATCGTAATCGGCGAAGCGGGTTGGGCCACACAAGTGCATACTGAAGGAGAACAGGCAAAATTGATCAAAGGCACAGCTGGAGAGAAACAGCAACAACATTACTACCAGCAGTTCACTGATTGGGCGGGCGCAAAAAAAGTCTGTACCTTTTTCTTCGAAGCCTTCGACGAACCTTGGAAGGGTGGTCCGCATCCGAATGAAGTCGAGAAACATTGGGGGCTGTTCCATGTGAATCGAAAACCTAAGGCAGCTCTTTCCCCCATCAGTATTAGTCAATGATGCAATCGTCAGCTAGCAGCTAAATAAGCCACGAGAGTTATGTCCACGCGTTTGGGAAAAAATAAGTGATCGAAAAAATTACGGGTTCGTCGGAAGAGGTCGCAGCATCGGGTAGCTTTGTGCTCATCGATGGTGAAGAGTTCTACCAAATTCAGAATTACGACCGGATGTCACCATTCTTGATGACTATTGTGAGTCCGGGCGATCATTGGATGTACGTCTCATCTTCTGGCGGTCTTACGATGGGACGTGTTTGTGCGGATAACTGTGTATTTCCCTATCGAACCGTTGATCAACTTCACGATTGCTACCGACACACTGGCCCCATCACGCTAGTCCGGTTTCTCGGCGAGCACTCTGACTTTGGCTATTGGCAGCCTTTTGGCAACGGAATGACGGACACACCGGCTGGTTCCCGCCGCTTAATCAAACATGTGGCAGGTGACGAAGTCGTTTTCGAAGAAACTCACGATCAACTGGATCTGATATTCAGATATAGCTGGAGATTTTCAGCTGATTTTGGCTTCGTGAGAAAAGCGTGCATGGAGAACGTTGGTACTCGCAATATCGAACTCGAACTTGTCGATGGGCTCCAAGATATCTGTCCCAGCGGTGTACCTCTTGCTACTACACAGCGCGCGAGCTGTTTGGTAGACGCCTACAAACATAACGAGTTCGACTCAGCGACGGGAATGGGCATCTATAGCCTAACGTCGCAAATCCTCGACCGAGCCGAAGCAGCAGAAGCTTTGAAAGCTACGACGGTCTGGAGTAGTGGACTGCCCGACGGTGTCACATTTCTGTCTGCCGAGAAATTCAATGCATTCAAGAGAGGCGCGAACCCAAATGGCGATTCGTTGTGCACTGGCCAACGGGCGAACTACTTTGTATTCACACCGATGAAACTGGCTCCGGGACAATCGCATCCGTGGTACATAACGGCAGACGTTGGTCGCGATCATCAGCAGGTCGCTTGGATCAGGAAACAGCTTCTTGAAGATAAGTCGATTGATGTTGCCTTGGAAGCCGCAATTCACGCTGATCATCGGGATCTATTGCTGAATGTCGCCAGTGCAGATGGTCTCGAAGCTACAGGTGGTAGGATTGCTTCGGCTCACCACTTCGCAAATGTATTGTTTAACAACATGCGGGGAGGTGTGCCGGCAGAAAATTACATGGTAGAGTCGCGCGACTTCATGGATTTCGTAAAGACTAGAAATCGCAATGTGGAAAGTTCAGGCCAATCGTTCCTGCGTTCATTACCGGAACAAATCAATTCCAATGAGATGTTGCCTCTGGTAGTAAATCAGGCCAACAAGGATCTCGTGCGTTTGGCAATGGAGTACTTGCCGCTCACATTTGGACGTCGGCATGGGGATCCCAGCCGTCCTTGGAACGCGTTTGAGATCAAGGTTCGCAATGACGACGGGTCTAAGATCTACAGCTATCAAGGGAACTGGCGTGACATCTTTCAGAACTGGGAGGCGTTGTGTTCGAGCTTCCCAGGATTTCTTCCTAGCGTTGTTGCTAAGTTTGTGAACGCAACGACCATTGATGGGTTCAATCCCTACCGAATCACGAGCGACGGTATCGACTGGGAAGTTCCCGATCCGGATGACCCCTGGAGCAACATCGGTTATTGGGGCGATCATCAAATCATCTACATATCCAAGTTACTTGAAGCGTTGCACAACTACTTCCCAGGAGAGCTCAATCGGCTTCTTGAAGACCAAGTATTTTGTTATGCCAATGTGCCGTATCGTATCAATTCGTTTGATGAGATCGTTGCAAACAACAGCGAGACTATCCAATACGATAGTTTCACTGCCAAAGAAATTGATCGTCGTGTCGATGAACTGGGGACCGATGGCAAGTTAGTATTCGACGCGCAGGACAAGGTTTATTATGCCAACCTCGTAGAAAAGCTACTTGTTCCTGTTCTTGCAAAGTTGTCCAATTTTGCCGTAGATGGCGGGATTTGGCTCAACACCCAGCGACCTGAGTGGAATGATGCAAACAACGCACTCGTCGGAGCAGGGCTGTCGATGGTCACGGTATGTCACCTTCGTCGGCATTTGAGTCTGCTCATCGACCTACTGAGTGAGAAAGGCAGCAGTCGATTTGCCGTTTCTGTGGAAGTTGAACAATGGTTTCGCAAGATCCGCGCGGTCTTGCAAGAAAACCGAAAACTACTTCACCAGGCGAATATCTCAGATGAGGATCGTGGTCGTATTCTCGAAGCGGTGGGAAGGGCTTTCTCCGATTATCGCTTGAAGGTATACGAAGACGGGTTTTCAGGTAAACACACAGTTGCTGGTTCCGAGCTAGTTGAATTCTTCCGCATGGCCATCGAGTACCTCGATCACTCGATTCGGACGAATCGGCGTGATGATCGCCTCTATCATGCTTACAACCTGCTTGAAATAGAGACGCAAGACCGCTCTGCTGCCGTAAGCAATCTTTATGAAATGCTGGAAGGCCAGGTCGCCGCTCTTAGTAGCGGCGTACTTGACGCAGGGCAAGCGATTGAACTAGTTGACGCTATGTTCGACAGCAAGCTGTATCGACAAGACCAGCGCAGCTTTATGCTCTATCCGGATCGCAACCTGCCAGGATTCTTACAGCGAAATCAGATCGATGCGAAGAGAGTGAACTCGATAAAACTCCTTCAGAATCTTCTGGCAGCAGAAGATCATACGATCATTACTTGTGATGTTTTGGGCGACTATCATTTCAATCATGCTATAGAAAAGCAGGCTAACCTTGTGGAAAGGTTAGATCGTCTGGCCCTAGATGATCGGTGGTCGGAGTCGGTTGCCAGCGATCGACAGAACGTACTCGACGCATTCGAAGAAGTTTTCTCCCATAAGACTTACACTGGGCGTTCCGGAACGATGTACGGTTACGAAGGTTTGGGATGTATCTATTGGCATATGGTGTCAAAACTTCTGCTCGCGATTCAAGAGAATATTTTCGGCGCCTTCGACCAACAAGCCTCGAAATCTATGACTGAAGCTCTAGTAGACTCCTACTACTTGGTCAGGGGAGGCTTAAGTTCGGATAAGGCTCCCGCCGAATACGGTGCGTTCCCGACCGATCCTTACTCGCATACTCCCAAGCATAGCGGGGCCCAACAACCTGGCATGACGGGCCAAGTTAAAGAAGAGATACTTACTCGCCGGGGTGAGCTAGGTGTTCGCGTCGTGGATGGTAGACTCCACTTTCAGCCCTTGTTCTTGCGAAGAAGAGAGTTTTTCACTAGCGATTCGGAGTTTACATACTTCGATCTTTCTGGGGACGAACAGAAGATCGAAATTCAGCCAGGCTATCTCGCTTTTACAGTCTGTCAGGTGCCCGTTGTCTATCGATTGGGTCAGTCATCTATCACGATCAAAGTGACGGACGCGAGCGGACAGCAACAGAGCGTTGTGCAGGATTTTCTCGACCGAGAGATTAGCCAAAGTGTGTTTCATCGTACTGGGGAGATTGAACGGATCGACGTAATTCTCCCGGAGGACATGATCCTCCGGGCCTGATACCAAATTGCTCCAGGTCCAACAGGCACCTCGCAGACCGATGTGAAGTCCAAGCCATCAGGACGCTAGTTTGGCTTTCCTCTTCGTTGTTCTAGTAATTGGCGGATCTCGTGCGCCCTTGCTTCGGTTATCTCGTAGGTCGAAATAATCCAAATCGCGATCGCAGAAGTGAGCAGCGGAACTCCTACGTCAAATATTCTCAGGAGTAGCAACGTTTTTTCAGACTGAGCGGTGGTTAGCTCGACGTCGAATCCCGATACATTGAGCATTACTCCCGCTAAAAGCAAGGCCAGCGCCATACCTACTTTTACCATCCACCAATAAATGGCACCGAACACCCCTTCACGTCTTTGGTTCGTCTCAAGTTCATCATAATCGCATACGTCAGCTACCATCGATCCCATCAATGTAAAAAGTGATCCTGTACCAAAGGCGACGAACGGACAGGATGCAAGTAACCAATACGGATGTACAGGATCATAGCCGAACCACTTCAAGGCGTATCCCACCAGAGACAGGGAAATTGTTGTTAAGAAGGTTCTCTTCTTACCTATTTTAGTCGAGATCCAAGCAGTAAGAGGTATAACAAGCAAAGTGCAGAGGGCAGTTAGGGTGCCAAACCACCCTACTAATGTGAAAGCCTCCTTGTCATTCCCAACAAATACGTAGTAGATCAATACGTATACGGAAAAAGATGCGCCAAGCTGGAAGCCGTTAAAAACCAGGAAAGTTGCCGAACAGAGTTTGACGAAGGGGCGACATTTGAAAGTCGTGCCAATTCCCCTAAAGAACTCGGCGATGTTAGCCAAGAACTCTTGAATCCCGCCGGTCTTTTTGGCGGCATCCTTAACATCAGGTTGAGACACGAGTGTCTCTTTGCAAAAAATCGCTGGAACGACTCCGAGGACGCAAATGGCTCCTCCAACCCATAGAGCTAAAATGCGGGCTCCGTGAACTTTGCTTTCGAAGAGACCGCTTTCCATGATAGAAAGAAACCAGGGAACTCCTAGCCAAGGCAACTGCCCTAAGGTGTTCGCAAACGCCTGCAGTCGCGTTCGCTCATGGTAGTCCGGCGTCATCTCGAAACCGAATGCAACAAACGGAGTTGCGTACACGGTGTAAGCGAGGAAAAAAAGGATCGAAGCGACCATAAAGGTCCAAAAATAGAAGCTCTCCGAGTGACCGGCCGGCAGCTGCCACATTGCGGCAAATAGCGTACCGGCAAGAATAGCACCGGAAAAAATGTAAGGTCTCCGCCGCCCCCATCGAGTCCTAGTATGATCCGAAATGAAACCCATCATCGGATCCGACACTGCATCTATTATCCGTGGCGCGAAACCGATGATGCCAACATTAATTGGATTCATGCCCAACCCAAGATTGAGGATGACCATCATGTTTGGCAATGCGGCTGCCTGCAAATTATTTACGAACATGCCGACCGCGTAGGCGGATTTCTGGAGGATCGAGATTCGATCTTCGGGTAGCGTGGAAAAGTGTTCTGGCTTTGGCATTCAAGCCTCTGGGGGCAAATGTTTCAGTAGCCTAGACAATATGGTCGGCGGATAGGCCAGTACGACATGCAACTAGGCCCACGCCTTAGGAATCGCCATTGAGTTGTTCAGGGCCTCGTATAAGCCTTGATTCTCAGAGCATACAGCTATCTGGAAGGCTGATTTTCCGCCAGATTCATAGTCTGCTCAGTTTGACAGATCTGCAGACTGTAACTAGAATTGCTAATGAAACAGTTGCAAGCCCTGTTACAGGAAGATATCAAGGTGTCCACAATACGACAAGTTGCAGAAATCGCGGGCGTTTCCATAGCGACCGTGTCTCGGGTAGTAAATAACAGCACTGCCGTTACTGACGAAATCAGGGCAAAAGTGCTAGAAGCCGTGAATAAATGCGGCTACGTGCCCACCGTTAGCCGTCGAAATACCTCGTTTTTGGCCCTGATTTACGCGGGTCCTTTCTCGCTGGGGTCTTCTTACGACATGGCATTGATCGAGGGGATGGGCCAGGCCATGGACAGCTTAGATTTCGATCTGGTTGTGCTTAATCCTTCTCGTGATCGAAACCCAGATGAGAGTTACACCCAGTATTTTCTGAGAAAGGGCGTTCGTGGTGTGATCTTACGATCCACTGTCGGCGGCCGGCCAATCTGCGAGGAAATCGCGGGAGAAAAGTTCCCCGCGGTTGTCGTGGGAGATCAGTTCGAGCATCCAGATTTGAGCTTCGTTTACGCAGATTCATATCAAACCAGCAAGCAGGCCATTCAGCATCTGTTGACCTTAGGACATAAGCGAATCGCCTTTGCCGCCAACGAAACGGACGATGGCGACCATGCTGATCGATACCGGGGCTACTGCGAGGCGATGCAGGAAGCTGGCCTTGAGCAATGTCAGGATCTGATCTTTCGGATTCCAGCACATCGGCCCGATGGGGCTCAGCTGCTGAGAAACATCATGAGTGCTCTGAACCCCCCCACGGCGGTGTACATCACTGATCCTTCCGTGGCGGTTGGCCTTTTGAATGAAGCGCATAGTATGCGTATGGAAATCCCACAGGATCTCTCAGTTGTCGGCTTCGACGATCGCGACACAAGAAACTACGTTTACCCCAAGATGACGGCGGTCTGCCAGGATGCTATTCAGCTTGGATATAAGGCTTTCACGCACCTTACGAGAATCGTTGAAACTGGCGGGACCAATCCACCCTTGGTGCAACCGGCTACGACCTGGTTGGAACTAAATCAAACGACTGGACCCCCAGTGGTAGGGTCCGTTCGGGTACTACACGACGGAACACGACAGAGCGTCTAGGAATTTCGCCTGGATTTGCTTGACAAGAAAACTTTTCAAAATCTTTGCCTTCTCATTGACACGACCTTTACTACACTCATAATAGAAACAGCAACAGAAACAGTTACATTTCTTTTCCGTTTAGTTGGTTCACTGGTTCTGGGCAATTCGACTTTGCCTGGCTGAAAGGAGGAGCTACTCGACCGAGTCTAATCCCGGTAGCGTCCCAATCATGTCACGAGATTTTGCCAAATTAACTTCTGTTTTTTCTTTTTTTGAGGGAGAGTGTCTAATGACTATTTTGCGTGGTTTTATAGCCCTTACTTTGGTCGCGATGATTGCGGTGTTCGCCAACACTGCATCGGCAAACCTGCTTTCCAACGCTAGCTTCGAGTCAGTGATTGAGTATGGCGACCCCGATCTTCCGAACTGGTTTGCGTTTTTCGGGGCCGGATCTTCTGGCACGCTCAGCACCGTTGATGGGGGGTATTCGGGCACGATTATGCCCAGCGACGGCGCACATCACTTGAGCATCTCGAACGACGGCACAGCTTCGGGTTTCTCGGGTGTCCTCCAACGCGCTGCCGTAACCGCCGGTGTGGATTACGTATTCAGCTTTGATGCAAAGTCCAATAGCGGAGCGTCCTTTCCTCTCGGTGCTGAGTACCGAATCGAATGGCTCGACGCAGGTTCTGGGGTAATTGGTGCCACACCTAACGTACCGATCGGTGGTGCTCTGACCGATTCCTACCAGAACTTCGATCTAACCGCCACAGCACCTGCCGGTGCGGTCAGAGCCGTGCCCGTGATCGCAGTTGAGACCTTTTCTGCCTCTGGCACTCCGGGCAACCTGTTCGTCGACAACTCGTCACTGACCGCGATTCCAGAGCCAGGCACGCTAGTCTTGGCCGGCATTAGCTTGATTGGAATGCTAGGTGCCCGTCGTAGGCGTGCCTAGTTTGAAGAACGATAGATAGTGTTTCCTGAGGCATGTGGTAGGAACTCCTGCCACACACCCTCAGGGTTTTATCACCAACATTCAATACGAGAATTACGATCGGCGCCATAACTTCTGGGGCAGTGATGCAGATCTGAATTCGACGTAACCACACGGCATCTTTTTTTGATGTGGAATATAAGCCGTTCGTTCGGCCAGAAGAAATAGTGATATAGGCGCAGTCGCTCTCTTTTATCAGGCAGCCGTGTTTCTTGCCGGAGGGCGATGTGACAACTCAAAATATTATTGGGAGAGTTTCTAATGAGCAAGGTAAAATTTATGCTGACCGCCGCACTGAGCTTGGCTATTTTCGTAAGCATGGTGCTAAATAGCTCGGCTATAGAATTGACGACTAATGGAGATTTTGAAACCGGCGATTATACTGGATGGACACAGTTCCCCACCGGAGTAGGTCAGCAAACGATTACTAACGTTAATCCATTTGAGGGAACATTTGCCGCCTCGATCGATAATGCGGTAGCACCGAGCAACTCGCTCATAAAGCAGGCGAACATTGGTATTGGTACGGTCACGCCTGGACAGACTATTGAGATTTCCTTCGCTGCTCGCGGCAGCCTCGGAGTTGGCGCCGTCGCATTCGCAGAGTTTTTCTCTGAACTAGACGGTGGTGGTACTTCAAAGAACGAAATCCTGGGTGGTGGACCGCTCGCATTGGATCCCGACCCCAACGTCTGGAAAGTTTTTAATTTCACGACGACTGCCGGTCCCGACGTCAGCGGTGGCGTGACTTTGCAACTTGGAGCGACTACAGCTGCTATTTCAGGGTCTACTATTCATATGTGGTACGATGCAGCCTCGGTCTCGGTTATTCCCGAGCCCGCCTCTGTCGTGCTGCTCGGATTGGCCGGGCTGGCGTTGATAAGCACTCGTCGTAGGTAAGATATAGATGATCGATCCTTGTCATCTGAACGGTCACAGTGATCATTCAGTTAGGATCACAAGAGAAACTGACTCTCGGGCGCATGGCGGGACCATTCCCGTCATGCCCCGAAGAGCTGGTTGCGAGTTGAGCAGTAAGTCTGCCGTTTGAAATCAGCACTAGCATTATTTGGGGCAGCAGTGCTGATCTAACTGGTAGCAAGATATTGCACAAGTGAGGAATACAGCAACTGCACTGGGCGAATATTTAGATTGTAGAGGCCCATAGTCTTTGCAAACTGATTTGAGACACCTATTTAAGAGGTATTAGAATTATGACCTTCATAAAGAACTGCTCACCCTGGACGATTTTTGTCATAGTGCTGATCAGCACGTTTGCTTCAATGCAAGCGCAGGGGCAGGTGCTTCTCTCCGACGACTTCACTGGCACAGATGGTGATTTCATTGACACGCGTCTTTGGCGTGTACCGGACGGTGGCGATGGTGCTTCTTACGGGCAAACAACTGTAAAGACCGATCAGAATCTTACTCCGACCATCGGTGGAAACGCAGGAGTTCTCCAACTGGAGACTTTTCTGCCCGACAATACGCCAGGAGATCCCGGCAACCGTTTCTATGGTGCCGAGTTTCAATCTAGATCGAGCTTTGCCCTGGGTGGCGGTTTGCGTTGGGAAGCACGGCTGAAATTGGGCAGTTCGTTGGATGGTGGCACCACCTCTGGTGGCGCGCCAATCTTGGCCCCGCCCAGTGGCGTGGTCGGCGGAGCGTTTCTCTTCGACGTAGTGAACCCCGGCGACGTAACTCTAGTGCGTGACGAACTCGACTTCGAGTTGCTATCCAAGCAGAGTACATCCATCTTCACTAATCTTTATAACGACGAGGGATTCACCGGTCCCGCCGGCGATGGTTTGCTTACGCCTAATCCGGTAGGTGGGTATTCGCCCTATAACTACCACGACTACAAGATTGAATGGACCCCAGGCAAAGTTGAGTACTTCATCGACAACGTATCGATCCGCACCGAGACAAACCCCAGTAACACCCACGTTCCTGACGACCCAATGACTGCCCACTTCAACCTGTGGGGACCAGATTCAGGTTTCAGTGACGCATTCGATCCGAACTTTGTGCCAGTTGGTACTTCGGCTGAAAATACCGTCTACACAATGTCGGTTGATCAGGTAGATATCACCCGATTCAACACCATCTCTGGACCAGAGAAAGTCGTAAACGGTTCATTTGAGGATCCTTTAGGCCCTGAATGGTTCAACGTCTTCAATAACGCTTCAATGTCTAGTGAGGCCGGCGGAGCTAATGGAGGCGCCGGAGGCCCGGGATTCGCCTTGAAACTTTTCGATCCAGGCAATCCAATGTTTGACGCCTCGGGTGCTCAGCAGAGAATTCCGGTTACGCCAGGCGATGAAGTCTCGGCCTCGGTTTTCGGTTTCATGCCAAGCGGGGACAGCATCGCCCCAGATCCCAACACCAATCCTACTGGTGATCGCTTTACCCAGATGGTGCTCTCTTTCCTAGATGGCGGTAATGCCGTGATTGAGGAGCGATTGGTTACGATGTTCGACAGCCGTGATCCGAATATCAACGACCTCACGGATGAGTGGATCAAGTATACCAACGAGTGGATCGCACCAGCTAACACCGTCAATGCTCAGATCAGCTTGTTCTTTATCTCTGATGAAGGCTCCGGGGCAGTGTTTATGGACGATGTGTCGCTAGTCAATCTTTCAGCAAGTGTTCCGGACGACGCCGACTTTGACAACAGCGGAATCGTAGATGGACTTGATTTCCTCTTGTGGCAACGCGGCGAGACACCGGAAGGCGGTAGTGCAGCAGAGTTAACGCTATGGGAGACCCAGTACGGTGGCCCACCACCGCTCTCGGCAAATATAGCATCAGTTCCGGAACCGTCGACGATTGCGATTTGCGGCTTGATGACCACGATGCTTGTTGGTATTCGGCGTCGACAAAGGACTTGTTAGTTTTTCAGTTTTGCAATCGAACGGGAGTATAGGAACGACTAGATCAGATTACTGGTCTCGGCAACCACAAACAGGAGAAGCAAGAATGGCTCATTCACGTCACAGAAAGAATTCAGGGTTCACGCTCGTAGAACTCTTAGTGGTGATCGCCATTATCGGTGTGCTGGTATCATTGCTTCTACCGGCCGTTCAGGCAGCGCGCGAGGCGGCTAGGCGTTCTCAATGCACGAACAACTTGCGTCAGGTCGGATTGGCTTGCCTCAATTTTCAATCGGCAAAAAAATCGTTTCCCACTGCAGGCGGTGCGGTCGAGCAATTTTTCAATTCAGCTGATCTTTCGAAAGCAGCTTACGGCTATGAGAGCGCAAGTTGGATGTATCAGATCCTTCCGTATCTTGAGCAACAGAGTCTGCAGGATTTGCGCAGGGGCGATGGCAACTTGAATGCAGGCTTCGTCAAGACTGGCCTAGCCGAAATTCAACTCACGATGTTTAACTGCCCCTCTCGAGCAAATCGCATCGCGACGATCGGATTAGATGTCTATGCCCTTGGCGACTATGCTGGTGTACTGGCTAGTTGGAATGATCCAGGCTGGCAAGGATTCGAGTGGCGAGACGATGCTGGGCCAAGAGAAAACGAGGAGGAAGTTGTCTGGACTGGCATTTTGGTCAAGGGTGGTCAAGTCAACAAGAATAAGAATCCGCCGCAAGTCTGGAAGTTTCCGAAGATTAGCTTTAAGTCGATCGAAGATGGCTCCTCCAACACGATCCTGTTAGCCGAAAAGGCTGTACAGAGCGACTCTTGGACGGTTTCTGGACAGAATCCATGGCCGTTTTGGGAAGTCTATGGATACTACACCGGAGCTGATTGGCCTCTGATGAGACAATTCGGAGCGTTGACTCAGGGCACGACTAGTCCCTCTCCCGAAATTGCTATTTTAGGCGATGATGCACCTCGTCCCGACGGTCGCCCCGAGGAATATGGCTTTGGCTCGGCTCATCCAGGGATAATCGTCTCTGCTTTTGGGGACGGTTCAACTCGAACGATTTCGGACGATGCTGATCTCATTGTTCTAGATCGACTTGGGAAACGTTCCGATGGTTCCGTCGCGTCGCTGGAAGACTTATAATTCGGTAGCTGACCTTTAAGCCGGGGTACGCTTTGCTTACTCTCAGACTCAATTTTCTGGATGTCCTTCAAACAATTGTTGGGATGGATCAATGGTAAGAGACATTTCCCCACGGACCAGGTTTGTTAGCTGCTGTCTCTTGTTGAGTCTACTTCCGGGTTGCGTTCGCGTGATCGATCCGAATGAAGCGATCGCCAAGGCCAATGAAACGAATATTCAACGTTTGGCGAATCTCTATTTCACTTTCCAGATGAACAATGGCTGGAGAGGCCCAGTCGATGAGAGCGAGTTTAAGGGATTCATCCAGAGTTTCAATCCAGACAAATTGAAGCGAATCGGAATCGATCCCGGCGCGATAGATGAGCTGTTCGTCAACGAGCGCGATGGCCAGCCTTTCAAGATTCGTTACTCCGTTGCAGGAAGCGCAATGGGGAGTACTGAACCAGTAATCTTCGAAGCGGTTGGCGAAGGTGGTAAACGGCTGGTTGGTCTATTGAATATGGAACAAAAAGACGTCGACGAAACGGAATACGACGAATTGTGGGCGGGCAAATCAACACCACAGCAGTCCACAAGACGTGGCCCAGGGGACCGCTAATCTTTCAGACATCCTTTTTCGAGTCGATCAAGGTTTAGCAGATCGGTTCTGGAACCTTGTAGTATGGGCCATCTTAGACACCATCTAGGCTTCAATTTCCGCCCAGCTGCTCTGGGGCGGACATTCGTTCTCGTTCTTTGGCTCTACTGCTGCGCAACTTCTTTTGCGAAGGGCGCCCCGACTGACTGGGACATTGTCTGGAATGATGAGTTTGCAGGAACTTCGCTCGACACATCCAAGTGGGACGTAGTCGATTGGAAAACTCCTTACAACAACGAACGGCAGGCTTACCATCCTAGCCAAGTAACTGTCTCCGGAGGCAATCTCGTGCTCACGTCAATCGACATCCCGTACGGTGATAAGGCGTATCGCTCCGGGAAAGTTGAGAGCAAGTGGGCTCAACAATTTGGCCGGTGGGAAGTTCGGGCCAAACTGCCGGGCACTAAAGGAACATGGCCTGCTATTTGGTTGCTGCCCGATGGGAAGAAGTATCCTTGGCCGAGCCAAGGAGAGATCGATATTATGGAGCATCGCGGAGACAAACCCACGATCACCACCAGCGCTTTTCACTGGGGACAAAATCCCCGCGGGAGAAGGTATTTGACAGATGAACAAGACCTCTCTCTGTCAGGACGGCAGGTAGACTTTACCGACGGCTTTCACACTTATGCTGTAGAGTGGGACGCGGAGAAGATTCACTTTTTCGTCGATGATGTCCACCACTTTACGGTCAGTGACACTGAAACAGATGGTTTTATCAGCGGCCAGAGTGCACCGATGGAAGTTCAGCTAAACGTTGCTGTTGGTGGCGACTACGTCAAGGATGCTCAGCCAGATAAAACAAGTGTCTGGCCGCAACAGATGCTGGTAGATTACGTGCGAGTCTACGCGCGGGCTGCAGCGACTGGGGAAAAAAATCTGTTGGGCAACCAGAGAACGAACGCTACACGCGCACTGCGCTCGCTGAGAAGTGATGTGAACAGTCCTACGCGTTAAACCCGGGGAGGGGCGCATCCTGTTATAATAGGCGGCGTTTGGTACCTGGAGCGGTTTCGCGTACATCTGAATCGGTAATATTGGGGAAAGAAGAATTCATGTCCGCACCGCGTCCGACCTGCCATACGAGTGGTCGCCGCAAGCTGCTCAGTTATCTAGCGGCGCTGTTGGGTGCGGTGAATTGCGCGAACCTGGCGTCAGGCCAGGTTCCGGACCTTCCCGGTTGGGATTTGGTTTGGAACGATGAATTCAACGAAGGGGCGCTCGACACGAACAACTGGGTAGCGCTTGACCGCAAGGACAGCTTCAACAACGAGAAGCAGTACTACCACCCTAATCAAGTCACGGTCACGGGTGGTAATCTGGAACTTGAGGCTATCAATGTGCCTCGTGAAGGCAAGGCCTATCAGTCCGGCCTGATTACCTCCAGTGATCTGTTCGGCCCAGGCCGGTTCGAAGCGCGGGTCGATCTGCCCACCTCGCAAGGGATGTGGCCGGCCTTCTGGCTGAACTCCAATCACGTACCTTGGCCGCAGGGCGGCGAGATCGACATCTTGGAAAATCGCGGTAGCCAGCCAAATCTGGTCTCCAGCGCCTATCACTGGCAGACGGATCCTGGTCCATGCTGCGGCCAACATCAGTTCGTCTACGACGAATACACTGCTACCGAAGGCGGCCAGCTAGTTAACTTCCACGCCGGCTTTCATACTTACGCCGCAGAATGGGACGAGACCAGCATCCGCTACTACGTCGACGACAACCTTTATCACACGGTTACTGAAACCCCGGATCGGCCGATCTTCGAAACTCCGAAGAATATCATTGTGAACTTAGCAGTTGGCGGCGATTTTGGCGGTGACCCGAATGGATCAACTCAGTGGCCTCAAACGATGAAGGTTGACTATGTCCGCTACTGGCAGCGGGAAGGTACTCCCCCCGAGCCAGGCAACAATTTGCTTGGCAATCCGGGGTTCGACGACGCTGGCGGATCGCTAGATGAGTGGAGCGCTTTCGGAAACACAATACCCAACGTTTCGGTGGACGCCAGTTTGGTGAACGATGGCACGCACGCCCTGAAGATCTTTGGACAGTTCAACGACCCAAATAACATCTCAGGTGTCTCGCAGGGAGCGGCCATCTCAGAGGGCCAGTCGCTCCGAGCCGTGGCAAGTACTCACACTCCGTCGTGGGATACGCTCTTTGGCAAAAACAATGACGTAACAATGAAAATCGAGTTTTACAGTGTCTTTGGCGCTGAATTCGAGTCGGCTGACTTCTTAGGGGAGGTGTCTCAACTCATCCACGATGGGGCGTCCGCCCCAGACATCTGGCACAACCACACACTTGAGGCAATCGCTCCGGAAAGTGCCGTCGAGGCCCGCCTTTCATTCATCTTCCAACAACCAGGCAACGACAACGGCGCGATTTGGATTGACTCTGCGGGCCTTATCGACGAGTCGACCATCAATGGCGACTTCGATCTCGACAACGATGTGGATGGCGCAGATTTTCTTCTTTGGCAAAGGGGCGAGACATCAGATCCGCTTAGTAACACCGACCTGAACGCATGGGAGACGCAGTACGGCACTAGTACACCAATTGCTACTTTTTCGGCATCCGTCCCCGAGCCAACCTCGCTCTTGTTGGTTCTATTCAGCAGTACTTTTTGTATCGCATCGCGCAACGGCCTCTGGGTTTAGGGCCTTACTTCTGGGCCATGATGTGGGTACTTTCTGCTATACATGATTCATAGATCTTTCGTGTAAACATTCCTTAGAGAGCTCAATAACATGCAGTCACCTTTTCAGTCTGTTTCAGTCGTGCTTGGCGTCTCGCTAATTCTCTGCAATGGCTTAGTGACATTTGCTCAGGGGACTTCTGAGAGTGTACCGAGCCAAGAGGTCGACAAATCCGAATGGCTTAACGAAGACGCTGGTATCGACACTCGAACGCGTGCTCTTCTGAGAGAGATGACGATTGCCGAGAAAATTGGGCAGCTGTGGCAGCTTAATGGCATCGGTGGCGAGCCAACAGGAGACCCAGACAACCTAGTTGCGGGCAGTGATCTGTACGATCTGATTCGGCAAGGACACGTGTCCTCCATTCTCAACGAAAACAATCCAGAAACAATTAATGCAATGCAGCGATTGGCTGTCGAAGAAAGTCGCTTGGGCATACCAATCGTGTTCGGCCGAGACGTGATTCATGGATTTCGTACGATATTTCCTATCCCCCTGGGGCAAAGCGCAAGTTGGAATCCGGAGTTAGTCGAGGCCGCAGCAGCAGTAGCTGCTCGCGAAGCACGGTCGCAAGGAATCCATTGGACTTTCGCTCCGATGATCGACATCGCTCGAGATCCTCGCTGGGGTCGTATTGCTGAGAGTCCTGGTGAGGATCCCTACCTTGTCTCTGTCATGGGTGCGGCGATGGTGCGAGGCTTCCAAGGGGACGATCTTTCGGAAAGTGATCGCATAGCCGCATGTGCCAAACACTTTGCCGGCTACGGCGCAGCCGAGGGTGGTCGCGATTACAACACAGCGGTAATTTCGCCAGAACTATTGCACAACGTCTATCTGCCCCCGTTTCGTGCCGCAGTCGACGCGGGAGTGGCAACCTTTATGACTAGCTTCAGTGAAGTCAACGGAGTGCCTTCCTCTGCTAATGCAAACTTTCTGCGCGACATATTACGAGAGCGTTGGGGTTTTTATGGATTTGTTGTGAGCGATTGGGACTCGATTCAAGAAATGATTGACCATGGCTACTGCGAAGACAGAAAGGCAGCGGCACAGGCGGCATCGGTCGCAGGTGTCAACGTGGAAATGGTCAGTCCCTCCTACCATGACCACTTGGAGTCTTTGATTTCTGAAGGTGCCGTGGCTGAGTCGATAGTGAACGATCTGGTACAAGAAGTGCTCCGCATTAAATTTCGGCTCGGATTGTTTGAAAGTCCTTACGTCGACACTTCACATCCATCTCCACTATTGGCCGAGGAACACTTGAATTTGGCTCGCGATCTTGCCCGACAGTCAGTCGTGCTCCTCAAAAATGAGAACAGATTGCTCCCCTTGGATAAGACGAAGCTAAAAACACTTGCTGTCATCGGACCGCTAGCCGATGCAAAGCGCGATCAACTGGGTACGTGGATTCCTGATGGAAAAGAGGCGGAAAGCCGCACACTCTTGCAGGCAATTCGTCAAAGCGCAGGAGAAGAGCTGGAAATAATTTATGAGCCAGCACTTGAAAGTGATTTAGACCACGATACAGGCGGATTCCAAGCTGCGATCGAAGCAGCACAACGAGCAGACGCGGTACTACTCGTCCTCGGCGAGCAGGCGAATATCTCTGGCGAAGCGCGTTCGAGAGCGATTCTCGACTTGCCAGGAGCCCAGAACCAGTTGGTCGATGTGATAGCGGCGCTCGGTAAGCCAGTCGTGATGATTATTCAAGCGGGGCGACCGCTCACGATTGGTCGTCAGATCGACCAGGTTGATGCAGTACTCTATTCATTGCATGCAGGCACGATGGCTGGACCGGCGATCGCCGATCTCGTGTGGGGCCAAGAGTCGCCCTCAGGAAAACTGCCGGTCACATTTCCTAAGACAGTCGGCCAGATTCCTCTGTACTACAACCACAAGAATACGGGCCGACCGCCGCGAGCATACAGTTTTGCGAGAGATCGGAAGATTGATGAGTCTATCAATACCGATCTAGGAAACAACGCCAACTATATAGATGTTGAGCCCTATCCACTGTTTCCCTTCGGCTATGGCCTTTCGTACACTACCTTCGATTACGGGAAAGCCGAACTTTCGACTACCACACTTCGCGATGGCCAAACCCTAGCAATTCGGGTACCGGTGACAAACTCCGGATCTGTCGCCGCGGATGAAGTAGTGCAGCTCTACGTGCGAGACCCTTTTGCGAGCATAACCCGTCCAGTTCGCGAATTGAAACGATTTCGACGAGTGCCTCTCGCCCCGAGTGAAACGACCGTCGTCGAATTTTCTTTGTCAACGGACGACTTGGCATTCTTTAACAACGAAGCAGTCCAAACGCTCGAGCCGGGTGCGATCGAAATCTATGTAGGGGGCAGCTCGTTGGCGCCGCTAGTGGGCCAGATCGAAGTAATAAAATAATCTGCCCCAAGAGAACTGGTCGGTTGAGCCGCGGGACGAAATCCAATTCCCCGTTCGTCTATTCCCGGCAGCTGGACTGGGAGGAAATCGTTTTCTCGCTGTACACGATTCGCAAACGATTCCGCACGTTCTTCCGAAAGTTCAGATCTATCAAGTGCCGTGATTACCAAGACTTATGGACTGTAGTCGGTCAATTCTATGGCCGCACGGGATTTAGGTGAATGTCTTGCAGCTTCTCCTGGAGCTTGCGTCGCTCGTAGATTGAAAAGCAGTTGTACTTAGGCTGCCAAGACCTGGCTCCCTCGCCGAAATCGGCCGAATTGTTGGCGGCCTGTTGACGATACCATGCTCGAACTCGCAGGCTCGATGGTCGTTTCCACTCGTGCATCAAGCGATTGAGTTGGTCGATCTCAGGAAACCAGACCAGCGCATGCACATGATCAGGCATCAGGACTAAACTCACGCAATTTGCCGAGTGCTTGGCGAGCACAAAGTTCCGCACGTGCTGCACGATTCGCATCGGTTGATCGTGATCAGGAAGCCTTGACAGAAACTATTCTTTCAGGGAAGTGACACCCGCGGTCTACGTTTATGACCAATTAGAGCAAAGCTGAGTGGCCAACAATCGTTGTGGATTTCTCGGCAGTACTTGCGATAATCAACCGAGCACGTAGTTGTGCCGTTCTTTGATAATCTGATGTTAAGCAAGACTTTCGAGTTTTTTTCCAAGTTGCCCATCCGGGGCTGGGGAAAAATTGGCAAAGTTTTTTCCTCCGTAAATTGCGAATACGCTGCCTTTGCAGGGGTTCGCTGCAAGAGCGAGGGAAAGAATGTTTCCCGCGGGCGCGCCCCACCAGCGCGCTAATTCCCAAAAGTCGAGGAGTTTTTTCCCGCCGAGTGCCGGCAAACCTCGAGTTTTCCAGGCCCATCGATGGATGGATAGGGAAAAAACTCAAGCATTTTTTCCCTGAATTGCGTTTTCAACTTACGAGCCGAGGATTAGCATAAGGCTGGACAACCCGCGAGAGGACGGCAACCTATCTTGCATTCCCTGAATTATCCGCAGGCAATCTCTTGGTTCGTCTCACTCGACTCATAAACGGCGTCGAGGATCGATTGTACGATTTGGCCCTGTTTTCCCGTGGCGCAAGGACTCTTGCGAGTTTCAACGCTTTCGGCAAAGTCAGTTGCTTGCGTTTGGAAAGGATCAGTCTCGGATAAGATGACGCGCGTGTCGACATTTCGTCCATGTTGTTCTGTAGCAATGTCTAAATGATCGCCTGACAGTTCAAATGTCACTCCTCCGCGATCGCCGAAGAAACCCATCATGCCGTTACCCTGCATGTTGTTCGTAGGCATGTTGATAGCCCAGGATACATTGAGGTCGAGCGTACTGCCGCCCTCGAAGTGAATCAGGGCATGGGCAGAATCTTCGACGTCACATACTCCGTCGAGCTTTGGGGGTCCAGCCCACATGTCTTCGTAAACGTAGTCTTGCATCCGTTTTCCAAAGTAAGAATAGACTTTGCCGCTTACTCGTTGTGGCTTGGGGAAGCCCATCAGCCAACAGGCGAGATCAACCACATGGACGCCGATATCGATCAACGGTCCTCCGCCGGAAAACTCTTTTGTGGTAAACCATCCGCCCAGACCCGGAACGCCACGGCGACGATATAAGTGAGCCTTGGCATGATAGATTTCACCAAGATCACCGCTGCCGATGAACTGTTTCGCCGATTGCCCGACGGACGTAAAACGATTGGCCATGCCGATCTGTAGAATTTGGCCGGTCGATTTAGCAGTGTCGTTGATTTCCTGACATTCCGCGGCATTCATTCCCATCGGTTTTTCAAGCAGCACGTCTTTGCCGGCGCGCATCGCGGCAATCGCTAGCTCTTTGTGCCAACAATTTGGCACACCAACGACGATTGCATCAATACTTGCGTCGTCCAACAATGTTTGTGGATCGTTCGTTACAGTTGCGCCGGAAAACTGCTTAGCCAGAGCTTGCGCCCTAGATGTATCTACGTCCGCAAAGCCCGCGACGGTCTGCTTGGCAGCCTTCGCCGCATTCGCATGAATTTCGCCGATAGTGCCGGCGCCGATAATTCCTAGTCGTATAGTCATGGAGAAAAAAATCTTTATGATGGTGAGTTGTTGTTATATATGTAGTACAAGTCGGAATTCATGTTGGCCGCGAATCCAGGCGTCAGTAGGAGTCGATTTCAAGCTGTGAGTCATAACGCACGACGCAATCATGGTTAGCTTGTTTGCCGCTAGGCTGTTTCCGATCGCCTATGTTACAATTTTCCCATGTGTTGAACAAGAAATCGTTGATGGGTATCGCTCTGGCGGCGGCACTGAACCTGATAGTAACTGAGGAAAACTCCATGACGCCACTTAATATTCGGCAAGATCAGTGCCAACTCGATTTTCTCTCGTTGGGGTCGGTCGTCCATCGACTCGATCCAGGCGTGCTTCCTTTCCGACGTTGTAAGAGCCTGGAAGTTCACGTCTCCGGTGGCGAGTACAACGCGGCAGCCAATCTGGCTAGCTGTTTTGGCAAGCAAACTGGTGTGGCTACGGCGATGGTCGACAATGGTATCGGTGAATTGGTGCAGAGCCGCATCCGCGAGATGGGAGTACGTCCCTTCTTCAAGCACTTCGAGCACGATGGCGTGCGCGGACCCAACATTGCCACCGTCTACAGCGATCGCGGCCAGGGAGTACGCCCGCCGGTC
>Ga0315338_1000273_pt1 | contig 154373 bp, 145 predicted proteins | sample ASW8metaG_FD_204518 | JGI IMG/M metagenome (GOLD analysis project Ga0315338, IMG submission 204518) | Ammonia-oxidizing marine archaeal communities from Monterey Bay, California, United States - ASW #8 | ecosystem: Environmental > Aquatic > Marine > Coastal | place: USA: California | collected... | reverse complement strand
GTCCCGCCGTGGACTGTCTGTCCACAAGGGGGACGTAACGCCGACAGCGGGCGTGAAAACCCGGCCTTCGGTGGGCCAAACCGGCTCGCCGGCGGTGTTGCGATGCTTGCCCGATGCACCGCATCGCGCTTCTCATCGCGCCTTGCCGACGAACCGGTTTGGCGCCATCAAACGGTTCCGTATGAACCTGAAACGTTCTAGAACGGAACCAGACGGAAAACCGCTTGCCGCCCCAACTTACAATGATTGGTCTGGCACAATAGCCGATTATCCAGCGTTTGCAGGTATTGCGTCGACCACCGTGCAGCTCTTGCCGGTTCCACCGATCTGGTCCATCACAGTGGCGACATCTACCACCCGGAAAGACCGATGCCGCAAACGCCACGCCGCGCACACTCGATTGCCGAATTGCAGGAACGTCTCTCCTCGTTCTTTACCGAGGAGGGATACGCAAGCGGCCTTGCCTTCACACCGAAGCCCAGTGACGTGCTGATCGCGACTTATCCCAAATGCGGCACCACCTGGATGCAGCAGATCATCCACGGCCTGCGCACCCGCGGTGACATGGCGTTCAGCGAGATCACCGCCGCGGTACCCTGGCTTGAGGCGGCCCACGATATGGGCATCGATCCCCAGGCGCCCCAACGCGCAGACCCGCGTGCCTACAAGACCCATCTGACCTGGCACGACATCCCCAAGGGTGGCCGCTATGTCCATGTCATCAGAAACCCCGATGACGCACTGGTGTCGGCTTACCGGTTCATGGAGGGCTGGTTTTTCGAGCCGGGCGCCATCAACCTTGACACCTATGCGAAGAAGCGCTTTCTGGTCGACGGCCGCAGGGATGACTACTGGCGCTTTCTCCTGTCCTGGTGGCCCCGGCGCCATGAGGCGGATGTCTTGTTCGTGTTTTTCGAAGATATGAAACACGACCTTGACCGCATCATCGTCGAGGTTGCCGGCTTTATCGGCTGCCCGCTCGATGATGAACTGAAAGACATCGTGATGCGCCAGTCCTCGATCGGCTTCATGAAGGCCCATCAGCACCAGTTCAACGACCACCTGCTGCGCACCGCCCGCGACGCTGCCTGCGGCCTGCCGCTGGACGGTGCGGCAACCAAGGTCGATGGCGGCCGGGTCGGCGACAGCGCGCAGATCCTGAGCACGGCGATAACCGACGCCCTTGACGCCCGCTGGCGCGAAACCGTGGGCCGTGAACTGGGCATCGAAAGCTACGCTGCCCTACGCGCCCGTTGGCATGAGGAATGTGCATCGAGCGGTCCCGGCTGACCCGTTATGCCTGACCATCATCCCTGCGATATTTGTTGCGCCTTTTCCACCAGCACTTCGGCCTGCCGGATCGAGGCATAGTCGATCAGCCTGCCGTCAAGCGAAACCGCACCCTTGCCCTCTTTTGCCGCCTGTTCCATGGCCTCCAGAATGCGTTTCGCCCGCACGACTTCTTCCTCGCTTGGGCTCATGACCTGGTTTGCCAGTTCGATCTGGGAGGGATGGATTGCCCATTTACCCTCGCAGCCGAGCACGGCGGCACGCTTTGCCGCCGCCCGGTAGCCGTCCGGATCCGAGAAATCGCCAAACGGCCCGTCCACAGGGCGTAGTCCGTTAGCGCGGGCGGCCACAACCATACGCGCCAGTGCATAATGCCACATGTCGCCCCAGTGGACTTCGCGCGCGCCGTCTTCGGCTGCATCGGTCAGCACCGCATAGTCTGGATTGACACCGCCGATGACGGTGGTGCGTGCCCGGGTCGAGGCGGCATAATCGGCAACGCCGAAATGCAGCGACTCGTTGCGCCGGCTCGCAGCGGCGATCTCGGTGACATTCTGCATACCGAGCGCTGTCTCGATAATATGTTCGAATCCGATACGCCTGGTGAAGCCCCTGGCGTCCTCGATCTGGGTCACCAACATGTCAACCGCATAGACGTCTGATGCGGTCCCGACCTTGGGGATCATGATCAGATCGAGATGCTCTCCAGCCTGCTCGACGATGTTCACCACATCGCGATACATGTAGTGTGTATCGAGCCCGTTGATACGGATCGACATGGATTTGCCACCCCAGTCGATATCGTTGAGGCCTTCGACAATGTTCTTGCGCGCCTGCTCCTTGTCGTCGGGCGCGACCGCGTCCTCGAGATCAAGGAAGATCACATCAGCACTGGATTTTGCTGCCTTTTCAAACATTTGCGGCTGACTGCCCGGGACCGCCAGTTCGCTTCTGTTGAGTCGCGCGGGGGCTTGTTCGATGGTGTGAAAGCTCATGATCGGTCTACCCTGTCGTTTGTCCGGTGAACACAGGGCGGCGAGCAAAAGGACGGATTGAAGGATTTGTCAAGCGCGGAATTTTGTCGCCGCAGCACCATGCGCTCCAGATCAAAGCCCGGTGATCAATCCTTGGGCCATGTCTCTCCGTGCGAATCGAAATCGCGATCGGAGCGTCCCGATGTCGAGGAATAATAGAACGCGATCGCCTGCGCGCGGTTGTTCACGGACAGCTTCTCGAACAGGTTACGGAGGTGAAATTTGACGGTGTTTACCGATATCCCGAGATCTGCCGCAAGTTCCTTGTTGGTTCGGCCCTGGGCGAGCGATGTGAGCAGAATCCGCTCTCGCCGTGTCAACAGGTTCATCGGGTCTTGACGCAACTGGCGCACATCGAGGAACGGGAACACCATCCGGCCATCCGCAACCTCGGCAATAATATCAAGCAGCCTCTCGGGCGGTTCGCTGCGCGAGCAGAAGCCCGCAGCCCCGGCAGCCATGGCACGGCTCGGGATGTCCGGACTGTCGCCGTGAGAATAGACCACGACCTTGGGTGCGGAGACCTGAGCGCGCAGCACCTCAATCAGCCGCTCGCCGCCCAGCATTGGTAAGGTCCAGTCGATCACGCCAACCGCAACCGGCACCCGCAGTGCAACTTCCAGAAACCCTTCGGCGGAACCGGCGGTGGCGACCAGACTGAACCGGTCATCACGTTCGAAAAACTCCGACAGCGCGGACAACATCAACGGATTGCTGTCGGCAAGCGCAAGTTCGATCGGTTCAGAGGATTTACGGACCTGGCTCATGAATCCACTCGACAATTAGGCATAGTACTATTCCTATGGGTAGGTACTCTACAGATTTTTTCATCTTTATCCACCTTAAAGAGTGGGGTTTTAACCGCCCTTTTGGTTATTCAAAAGCAGGTGTTATGGGTGTTGTGCAAGAGCTCCATTCCCTCTCTTATGCACGCAGAAGCCATGGACGCAGGCTTTTCGCAAACTGCGGACCGCTCCGGTAACCCTGGGTAACCAACGTGAGGACAGACCAATGAACGGCATGAGTGGCTTGTTTGTACCAGGACCAACCAACGTTCCCGAGGCGGTGCGCAAGGCGATCGACATCCCCATGGAAGATCACCGAGCACCCGATTTGCCGGAGTTCACATTGCCATTATTTGCCGATTTGAAGAAAATCTTCAAAACCGAAACGGGCCAGGTTTTTCTTTACCCCTCCTCCGGTACCGGTGGGTGGGAAGCTGCAATCACCAACACCTTGTCCCCCGGCGACACAGTGCTCGCCGCCCGGTTTGGTCAGTTTTCTCATCTCTGGATTGATCTGTGCCAGCGCCACGGGCTCAATGTCGACGTGGTCGACGCGGACTGGGGCGAAGGCGTACCGGTCGAGATCTTTGCTGAGCGTCTGACCGCTGATACCGGACACAAGATCAAGGCCGTGCTGGTCTGCCAGAACGAGACCGCAACCGGCGTACAGAGCAGTGTGGCCGAGATACGCGCGGCGATGGACGGCGCCAACCACCCGGCGCTTTTGTTCGTCGATGGTGTCAGTTCAATCGCCAGCATCGATTTCCGGATGGACAAGTGGGGCGTAGACGTCGCCGTATCAGGCTCCCAGAAGGGCTTTATGCTGCCCGCGGGCCTCGCCATCATCTGCGCCAGCCAGAAGGCTTTGGAAACCGCAAAACACGCCGGGCTTAGACGCTGCTATTTCGACTTCAACGACATGGTTCAGACCAACGCGAGCGGATATTTTCCCTACACCCCGCCCATGACCCTGATCCGCGGCCTCCGGGTTTCCGTCGACCGGCTCCTCGCGGAGGGCCTCGACAACGTGTTCGCGCGCCACCACTACCTGGCAGAAGGGGTGCGCGCTGCGGTCTCAGCCTGGGGCCTCGACCTCTGCGCCAGGCATCCGAAATGGCACTCAGATACAGTGAGCGCAATTTGCCTGCCTGACGGCTTCGATTCCGGTGAATTGCTGCGCCACGCCTATCAGCGCTACGGCATTTCTCTCGGTGCCGGCCTGTCCAGGGTCGCCGGCCGCGTATTCCGCATCGGCCACCTGGGCGACCTCAATGAAATCATGTTGCTCGCGGCCATCGCCGGCAGCGAAATGGCGATGCGCGATTTGGGTGTACCGGTCGCTGCGGGCAGCGGTGTCGCGGCAGCTTCGGAATTCTATCGCACATCGGCACCCGCCAATATCGCCAGTAACGTTCATCTGGTCGCTGCCGAGTAACGGCTCCAACCCACGCGAGAAGGGTTCGAACATGGACATCCACGAGTATCAGGCGAAAGAAATCCTTGCCGGCTTCGGCGTTCCGATCCCGCGCGGCGGTCTCGCCTACAGTCCCGAACAGGCTGCTTACCGGGCACGTGAGATCGGTGGCGACAAATGGGTCGTCAAGGCCCAGGTCCATACCGGTGGCCGAGGCAAGGCCGGCGGCGTCCTGTTCTGCGAAAACGAAACCCAGGTGCTGGACGCAGCCAACGAACTGTTCGGCAAGAAACTGGTAACCCACCAGACCGGCCCTGAAGGCAAAACCGTCTACCGGCTTTACGTTGAAGGCACGGTCGCGATCGCCCAGGAATTCTATCTGGGCTTCGTTCTCGATCGCAAATCCGAGCGCGTCATGGTCGTGGCATCGGCCGCGGGCGGCATGGAGATCGAAGAGATCGCCGCCTCGAGGCCTGAGACCATTGTCCGCTGCGTGGTCGAGCCGGCGGTCGGCATGCAAGCGTTCCAGGCGCGTGAAATCGCCTTTGACCTCGGCATCGCGCAAGCTCAGGTGACCCAGGCGGTGGCAACGATCATCGCCAGTTACAAGGCATTTGAGGAACTCGACGCCACCATGGTCGAAATCAACCCGCTCGCGGTCACGGAAGACGGTTCGATCCTAGCCCTCGACGCGAAAATGACGTTTGACGACAATGCGCTCTACCGGCGGCCGAACATTTCCGAATTGCGCGACAAATCCCAGGAAGATCCGCGCGAAACCCGCGCCGCCGACCGCGGTTTGAGCTATGTCGGCCTTGACGGTTCAATCGGGTGCATCGTCAATGGCGCCGGTCTTGCCATGGCCACCATGGACATGATCAAGCTGGCCGGTGGTGAACCCGCCAACTTTCTCGACATAGGCGGCGGCGCCACGCCGGAGCGCGTCGCAAAGGCCTTCCGGCTGGTCATGTCGGATCACAATGTCCAGGCCATCCTGGTCAATATTTTTGCCGGCATCAATCGTTGCGACTGGGTCGCCGAAGGCATCATTCAGGCCCTGGAGGACACCCCCGTCGACGTACCGCTGGTGGTGCGGCTGGCGGGCACAAACGTCGAAGAGGGCCGCAAGATCCTGACCCGATCGGGCCTGCCGATCATTCGCGCAACCACCCTTGCAGAAGCTGCCCAGCGCGCGGTCGCAGCATGGCAGAACAATCAGAAACACAACGTCAAGATGGTGATCGCATCATGAGCATTCTTGTGGATCGTACGACCCCGGTGCTTGTCCAGGGGATTACCGGCAAGATCGGCAGTTTTCACAGCCGGGAGATGCTCGACTACGGTACCAACGTGGTCGGCGGTGTGGTGCCCGGCCGCGGTGGCGACAATGTTCACGGCCTGCCCGTGTTCGACACGGTGAAAGAAGCGGTCGGCGAAACCGGCGCCCGCGCAAGCATTGTGTTCGTTCCGCCACCCTTTGCAGCCGATGCCATCATGGAGGCGGCTGACGCTGGATTGAAACTCTGCATCGCCATCACCGACGGCATTCCGGCTCATGACATGATCCGGGTCAAACGCTATATGCGCCGCTATCGCGCGGACAGTCGCATGCGGCTCATCGGGCCCAACTGCGCCGGCATTATTTCGCCTGGCAAGGCGCTTGCCGGCATCATGCCGGACCATATCTACGAACCCGGGTCGGTCGGTATCGTCGGCCGCTCAGGCACCCTTGGATATGAGGCCGCATCCCAGATGAAAGCGCTTGGCATAGGCGTTTCGACCAGCGTCGGCATCGGCGGAGACCCGATCAACGGCTCCTCCTTCACCGATATCCTGGCCCTGTTCGAAGCCGATCCGGAAACCTCCGCAATCGTCATGATTGGAGAGATCGGCGGCCCCCAGGAGGCCGAAGCGGCCGAATTCGTGCGTGATCACATGACCAAACCCGTGGTCGCCTATGTCGCGGGTTTGAGCGCGCCGACCGGCCGCACCATGGGCCATGCAGGCGCCATCATTTCAGCATTCGGTGAAAGCGCCAGCGAGAAAGTGGAAATTCTGCGCGAGGTCGGCGTGACCATTGCCGCAACCCCGTCGGAGATCGGTGAAACCATTGCCCAGGTCGCATCCAGGGCCGCGTGAGGAGAACCCGTTATGATTAAACCAAAAGTCGTTGTCACGCGCCGCTGGCCGGCAGCGGTTGAAGCCGCCCTTGCCGAACGGTTCGATGTCACGTTCAACCGGACCGACCGTGCCCTCACTGCATGTGAACTGAAATCCGCCATGCTTACCGCGGACGCAGTACTTCCAACGGTCACCGACCGGATCGATGCGGGTATCCTCGATATCGCGCAGCCGCGCGCCAAAATTCTGGCAAATTACGGCATCGGTTACGGCCATATTGACATCAACGCCGCTCGCGGCCACGACATCGCCGTAACTCACACGCCTGACGACCTGAGCGACTGTACCGCTGATCTCACTTTGATGTTGATGCTGATGATTGCCCGGCGCGCCGGTGAAGGCGAAAGCGAACTCAAATCCGCTCAATGGCAGGGCTGGCACCCGACACATCTGCTCGGCACCAAAGTCTCGGGCAAGACCTTGGGCCTGATCGGATTCGGCCGTGTCGGCCAGGCGGTGGCCAAGCGCGCCCATTGGGGCTTCGGCATGGATGTGGTCGCTTATGACCCGGAGCCGGTTTCAACGCAGGCCTATGGCACTACCGGTGCACGCAGCGCTGCTTCGGTCGACGAAGTCCTGCCCCAAGCCGATTTCGTGTCGCTCCATTGTCCGGCAAACACCGGCACCCGGCACCTGATCGACGCCCGGCGCCTCGATCTCATGAAACCGGACGCATTCCTCATCAATACGGCCGGCGGCGGCCTCGTCGACGAGCGTGCCCTGGTGCATGCCCTGTGGTTTGAGACCATTGCCGGCGTCGGCCTCGACGTCTTCGCCGGCGAGCCCGACATACTGCCGGAACTGCGCACCTGCAACAACGCCGTCCTGCTGCCGCATCAGGGCTCGGCCACCCGTGAGACCCGCGAGGCCATGGGTTTTCGTGTGGTCGACAACCTCTGCGATTTCTTCGCCGGGCGCGCGCCCAGGGACCTGGTCGCCTAGAGCGCTTCATGTAGATCCCGTACCAAACAAAAAACCCCAAGCAATCCTGCTTGGGGAAAATGGTGGGCGTGACTGGGATTGAACCAGTGACCCCTACGATGTCAACGTAGTGCTCTCCCGCTGAGCTACACGCCCTGATGGTCCGGTCGGGACCCCGTTGATATATCGGGATTGATGGTTCGGCGCAAGCGTATCAATGCGCCGTTCAAAAGCGCTGTGCTCAGGCGGCCATCATGCGTTCGACTTCCTGCACGAGCTCGCGCAGATGGAAAGGTTTTGACAGGATCTTGGCCTCTTTCGGCGCCTTGTTGTCCGGATTGAGGGCGACTGCTGCAAAGCCCGTGATGAACATGATCTTGAGGGCCGGATCAAGTTCAGCGGCCCGGCGCGCCAGTTCGATGCCGTCCATCTCGGGCATCACGATATCGGTCAGAAGCAACTCGAAGGTTTCCTCCTTGACCTGTTCATAAGCCTGCATGCCATCCGGGAAGGACGTCACATCATGGCCCGCCCGTTCCAGCGCCTTGGCCAGAAACCGGCGCATGTCCTCATCATCCTCAGCCAGGAGAATTTTCGCCATCTGCCTGTACCGTCCTCACTACAACCTATACGCCACGCGAATCGCTAGACCATACATTACACTTGGTAAATAGCCCGTGAAGACTGAAAATAACCACACAAAATATGCTCCCACCCGCCAGTCCGCACAAAGCCCCTGCCTTGGCCGCGCCGGCGGACCGACTTGCCGAGCCGTGGTGTGGCCGGAATTCGCCCTGAATGACCCCTCGACGGGCTTGAAACCGGACCCAAGCCATGCTTGTCTTTGAGCCCCTGTACTCTTGCAAACACCCGGCCAGGAAAGACCTGTATGAATGATCAACTAGGCGGTTCGGCTTCTTCTAGCGCACACTGGTTTGACCCGCCATTCGACGTTCTCGAACCTGATGTTTTACGTGCACCGGTTGTGTTCAATTCACCCCACAGCGGCCGTGTTTATCCGGACCGGTTCATTGAACGCTCAAAGCTTGATCCTCACAGCCTGCGCCGTTCCGAAGATTGTTACATTGATCACGTTTTCGAAGACGTGGTTTCGCTGGGTGCGCCACTGATGCGGGCGAACTTCCCGCGCGCCTATCTGGACGTCAATCGCGAGCCTTACGAACTCGATCCAGTGATGTTTGCCGACCCCCTGCCCGATTATGTCAACACCGGCTCGGTTCGGGTTGCCGGCGGTCTGGGCACGATTGCCCGGGTGGTCAGCGAAACCGAAGAGATCTATCGCGCGCCCCTGACTTTCGCGGAAGCCGAAGCGCGTATCCTGTCGCTTCACGTGCCCTATCACCGCCGCCTCACCGAACTGCTTTTGCGGGCGCGCGAACATTTTGGCGTCTCGCTGCTGATCGATTGCCACTCGATGCCCTCCACCGTACCGGCCGCCAACCCTTCGGACAGCTCGATCCGTCCCGACATCATTATCGGCGACCGCTATGGCAGCTCCTGTTCATGCGAAATTGTCGATATGGTCGAGCACAAGCTTACCGGCATGGGCTATTCGGTGTCGCGCAACCGGCCCTATGCCGGCGGCTTCATCACCCAAACCTATGGGCGCCCGGTTCGCGCCATGCATGCCGTACAGCTGGAAATAAACCGGTCTCTTTATATCGATGAGGACGACCTGGAAAAGCATAATGGCTTCCACAAGTTGCGCCATGACATGCATATGCTGGTCGCCGATATGATCGGGGTTCTGCCAAATCTGTTCCAGACCCGGCACGCGGCGGCGGAGTAGCCTGCCTCTTCTTCGGCCGCGCTAAAGCACTTCCTGCTGATACGGAAGCGGTCCAACCGACGGAAATCAGCATTTGCAAAAAAAAGGGGCCGTTCACACAATGTGGAACGGCCCAAGTCTAGGGAGGAAACGCCCAGGAAGGGCAACGAGACGAAGGGCTATGCCTCCATCTCGTGTAAGCTGAATATTGCATTGCACTGCACAAAAATCAAGGGGGCTGGGCGTCTGCGACAAAATGACCAAGGTCAACAGCCGCCCTACCGGGCCACAATTCACCTGGGAACTCAGAGACAACTTATTGAAAATAAAAGATTTATAAAACCCGCTTCCGATCATCCCACTTGGTGGAAAAAGGTTGTGCACAAATGCTCGCAACTGCACAATTTTTAATATTGCGTTGCACATAATTCTGTATGCGCCAGTCCTTTTGCAACAGGTCCGGCAAGCTGAGCGGACGGCACCCACCGACCCTAAGCGGCGTTAACCATTGAATAATACGCCATCCAAGCCCCCTTATCCGTTGCGCTGCGGTCTGTCCGGGCGCCAAGCTTGCAGCGCAAAACAGACCGTCAGGTACAAGAACCCGGCGCACCTCCTTGAGAACATTGTGAATATCCTGATGCGGCAGCAGATCGAGGACGAAAGCAGCAACAACCCGGTCCACGCTGTGATCGGCAATAGGCAACCCTTCAACCACATCACCGGAAACGATCCGGCACCTGTCGCCGAACGGACTGAGCCGGGTTGTGCTCAAACCGGCCATGACCGGGCTCAGGTCAAGGCCAAAATAGGTCGCATCCAGAGCCATATGATCGCGCAGCAGGCGTTCGGCAAACCGCCCGGTCCCACAGCCGATTTCGACCACATTGCGGGCCGTCCCGAAACCGCCCCATTTGCATAGCTCGTCCAATGCGGGATCCTCATACCAGGCTTCGGCATCCTGGCCACCACCGAGTGCATCGTAATGCTGCTTGAGGCGCGCCCGTCCCCTGGCGGCAGGATCACTGGAAGACGTCATTGGACAGATCCGTTGTTGTACCGGCTAGCTGTGATCTCTCCAATGTAATGCTTGAGCAGGCTGCATGGATAGGGCATCACTCATCCGCCCTGCAAAAACCCGGATACACGGCATCATGCCCGATACATCATCGTCCGAAACCATAGAACTGGCTGCCTTCGCCAACGAACTGGCGGATCAGGCCGGACAGGTCATACTGCCCATGTTCCGCACCAACATCGCGGTCGAGAACAAGCAGCAAAAAAACGCCTTTGACCCGGTGACCGCTGCCGACCGCGCCGGCGAGCAGATCATGCGCAAGCTCATCGAACAACGCTACCCCGATCACACCATCCGCGGCGAGGAATTCCCCGACCGCATTGGATCAGGTCCGTTCACCTGGCTGCTCGATCCGATCGACGGCACCAAGGCGTTCATCATGGGCATTCCGGTCTGGTCGACATTGATCGGCCTTCTCAAAGATGGCGTACCGTTTATCGGCGTCATGGACCAGTCGTTCGTCACCGAACGCTTTGTCGGCACACCCGGGGGTGCTCATGTCGCGGGGCCACTCGGCCGCAAGTCACTCAAAACCCGGGACACCACCTGCCTCGACCAGGCGTTTCTCGGCACCACCCATCCTGGCCAAAACCGCGCCAGCAATGAATTCCGCGCCTATGAAGCGCTGGAATCGCGGGTCAAGCACCACCGGTATGGCGCCGACGCCTATTTCTACTGCCTGCTGGCAGCCGGACATATGGACATCGTTGTGGATTCGGATATGGCCGCCTACGACATCGCCGCTCTGATTCCAATTATCCAAAGCGCCGGCGGCGTGGTCACCACCTGGGACGGCGCATCAGCCGCTGATGGCGGTGACATCCTCGCCGCCGCCACGCCTGAACTTCACTCAGCGGCGCTGGAAACCCTGGCGGGCTGAATCATCTCAGGCGTGCCCGGCACAAAAGCATCGAATGCCGCCCAGAACTGCTCGCGAAACTCATCGCGCTCCATCAGCAGTTCATGACGAGCACCATCGATGGTGATTTCCCGCGACGTTGGCATTTTCTGGCCGAGGCGATGGATCGCTTTGGACGACACCACGCGATCCTGCCCGCCGGCAAGTATCAGCACCGGCGACTTCAGCGGGCTCGGAAAATGCATATTCCTGAGTTCCGCCATCGCCTGGAACGCTGCCGCGACCCAGCCGATGGTCGGATCACCAATGCCAAGTTTCCGGTTGACCTTGTACAATTCAGCCGTGCGTTGATATCTGGCCGAATCAGACGTTTGCCGATTGCTCTTGAACGGCGACATTTCGGCCGGCAGATCGTTTCCACCCGGGACATGGAGCGTCGACATGCCGAGCAGGCAAAACAAATCCGCCACCATCCGCACCAATGGCCAGGGCACCTGGCGCGGCATGAGCTGAACCATCGGGCACAAGGCGACGACACGGGAAAACCAGGTTCGCTTGTCAAGCGCGCGCAGGACAATATTGGCGCCCATGGACTGGGCCAGCGCGAAATATGGCGGCGGACAATCCGGCATCACCACCGCTTCCATGAAGCTCACCAGGTCGTCGTCAAAACAGGCAAAATGGTCGACATGTCCCTTGTAGCGGTTTTTGAGCTGGCGGTCCGAGGCGCCCTGCCCGCGCCAGTCAAATATGCAAACCACAAAATTCCGGTCGCGCAGATCCTGGATCACTTCGAAGTATTTTTCGATGAACTCGCCACGCCCTTCAAACACACAGACCGTGCCCCGGGCAGGTCTCATATTGGCGCCGAACAGCCCATAGCGCAGGCGGGTACCGTCACGGCTCGTGAACCACCCGGTCGAAGCGTCCTCCGGTATCGGATTGTTAAGCGTGCCGAGTAGGACGGGAGGTTTTTGATCAGGCATTCAGGCGGCTATCCAAATGATCTGCTGGTACGCCATATTGGCACATCGCGGACCGTCGTGTCTTAGAACACAATAGAAAAGCGGGGAACCGGTTTCCGGACGATTTACGCAGCAAAACAGAGAATTAGTGCACCGATGCGATTCTATCAAATCGGAGCAAGCCATGACGGCTGGCGCCTGTGTGCGTCCCGGGCCTCCTCAGAAATTGATGCAAGGCGGCGATCACAGGAATTTCACCTTGTGTTTCAATGAGATAGAGAGGTCGTTTACCATGCCTCACACGGCCTTTCCCTGCAGCGCTTTCAAGCTGAACAGAAACCCGTTTATCAACGATTTACCAGCCCGGCACACGGTTGCAGAACCTCTTGAAGAGCACAAATTCGCGCCTATATTAACTTCATGCGAGCGCCTATTCAGGGTTCGCTGTTTAAACCCAGAGAAGCCCGGCCCTTGCGGCGGGCATCATTGAACATATCGCTTCATAGGAGGATGTGCACATGTTCGACCTTACCCCCCTTTACCGATCAACCGTTGGTTTCGACCGCCTCTTCAACATGCTCGACACGATGTCGAATGGTGAAGTCGCACCGACCTATCCGCCCTACAATATCGAGCGCCTCGGCGAGAATGAATATCGCATCTCCATGGCCGTCGCCGGCTTTGGCGAGGACGATCTCACCATCGAGATCAAAGAGCAGGCTTTGACGGTCACCGGCAAGCGTGCCGAGAAGACTGAAAGCGATGGCAAGATCCTGCATCAGGGCATTGCTGCCAGAAGCTTTGAGCGCCGTTTCCAGCTCGCCGACCATGTCGAAGTGAGCGGTGCCGGCCTTGAGAACGGTCTGCTTCACATCGATCTCAAGCGTGAGCTGCCCGAGGCTATGAAACCCCGGACCATCACCATCACCGGCGGTGGCGGCAAAAAGCAGATCGAAGGCAAAAAGGCTGCCTGACACTGCATAAGCTGATCAATGCAACAAAGGGGGCGCCCCATGCGGGCGCCCTTTCCTGTTCCAGCACCGCGCCACCAGAGCCACAACGCCTGCGGCAATCAGCACCAGATCCTCAGGGATCGGCAGTTCGATCGCCACCGCACCGCCGATCACACACCAGACAGTCGGCAGAATAAAAAGATGCCAGGGTGACGCCGGCTGAGCCAGCAACAAAAGCCCAAGCGTCACGATGACCGTCGGCGCAGGCGCCACCCCAAACACCGCAATCTCGGCGAGTTCGCGATCAAGCATAAGCCCCACGACCGGGGTGACCACCAGGCCGGTCACTGCAAGGATCAAACCGGCCCACCCGGCTGAACACCTGTGAAACCGCAGGCAAAGCTGCCCGCGCACCAGCCCGGCCCACGCCATAAGCAGGCTTTGCACAATGAACAGCGCTCCGAAACCATAGGACCAGAAATCGATGTCGGTGAAGAAAACCAGGTGATAGATCGCACCGGTCCATGCCCATGCAAACACCAAGACAGCGGCCACGGCCCCGCCCGATCCCCTGACCGCCATTACCACCGACGCCACACCCAACACCCAGGCGATGGCCGCCACCGGCCACACCGCCCCGTTATACTCAGCCAGCACCGCGAAGAAGACTTCCAAGCTATAGGGGATCACCTAAAGACTTTCGACATGGGCGATCATGCGCGCGCGCATTTTGGCATCGGGCAAACGTGCCTGCATGCTGTAATTTGCGATCCCGCCGCGCCAGACGGCCATGTTCTCCTGCATATGGTCGACCCGCGATGTGGCCGGAATGGCGCAGGTGACCGCGGGATGGGAGATGATGAACTTGAGCAGAAACTGCGGCCAGCTTACGCAATCGATCTCGGATGCCCATGCGGGCAGCGGGTGGCGCTTAAGCTGCTCGATCAGACTGCCGCGGCGGAACGGCCGGTTGACGATCACGCCGATACCACGGTCGGCGGCCAGCGGAAGCAAACGTTTCTCCGCCTCCCGGTCTGCAATATTGTAGGTGAACTGGACGAAATCGAGCGGCTCCCGCTTCATGATATCTTCCAGATCGTCATGGCGTCGGCCATGGGAGGTGGTCACGCCGATGTAACGCACGCGCCCTTCCGCCCTCCACGCTTTCAGTGTCTCAAGATGGGTTTCCCAATCGAGCAGATTGTGGACCTGCAGCAGATCAAGCGGCTTTCGCCCCCAAAGCCCCTCCGATGCCTTCATCTGCGAGATACCCATGGACTTCGACACCGTCCACACCTTGGTGGCGGAAAACAAACCGTCTGTCCCGCCCAGGCGCTCAAGACACCAGCCGATCACCTCCTCCGACGAGCCATACATGGGCGAGGAATCCACCAATCCGCCGCCGGCAGCGAAGAACTCACCGAGCACCTCCATCCGCGCTGCGCGCAATTTCTTGCTGCGGCCGACATTGAAGGTAATCCATGAGCCCATGCCGATGACCGGAAGCATATCACCGGTCGACGGGATCGCACGGGCGACTTCACCAAGCATAGCAAGCGCGGAGGCCGGCGACTTCGGCAACCACAGGCCCGAGCCAAAAGCGCTACCTGAGATGAGAAATGTACGCCGATCCATGGTCCAACCTCTCTCGATCCGGAATCTATCGCCAGTTTATCCAGCGCGGACGTCGTCTCCTTATCAAAACTGCGCGATCATGGCGCATGAGAGTCCGCTGCGGAGTTTGATCTATGCTGATCCTTTCGCCACCGCCACGAACCGCTCGACATCTTGCCTGTCGGTCATGAACGACGTTACCAGGCGGATCAGCGTCTCTCCGTCGCCCACGGTGCCTGGCCCCTTCGGTCCGTCGCCGGGCCAGGTGGCATAGACCGCCCCGGCATCCTGCAGGGATGCGTGAAGGGCATTCGGGATGACCGGAAAAACCTCATTAGCCTGTACCGGACAGGCAAAGCGCACACCGTCAACCGCGTCCAGCCCGTCTGCCAGCAACCGTGCCATGGCATTGGCGTGGCGGGCATTTTCAAGCCACAGATCGCCTTCCAGCATGGCACAGAACTGGGCACCCAGATACCGGCCCTTGGACCATAGATGGCCAGTGCGCATGCGCGTAAAAGGCGCGCTTTCAGCGAGATCCTTATCGAAGAAGATCAGCGCGTCAGCAGCGATTGCGCCGTTCTTGGTCATGCCGAATGTAAGCACGTCGATACCCGCGCCCCAGGTCATTTCAGCCGGCGTACAGCCGAGCGAGACGATCGCATTGGCAAACCGTGCACCGTCCATATGCACTTTGAGATCATGGTCGCGGGCGATTGCCGTCAGGTCCGATAACTCATCAAGCGTATAGACCGTGCCGCTTTCCGTTGCCTGGGTCAGGCTGAGAGACGCCGCCACGATCTGATGCGGCGGCCTGATGCCGGTTTGGCTCAATGTCTTGCGCAACGCCTCGACGGTTATCTTGCCGTCGTCGCCCCAGATCGGAATCAGTTTCGAACCGCCGGTAAAAAACTCCGTCGCGGCGCACTCATCCACCATCACATGGGATTCCGCATGACACAGGACTGCCTGGTAGGTCGGTGTGATTGCGCTCAGGCCCATGGCGTTGGCGGCCGTTCCTGTGGTCATCAGGAACACCGAAACATCACGGCCGAAAAGTTGTGAGAACATCTCCTCGGCACGTTTCGTCTGGGCATCGACACCATAGCTTGGTTGCGTCCCGCTATTGGCAGCAATGAACGCATCGATCACTTCAGGCGATGCGCCATAGACATTATCACTTGCGAAGTTCACTTAGAGCCTCTCTTCGTTGAATATGCTTATGGCCGGCAGGGCTTCCTGCGGCTCCAGTCCAAGCACCCTGGCATAAAACGCGTATTCGGCGTTGAGCGCAGCGACGATGGTCTCAGCCCGGCGAAAGCCGTGGCCTTCGCCTTCAAACTCCAGATAGGCGACAGGCACACCCTGGCGCTTAAGCGCCTCAACCATTGTACGCGATTGCCCGGGCGGCACCACCTTGTCTTCGATGCCCTGAAAAAAGATTGCCGGGCTGGAAATCTGTTCCGCATGATGTAGAGGTGAGCGGGCCTGAAAAACCGCCTCCGTCTGCCCCAAGCTCGTGCCCGTCAGATTGTAAATATAGCCGGATTCGAACTTGTGGGTCAGGTCGAGCAGTTTCTGCAGATCGCCGATGCCGTAGTAAGACGCACCGGCGGCGAAGACGTCGTGGAACGTCAGCGCACACAGCACGGTAAAACCGCCGGCACTTCCACCCGAGATCAGCCGCCTCTTGCCATCGGCCAGCCCCTCGCCCACCAGCCATTCGGTCGCAGCAATTACATCGTCCACATCGCGCAGACCCCATTGGCCGTTGAGCGCATCGCGATAGGCCGTGCCATAGCCAGCACTGCCACGATAATCCACGTCCACAAAAGCAAAGCCACGGCTGGTCCAATACTGGATCTTAAGCTTAAGGCCCCGGTCAGCCATACCGGTTGGACCGCCATGGGCTGCGGCAATCAACGGCGGTGCCGTGCCGGCCTCTCCGTCAAACGCAGAATTGGTTGGCGGGTAGTAGATCGCATGGACGGCATTTCCATCATCCAGTGGAATTTCCACCAGGCGGCCGGTGGATATGTTTGCGGAATCCAGCTCCGCATTCATCGCCTGACGCAGGATCAGCGGCGAGGCGGCAACCCCATCCCGAACCGGCATCCGCACGATCGATGGCGGCATGACATCGCCCGTCACCAATGCTGCGAGGCCGTCATCAGTGGCGCAAATACTGTCGAACTGCCTATAGGGATGCGGGATTGGTTTAACTTCCCCATCCGCACCGCCAATTTCCCCCAGCTTGAACACGCCATCATCGATAAAACTTGCCACCAGGGTGTTGTCGCTTGAGAGCACAAAAGACGTCGTGGCCAATCCCCATAGCGGCCTGGCGAATTCAGCGTCCAGTGGCGCTACGGCTTCAACCTTGGCGCCGTCCCACACATAGAGGTTGCCCCAACCGGTCCGGTCGGAGGAAAAATAGAGCTGCCCGTTAGTGCCCCAGGTGGGTTGAAACACGCTGTGGCCATCACCACCAGCAACATGGCTCATACGTTCCATGCCACCATCAGCGGCAATGACACCAACCATCAAGCGAGACGACTCCCATGGCATCCAGGGCAGGTCCCATTCAATCCAGCACATCTGGGTTCCATCCGGACTGAACCGCGGATTGGCATAGAAGTCACAACCGCCCACCAGCAACTCCACTGTGCCAGCCGCACTCCCCTCTAGAGCGATTTCGGCCAGGAAGTTTTCCGGTGCTTCATTGGGATCATCCTCATGTTGCTCCGCCACACACACCAGCCGCGACCCTGAAGGATCCAACCCCAGATCACCAAAACGAACATGTTCCTCCCCTGCAATTCGCACCGGCGCGCCGCCCCCTTGAACCCGGTAGACCGACTGATCACCATCATTGACGAAGAACACCTTGTCGTCACAGGCAAGATAGGCGCCACCGCCATATTCATGCACTTTCGTACGAGCGGAAAATGGGTCTGGTGTCACATCGCTAACGCCCCCGTCATCACGGCATGCAACGACCACCGACCGTCCGCCCTCGGCGGGCCTGGTTTCCGTCCAGTAGACGGTGCCCGCAGCATATTGCACGAGGTCGAAGCGCAGAGACTGACCAGCCACCAGATCTGCCGAGATCGGCGATGTCCAGGTACCGTAGGGCGCGGATTTTTTGGTCATGGATCCCGTTATGAGTAAACACGAAGCAGGCTGCGTAAATTATAGGCAGATGGCCAAAATGCCCACCCACTATCTTGTGTCGGCGGGGCAAATCTGGCATGTTGACCGTAGATAGGACAGAACTGTTGTCCTATCTGGGTTGTCAGGCGGAATCAAGCTGAACAGTACGAAAAATACCGCTATAGCGTGGTTTGGCACTGACGCCGAGGGGGTGCACTCTGGCCCGGGCGTTGACATTGGCAACGGGCCGCCCCGGCTCCGATTGAAACACTGTATGCCTTGGCAAGGGCTACAATTGAAACGTTGATCTGAGCGCGCCGCACCACCATTTTTGGCCGGAACTCTGGGCAACCTGCAACGGCGGGTCGATCGCGAACCCGCCGCCAGGAGACCGGGACCGCCGCCGCCGGCACGGATTAAGAGGGTAGAACCACAATGACGAACCGAAAGATCATGACCGGCACTCATCGGTTTGATGGGCGCCACCTGGGCGCGGACATGCTCAATGGGTTCACACAGCCGGGCCTGCCACAACGCCAGGGTCTCTATGATCCGGCCCGTGAGCGAGACGCCTGCGGTATCGGCTTCGTGGTCAATATCCACAACAAGAAAAGCCGGCAGATCGTCGAAGACGGGCTCGCCGTGCTGCGCAATCTGGAGCACCGCGGCGCCGTCGGCGCCGATCCAAAGGCGGGAGATGGATGTGGCATGCTGACCCAGCTTCCCCATGCCTTCTTCAGCGAAGAGGCCGAACGACTGGGATTTACCCTGCCGGAGCCGGGACATTACGGTGTCTGCTATCTGTTTCTGCCGCACCGCGACGAACATCGCACGGTCATCGAACACACTCTTGAGGAAACCGCCCTGGAAGAAGGGCTCCAGGTGATCGGTTGGCGCGATGTGCCGGTCGACAATTCCGTACTCGGCGACACGGTGCTGCCAACCGAACCCGTCCATCGCCAGGCATTCATCGCCCGTGGCGATGGCATCGCAGATGAGGAAACCTTCGAGCGCAAACTCTCCGTCATGCGCAAGGTGCTGTCCAACCGTGTCCTCAACATGCAGGACATAGAGTTCGCGGATTACTACGTCACGTCCTGTTCGGCGCGCACGGTCACCTATAAGGGCATGTTCCTGGCGCCGGCGCTTGCGCAATATTACCCGGACCTTGCAGACCCCCGCTACGTCTCAGCCCTGGCCCTCGTGCACCAGCGGTTTTCGACCAACACATTTCCCTCCTGGAGCCTGGCACAGCCCTTCCGGCTGACCTGCCATAATGGCGAGATCAACACCTTGCGCGGCAACATGAACTGGATGAACGCGCGCTACGCCAATATGAGCTCGCCTGTCTATGGCGACGACATGGCCAAGGTCTGGCCGATCTCATATGAGGGACAATCAGACTCAGCCTGTTTCGACAATGCCCTTGAACTGCTTTACCAGGGCGGCTACCCGCTCGCCCATGCCATGATGATGATGATCCCTGAAGCCTGGTACGGCAATCCCCTGATGGATGAAGACCGCCGGGCATTTTACGAGCATCATGCCTCCCTGATGGAGCCGTGGGACGGACCCGCGGCAATCGCCTTTACCGACGGCAAGCAGATTGGCGCCACCCTCGACCGCAACGGCCTGCGCCCGGCGCGCTACCTGGTGACCGATGACGGCATGGTGCTGATGTCGTCCGAAATGGGCGTTCTGCCGGTTGACGAAAAACGCATCGTGCAAAAATGGCGCCTGCAACCGGGCAAGATGCTGCTGATCGATCTGGAACAGGGCCGCATCATTGCAGACGAAGAACTGAAAGCCCAGATGGCCGGCTCCAATCCTTACCAGGAATGGCTTGACCGCACCCAGATCCTGCTCAAAAAGCTGCCCGAGGTTGACGGTCGGACGCCGCGCACCAATGCCAGCCTGCTCAACCGGCAACAGGCCTTCGGCTACACCCAGGAAGACATCAAATTCCTGATGACCCCCATGGCCTATACCGGCCAGGAGGCGGTCGGCTCCATGGGTACCGACACACCGATTTCGGCGCTGTCGTCAAAGCCGAAGCTTCTGCATACCTATTTCAAACAGCTTTTTGCCCAGGTCACCAATCCGCCGATCGACCCGATCCGCGAAGAACTGGTGATGTCACTGGTCTCCTTCATCGGTCCCCGGCCAAACCTGCTCGATCTGGAAGGCACCTCGTCGCTCAAGCGTCTTGAAGTCAGCCAGCCGATCCTGAGTAATGAGGACCTGGAAAAGATCCGCACCATCGGCGACATTGCGGACAACCACTTTCTGACCCTGACCCTGGATATCACCTATTCCGTCGACCAGGGTGCAGCAGGCATGCAGATGGCACTGGATCGCTTGTGCGAGCGCGCCGAAAAAGCCGTCGGCGACGGTTTCAACATCATCATACTGTCCGACCGCCTGTGCAATGCCGAACGTGTCGCCATCCCCTCCTTGCTGGCGACATCGGCCGTCCACCATCATCTGATCCGCAAGGGCCTGCGCACCTCGGTCGGCCTTGTGATCGAAACCGGCGAGGCGCGCGAAGTACACCAGTTCTGCACACTCGCCGGCTTTGGCGCAGAGGCCATCAATCCCTACCTGGCGTTCGAGACCCTTGAAGACATGCGGCCGCTGCTTGATGAAGACCTGACCCGGAAAGAGGTCTTCAAACGCTACGTCAAAGCCATCAACAAGGGCTTTTTGAAGGTCATGTCCAAAATGGGCATCTCAACCTATCAGTCCTATTGCGGCGCCCAGATCTTTGATGCCGTCGGTCTGCGCAGCGACTTTATCGAGCAGTATTTCTTCGGCACCAACACCCAGATCGAAGGCATCGGCCTCACTGAAATCGCCGAAGAAACGGTCGAACGCCACCGCACCGCGTTCGGCAATGTCCCGCTTTACAAAGACGCCCTCGATGTCGGCGGCGAGTATGCTTTCCGTCTGCGCGGCGAACGGCATATGTGGACACCGACATCGGTCGCCGATCTGCAGCACGCGGTGCGCGGCAACTCCCAGGACAAATACCGCGCCTTCGCAGAACAGATCAATGAACAGAGCGAACAGCTCATGACCATGCGCGGTCTGTTCGAGGTACGGTCAGCCAGCGACATGGACCGCACGCCGGTACCGCTCGATCAGGTCGAGCCCGCCAGCAGCATCGTCAAACGGTTTTCCACCGGTGCAATGTCGTTCGGCTCGATCAGCCGCGAGGCGCATACCACGCTGGCAATCGCCATGAACCGCATCGGCGGCAAATCCAACACCGGCGAAGGCGGTGAAGAGCCTGACCGGTTCACCCCCATGCCCAATGGCGATTCAATGCGCTCCGCGATCAAACAGGTCGCCTCCGGCCGGTTTGGCGTCACCGCCGAATATCTGGTCAATTCAGACATGATCCAGATCAAGATGGCACAGGGCGCAAAACCAGGCGAAGGCGGCCAACTGCCCGGCCACAAGGTCAATGCGGTGATTGCCAAGGTGCGCCATTCGACGCCGGGGGTGGGATTGATTTCGCCGCCGCCGCATCACGACATCTATTCAATCGAGGATCTCGCCCAACTGATCTACGACCTGAAGAATGTCAATCCGGCCGCCGACATTTCAGTCAAGCTGGTCTCGGAAATAGGCGTTGGCACGGTGGCCGCGGGCGTTGCCAAGGCGCGCGCTGACCACGTCACAATATCAGGCTTTGAAGGCGGCACCGGTGCAAGCCCCCTCACCTCGATCAAGCATGCCGGATCGCCTTGGGAAGTCGGCCTGGCGGAAACCCATCAGACCCTGGTGCTCAATGACCTGCGGGGCCGGATCGCGGTGCAGGTCGACGGCGGGATCCGCACCGGACGCGACGTTGTGGTCGGTGCGCTGCTGGGTGCTGATGAGATGGGGTTTGCCACTGCCCCATTGATCGCCGCCGGCTGCATCATGATGCGCAAGTGCCATCTCAACACCTGCCCGGTGGGCGTCGCTACCCAGGATCCGGAACTGCGCCGGAAGTTCACCGGCCAGCCGGAACACGTCATCAACTACTTCTTTTTCGTGGCCGAAGAGGTGCGCGAATATATGGCCGCGCTCGGCTTCAAAACCTTCGACGAAATGATCGGACAGACAGATTGTCTCGACAAGGCCGGTGCCATAGATCACTGGAAAGCACAGGGTCTCGACTTCACCAGAATCTTCCATAAACCGCAGGTCGGTGACGATATCGCAACCTTCAATTCCGAACGCCAGAACCATCCCATAGACGACATTCTGGACCGTAAGCTGATTGCCGAAGCGCTGGAAGCGCTTGAGTCGAAAACACCGGTACAGATCTCGTTGCCGATCACCAACAAGGACCGCACCGCCGGCGCCATGCTGTCCGGTGAAGTGGCCAAACGCTATGGCCATCGCGGCCTGCCTGAAGACACCATATCCATTTCACTGAGCGGCACCGCCGGGCAGAGCTTTGGCGCCTTTCTCGCTCGCGGGGTCTCGGTCGATCTGGTTGGCGAAGCCAATGACTATGTCGGCAAGGGGCTCAGTGGCGGACGTATCGTGGTCCGGCCGCCGGAGGAGAGCAAGATCGTTCCCGAAGAAAGCATCATTGTCGGCAACACTGTGCTGTATGGCGCGATATCGGGCGAATGTTACTTCCACGGTGTCGCCGGCGAGCGCTTTGCGGTGCGCAATTCCGGCGCCATAGCGGTGGTCGAGGGCACCGGCGACCACGGCTGCGAATATATGACCGGCGGCATTGTCGTGGTGCTTGGCAGCACCGGGCGCAATTTCGCCGCAGGCATGAGCGGCGGCATCGCCTATGTGCTGGACGAAGCAGGCGATTTCGAGCGCCACTGCAACCTGGCCATGGTTGATCTGGCGCCGGTTACCGCCGAAGACGAAACCCTGGAACGAACCGCTCACCAGGGCGGAGACCTGGAAAGCCACGGACTGGTCGATATTCGCAAGGACATGACCCGGTTCGATGCCGAGCGGCTTCACCAGCTGATCGAAAATCACGCCCGCTACACGGCATCTGACCGGGCCAAGAAGATCATCGAGAACTGGGAAGAATATCTGCCAAAATTCGTCAAGGTCATGCCGGTGGAATACCGCCGCGCGCTGATCGAAATCGAACAGGCCATGCCGACCGGCGACATGGCGATCGGCCTGAGCGGGAGGCGCTAATGGGCAAGATAACCGGCTTCATGGAGATCGACCGGCAGGACCGCAAATATAAACCCGCGGCCGACCGGCTCCGCAGCTATCGCGAATTCATGATCCCGCTGGAAGACCGCGATGTGGAACGCCAGGCGGCACGCTGCATGGATTGCGGCATTCCCTATTGCCATTCAGGCTGTCCGGTCAACAATCAGATCCCGGACTGGAACGATCTGGTCTACCGCCAGGATTGGGAGGAAGCGTCACGCAACCTCCATTCGACCAACAATTTTCCGGAATTTACTGGCCGCATCTGCCCGGCACCCTGCGAAGCCGCATGCACGCTCAATATCGATGACAACCCGGTAACCATCAAGACCATTGAATGCGCCATTGTCGATCGCGCCTGGGAACAGGGCTGGATTGCCCCTGAAGTGGCTACCGACCGAACCGGTAAAACGGTTGCGGTCATCGGCGCGGGTCCGGCAGGCCTGGCCGCCGCCCAGCAGCTTGCCCGCGCCGGCCACGAAGTGCATGTCTATGAAAAGCATGCCAGTCCGGGTGGGCTCCTGCGTTACGGCATTCCGGACTTCAAGATGGAAAAACACCTGATCGACCGCCGCATCGAACAGATGGAGGCCGAGGGTGTGGTGTTCCATTGCGGTGTCCATGTCGGCGCCGACACACCGATTTCCGATATAGAGACAAGTCATGATGCCGTCATCCTTTCCGGCGGGTCTGAACAGCCTCGGGATCTGCCGATTGACGGCCGCACTCTTGAGGGCGTGCATTTCGCCATGGAATTCCTGCCGCAGCAAAACCGCCGCATCAGCGGTGAGCTGCAAGGCATCCATGAACCGATCCTCGCCGGCGGCAAACATGTACTGGTTATCGGCGGCGGCGACACCGGGTCTGACTGCATCGGCACCTCGTTCCGCCAGGGCGCCTTGTCGGTCGCCCAGTTGGAGATCATGCCGACCCCGCCCGACCGCGAGGACAAGCCCCTGACCTGGCCCCATTGGCCGTTGAAGATGCGCACCTCGTCGAGCCAGGCGGAAGGCGCTGAACGGGATTTTGCGGTAATGACCACCCGGTTCGAGGGTGAAAACGGGCGCGTGACAGCGGCTCATTGTGTGCGTGTCGATGAGGAGTTTAAACCAGTCCCGGGCTCGGAATTTATTCTCAAGGCCGATCTGGTGCTGCTGGCAATGGGTTTTGTTCACCCGGTGCATGAGGGCCTGATTACCGACCTGGCGATCGACCTCGACGACCGCGGCAATGTCAAAGCCGATACCCGTTTCTACCAAACCTCAAGCGCCAAGGTATTCGCTGCCGGCGACATGCGCCGCGGCCAGTCCCTGGTGGTCTGGGCCATACGCGAAGGCCGCCAGGCAGCCCACGCGGTCGACGCCCATCTGATGGGGCGGTCTGACCTGCCGACATAATACTGGAGTGCTTTAGGCTCTACTCAGCGGGCCAGGAAAAATCATCCGCCCGCCCCGGCTTCGATGCCAGGCTTTCGCCCGCAACCAGCACCTGAGCAGCACCTGAACCGGGCGTTACCTTAGGCGAGAAACCATTGTTCTGAGCCGACCCGGGAACAGCGATTGAGCGCTCCAACTGGGCTTGAGTTTGTTCCGGTGGGCGTTCACGCCGCACCAGGGTTATCTTCGGCCCAAGATCGACTGGAATCGACGCCCCGGTCTCACTTTCCTGGGCGAAGATCGGCAGGTTGAGGGCTGTCGAGCGAACTTCCGTCGCATTGCCGTCCAGTTCTTCGCTGAACGAATTCAAACCGCCTGATTCCACCCTTTGAACGTCCTTTTCGATGGCTCCGAAGATAAACCCGGCAAGCTTGTCGTTACCGCGTCTGAGGAAATGAACACCATCGCGGGACCGCAAGGACCTAAACTGGCCCTTCACGTCGAAACCCTTGAGCGTAAATTTGTCTTGCTTATCAACGAACTGACTTCGAATATTGATGAACTTCATACCCGCCGCGAGCACCCGTTCCCGGTGTATGGCACTCACCACCGTGCTCGATTGATCATAGGACGCCTTCCACATGGGCGGCAGACCGATCCAGTAGACGGCTGTTCCATGATCTTTCAATTGTTTGATAAACCGGTCGACATAGGCGACATATGCCTTGCGCCATTCCGGCGTGCCAAACTTGAAGCGCCCCTTGTTGGTGGTCACTCTGCTGGTATCGTTCGCCCCAATGAAGACCACCGCGATATCAACGCGCTTGCCTTCCAATACCTTGGACAATGCTAGGTTCCAGTCATACCGGTCGGGCCGTGCCAGCCCGGTGCCCGCCCTTGAGCGCGGCTGCAGCTTAAAATTCTTTTTGCCGATGAGAATTCTGTTGAGGCCGGCGGTCGTCCCTTCGGCAAAGGAATCGCCAAAGACAAAGACATTATATCGGTCACGCTTCTCTTTGATGTAGGTGTCAAAGCTGCTATCGCCGGTAAATTCAGTGATCGAAATCGGATCGGTCTTTTTGTCCTGGGCCATGAGTTGCTCAGGAAAGGCCACCACCAATATTGCCCACACAAGCCCCGCGAGCCAGAGCCTGGACATATCCTGAATGTTTTTCGCAATCTTCGGGTGCATTACTCACCAGTACCACGTGGTATGTTTCGAACGGGTGACAGCCATTCGCTTGCGGCAATCTTACCACGACATCAAAGTCAAAAGATAATAACTGACTTCATGGCGGCTGTGTGGTCAACCCTTGCCGCGTAAATGCCGGAGCAGTGTTTCACTTGGATAGCCATCCGGCACCAGGCCCGCCTTGTGCTGATAATGGCGCAGCGCGGCCCTGGTCGCCGGCCCGAGACGCCCATCAATTTTGCCAACCGCATAGCCTCGGCCTTGGAGCAATTGCTGCAATTCCATGGTCTGTTTCGAAGACAGCGGCCGGTCGGTCTTCGGCCAGGACTGCTTGATTGTGTCCCCCCGGTTCAAACGGTCTGACAAATGGCTGACCGCAAGTGCATAGGACACTGAATTGTTGTAGCGCATGATCGTGCGGAAATTCTGAAACACGATAAATGCCGGTCCATGCGCGCCCGCGGGCACGATGATTGATGCTTCAAGCGCCCATTGCCCGAACTTTTTCCGGTCGATGCGCTTGACCCCGAGACCGACCCATTCAGCGGTCAGTTTTTTCGCACCCAAACCGGTCTGGCCATAGTCGAACCCTTGCGGCAGCGCGACTTCATAGCCCCAGGGCATATCCGACTGCCATCCGGAAACTTTCAGGTAGTTGGCTGCCGACGCCAGCGCATCACTCATATTGTGCCAAATGTCGCGCCGGCCATCGCCATTGAAATCGACCGCATAGGCATTGAAGGTGGTCGGAATGAACTGGGTATGTCCCATGGCGCCGGCCCATGACCCCTTGAGCGCTGCAATTGTTGTGTCACCCTTCTGCAATATTTCCAGGGCAGCCAACAACTGCTTGCGCGCAAAGTCGGAACGGCGGCCGTTATAGCCCATCGACGCCAGGGCCTGGATGACATTATGGCTGCCGGTATTGCGCCCATAACCGGATTCGATCCCCCAGATGGCGACCAGATAATGATGATCGACACCATAACGGCGGTTGATCGCCTTCAGGGTCGTATCATGCTGGCCAAGCCTGGTGCGGCCATTGGCGATCTTTCGCTCTGAAACCGCACGGTCGAGATATTCCCAGACAGGTTTGACGAATTCGGGCTGGTTTGCATCAGCCTGTTGCACCCGCGGATCCGGCTTCACTCCGGCAAACGCGGTGTCAAACACCCTGCGCGTAACACCCCGGGCCTTCGCCTGCGGCCACAGACGCTCGACCCACTGCTTAAACGAAACTGTATTGACGGCAAACTGCGTTGAACCGGACCGGTCGGTATCCGCCACAACCGGCGCTCCGGACACCACCGCGATACCCAACACAAGCGCAACAAACCAAACAAATTTACCCATCTTGAACTTTCATCCTTACGTGCCGGCCATCAACCGGTAGCCCCCGCCTGCCATCGGACCTGCCAATTCACCTATTGCGTATTCCAGCCCTATGCGGTGACTTTTCCCGAGTTTCGCTGGCCCAGAGCATGCTCCCAATCGAGGGCATGACGCACAATCACATCAAGATCGTCATAGTTAGGTGTCCAGCCGAGTATGTCGCGAACCCGCGTTGCACCGGCAACCAGCGCCGGCGGATCGCCCGGCCGCCGAGGGGCGTCTTGCTGGCCGATCCCGTGACCGGCAGCCCGCTCTACCGCCTTGATCACATCAATCACCGACGCGCCATGGCCATAGCCACAGTTAAAGACCGCACTCTCATTGCCGCCGCGCAAATAGTCGAGTGCCCTGGAATGGGCCGCGGCAAGATCGCTGACATGAATGTAATCGCGGACGCACGTGCCATCCGGCGTGTCGTAATCCCGTCCGAAAATCTGCATCCGGTCAAGCTTGCCCGATGCCGTCTCGCACGCAACTTTGATCAAATGTGTGGCCTGCGGTGTCGACTGGCCGGTACGCCCGCTTGGGTCGGCCCCCGATACATTGAAGTAACGCAGGGCGACATACCGAAAGTCATGGGCCGCCGCTGTGTCCCTCAACATCCACTCGGTCATCAGTTTCGATGCGCCATAAGGGGAGATCGGTTGTGTGGGCGCATCCTCGAAAACCGGGTTGCCGTCGGGTATACCGTAGACCGCAGCGGTCGACGAAAAAATGAAGTTCTCTATCCCGGCATCAACGCAACACGCCATCAAGGTTCGGGAATTGACCGTGTTGTTGTCATAATAGCCCAGGGGATCCGATACGGATTCAGGCACGATGATGGAACCGGCAAAGTGGATGACCGCATCGATGGCATGGTCCTTGAGCAAACTGCCGACCAGTGCCGCATCGCCAATATTTCCCACCACGAGCTTGGCTGTTGCCGGCACTGCCCAGTCGAACCCGGTCGACAGGTTATCCAGCACCACAACATCTTCACCACCATCAAGCAGCGCCAGCACCATATGGCTTCCGATGTAGCCGGCCCCGCCGGTTACTAAAACTGTCATGTCCGCTCACCCAATTGTGTTAAATCTCCACCGGCCTCTTCGGGTAAGGTATCAACCAATCCTTGAGGGAACGTAAGTATTATCTCCATGCCCAACAACAGCACCTAAGGCCGTGGAAAGAGCAGATGAAGAGACCTATCAAGAAAGCTGTTTTCCCCGTTGCCGGTCTTGGCACGCGTTTCCTGCCGGCCACCAAGGCCATGCCCAAGGAAATGCTCACCGTCGTCGACCGGCCGCTGATCCAGATCGTTGTCGATGAGGCCCGGCAGGCCGGCATCGAGCATTTCATTTTTGTCACCGGCCGCAACAAGGGCGTGATCGAGGACCATTTCGACAAACAGTTCGAACTGGAGCAAACCCTGCGGAACCGCAACAAGACCGCGGAGCTGAAACTGCTCGAGGCCGATTTACCCGGCGCCGGCCAGACAAGTTTTACCCGCCAGCAGCAACCCCTTGGCCTCGGTCATGCGGTCTGGTGCGCGCGGGAATGGCTCGGTGATGAACCCTTCGCCCTGCTTCTCCCCGATGTGCTGGTACATGCCGAGCGCGGTTGCCTGCGCCAGATGATCGACGTGTATGATGAACTGGGCGGCAACATCGTGGCCGTAGAGCAGGTGCCGCGCGAACACATTCAGCGCTATGGCATCGTCGGCGTCGGTGCCGACCGGGGACGGTCATTTGAAATCACCGACATGGTCGAGAAACCAACACCCGAAACCGCTCCATCCGACCTGTCGATATTAGGGCGATACATACTCCAACCGGAAATATTCGAGCTTCTGGCCTCTCAGGACCCCGGGTCCGGTGGCGAAATTCAGCTCACCGATGCCATGATCCGACTGATGGCCGATCAGCCGTTCCACGGTGTCCGTTTCGAGGGCCAAAGCTATGATTGCGGTGACAAAGTCGGTTTCCTGTCCGCCAATGTCGCCTATGCGCTCAGCCGCCAAGACATCGGTCCCGCCTTCAGGGAAGCATTAGGGAACATTCTTGCTGGCAATGATAAGGATAACGGCTGAAACCGGCCTTATCTTTGCACCAGCACGCCGATCAAGAATCGGTTCTCGAAGTAATCGCTGCCAGCGATGCTGGAGGTGAATTTCTCGTGCGTATACCCCGCCGTCAGCGCCAGCATGCGGTTGAACTGGTAGGTCAGGCCGGCGGACAGGAGCAGGGTTTCTTCCTCGAGACTACCTCCGGAAAAATCCTCTATGGAATATAGCGCACGTCCCGCCACGGTAAGATTCCGCCTCAATGCATGAGACACCGAAACACCGACCGAGCGCTCGATTGCCCCCGACAGTGTCCCAGCACTGGTTTCTTCCACATTGGTACCGGCGGTCAACTCTATCGTGGTGATTTCAGTCGGCAGCCAGGTCACCGTGGCGTCAACGGTCACCCCATCCACATCCGCCAGCGCGGTATCATCGAATTCCCGCCTCACATAACCGACCGCCACTTCTCCAAACAGCAAAGCGCTTGCCTCAACCCGCACCCCGACTTCAACCTTGAATCCATCCGAATCGCGCCGCAAGCCATTATCATCGGTTTCATCGTCATGGCGCCGAACTGAGTAACGTCCGCTGACAAATGGCTGGATCTTCGGCGAAACGTTATATCCCAGCCGCAAAACGCCTTCGATCTCGGTGTAATTCCGGTCGGAATTGTTCTGCGTGCCGCCGCCAACCAGACTGACATCCTCAAACAGATTGTATTCGGCAGATCCCCCGACCGAGGCTTCCAGTCTATTGAACCGGTGGGTCAAAGTGGCGGAACCATCAAAGCGGTGCTCGTTCGGAGGCTCAGCCGCAGCACCTGGAACATCGATGCTGCCCCGGCCTTCCTGCTGCAAATTATAACCGGCGACGAGCGCGATATCAGTGCTGCGCCGAACATCAATACGGCTGCGCAGCCGGATGTCGACATCGGTTTCATCTTCCGATGGATTGTCGAAGTAGTAGACATGCCGGCTGGAGGCATCGACCGAAAACGAATGGCGGACCCAATCGCTTTCAAGACGCATGGACGGGGCGACGAAGTAGCCGACATCATCACGGCGGCCCTGAGGCTGCCGGGATACGTTGTCGGTAACTCTCAGGCCGGTTTCAACAGATGGAAACATGAAAAAGCCGCCGGCGCGCAGCCCGAGTGGCTGGTAATCGTCGCCGGGCAGAGGCGTCGGCGTAACGCTTTGTGCTGCCACGGGTTCGCCCCACTGCCCGGCAAGCAGCAGCAGTGTCACGATCAACCAGCATATGCGGTTAGAACCCATGGACTCAATACACGCCACAAACAACCACACCTGCGGAATGCAGCTTCGCTTTGACCGGCAGAAAACCGGCGGTTTCCCGGATGCAGATGTTTAGTGAAGCCTAGGATTTCAGGGTTAACAAGTGGTGTAGGCCAAAGCGATTGGCCAATGTAGAAGGGAGACGGAAATGTTAGGTTTTTGAGCTATCTTGCCGGCATTCCGTGAGCGACCGGTTTGGCTCGAAAACGCTACAAGAGGTTGTTTTGATTATGCCGGCAAGCACACAGACCACAGACCTCTTGGTTATAGGCGGTGGCATCAATGGCGCCGCCATTGCGCGCGACGCCGTTGGGCGGGGTTTGCGGGTTATGCTCGCCGAGCGCGATGATTACGCTGCGGCAACCTCATCCGCATCGTCCAAACTTATTCACGGCGGGTTGCGCTACCTGGAGCATTACGAGTTTTCTCTTGTCCGTGAATCCCTGCACGAGCGCGAAACCATCTTGCGCACCGCACCGCACCTGGTCAGTCCAATGCGCTTTCTGACACCGATCACCAAGGATCAATCGCGCCCTGCCTGGTTGGTGAGAGCCGGCCTTGTTCTTTACGATCTGATGTCGGGCCGCGGCCAGCTCGAGCGCAGCGGCCGCTTGACCCGTCATCAGATCGAACAGTTACCGCGCCTTAAACTTGAGCGGATGCGTGCGGTGCTCCACTATCCCGATTGCCTGGTCGATGATGCACGCCTGGTGCTTGAAATTCTTCTCGATGCCCGCAGCCGTGGCGCCGATGTGTCGAACTGCCGTGAAGTGATCGGCGTCCATCCCGCGGAAAACGGCTATCACGTGCAAGTGAGGGAACGCGGATCCACATACAGTGTTCACGCGCGTTTTGTGGTCAACGCCACCGGCCCCTGGGCCAATATCACCACCGACTGCAAGACCGGACCAACCGAACGCCACAGACTGAGGCTTGTGCGCGGCAGCCATATCGTCTTGAAAATGCCGGATCCAGCCGATGAAACCGCATTTACCTTGCAGAACAGCGATGGACGCGTGGTGTTCACCATCCCCTGGCTTGACCAGCGTTACCTGGTCATCGGCACGACCGACGCTCCACATGACGGAGATCCCGCTGCAGCTCAGTGTTCCACGCAGGAACGCGACTATCTCCTGGCTTGTTACAACCGCTATTTCCAGCACCCCCACCGTCCCGCTCAACCAGACGACATTGTCTGGACCTGGGCTGGTGTGCGGCCTTTGGTTGACGACGGCGAAACGGATCCCAGCAAACTTACCCGCGGCTCGCAGATGACCGAGGAACGACGTGGCACCGGTGGCTGGATCACGCTTTATGGCGGCAAACTCACGACCCATCGTCGGCTGGCAGAAAAAGTGCTCGCACGGCTGCAGAAATTGGGCGCAGCTGTTACCGGCGAGTGGACATCGAATGCACCTTTGCATGGGGGTGAAATGGCACGTGAAGCGCTGATCCGAACCGCCAGCAGCGGTCCGCAAGAACTCGCTCCAGATATCCGCCATCGATGGGCATTCACCTATGGCAGCGAAATGGTGGCGCTGTTCGAACGGATTGCGCGCAACCCCTCCACGACACGACTGATCGTCCCCGGCCTGCCCGAAGCTGAACTGCACTACGCTGCGGAAATTGAAGACGCCAGGACCGCGGAAGATTTTCTTTATCGCCGGACAAAATTATTCATCGACATGAGTGAGGCAGACCGCCAAGCAGTAGACCTCTGGTTTGAAGCCTCGACCAGCCCCTAAAGCTTGCATCAATATCGGAAATAAACCTTTTGTTAAGCGTACTATACGTCAAAAATCAATATATAACGGAATTTGCAGATGTAATACTACAGTATATAGTAAGTTTTTCGAATTTTTATTTAGAAAGTTTTTCTTAACTATAATATAGAAACGAGTTAACCACGACAATACAAGCCATTGAATTAGCTATTATTTAGGGATCCCTTGGTAGATTGAACCCGAACAAGCGCGTCTGGTGGTGACGCGTTCGGGGAGTCAATCGAGAGGCCAGTGTGCACTCTCAGGGGGTCTATAATGGATCTGGCGACAATACTGGGAATCTTGGCGGGAACCGCGGTCGTTGGCTCGGCTATTTTCATGGGCGGCGACTTCATGACGTTCGTGAACGTGCCCTCCATATGCATCGTGATCGGCGGTACGATCGCCGCTACGATTCTGCGCTTCCAGCTCTCGACCGCACTGGGTTCATTTATCATGGGCGCCAAAAGTGCGTTCACCTCCAAGAAAACCAACCCGCGCGAACTCATCGATGAAATTGCACGGCTGGCCGACATCATTCGCAGAAACGGTCCTCTCGGCCTCGAGGGTGTCCCCATCGAAGACGAATTTCTCGCCAAGGGCGTTCAGTACATCGCTGATGGATATGAGAAGTCATTTATTGAAGATTCCCTGGAACGCGAGCGCGATCTGACCTTGGAACGTCTTGAGGAAGGCAAACGCTTCTTCAAGGCGATGGGTGATTCCGCGCCGGCCTTCGGCATGATCGGAACACTTGTCGGCCTCGTGCAGATGTTGAGCACGATGGACGATCCATCCACAATCGGCCCATCCATGGCGATTGCACTACTGACCACGCTGTATGGCGCCTTGATCGCCAACATGATCTGCTTGCCGATCGCGGAAAAACTGGATGCCAAATTCAAGGTCCAGAGCGTCAACACCACCCTGACAATCGATGGTCTCCTGCAAATTCGCGAAAACAAGAGCCCAGACATTATCAAGGAAATGCTGGTCGCCTACCTGCCTGAAAAGCAACGCGCCCAAATGGAAGAAGCGGCTTAGCGCACCCGGAGCGGTTCAATGGCCAAACAAGGCAGACCCATAATCAAGCAGGAAGGTGCGCCGGAATGGATCGTGACCTTCGCCGACCTCATGTCACTGCTTGTCTGCTTCTTCGTTCTGATTATCTCGTTCTCTATCCAGGACAAGGATAAGCTGCAGGTCGTCGCCGGTTCGATGCGCGACGCATTCGGCGTCAAGAAGGTCATGAGCAAGGCCGGCATGATCGAATTCGAAGGCATCCCCGTGCGCGACTACGTCAAACAAGTGGCGCAGGTCGAGCGGGAAAATGACACCGACTTCAATGAAGTCAGTCATGACCAAAACAAAATGCAGGGCCCTGAAGCCAACACGCATGATTTTGTCGAAGCGGAAATAAACAAACCCCGTGAATTTGCCCTGGCAGCAGCATCATTGCGCCAAGCCTGGCAGGAATTGCCTGAAATCACGGAACTCTCGACCAACATTATCGTCCAGGAGACACCGGAAGGTCTGCACGTGCAATTGGTCGACCAGAACGGCCGGGCAATGTTCCCGCCCGGCTCTGCCGAGCCTTACGCGCATATGCGGCAAATTTTGCAGAAGATGGCCCCCGCCATCAGCAGAATGCCCAACCGCGTCACCATTACCGGGCATAGCGATGCAACTAAGCTATTCCGCGCCGACGGTTACAGTTTGTGGGAGTTGACCGCCGACCGGGCAAACGCCACGCGCCGCATTCTGTCGGAGGCCGGCATCCCGTCTGATCAATTTGCCTCGATTGCCGGCAAGGCCGATACGGAGCCCCTGTTCCCGGACGATACCTTCCTTGCCGCCAACCGGCGTATCAGCATCCTGATCATGAGCGAGGCACCACCCCTGCCGCCGGATCACCGGGTCAACGGCAACGGCGGCTGACCGGAACCGGCAGCAATCATCCGCCAGGTCCGCTTCCCGCCTCGACCACAAATTCCAAACCGTCCACTTCGACCACCTGCACCCAGATACCGGCATCGGCATCTGCACCACGAATTTTCCAGATGGTGTCGTCGATCTTGAGTTCACCCCGGCCATTGACGATTGGCTGTTCCAGCACATAGCTCTTGCCGACATAGTTCAACATGCGCCGGTTCAGGTTTGGTTGATCGGTCGCCACGGCCCGTCCCGACAAAAACTTTCGGGACAAGCCCAGGCTGATCACCGAGAGCACCGCGAACGCCGCCACTTCCACTTGCCATGACATATCGATAAACAATGCGGCTGTGCCGACCACGATGGCTGCCAAGCCAAGCCATAGGAAGAATATTCCAGGCGCCATGAGCTCAAGCACAAACAGCACGGCCGCAACGATCCACCAGGTCCACTGACCCAGAGCCTCATAAAGCTGTTCCATCGCAAATACTCCTGACGATCACTCGGACCTGACCGGCGGCACACGGCTGCTGCTGCCGCGCGGACCATTGCCATCATCACCGAAGGCTTCCCTGGCCAGTTCCGTTATGCCGGCAATGGAGCCGATCACGGATGCCGCCTCGACCGGCATCATCAGCACCTTCTGATTGGGCGCGGAAGCCAGGTCTTTAAGCGCCTCGACATATTTCGTGGCGACGAAGTAATTGATCGCGCGCACATCACCGCCGGCAATCGCCTGACTGACAGCCTTCGTGGCGTTGGCTTCGGCCTCAGCCTGCCTTTCCCGCGCTTCGGCTTCGCGAAACGCTGCTTCCTTGTCACCTTCAGCCGCAAGCACGACCGCCTGCTTGGCGCCTTCCGCCTTGAGAATTGCCGCCTGCCGCAACCCTTCTGCCTCGAGTATCGAGGCACGCTTGTCGCGCTCGGCCTTCATCTGACGCCCCATGGCATCGATCAGATCGCGCGGTGGGTTGATATCCTTGATTTCGATGCGCGTTACCTTGATGCCCCAGGGCGTCGTGGCATGGTCGACCACACCCAACAGGCGCTGGTTGATCTCGTCTCGCTGGGACAGGAGTTCGTCAAGATCCATGCCGCCCATCACCGTACGCGTATTGGTCATGGTCAGGTTCAGAATAGCATTTTCCAGATCGTTCACCTCATAGGTGGCACGCGCTGCATCCAGCACCTGGAAAAATGCCACGCCATCGACCGTGACCATGGCGTTGTCCTTGGTAATGACATCCTGGCTCGGGATTTCAAGCACCCGCTCCATCATGTTCAGCTGCGCGCCGACACGGTCGACAAACGGGACGATAATACCCAGGCCCGGCGCCAAGGTCTTGGTGTAACGGCCGAACCTTTCGATCGTGTAGTTGTAGCCTTGCGACACCACCCTGATCGATTGGAACAGAATGATGATGAACAAAACAAGCAGGACAATGACAAATACGGTAGGACCATCGATCAATTCAAACATCTGAGCCTCCTGGAATTCCGGTTTCCGCGAATCGCGCACACGGTTTAGCACGGCATAGGTTTGTTGGAGTCTATCCGATTCCCACGCTGTAGCGGTGATTTTGACGGTTTCAGCCGCCATTCCCCGCTTTACACCCAGCCACTCAATTCTCGCCACACGATCGAACCAAGCATCTTGATCGACGCCTCACTGTCATTGAGACACGGGACAACCGAAAAATTCTCGCCGCCATGCTTATGAAAGATCTCTGCTGCCTGCATGGCGATCTCTTCCAGCGTCTCGACACAGTCGGCGGCAAATCCCGGAGTTATGACCGTCACGTTCTTGGTACCCGACCGGGCGAGTTCTTCTATGGTCTTGTCGGTGTAGGGCTGCAGCCATTCAGCCCGCCCGAAACGTGACTGAAAGACGACGCGAAAGTTCTTTTCGTCAAAACCCATGGCGTCGCGCAGAAGCCGGCCGGTTTTCTGGCAATGGCAATGATAAGGATCACCCTTGTCGAGATACTCCCGCGGCAGCCCGTGGAAGGACGCCAGAATAACTTCCGGCACCCAGTCGAGCGTTTCCAGATGCGCCCTCAGGGACCCCGCAAGCGCATCGATATGACCCGCATCGTCATAATAGGGCGGAACGATCCGCATGCTGGGCTGCCAGCGCATCTCGCCCAGGGCGTCGAATGTCTTGTCGTTGACCGTTGCCGTGGTCGCCGCGCTGTATTGCGGATAGAGCGGAAACAGCAGAACCCGGTCACAGCCGGCCGCCATCAGGCCGGAGATTTTTTCCTTGATTGACGGCAATCCATAACGCATCGCCCAGTCGACCATCACCTGGGGGTAATCGGTGCCAAGTGCTGCTGCGAGTTGTTCGCACTGGCTGCGGGTGATGGTCTTGAGCGGGGACTCATTGAGCTCGTTATTCCAGATCGCCTTATAGGCTTCGCCGCTGCGCGACGGCCGTGTGGTCAGAATGATACCGTTGAGCAGCGGCCACCAGATCAGGCGCGACACCTCGATCACCCGCCGATCACTGAGAAACTCCTTGAGATACCGCCGCATCGACCAATAATCGGTCGCCTCCGGTGTTCCCAAATTCACCAGCAAAACTCCGATTTTCCCGAAACGGACATGCGGGTGATCCGGCGGCCAGTGTTGATGGTCGTCAGTCATGGGCAAAGCGATCCGATGTAAGTACAGCCTGCTCTGGATATCAGCTGTAGTCGCGCTCGTCTGAAATTACTTTGCCGTCAATGGGCAGAGTTCCAAGCCCAACCAATTCGACACGGCCACGCACTTTACAGACGTTCTGTACGGTGGCCTCCAGCGAATCCGAGAACCCGTCATCGGCTTGTTCGCTCTCAGCCTTCAGAACCATTACGTCCTGTTCGTTTTCTCGGGTGACGACCAGCCTCAACCGGCCAAGCTCTGGATGACGTTTCGCAATGTCGTTGATCTGGGCGGGATCAACGAACATGCCCTTTACCTTGGTGCGCTGATCGGCGCGGCCCATCCAGCCCTTGATGCGCATATTCGTCCGTCCGCACGGGCTCGTACCCGCCAGCACCGCCGACATATCTCCGGTTCCAAGACGGATCATCGGATAGGATGGGCTGAAATTTGTAACCACCACTTCGCCGACTTCGCCTTCCGCCACCGGTTCACCGGTACCCGGTTTGACGATCTCAAGAATCATGCCCTCATTGACGATCATCCCCTCAAGAGCGGGCGTCTCATAGGCAATGACACCGAGCTCCGCGGTCGCATAGGCCTGATAAACCGCAACGCCGCGGCCCTTAAGTTCGGCGCGCAACGATTCTGGCAAGGCTGCACCCGAGACAAATCCCTTGGTGATCGAGGAGGCATCCTTGTCCAGTTCGAGTGCCTTATCGAGCAGCACCTTCAGGAAGTCCGGGATGCCCGTATAGGCGACCGGTTTGAGATGAGCGATCGTGTCGAGCTGCAGTTCGGTGTTTCCGACCCCGGCCGGGATGACCGTACACCCCAGGGCAATTGCGCTTGCATCAAGGATAAATCCACCCGGTGTCAGGTGATATGCCAGCGCATTATGCACGATATCGCCGCTGCGCAACCCAGCGGCAAACAACGCCCGCGCACCGCCCCATGGATCGGGTTCGCCGCCCTGCGGCTCAAAAATCGGCCCCGGCGACATGAACAGGCGCATGGCGTCTTTTGGATCGCAGGCAGCAAATCCACCAAATGGTGGATTGGTTGTCTGGTGGTCCTTGAGCTCCGGTTTGCGCAGGACCGGAAGCGCCGACAATGCCGCGCGCGACACAATGGACGCCGGATCGACGCCATCAAAATGGGCCGCCCAGCCGGGCGCATTGTCAATGGTGTGCTGGATTTGATCCGGCAGTGCTGCAAACAGGTCCGCTTCGCGCTGCCCGGGATCACGGGTTTCCAACGCATCGTAGAATTCACTGGTCATGGCCGCCCCTTGGGTTTTTTCTTGTCGCCGTCACGATTGATTTCCGTGAACTATGGCCGAATGTATACCAGGCAATAAGTAAGACAAGATACCGGCCCTAAGTGCCCGGATCAGTGCTAGAGCCAGCGCTTACGCCGCTTGTAGTGCTTCACATGTTTGAAAGACCGGCGATTGTCGCCGGCAACACCGAGGTAGAATTCCTTGACGTCCTCGTTTTCGCGCAACGAGGCGGCGGCACCATCCATCACGACCCGCCCATTCTCCAGAATGTACCCATATGTCGCGTATTTCAGCGCCACATTGGTGTTCTGTTCGGCCAGCAGGAAACTGACTTTTTCCTGCTCATTGAGGCGTTTCACAATCTCGAATATTTCTTCCACAAGCTGCGGCGCCAGTCCCATCGAAGGCTCGTCCAGCAGGATCATGTCGGGCTTCGACATCAAGGCCCGCCCGATCGCCGTCATTTGCTGCTCGCCGCCGGAAATATAGCCAGCAAGTGATGTGCGGCGCTCTTTCAGGCGGGGGAAATAGGTATAGACCAGCTCAAGGTCCTCGCTGATCGCACCTCGTCCGTCCTTACGCGTGAACGCACCGGTCAGCAGATTTTCCTCAACCGTCAGATGTTCGAAACAATGGCGGCCTTCCATGACCTGAATGCAGCCGCGCCGCACCAGATCATTCGGGCTGAGGCGGTCGACCCGCTTGCCCTTGAATTCGACATTGCCTTTCGTCACTTCTCCGCGCTCGGCGCGAAGCAGGTTCGATACAGCTTTAAGTGTGGTTGTCTTGCCGGCCCCATTGGCCCCGAGAATGGCGACGATACCCTCCTCGGGAACCTCAAGCGACACACCCTTCAACACGAGGATCACATGATCGTAGATCACCTCGATATTGTTCACGGTAAGAACCGGTTGATGGCCGTTTTCGCTCACGGGGATACTCCGCCTTTGTCAGTCAGACAGATCAGGACAACTTTTAGCTGAAGCAACCAAAAGTCATAAAACCTGATCGGTCTTGATAAATTGGAGCGGGATGCGGGCGCAAAACTGCACACATTTTCGCGCATCCCGCTCCAGAGTTGGTTTACATGCAATCCTGGGTCTGCCAGCCGGGCTTATCCTTGACCCATTCTGCGGCAGCCGCTTCCAGTTTCGGCCGCACACGTTCGGTCATGGGTGTCAACCATTCGGACACCTTGGACCAACCCTTGCCGTCCCATTGCTGGATGTAGATCGGATGGGCGCCGGCATGGTCTTCGCAGGTCACCTTGATCGGGTTGGTGAAGCCTTCGAGGCCGATTTCCGCCAAGCGCTCCGTCGTCAGGTTGAGGTTTTCAAGTCCGATGCGCATTTCCACACCAGTGATCGCCTTGACGCCGGTCTTCTCCTGTGCGGTGCGGATCGCCTCGGCCACCAGCACTGCGTTATTGACACCACGATTGTAATAGTTGTCGCCGACGGTTTCACGCTTGGCCTGGCTCAGACCTTTGTCCACGACATATTTCAGGATGTCCTGCATGGCGCCGAACTCGGCTCCGGTGGCATGGAAGTTAGCTGACTTGTAGCCCTTGCCGCCATCGCCTGCCGGACGCAGATCGACATTGCCGCCGGACCACCAGACGCCGATGAACTTGTCCATCGGATAGCGGATCTTTGCAGCTTCCTTGATCGCGGTCGGGTTCATCGCGCCCCAACCCCACATGATCATGTAGTCGGGCTTCTCCTTGCGGACCTGCAGCCAGTGTGAGGACTGGTTTTGCATTTCCTTGACGCCGACCGGGATCTTCAAGACTTCAAATCCCATTTCGCCGGCCAGTTCCTCAAGCACCGGGATCGGCTCGCGGCCATAGCCTACGTCAAGATAGATGAAGCCGATTTTCTTGCCCTTGATGCCGCCGTCCTGGCTATCGATGTATTTGATGATAGCGGACATCTGGCTCCAATAGGTCGCCGGGAAATTGAAGGTCCAAGGAAACATCTTGCCAATTGCCGTCGCCGACAGACCATAGCCCGCAGACAAGATAGGAATCTTGTCAACAGGTGCCTTCGGGATCAACTGCAGGGTGATGCCGGTGGAATAGGGATTATAGACCACGGCCCCCTTGCCTTTTGTGCCTTCATAGCACTCAACGCCCTTTTGCGCATTGTAGCCGGTTTCGCATTCCTCAACCACGAGCTTGACGCCGCCGATACCGCCGTCACGCTCGTTAAGCATCGTGAAATAGTCATGCTGACCGTCCGCAATCGGCGTACCGCTGCCGGCAAACGGGCCGGTCCGATAGGTCAGGAGCGGAATGTAGATTGAGTCTTCAGCCTGTGCCGGCGTCGCACCCGACATGAGCCCGCTTCCGAGCATTGCCGCAGCTGCCACACCCAGTGCCAGTTTTTTGAAATGCATTAGATTTCCTCCACTGTTTCAATTTATTGCCCACAGTCCAAACCTATGAATTGTCGGCTATTATTTACCATTTCCAGTGTTGTGATCGAACCATAGTCGACCCTGGTTCAGACCGTATCATCCTTTCTGGAGCCGGCAAAATCCCGTCTATGTACCATCGTTAACCGCGCCATCCCCGCCATCAGTACGGGAACGGCCAGCGTCTGAGTTTTTCCTTGGCGATCTGCCACAGCCGGGCAAGGCCGTTCGGCTCGACAATCAGGAAGAAGATGATCATGCCGCCCACGATCATGAACTGCACGTGATCCATTGTCGCTGAATTGATATCGAGACCGAACGTCTCCGGCATGGCGCGCAGCATGATCGGCAGGTTCCAGATGAAAATCGCGCCGAGGAACGACCCGAGCAGACTTCCCAATCCACCGATGATGACCATGAACAGGATCAGGAAGGAATGATTAATGTCGAAACTCTCGACTTCGGCTGCACCAAGCCACATGAACACCATCATCGCGCCTGCGACACCGGCATAATACGAACTGATCGCAAACGCGGTCAATTTGGTCGGCAACAGGCGGATACCCATCAGTTCGGCGGCAATATCCATGTCACGGACTGCCATCCAGGCACGCCCGAACCGTCCACGCACCAGGTTTGATGCAATCCAGGTCAACCCAACGACAATCGTCAGCACCACCAGATAACGCGTCACCGATGTCGCGGTCGCCCCGGTGATCGGAATGTCGAACAGCATGCGGCGGGGCACTTCGATCGCGCCTGAAGCATTGTAGTTATAGAGCCATCCGACACGGATAAACGCCCATTCGAGAAAGAACTGCGATGCCAGCGTTGCAACTGCCAGGTAAAAGCCTTTGATCCGCAAACTCGGCAGCCCGAAGATGATGCCGACACCGGCTGCAAAGAACCCGGACAACAGGATATGGATGATGATGTTGACGTCCGGAAAGATCGACGCAAGCTTGTAGCAGGAATAGGCCCCCACCCCCATAAACCCGCCGGTTCCAAGCGAAAGCTGGCCGGCATATCCGGTCAACAGGTTCAGACCGATCGCCGCCAGCGCGAAGATCAGGGTCGGGATCATGACCGAATTGAGCCAGAAATCGTTGAACATCAGCGGCACCACCAGATACAGCGCCGCCAGCAGGCAGAGTATGCCAATCAGATCCTGCCGGATCGGAAACACCGACTGGTCGGCCCGGTAACTGGTCTTGAATTGTCCTGCTTCGCGATACAACATCCTCGTTCGCTCCTAGATGCGATCAATGATCTTTTCGCCGAACAGGCCCTGCGGCCGGAACCACAGGAAGATCAACGCAAGAAAATAAGGGAACCAGCTCTCGATGCTGCCTCCGACCAGTGGCCCCCAGTAAAACTCGGCAATCTTTTCAGAGAAACCGATGATCAGGCCGCCGACAATGGCGCCGGGGATTGAGGTGAAACCGCCGAGAATCAGAACCGGCAACGCCTTGAGCGCCACGATCGAAAGCGCAAAACTGACATCCGACTTAGCGCCCCACATAATGCCGGTGGCAAGGGCAACGATACCTGCTGCAAACCAGACGATGACCCAGATCTGGTTGAGTGAAATGCCGACCGACAATGCCGCCTGATGGTCGTCCGCGACCGCCCGCAGAGCCCGTCCGATCCGTGTCTTGTTGAAAAATACCGCAAGACCACCGACCAGAACGCAGGCAATGGCAGCGGCGGCAACGTCGAGCTGCTGGATAATGACAAGGCCGCCTAAGATATCAAAATCCCACGATCCGATGGGCAGGCCGAGTTGTTGCGCCGGCATGACCTTTGGTTCACCGCCAAACACCAGCTCACCAAAGCCTTGCAGGAAGTAAAACAGGCCGATGGTTGCCATAAACAGGATGATCGGTTCCTGGTTGACCAGGGGCCGCAGCACGAAGCGTTCAACGCTGAGCGCCAGGCAGCCCATGATACCGACACCCAGCAGCAGCGCCAGAAAAGGTGGCACACCGAGCTGGATCAGACCGACCAGTGACAGGGCGCCAAACACCACCATGATGCCCTGAGCGAAGTTGAACACGCCGGACGCCTTGAAGATCAGCACAAAACCCAGCGCTATCAGAGCATACAGGGTGCCGGCAACAAAGCCTTCCCACAGGACCTGCAAGAACAGATCCGGCGCCGAGCCCATCTGCATGAACGGATCGATAAGAACGCTGTATAACACCCCACCCATAGTCAGCCCTTAATGCGCAACGCCCAGATAGGCGTCGATAACGTCCTGATTGCCTTTAACCTCGTCCGGTGTGCCGTCCGCGATCTTCTGGCCGTAATCCAGCACCACCACACGGTCCGATAGATCCATCACCACACCCATGTCATGTTCGATGAGCGCGATCGTGGTGCCGAAGTGATCCCTCACATCGATCACGAATCGCGACATGTCCTCTTTTTCTTCCAGGTTCATGCCCGCCATCGGCTCATCGAGCAGAAGCAGCTCCGGTTCCATGGCAAGCGCACGCCCGAGTTCGACGCGCTTTTGCAGCCCATAGGGCAGCCGGCCAACCGGGGTCTTCCGGATGTGCTGGATTTCCAGAAAGTCGATAATGTGCTCGACCCGGTCGCGATGTTCGATCTCTTCGTTTTCCGCCGGCCCCCAGCGCCACAAATGCCAGAACAAACTGGTCTTCATCTTCAAGGTGCGCCCGGTCATAATGTTATCCAGCGTCGACATGCCCCTGAACAGCGCGACGTTCTGGAAGGTCCGCGCGATGCCCTGGGTCGCCGCGATATGCGGGCGCATATCGTGCCGGCTCTGTCCCCTATAGGTGATCGTGCCAACCTGGGGATGGTAGAAGCCGTTGATGACATTGAGCATCGAGGTCTTGCCGGCGCCGTTGGGACCGATGATCGCTCGAATTTCACCTTTCTTGATGTCGAAACTGACATCGCGGATGGCCTTTACGCCGCCGAAAGACAAGGACACATTGTCGATTTTCAACAACGCGTCGCCGGCACCGTTTTCGGCCATCACTCTGCGGCCTCCTTCAGAACGCCTTCGTCATAGGCAAAGGTTTCCGCATCGCGGATCTCAACTTCCGCCTCAGTCACGCCGGTCTTGCCGTCTTCGAAGGTCACTTCTGTCCTGATTTTTTGTCTGGTTGTCTGCGGTTCGTAGAGTGCATCGATAAGCGGCTTGTATCGCTCCGTGATCGTGCCCCGCCGCACCTTCGCCGTACGGGTCAGTTCGCCGTCATCGGCATCCAGTTCCTTATGCAGAACCAGGAACCGCTTGATCTGTGAACCGGCAACTTCGCCTTCCTTGGAGAGGTCCCTGTTAACCGCTTCCACATGCCCCTGGATCATCTCATAGACCTGCGGCAGAGCGGCAAGTTCCTGATAACTGGCATAAACGATGTTGTTCCGCTCCGCCCAGTTACCAACCGCCTCCAGATCGATATTGATGAACGCTGAGCAATAATCCCGCTCATGGCCAAACGCCACCGCTTCTTTGATATTGGGGAAGAATTTCAGCTTGTTCTCGATATATTTCGGCGGGAACAGGGCGCCGTTCTTCAGGCGGCCAACATCCTTGGCACGGTCGATGATTTTCAAATGACCGGTGTCATCAATAAAACCCGCATCGCCGGAATGGACCCAACCATCCACGGTTTTCGTGCTCTTGGTGGCCTCTTCGTTTTTGTAATAGGCCTGGAACACACCGGGTGAGCGGTAGAGCACTTCGCCCTTGTCGTCGATCTTGATCTCGACCTGAGGTGCTGCCGGTCCCACGGTATCGGCACGAATTTCACCATTGGGCTGGATCGTGACAAACACGCTGGATTCGGTCTGTCCGTAGAGCTGCTTCAGGTTCATGCCCAAAGAACGATAGAAGGTGAACATTTCAGGCCCAATCGCCTCACCGGCCGTATATCCAACCTTGACCCGCGTGAAGCCAAGATTGTTGAGCAGCGGCCCATAGACCAGGACTCGGCCCAGCGCATATAAAAGGCGATCTTTGAAATCCACCTGCTCACCATTCAGGATCGGTTCGCCAACCCGCTTGGCGACATCCAGAAAATATTTGAACATTCTTTGCTTGAAGCCGCTGGCATCTTCCATCCGGATCATCACGGAGGTCAGAAGATTCTCGAAAATTCGCGGCGGCGCGAAATAATAGGTCGGCCCGATTTCACGCAGGTCATCAAGCACGGTGTCCGGACTTTCCGGACAGGCAACACAGAACCCCGAGGTATAAGACTGGCCGAATGAGAAAATGTGGTCGCCGATCCATGCCATCGGCAGATAGGCCAGGATCTCGTCCGTTTCGTTCAGCCCTTCGAACTCGCATGCATTGGCCGCGCTGATCAGAATATTATCATTGGACAGCATGACGCCCTTGGGCACGCCGGTCGTGCCGGAGGTATATAGCATGACTCCGATATCACTGCCCTTGCCCAATTCGACCTCCGCCAGCCATTCATCGGCCGCCTTGGGATCGCGCGCCATCATCTCACGGCCGGAGGCCACCACGGCATCGTAGGAATGCAGTCCTTCGACGTTGTAGTCCTGCAATCCGCGGGTGTCGTCATAGATGATATGTTCGATGCCCTTGACGGTTTCGCGGATCTGCAACAGCTTGTCGACCTGTTCCTGATCCTCGGCGATGGCAAATTTCACTTCCGCGTGCTCGAACACGAAGCCCATCTCTTCAGCGACCGAATCCTGATAGACCGGCACCGGAATGGCGCCGATACTCTGGGCGGTAACCACGGTCCAGTACAGCCGGGGACGGTTGTCACCGACAATGGCCATCTTGTCATCGCGCCCAAGGCCAAGCTCTTTCAAACCCAGGGCATACGCCCTGACTTCATCGAGCACCTCGGACCAGGTCCAGGTCTGCCAGATGCCATAGGCTTTTTCGCGCATGGCCGGGCGATCCGCAAAAATCCGCGCATTGCGGATCAGCAATTTCGGAAAAGTATCATGTCCTTCCACGGACGAACGCCCAGTCCCCACGATATGCCTCCCTCGAGCTCTCGTTGGTCTTGCTTGTCTTCTCGCTGCCCCCGGTATCACACAAATTGATAGCGCTGAATGCGTTACAAAATCAAGCGTTTCTTCCTCAATTCTGTATCACATTCTCGATGGCTGCCAATGCGTCTCCCTTTAAGCGAGATTGTTTATCACTCTTACAACAGTGAGTATAGAGCACCAAAGGGTGTAGACAATCGATTGCACTGTCAGATGAAAACAAGCAACACTCTCGCGACATGACTGCGGGAACCAAACCGAACAGGGATATGGCAATTGGCACTTTTAGGCGATAAGCCAGAATGGCTCACCTTTGACTGCTATGGCACCTTGATCCAGTGGGACGAGGGCCTTCTTGCAGCGGTCGACACAATCCTCGCGCGGCACGCCGGATCCGGCATCGATGCCGCCACTCTGATCGAGACTTATGACAGGTTTGAGCATGAGCTTGAGCAAACCCCGCCCCATCGCTCGTTTCGCGATGTTGCCGGGACCGGTCTCGAAATGGCGATGGAAGCCTTGAACCTGCCTTACAGCGAGGCGGATATCGCCACACTGACCACAGGCATATCGACAATGCCGCCCTTTGCCGAGGTCACCGATACGCTTACGGCCCTAAAAAACATGGGTTTCAAGCTGTGCATCATCTCAAACACCGATGATGACATCATCGCTGGAAATGTTGCGCAGATGGACGGCTTGATTGACCGGGTGATCACGGCTCAACAGGCGCAGAGCTACAAACCCTCCCGCGCCATGTTCGACCATGCCCATACAGCTCTTGGCATCACCAGGGAAGACGTGGTGCACATTTGCGCAAGTCCGCATCTGGATCTGGCGGCCGCACGCGACATGGGCTTCCGCTGCATCTGGATCAATCGCGGCACCGGACGCACACCGCTGGCCGACTATGCAGCCGACGCCGAATTCCCGAGCCTCGACAAAGTACCGGAGCTGTTCACCCAACTGGGCTGGCAAAACCCGTAAACGAGGTCTTAAGCCACTTTCTTCTTGGCGGCCGCAGCGCCTGCGGCCCCGAACTTCTGCAGCAGGTCCGCTTCCAGAGATTTGGCTTCGGCAATGTGCTGCTCCTTCACATGGCCATATCCGCGGATGTGTTCGGGCACTTCCGCAAGTTCGACGGCAATCTTGTGGGTATCCGCCGTCAATCCGTCCAGCACGGTCCCGACCAGAGCCTCATACTGCGTGATCAGGGAACGCTCCCGTTTGCGTTCCTCAGTACGGCCAAAGATATCGAACATGGTTCCGCGCAGGAACTTGAACCGCGCCATCAATTTGAACAATGGCATCATCCAGGGACCGAATTCGGATTTGACCGGTTCGCCCGAATGCGGGTCACGCTGCCCCAGCAGCGGCGGCGCCAGGTGGAATTTGAGCTTGTAGTCGCCGGTGAAGCGTTTCGCCACCTCCCGCTTGAAACTACCATCAGTATAAAGCCGTGCGACTTCATACTCGTCCTTGTAAGCCATCAGCTTGAAGTAGTAGCGCGCCACTGCCCTGGCCAGCCCGTCGTCGCCCTTGATGCGTGAGGCTTCCGCTTCGCTCACCTTGCGCACCAGGGAACGGTAGCGCCCCGCATAGGCGGCATTCTGATAGGCGGTCAGAAAAGCGGCTCGGCGTTCGACGAATGCATCCAGGGTTTCAGTCTCGGCCTGTTCATCGGCCCCACTGTTCTGAGGCGCCACGGCGGCCTCAACGGCCTTCATGTCATGAGCTGCGCGCCTGCCCCACAAAAAGGCTTTCTTGTTCATCTCAACGGACACCGCATTGAGTTCAATGGCGCGCTCAAGTGACTGGGCCGACACCGGTAGCAGACCCGACTGGCAGGCATATCCGGTCAGGAACATATTGGCAGCGATGGAATCACCCAGCAGTGCCGTGGCAAGCCGCGTGGCTTCAATGAAGTTGACATTCTTACTGTTCGCACGGGCCTGGATGGCAAGCCGCATGCGTTCTGCCGGCAGGCTGTAATCTGCATGGCGGGTGAAATCAGCCGGCATGGTTTCGTGCGAATTGACCACCAGTCGGGTGCGTCCGGCACCAACAGTGCTCAGATTTTTCTCCGACCCCGTGGTGACCAGGTCGCAGCCGAGCACCAGATCGGCAGCACTTGCGGACACGCGAATGGTCTGAATGTCTTCCGGCCGGGCAGCGATTTTCATATGAGTGACCACCGAGCCGTTCTTCTGCGACAGCCCGGCCATGTCAATGATGCCGGCGCCCTTGCCTTCAAGATGGGCCGCCATGCCAAGCAGCGCACCAACGGTGACCACGCCAGTGCCGCCAATACCGGTGATCAGGATGCCATAGGGTTGGTCGAGCGGTGCAATCTCAGGCTCGGGCAGCGCCTCGAAGGGAGCCGCCGCTTCCGACTTGGGCTTTGCCACCTGACCTTTGTGCAATTCGCCGCCATGGACAGTGACGAAGCTGGGGCAGAAACCTTTGACGCAGGAGAAATCCTTGTTGCAGGCCGACTGGTCGATCTGCCGCTTGCGTCCAAAATCCGTCTCTGACGGCACGATGGCGACACAGTTGGACTGAACACCGCAATCGCCACAGCCTTCGCACACCAGTTCATTGATAAAGGCCCGTTTGGGCGGATCAGGAAACAGGCCGCGTTTGCGCCGGCGTCTCTTCTCCGCAGCACAGGTCTGGTCATAGATCAAAACGCTGACGCCGCCGATCTTTTCCAGCTCTTCCTGCACCGCATCGATTTCATCGCGATGATGAACCGTGGTAAAGGGCGGGAACCCGGTGCTGGTGGGGTATTTGTCCGGCTCATCGCTCATCACAGCGATCCGCTTGACGCCTTCGGCTGCCACCTGCTGGGCGATCATCGGCACGGTCAAACCACCCTCATGGGCCTGACCGCCGGTCATCGCAACAGCGTCGTTATAGAGGATCTTGTAGGTGATGTTCACGCCGGCAGCGATACAGGCGCGCAACGACAGAACACCGGAATGGTTGTAGGTCCCATCGCCTAGGTTCTGGAACACATGGCCACGGGTCGAAAACGGCGCTTCACCGATCCAGTTGGCGCCCTCGCCACCCATATGGGTGGCGCCTTCGGTGTTGCGCCTGGGAATATACTGCACCATCCAGTGACAGCCGATGCCGGCATAGCCGCGCGCGCCCTCAGGCACGACAGTTGAAGAATTATGCGGACAGCCGGCGCAGAAATACGGAATGCGCGTCGCCAGATCCGGTGTGTTGCGGACATTGGCCTGGGCGGTTTTCAGCTGTTCGAGGCGCTCGGCCATTGTCGCATCGTGGTTGCGGTCAAGCAGGCGCTCGGCGATGGCGATGGCGATGCTGTTTGGATCGAGTGCGCCCTTGGCCGGGAACAACTGCTCACCGTTTTCGTCTTTCTTGCCGATGATCGCCGGCGGATTGACTGTGCCGTATAACTGCTCGCGGATCTGGGTTTCCATGAGCGAGCGTTTTTCCTCGACCACGATCATCAGGTCCAGACCACGGGCGAAATCCGTCACCACCTCGGGCACCATCGGCCAGGTCATGGCAATCTTGAGAAGCCTGATGCCGAGCTTGGAGGCGGCGACTTCATCGATACCGAGTTCGTCGAGCGCCTGGCGCACATCGAGATAGCTCTTGCCGGTCGAGACAATGCCGATCTTTGGCGCCCGCCCGCCGCTCAAGATGATCTTGTCGAGTTTGTTGGCCCGTGCAAAGGCCACTGCGGCAAACCGTTTCTGATCGTGAAGCCGTGCTTCCGCTTCCAGCCGGTCATCGCTGGGCCGGATATTGAGCCCGCCTTCAGGCATTTCAAAGTCGCTCGGCGTGACAATCTTGATCCGGTCCACCGAACCATCAGCCGCACTGGTCGATTCAACCGTATCCTTGACGCATTTGATGCCAACCCAGCAGCCGCTATAGCGCGACAGCGCCCAGCCATAGATGCCATAGTCGAGCAGCTCCTGGACCCCCGCCGGGTTGAGCACCGGCATCATCACATCCATGAGGATGAATTCGCTCTGATGCGGCACGGTCGAGGATTCCGCCAGATGATCATCGCCCATGAGCACCAGCACGCCGCCGTTCTTCGAACTGCCCGCCACATTGGCATGGCGGAACACGTCGCCACAGCGGTCGACCCCCGGACCCTTGCCGTACCAGATACCGAACACGCCGTCATGCTTGCCCTCACCGCGCATTTCAGCCTGCTGAGTGCCCCACAGGGCAGTCGCCGCAATGTCTTCATTGAGGCCCGGCTCGAACACGATATTGTAGGGTTCGAGGAAGGACTTGGAGCGCGCAAACTGCTGATCCAGACCGCCCAGCGGCGAGCCTCGATAACCCGACACGTAGCCCGCTGTGTCCAGACCTGCGCGCTGGTCCCGCTCACGCTGCATCATGGTCAGGCGAACTATGGCCTGAGTGCCGCTCAGTAAAATGCGGTCCTTTGTGAGATCGAACTTGTCCGTAAGGCTGACATCAGCGAGCGGCATGGCATGTATTCCCTGAAGCGATTTCCTGAAGGGCGATTCGTTCCGCCTCTTTTAGGTAAGCAATACTGACATATATAGATGAACGGTGTCAAATCAACCGACCGTGATTGATCCGGCTGTGCACCCGTTCCAGTCCGACTATTTGTACGCCCTTAGACGCCCCATCGCCAGAAGTCGTTACCCTCTTTTCTGTAGAACCGGGACAGCACCATATTGTGCACCTCGGAAGCGCCATCGACCAGCCGGGCGCAACGCGCATAGCGGTATATCCACTCCAGAATTGTGTCTTTTGAATAGCCCTTGGCGCCGCACAGCTGAATGCCCACATCGGACGCCTTGTGCAGCACGTCGGCGACATGGATTTTGGCCATCGACACTTCCTTGCGGGCATAGTCGCCCTGGTCGATCTTCCAGGCTGCATTCATGGTCAGGAGCCTACCGACATGGATATCCTTGGCCACGTCGCCGAGCATCATCTGGATCGATTCCCGTTCCGCCAGTGCGGCACCGAAAGCCTGGCGCTCGGAGATATACTCATTGGCGATTTCCATGCAGCGCTTGGCGAGACCGGTCCAGCGCATGCAGTGGGTCAACCGGGCCGGGCCCAGGCGTGTCTGGGTCAGACGCAGTCCGTCGCCGACTTCCAACAGTCGATGTTCGTCGGGGATTTCGAGCCCGTCAAACTGCAACTCGCAGACGCCACCATGTTCGTCCGGGCCCATATTCGCGATACGCCGCACGATCCGCCAGCCCGGATCATCCCGATGAAAAAGAAACCCCGACAGGCCCTTGCGCTCATCGTCCGAGGTGCGCGCGACCAGGATGAAATGGGTCGCCACTTCGGCACCGGAAATGTACCACTTGCGCCCGTTAATGACCCACCGGTTCCCCTTGCGTTCGGCGCGCGTCAGCATCATGCCACCAGGATCTGAGCCTGAGCCTGGATGCGGTTCGGTCATCACGAAGGACGAACGCACATCGCCATCGATAATCGGTTGCAGCCATTTGTCCTTGAGTTGCTCGCTCCCGAGCACCTTGTTGAGTACATTCATGTTGCCATCGTCGGGCGCCTGGCAATTGATCGCCAGCGGACCGAAGATCGACCGCGACGCCTCCTCGTAGATTGCCGCCCAGCCGATCACCGGCAACTCCAGGCCTCCCCGGGCACGTGGCATCTGCGGCGCCCACAAGCCCTCGGCACGCGCCTTGGCGCGCAGCTCCGCCAGCACCGAGAGCTTCAGGTTGTCATATTCGTTATAGTTGTCCCGGTCGTCTTCGAGCGGCATCACCTCTCCGGCGATAAAGTCACGCAGCTTGAGGCGCAACGTGTCAATTTCTGGCGGCAGGTTGAAATCCATAAATCTAGATCCTGTTTTTTGGTAACTTGTTTGTCGGGCGTCTAGGCGCCTAGACCCCGAGCGCATGGCCGCCATCTATGGTGATCACCGACCCTGTCATGAACGAGGATGCGTTCGATGCCAGAAGCAGCAACACGCCGTCCAGTTCCGACGGCTCAGCGATACGGCGCTGGGGAATGGCGTTGATGAAGGGTTCCGCTTCCGCGGAATCAAAAAAGCTCCGGTTCATTTCGGTCAGCACATATCCCGGTGCAATGGCGTTGACGCGGATGTTGTAGCGCGCCAGCTCCAGACCCATGGCCTTGGTCAACTGAATGACCGCCGCCTTGGATACCGCATAGGAGCTCAGGGTTTTCGCCACCCGCAACCCCAGCAACGACGCGATATTGATGATCGACCCGCCGCATTCAGCCTTGGCCATCCGGCGTGCGCCTTCCTGACCCGTCGCCCTGACACCTTCCAGATTGACGTCCATCACCCGGCACCACTCGTCTTCGGTGATTTCCAGAAACGGCACCTGGCTGGCAATGCCGGCATTGTTGACCAGGATTGTTACGGTTCCGAATGCTTGTTCTGCGGCATCGAATGCCGCGGGGATCTGGGACCTGTCGGCAACATCGAGCGCCACCGCCGCCGCTTTGCCGCCGGCTGCTTCGATTTCAGATTTGAGCTGTTCCAGCTTGTCAACGCTGCGTGCCGCCAGCACCACCTTGGCACCGCCGGCCGCCAACACCTGTGCAAACCTGTGCCCCAGCCCGCTCGACGCTCCAGTCACCAGTGCCACCTGACCAGACAGGTTAAAGGTCTCGTTTGCTGTCGCTATATCACTCACACCTTGTTCCCCTTATCGACCATCAAGCAGAGCCGGCAGCCAAGTGGCAATTGCCGGCACAGACCAGTTTACAACCAACGAACGGCACCACGCCGCGATAGATCTGTAGCGTGGTGACGTCCTCTGGAGCAACCCCGCGCAGATAATACAGCGCGAAACCAAAGGGCGGGGTGAGAAACGAGTTTTGCAGGACAATTGCCGTCATGACGCCGGGCCACACAGGGTTCATGAGCATCCCCGGCGCGATTTCCATCTGCAGCGGCACCGGCGAACAGATCTATGATCGGCAGGTTGTCGGGCGCCGGATTACCGGCTGTTAATTGCGCACTCTGATAAGCAGGACCTAGAAACTCAGCGAGATATCCCGATGGTGCGACAGACAGGCCGCGACCGTCGTTGCTTGCTCTGTGGTCAGTCGCTTCTGCAACCGCACGCCGATCGTACCCTTGATCGCATCATTGTAGACGCTCAGCGCCGGCGCCAGTTCGGTCGCTGCCCGTTTGCGCCAGGTCGCATCAGTCGCGAACAGCTCAAGTGCCTTGGTCAATTCACCCGACGCCTTTTCACGGTCAGGCTGATCGCCCCGCAACGGACGATGAACTTTCGACAGCCTGGACCTGATGGCGCTTGCACCTGGCACTTGACCAACCACCTTCTGGAACGCCTTGATGGTTTCTATGGCCTTTTCGCCCGGCTCGTTAGCGACCACAGCGACCAGTCCCTTAAGTTGATCTTCAAGCGCCATAAAGGCGTCGTTTCCAGACAGTACGTCCAGTACCTGCATGACCGGCTCATAGGCGTTGTCGACTGTGCGCCGGTATTTACGCCGTGCAGTGGTCTCCGCCTTCTCAAGTTCGAGATGGCGTTTGCGGGCCGCTTCCCACTCCGCAGGAATTGTCGGCTCCAGCACTGCCCGCTCCCGCTTGAGTTCCTCAATCCGCGCAGTAAAACCATCCAGATCGGCATTTGAACTTTCGCCATTACCCGACGCCCTGCGCTTGTCCTGTGTCAGCTCCTTGATCTGGTCGTCGATCTGTCGGATACGCTTTTGCTGCTGGCGTACCTGGCGATGCAACGGCGTGTATGCATCGAGATTTTCCTGATAGGCGGCAGACGTGTTGCGTACATCTTCGATCAATTCAAACGCCTTGCGCGCCGAAACCATACTGTCGGTCAGTCCCTTGGCGCTCTTATCCGGCAGATAGCTGAAATCCAGCCCAGCGGCTTTGTCGATCGCCGTTCGGATTGACTGGCCGTCGCTGTCATAGACCGCAAACAGATGCTCTTCCAGACACAGTTGCAATCTCGGGTTCTGTGGCGGCGGCGCTGTATCGGACGTCAGATAGACCCGGTTCGGCAGGTAATTGACCAGGTTCGGATAGGTCCCGACAATACCGAGCGCCATAAGCTGCAGCAATATGAACGGGATCACGCCCTTGTACATTTCTATGGTTCTGACTTCCGGCGGCGCCACACCACGCAGATAGAACAGCGCAAATCCAAACGGCGGCGTCAGGAACGATGTCTGCATATTGACGCCGATCATCACGCCAAGCCAGACGGCGGTGACGTTGGCGGACGGGTCGGCGAGCAGGATCGGCGCAATGATCGGCACCACGACCACCGCAATTTCGATGAAGTCGAGGAAGAAGCCGAGCAGGAAGATGACCGCCATGACGACGATGAACTTGCCATAGAAGCCACCGGGCAGTCCGGACAGGAATTCCCGCACCAGATCTTCGCCGCCAAACGCCCTGAAAGCGGCCGTCAGCATGGCGGCGCCGAGCAGAATGATAAACACCAGGGACGTGGTCTTGGCGGTTTCGACCATCACCCATTCAAGCGTCTTTTCGACCCTGAAGGCGCGCCAGCCACTCCATGCGATGGAGATGAACAGCAGCACAACCGCGATGCTGGCAAGCGTTATGCCCAGGACGTCTCGGCTGTCTTTGATGTTGCGGACATTGATGTCGAAATTCTTGAGCAGGACGATCAGTGTAAACACCGCGATGATGGCCATGATGGCCGGCACATAAGCCCACCTCTTGCCTTCCATCAGACGGTACCCGGCCATGATCATGGCGCCGATCGCGCCAATCGCACCTGCCTGGTTGACCGTTGCGATGCCAAGAATGATGGATCCTAGAACCGCCACGATCAGGGTCAGCGGCGGTACCAGCACGATGAACACACGGCCCCAGAATTTCGCATCGAACTTGCCGGCATAAGGCACGGCGGGGGCGGTCTTTGGACGAAGCAGGGCAAGAAAGAATATGAACGTGACATAGAGGCCGACCAGCACCAGTCCCGGCACGAAGGCGCCCAGGAACATGTCGCCGGCACTGGCCGATGTCATTCCGAATTCCACCGGCATGCTGGCGCTGCCGGTACCGAATTTGAATTCCGCCTTGCGCAATGTCAGCGCCTGGTCTGTGGCGTTGGACAACTGGTCGGCAAGAATGATCAAGACGATCGACGGCGGAATGATCTGCCCAAGCGTGCCCGAAGCGGCAATGGTTCCGGTTGCCAGGGACTTGGAATAATTGTTACGCAGCATGACCGGCAGCGAGATCAGGCCCATTGCCACCACGGTTGCACCGAGAATGCCAGTGGTTGCCGCAAGCAACGCACCCACCACCACGACCGATATCCCAAGCCCGCCGCGGATCGGGCCGAACAATTGTGCCATGGTGAGCAGCAGATCTTCAGCGATCTTGGAGCGTTCCAGCATGATGCCCATGAAGATGAACAGCGGAATAGCAATCAGCGTGTCGCGCTCGGGCTCCCAATAGACACCGCGGAAATTGGTCACGCCGGCGTTAAACCACTGGACCGGATTACCCTGTGAAAAGAACGCTCCGGCATCGCCTGCGAATATCAGGCCGCACAGGCCTGCGAGCATGATGGTGAAGATCGCCGAACCAGGCAGCGCGAAGGCGACCGGATAGCCGGAGCTCAATGCCGCCACCATGGTGAGGATCAAGATTGCGAGGAATACGAGTTCCATTGCCGGCAAATTCCTCGCGTTACGCTTTTTCGGTGTCTGAAGCGGGCGATGTTTGCCCCAACAGAACTGCGGCGCTGCTCAGACAATAGCTGACGAATTGTATAAGCATGGTCAGGGCATAGATCACCAGAAACCCGGCCATGAAATATTTCACATACATGCCGAAACCGCTCTGGGTCACCTCGTAGTTCAGCATCGGACCGTTGACCACATTGGTCTTGCTCCACATACCACGGGTCAGGATGATCCAGCACAGGGGTATGCCCAAGATCAGTGATCCGATGAAATTCGACCATGCCTTGGCACGTTCGCTGAACCCGGCATAGAGAATATCAACGCGCACATGGCCCTCGGTGATCAGTGTATAGGCGCTCGCGAACAGGAACATGGAGCCGTACCAGAACCGCACCAGATCGGCCATGAACGCCTGTTCATAGGAGAACACAAACCGCGCAATGACGATCTGCAGTTCGGCAATGACGATCAAAAGCGCCAGCCAGGGGAAGCCGAGGGTTCGGGTAAAGAACGCGATGATGAACGAAAACAGGATCAAGGGATAATGAACGCTCTGGCCCCGGAACTTGGACCGGCCCAGATTTTCCGCCATTGCCTCGCCCACCACATCGTCGAGCAGGCCTTCGATACGCAGGAAGGAAATCACCGCATCGGCCAAACCGACCAGCAAGACCGCCCAGAAGCCGGCACGGACAATATAAGCGGATAGGGCTTTCAGCCGGTCGGCATCCACAATGAGCGCCTGCGATCTGGACCTCCAGACGATCGCCGCGATCGCTATGACCGGCAGCATATAGGTCAAGAGCTGGACCAGCCCCAAGGTGAGCGCGCCGCCATCAAGCGGTTTCCTGAGCGGACCGAGCCCGAACAGGCCCATTTGGGCAAACAGCTTGGGCAGTCCCGGCCAGTCCTGCCAGTGAATAAGGTAGTTGTTGAAGATGAAAACCAGGGCAATGGCGACGGTGCCCAGCCCCAGAACGCGGAGTGCCGGTCCGATCAGACCGGTGGTCGGCCCGACGCCGACTTCGGCGGCACTATCTGGAGCCGCCACAGTCATCGTTTTTTCAGAACCCTAAATGCTGGAGCGCACACGTCCGTCGTCATCCCCCCCAGGATCGGTCGTGGAAGCAGAACACACTGCTCTGCTTCCACGGATTTTACGTCGACACGCTCGGATCAGACACCGAGAACGCGGTTACGCTGTGCAATGTAAGCCTGGATCGTCAGCTTCGACCATGCACCCAGATTGACGCGGGCGGCCCGGAAGCTGGCATCGATCCGGCCGGCAAGGTCGCTGTGTGAACGCGAAGCTTCAAACACTTCTTCCGCAGCTTCAAAGAACGCGTCATAGACATCGTCGTTGAATTCACGCAGCTGAACACCCTGATTGTCCACCAGATCCTTCAGTGCGTCACCACTCTTGGCGTTGTATTCCGCCATCATGATGTCGTTTTCCTGCGAAGCGGCAGCCTCTATCATGGCCCGGTCGGTAGCGGTCAAGCCTTCCCACCAGGACTTGTTCATGCCGAAAGCCAGCATCGAGCCTGGCTCATGCATACCCGGATAGTAGTAATATTTGGCGGCTTCATAGAACTTCATGAAGCTGTCGTTCCACGGGCCGACCCACTCGGTGGCGTCGATCGCGCCGGACACGAGGTTTTCGTAGATCTGGCCACCCGGCAGGGACACCGGCGATGCGCCAAGCTTGGCCATGACGTCGCCGCCGAGGCCCGGAATACGCATTTTAAGACCCTTGAGGTCGTCCGCCGAATTGATTTCCTTGTTGAACCAGCCGCCCATCTGCACGCCGGTATTGCCGGCCATGACGCATTTCAGGCCGAATTCTGAGGCCAGTTCGTCCCACAATTCCTGACCACCACCGAAGCGGATCCAGGCGTTCATTTCGTCATAGGTCAGACCAAACGGAACCGCTGTGTAGTAGGCCCATCCGGGATGCTTGCCTTTCCAGTAGTAGTCAGCCGCGTGATAGGCTTGTGCGTTGCCTGAAGCGACTTCATCAAACGAATCGAATGCACCAACGCGTTCGCCGGCGGCGAAATACTGCACCTGAATGCGGCCATCGCTCATCTTGCCGAGATTTTCAGCCAGGCGCTGCGCACCGGTTCCCAGGCCCGGGAAGTCGCGCGGCCAGGTCGAAACCATCACCATTTCGACGCGCTCTTGGGCAATTGCCGGCGCCGCCAAAGTGGTGGTTGCAGCAGCAGCACCCGTGGCAATACCAGCCTTTTTGATAAATGAACGGCGATCCATGTGTATCTCCCTCTTGAGTTCTTATTATTGCCGCATGAACCGCGGCGGTTGCTTCGTCGTCGAGCCTGCGCCTGAAAGTGCAACCCGCACAAACCGATGTCTGGCGCTGACACTAAACTCCAGCGACATTTAAAGACCATGCGGAACAAAATGACAAGTGCCACGAAGCGGCGAACAACGCCACCGCGATCAATAATTCGCTATCCTGAACCCGAATGCCGTGAACCGCTCATATGAGCACAAATGGACGCTGATCACCTATTCCCTTGGATTTTCGCGCATAGTTGGAGTATCAGACAGGCAGAATTGCGCGCGTTAAGGAACCATTAATATAAATGACCGACAGCACCCCTGCAGCAATACCCCTGGTCGGATTGCCCGCCGACACATTTCTTCGCGGCCCCCACATATTCCATGGTGTTGGCGACAAGTATGTCCGGTCCGTGGCTCTTGCAGCACACGCCATGCCGGTCATGATTCCATCGCTTGGTGAATTGCTCAGACTGCCGGATCTTGTCGCACGCTTTGACGGCATCGTCATGACCGGTTCGGTGTCAAATGTGCACCCAACGCTTTACGGAACCGCGCCGACACCGCAGGCAGAACCTCATGACGAGGCGCGCGACGCCACCACCCTGGATCTGATCCGGATCGTGCTTGATATGGGCGTTCCCCTGTTTGTCATCTGCCGCGGTATCCAGGAACTCAACGTGGCGCTCGGCGGCACTTTGCAGTCCGAAGTCCAGAACCAGCCGGGCAAGATAGATCACCGCGAGATCAAGCATGACGACATGGACACCCGTTACGGACCACGCCACAAGATCATGCTTGCGCCCGGCGGCCAGTTGGCGGGCATTCTCGGTGCCAAGGAGATTGAAGTGAACTCTCTGCACCGCCAGGCCGTTGCCCGTCTGGCCCCGACACTTCAGGTCGAGGCCACCGCTGCGGACGGCACCATCGAAGCGGTCTCGGTCAGACAGGCCAAGGGCTTTGCCCTCGGTGTGCAATGGCATCCGGAATACAAGGTCATGGACAACCCGGATTCAGTGAAAATATTCACAGCCTTCGGCGATGCCGTCCGGGCCTATGCGCAGAAACGGGCTGGCGCGGGCCCAAGCCTGGTTCAAGCTGTCGGCGGGTAAAGCATGATTTACCCGACACCCACCAGTGCTGGCAGTTCATTCAGGCTGTCGAGCAGCGCATCGGGCTTACCGGGGATATTGTCGTCTGGCAGGCCGAACCGGTTGATCCGGGCAACCTGATAGCCGAATTGGGCACCGGCTTGGGCGTCCCAGGTATTGGCTGAGACGAAACAGATTTCCGATGCAGCCGCCACACCCATACGGTCGACCGCAAGCTGGTAGACGCGCGGGTCCGGTTTGTAGATACCAACATCTTCGATCGATATGACATCGTCGAGCACGGATCCCAGATCCGCGGAACCAACCGCGCCTTCGAGCATCTTTGGGCTGCCGTTTGACAGGATGGCGGTTTTGCAGCCACCCGCCTTGAGGGCGCCAAGAGCCATGCGGGCGTCGTCATAGGCATCAAGGTGCAGGTAAAGTTCCATCAATTCGTCACGCAACGCCTGATTGTCGATACCGTGGAACGACAGGGCATAGTCGAGCGCCTCGCCGGTCACCTGCCAAAATCCCGCATGCTCGCGCATCAGGCTGCGCAACCAGGTGTATTGCAGCTGTTTCAGCCGCCACAGATTGGATACCGCATCTGCATCATCGCCGATTTTGGATGCCACCCGCCCGACCGGCGCATGCACATCGAACAATGTGCCATAGGCATCGAACACACAGGCCTTGATATTGTTGAGACGTTTGTCGGTCATGGATACTGCCTCGATAATTGTGATCGCCCGTCAGCACGTATTATGTGCACACACCGTGGCCATTCGGAAATCCAGATGATAGTTTCACCGAAACCTGCTGCATACACTGCACAATATCAATTGTGTCTCGATGAAAGTTTCGCGATATGGCAAAGACCGGCGACCAAGATCACCACCATCATCACGGTGAGGGCTCCGAACTTCCCGACATAGCATTGCGGGTCAAAACGCTCGAATCCCTGCTCATCGAGAAGGGCTATGTGGATCCGGACGCGCTCGATGCCCTGATTGAGATCTACGAAAACAAAATAGGCCCCCGCAACGGTGCCGCGGTGGTGGCCAGGGCCTGGACCGATGACACATTCAAGGCGCAGCTTCTTGAAAATGCCACCGACGCCATCGCCTCCATGGGCTTCACCGGCCGCCAGGGCGAGCATATGGTGGCCCTGGAAAACACCCCTGACACACACAACATGGTCGTGTGCACCCTGTGCTCCTGCTATCCCTGGCCGGTGCTCGGCCTGCCGCCGGTGTGGTACAAGTCGCCCCCCTACCGTTCCCGCGCAGTTGCCGACCCGCGCGGCGTATTGGAGGAATTCGGGGTTGAAATGCCCGATGAAACCGCAGTGCGTGTCTGGGATTCAACCGCCGAGATCCGTTACATGGTGGTACCGATGCGGCCGGACGATACCGAGGGATGGAGCGAGGAACAGTTGAGCCAACTGGTGACCAGGGATTCCATGATCGGCACTAGTGTGGCTTTGACACCCGAACAGCTAAAGGCCAGGACAAGCACATGAACGGTCTTCACGACATGGGCGGCATGCAGGGTTTCGGACCGATCGATCCGGAACCGAACGAACCTGTCTTCCACGATGATTGGGAACGCCGGGTATTTGCGCTCGCATCCGCCATTGGCCCGGTCGGTAACTGGACATCAGATGCCGACCGCTTTGCAACCGAAGCGGTGCCTGGCGATGAATATCTCTCAACCACCTATTATGAAAAATGGTTCACCGCCCTGTGCAAGCTGACCGTCGAGACTGGCCTGATCAGCAAAGGTGAGCTTGCCACCGGCAAACCCGACGGGCCCAGCACGTCCGCCGACGCGATCCTCAAAGCGGACCGGGTCGAGGACTATGTGCAATCGGTCAGATCGCACGAACGCGAAGCGCAGACGCCTGCCCGTTTCGCGGTCGGTCAACCGGTCACGGCACGGAACATGAACCCGCACGGCCATACCCGCCTGCCACGTTACGTCCGCGGCCACCCAGGCGTGATCGCTGCAGTATATGGCTGCCATGTGTTCCCGGACACCAACGCCCATGGCGAAGGCGAACAGCCGCAATGGCTCTATTCGGTGTGCTTTTCCGCAGCGGAACTCTGGGGCAAACCCCATCCCGCGCAGACCGACATATTCATCGACTTGTGGGAGCCTTATCTTGAAGCGGCTGCACACTCTGGGAGCGATGCCACATGAACGGCGCACAGGACCTGGGCGGAATGCACGGCTTCGGGCAGGTAAATCCCGAAGCCGATGAGCCGGTGTTTCACGGCGATTGGGAACGCCGTGTGTTTGCATTGACCCTGGCCATGGGATTTACCGAACAGTGGAACATCGACATCTCGCGCCACGCCCGCGAAAGCATGGACCCGGCCGATTATCTCTCAAGCAGCTACTATCGGATCTGGTTTACCGGTCTGCAAAAGCTCCTGGTGCGCGGCAACCTGGTGACCCGGGACGAGGCATCTTCCGGAAAAAGCCTCGCGCCGCCAGTCAAAGTGGCGCGCGTGCTTGCCGCATCGGAGGTTGCCGCAACACTCGGCAAGGGCGGACCCAGCGAACGCGAGACCTCGGCCGAGCCGGCCTTCGCCATAGGAGACACCGTGCGCGCCCGCAACATCAACCCGCCGGGCCACACCCGCCTGCCCCGCTACGCCCGCGGCCGCACCGGCACCATATCGCGCAGCCATGGTTGCCACGTGTTCCCCGACGCCAACGCCCATGGCGAAGGCGAACAGCCGCAATGGCTCTATTCGGTAAAATTTTCCGCCCGGGAACTTTGGGGCGATAACAGCCCGGACCACGACGATGTCTTCATCGATCTTTGGGAGAGCTATCTTGAGCACCCATGAAGCCGAACATAAGGCTCTGACCTCAATCGCCTCGATCCCGCGAAACGATGAGGGCCCGGTATTTCGCGAACCCTGGGAAGCCCAGGCCTTTGCCATGGCGGTCAGGCTCAACGAACAAGGTGTATTCACCTGGGCCGAGTGGGCAGAGACCCTGGGCGGCGAAATCGCAAAGGCCGGCGCACACGACAATCCCGAGCACTACTACCTGCACTGGATGTCGGCGCTGGAGAAACTTGCCACCGCCCACGGGTTGGTTTCAGCCGACGAAGTCCGTGAACGCAAGCATGCCTGGGACCGTGCTGCACGGGCGACACCACATGGCGAACCGATCATGCTTGGCCGCGAACAGCACCGGGATCATACTCAATAGCCCCCATATGATTGAAATGACGTGTTGTGCGAGGATGACACATGCGCTACCTGCGAGCCAGCCACACACAAACCGCAAACTGATTCCAAGGTTCAAGAATGATGACTCAACCAAGCGTGCAAGATCTTGGCAGGTTAGCTGATCCGCTGCTGATTTTTGGCGGAATCTACGGCAACCTGGAAGCCTTCGACGCCTTGGTCGCAAAGGCGGCTGAACTGGGTGTGACACCAGAGCACATGATCCATACCGGCGACGTGGCGGCCTATTGCGCCGACACATTTGCCTGCGCGGACAAACTCCAGGCGCTCGGCTGTCCGGCCATAAAAGGCAATGTCGAGGAACAGCTGGCTGAAAGCGCCGACGATTGCGCCTGTGGTTTTGACGAAGGCTCCGAATGCGATCTCCTGGCCATGCGGTGGTACGCCATGGCCAACACCCAGTCCACGCCCGACCTGCGGCGCTGGATGGCCGCCCTCCCCGATCATCTGAGTTTCTCCATGCAGGGGCGGCGTTTCGTTGTCGTCCATGGCAGCCCACGCCTGATCAACGAGTTCATGTTCTGCTCGTTGGACGATGCCCGGTTCACCGAACAGCTCGATCTGGTCAACGCGGATTGCATCATTGCCGGTCATACCGGCCTGCCGTTCACCAAAAGGATCGGTCCGCGCCTGTGGCACAATTCAGGCGCGCTCGGTTTGCCGGCCAATGACGCGACCCAAAGGGTCTGGGTCTCCATGCTCACGCCGCAAGCATCAGGCATAGAGTTTTCGTTCCATGCACTCGAATATGATTACCGGGCAACAGCTGCAAAGATGCGTGATGCAGGATTGCCGCAAGGCTATGCACAAGGGCTTGAAACCGGCCTCTGGCCCAACACTGACATCCTGCCCGCAGCGGAGAGTGCTGAAACCGGTGTCGAACTCAATCCCCGGTCTTACACCTGGCCGTCATTGCGCGCCGCCGCTGAGTAATGACAGCGTCCCTATACCGCCGTCAGGCTTCCGCGTCCGATATGTCCTGCTCGATCACACGCCTGACCAGGGGTTTCATGGTCAGGCCCTGCACGATGATCGAAAACACCACCACCGCATAGGTTGCCGACAGGATCGCCGCCTTATATTCCGACGGCGGCAGCGACAAGGCCAGCGCAACCGAGATGCCGCCGCGCAGGCCGCCCCAGGTCAGCAGCACGACCGCTCCACGGGTAAATGTTTCCCTTATCGCCAGAAGACCGATCGGGATCGCCACCGAAATCCACCGTGCCGCCAGCACCACCGGAATCGCCACCAGGGCGATGCCGATATATTCGTTGCGAAAACCGATCACCAGAACCTCAAGCCCGATCAGCAGGAACAGGACCGAGTTCAGGATTTCATCGAGCAGTTCCCAGAACTGGAAGACATGCTCGCGGGTATTTTCGCTCATGGCGAATTTTGCCCCGTGATTGCCGATGAACAAGCCAGCAACAACAACCGCAATAGGCCCTGAGATGTGCAGATGCAGCGCCAGCGCATAGGTGCAGAACACCAGGGCCAGCGTGATCAGCACCTCCAGATTATGTTCATCGATCACCCGCATGGCGAAATAGGCAAGATAGCCGGCAGCGATCCCCAGCAGGGCGCCACCAAACGCCTCGGCGGCAAATAGCGATATGGCACCGCCTGGATCAAGATCTCCGCCACTTACCGCAAGCGCAACAATGATCGTGAACACCACCACACCGATGCCGTCATTGAACAGGGATTCTCCGGCAATCTTCGCTTCAAGCAGGCGCGGGATCCGGACGGTTTTCAGAATGCCCATGACCGCCACCGGATCGGTTGGCGAGATCAGCGCACCGAAAACCAGCGCCCAGATAAACGGCATTGCAACACCGAACAGATCCATCACGAACCACATCACCGTGCCGACCAGGAATGTCGATGTCAGCACGCCAAGGCTGGCCATCAGGCCGATCGCCCATTTTCGCGCCGCCAGTTCGGAGAAATCCACATGCACCGCGCCGGCGAACAACAGCACGCTCAACATGCCGTTCATCAGGGTCTCGTGAAAATCGATTTCCTTCAGGGCACCGGTGACTGTTTCAGCCACCTGGGAACTCTCGACCAGGGCATCGAACACGACGATGGCGGCGGACGCCAGAAGCGCAATAACCACCAGTCCGATGGTGTGCGGCAAGCGCAGAAATTTGTGATTGATATAGCCAAACACGGCCGAAAGACCGAGCAGGACGGCGGTGATATCGAACAGGGAAAGTTGCATGCCGGCAAACGACCTAGCAAGGGACAGAATGAGCCAGAGCTATAACAATTTTTGCCGGTGATAGGGAAAGATAATTGCTTTGGAAACCACACTCCCGATGTGGCTTCAGCCGATCCGCCCCAAAGCCGGAAACAGCTCGATCAGCCAGAATGAAAATGTCGTGAAGGCGCCGGACAGAAACAGCACGCCAGTGACCACCAGCAAACCTCCGATGGTCTTTTCCACGCGCCCGAGATGCTGGCGGAAATTCTTCATGAAGTTGAGAAATGGTTTGATTGCAAATGCCGCCAGCAGAAACGGCAGGCCGAGCCCGGCGGAATAGACCGCCAGCAAGCCGGCGCCATAACCGATGTCGTCTTCGCTTGCGGCAATGCCCAGAATGGCGCCGAGGATCGGCCCGATGCAGGGTGTCCAGCCGAACGCAAAGGCAAGGCCGATCGCGAACGCGCCGAGCGGCCCGGCAGGACGGGTCGCGTGGTGGTAACGCGCTTCCCGGTTCAAAAACGCAAAACGGAAAACGCCGAGAAAATGCAAACCCATGACAATGATTGCCACACCGGCGATCTGGCCGAGCAGGGCGAGGTGTTCATAAAGCAGGTTGCCAAGCCAGCTTGCCGATGCGCCTAGCGCCACGAACACTGCGGAAAAACCCATTACGAACATGAGCGCCGAGACGAATGTGGTTACCCCGAGTGCTGGATCACCCTGTTGCTCACCGGTCAGTTCTTCCAGCGTGGATCCTGCCAGAAAACACAGATAAGGCGGCACCAGAGGCAGCACGCATGGCGAAAGAAAGCTCAAGACTCCAGCCAAAAAGGCGCCCAGAAACGATACTTCAACGCCCACAACACATCCTTTTGTAAATATCCCCGCACATCACACTCAAGCTTGCGTGCGCGGGCCCTGGGAGGCAATGACTAATTGATTGCCCCTGCCTTCATATACGGCTCACACCTATTCGCAAAGGAACTGTATGGTCTGTGACCAGGTCACGTCCGATATCAATGTCCGCCCGGTGCGGAGCGCTGGCTCACTGGCGGCCGATAACCGCTTCGATCCGGTTGACGACATAGACCGGTGCGCCGATATGGACGCGTTCATACAGGTCGACCACATGCTTGTTGAGCATCCGGAAACATCCGCTTGAGGCGGCGCGACCGATCGACCTTGGAGAAATAGTTCCGTGGATTCGGTAGGCCGACCAGCCGAGATAGATCGCCCGAACACCCAACGGATTTTTCGGCCCCGGCGGCATGTAACGCGGCAGGCGGGGATTTTTCCGGCGCATACTGCGGGTCGGGCTCCAGCCCGGGTTTTCGCGCATGCGTGTGACAATGCTTTGTCCAGTCCATTGGTCGCGCGGCTTGCCGACCGCCACCGGATAGACAATTGCCTGACCGTCCCCGAGTATATAATAGAGCTTGCGCTCCGAGTTCACGACGATGATCGACCCCGGTGCATGGTCACCCTCGAAGTTCACCAGTTCCTTGGCAAATCCCGTGGTCCCCCCACCCATCATCAACACTGAAAAAACGGCTAGCGCCGCAATACTCAACCGTACCAACATCACACCCCTCCAGCGATACCTACCCCGGTACCCAACAAACCTCGCATCTCAAGTGCCGCGTATACCTGCCCTCGTGCAGCTATTGTCGAACCACTGACCAGTGATCGCAACGCCACCTCTTAATTCTCACATTGTGCACCATGACATGCAAACGGTCATCTGGATCATCAACACATTCCTGCGATGAAACGCTCTAAGCTTTCCCGCCGAGTTTGCGTTCCACCTTTTCAGCGCTTGCACGCAGGACGTCCGAGGGATCGCGCCCTGAGATCACGCACAGGCACGACCAGTAGAAGATCACGTCACCAAGTTCATCAGCGGCCGGCGTCAGATCGTCGAGCCCATCCCGAAACATTTTCTTGACCTCATCAGCCACTTCTCCGGCCTCACCGGCAAGACCCAACGCGATATAGGCAAGCTTGTCCCTCGAAACGCTCTGCCCGGCCTCAATACCGACAATCCCCGCCACATAGGTCGCATAGTCATCGAGTGTCATGATCACCACCAGCTCCCGGTTTCATTATTCTCAAAATGCAGAATGCACCGATTCCCCACACGCGCAGAAACATTACACAAACGTTCAAGCGCCACTAAGGCTGCGCGCCTCAATGGCGCTAGTCGTTCGGGGCTGCGCGGCATCAATAAAGTGACGTTCAAGCGCCACTAAGGCTGCGCGCCTCAATGGCGCTAGTCGTTCGGGGCTGCGCCCCTCCTCCGGGAGCAATACGGGTAGCTCCGTAACCGAGCGCAGCGAGGCAAGGCCGACTGGCCGCCGCCCGGTCAGGGCGCCCTCGCGGAGGCCCGCACGTCAGTGCGGAATAGCCGTGAGCGAAATCAATTCCCCAAACAAATGTCTTGATTTTTGCGGCCGCACACACGAAATGTTGCACTGCAGCAAATCTCACGAGGATCATCAACATGCTCAGCGGAAAAAACGCCATCGTCACCGGATCCACCAGCGGCATCGGTCTGGCCATCGCCACCGGTCTTGCACAGGCCGGCGCCAATGTGATGTTGAACGGCCTGGGCGATGCAGACGAGATCGAGGCGACCCGCGCCCAGCTTGAACAAACCGCCGGCACAAAGATCCTGTTCAATGGCGCCAACATGCTCAAACCGGATGAAATTGCAAACCTCGTCGAAACGGCGGAACGAGAACTGGGCAGTGTCGATATCCTGGTCAACAATGCCGGGGTTCAGCACGTGGCGCCGGTCGAGGAATTTCCGGTCGACAGGTGGGACATGATCATCGCCATCAATCTGACCGCTGCCTTCCATGGCATTCGCGCCGCCGTGCCAGGCATGAAACAGCGCGGTTGGGGCCGGATCATCAACACAGCATCCGCCCACGCTCTCGTCGCATCTCCTTTCAAGTCGGCCTATGTATCGGCCAAGCACGGCATTGCCGGACTGACCAAAACAATTGCCCTTGAACTCGCCCAGCACGGCACCACGGTGAATGCCATCTGCCCGGGTTACGTCCTGACACCGCTGGTTGCCAACCAGATACCCGACACCGCGAAAGCGCGCGGCATTACCGAGGAACAGGTCAAACATGATGTGCTCCTGGCAGCCCAGCCGACCAAGGAATTCGTAACCGTCGAACAGGTCGCCGATCTTGCAGTATTTCTGTGCTCCGATGCGGCTGCCTCAATCACCGGCACAGTGCTGCCGATGGATGGCGGTTGGACTGCACAATGAGCCGCGCGGCCAAACCGGCAAAACCTAAGAACATCAACCTTGCGCTTCAGGGCGGAGGCGCCCATGGGGCGTTTACCTGGGGCGTTATTGACCGGCTGCTTGAAGATGGCCGCTTGAAGATAGACGCCATAAGCGGCACGAGTGCGGGCGCCATGAACGCTGTTGTGATTGCCGACGGCTTTACCAGGGACGGTGCGGATGGTGCGCGCCAGGCGCTGCATGATTTCTGGCACGCGGTGGCCATAGGCGCCAGGTCAAGCCCCATCCAAAGCAGCCCCATAGACGCCTTTATGGGCAACTGGAACCTGGATTTCTCGCCCAGCTTTTTGATGTTCGACCTGATCAGCCGCCTGGTGTCGCCCTATGATCTCAACCCGCTCAACATCAACCCGCTCAGGACCCTGGTCGAGGAGCAGGTCGATTTCGACCATGTTCACCATTGCGGTGATGTGCATCTGTTCGTATCGGCAACCAATGTCCACACCGGCCGGGTGCGGGTGTTCACCAACCAGGAAATCACTGTGGATGCGGTCATGGCGTCAGCCTGCCTGCCACACATCTTCCAGGCCGTGGAAATTGACGGCGTGCCCTATTGGGACGGCGGCTATATCGGCAATCCGGTGCTCTATCCGTTTTTCTACCATACCCAGACCCCGGACATTGTTCTGGTGCAGACCAACCCGATCGAACGCAAACAGACCCCGAAAACCGCGCGCGAGATTTTGAACCGCGTCAACGAGATCAGCTTCAATGCATCCCTGATCAAGGAACTGCGGGCGATCGAGTTCGTATCGCGCCTGATCGACGACGATAAACTCGATCCGGTTGACTATATGCGCACCAGAATGCATCTGATCGACGGCGGCGAAGCGTTGACCGCCATGTCCGCCTCCAGCAAGCTCAACGCCCAATGGGAATTCCTGTGTCACCTGCGCGACGTCGGCCGCGATGCGGCGAGCCACTGGTTGGACGCCAATTTCGATAATGTCGGCAAACAGGCCACCTTCGACCTGGCCGGCATTCTGCACTGAGGTGAGAATTGCGGGTTAGGATGTGATCACGCGCTTAGCTGGCAATGTCAGCCGTGCGGTTGTACCCCTGCCCGGTGCGGATTCAAGTTTGAGGCAGCCATTGTGCTGATCCATCAGCATCCTGGCAATCGACAGACCAAGACCGATACCCTCAACCGACCGCCTGATCGACATATCGGACTGCACGAAAGGCTCGTGGCAATGAGCAATCTGATCCGGGGTCATGCCCGACCCGCTGTCGATCACGCTCAACTGCAGGGCGCCATCTGGCAGATATGCGCCTTCCAGACGCACGGTTGCACCGGGGGTCGAAAATTTGATTGCATTGTCCAGAACAGCAATCATGCAGCGGCCGAGCAATTTGATATCGCACTGAAGCCGCTGTTCCATGGGCACGTTTGACAGAGTGAGGGTAACCCCATTGGACCGGCCGACCGGTTCGACATTGGCGAACACTTCACCCAGAACGTTCGAGAGCTGATACTCACCCTCATTGAGCTTTAACTCGCCCGACAGGCTCTTGGTAAACAGAAGCATTTCCGTGACGGTGCCGAGCAGCCGGCGTCCACTTTGGGCAATCTCACTGATGTAACCGAGGTAGACTTGGTTACCAATCGGCCCTTCAGTCTGTCCTTCCAAAACTTCGGAAAATCCGATGATGTGGCTGAGCGGCGTGCGAAGTTCATGGCTCATAACCGACATGAAGTTGTCCTTGAGCTTGTTCGCCGATACAGCGTTCTCCTTGGCCAGACGCAGTTCCTGTTCCGCCTGGCTGGCACGTAACACAAACCGCACCTGATGCGAAAACAACGGCCAGTTTAGCGGTTTCGTGACGAAGGAACTGGCGCCGACGCCGAAGGCACAATCCACCGCATCCATGTTTCCGTGGGAGGTAACGACAATCACCGGCAAAAATCGCAATTCGGAATCCGCACGGATCCACTCGATCAGCGTAAAACCGTCAACCTCGGGCATTTCCAGATCGACAAGCGCCAAATCGAATGTTTCAGATTTCAGACGCTGCCAACCGTCATTGCCATCGCATGCGCTCTTCACATGATGTCCGTCTTCGGTCAGTTTCGACGCAGCAATCTTTCTCAGCGTCGGATCGTCGTCGACCACGAGAATACGTGCCGGCCGGCTTGCAGCCACGTCACGCTCGTCGAGGTCGTCCACGGCTGGTTCCAACACCACCTGCATCAGGCTCTCCAGATCCAAAATTCCGGGCCATTTAAGCACACAGTCAGTTAAGGGCGCGTTTACCGCCAAACAGCCAATTTTCGTGTGGAAGCAGTGTGTTAACCACACAGCTTTTAAACTCATGTGAACCCGGCCACGCATACACCTAACCAGATCTGGCAATGATCGGCTCATCGACCTCAATCCGACGCAAGCTCAGCCTTATCGTCTTTTGTGCCGTATTGTTGGCGATTGTCATTGCCACGGCGGCCTCCGCCTGGCGCGAAGCCAACCGGTTCGCGGTCGCCAAGCGCGCGGAACTGGCCGGCACGGCCAATGTCTTTGCATCCGCGGTCGCCGACGACCTTGCGGCAAATGACCGGACACTCGCCTATCAGAAGCTGCGCGCCATCGCCCGCATTCCCGGCATCAAATTTGCCGGTGTCGAGGACGCTCAGGGCCGCAGATTTGCCGAAATTGGCGCTGGTGTCGTGTTACAGCGCGCCCGCCCCGATGATAACGCAGGCTGGTTTTCATCGTTCGATCTCCTGTTCCAGGATACCGTCGAAGTCGGAGTAGACGTTTTCAAGAGCGGCCGCATTATCGGCCGCCTGGTCTTGATGGCGGATGCTTCCGAACTGCGCGACCGGCTGATGGAAAGCCTGATCAGCGCCGGCTTGGCGGCCCTGATCGCCGCCTTGTTCGGGATCGCCGTCGCCTGGCGATGGCAGCGCCAGATCACCGGGCCGATCCAGAACCTGACCCAGGCCATGGCCGACGTCCGTGAGAGCCAGGACTTTTCAAAGCAGGTCGAACGCCAGAGTGACGACGAAACCGGCATCATGGTCGACGCATTCAACGACATGCTGCTCCACATCCGTGAACGCGACGACCGGCTCGCCCAACACCGCGCGCAGCTTGAAACCAAGGTCGAGGAACGCACCAAGGATCTGCGCGTTGCGAAAGAGGCGGCGGAAAGCGCCAATGTCGCCAAATCCGAATTCCTCGCCACCATGAGCCATGAGATCCGCACCCCCATGAACGGCATGCTTGTGATGGCTGAGCTTATTTCCGGCGCCGAACTGGCTCCGCGCCAACAGCGTTACGCAGAGGTTATCGTCAAATCCGGACAGAGCCTTCTGTCGATCATCAACGACATACTGGATTTCTCCAAAATCGAATCCGGTGCAATGGAAGTGGAGCGCATCCCGGTCGATCCGGCCAGCGTCATCGACGACGTACTCAACCTGTTCTGGGAGCGTGCAGCAAGCAAGGGCCTTGATCTGGGGGGCTATGTGGACGCCAGTGTACCAGCGCTGATCGAAGCCGATCCTGTTCGCCTGAATCAGATACTCAGCAACCTGGTCAACAATGCGCTCAAGTTCACCGAAACCGGCCACGTATGTGTCATCGCCGGTTTACGCCCATCCACCACCCAGGCACCGCATGACCTGACGGTCGAGTTTTGCGTCAAGGACACCGGCATCGGTATTCCCGATGACAAAGTATCCACCATCTTCAGCGCGTTTTCCCAGGCCGACCAGTCAACCACGCGCAAATATGGCGGAACCGGACTGGGATTGGCGATCTGCAAACGCCTGGTGCACGCTATGGGCGGGGAGATCGGCGCCACCAGCAAGCCCGGCAAAGGTTCAGACTTCAGCTTCACCATTGCATCCCGTAACCTCGACACAACGAGCCAAGAACCCGTCGGTCACGAGAAAACGCTACGCCGTGCGCTGGTCGCCGTTGACGGCACGGTTACACCGCTGGTGATCGCAAGCTATCTGCAGAACCATGGCGTTACCGTGCAAAGGATCACACCGGACGCCATGACGCCGGAAGACTGCGCCAGGGCAGATGCTGTGTTCGTGACGCCTGCACTTGTCCACAAGGCTACCGCCAGCGCGTATCGTTTCACTATTTGCGTGAGTGAACTGGGCGATTCGACCAGCGACGAGCACCTGGAAACCGGCCGCGCCCAAGACCTGGTTATGCGCCCTGTCTCGCGCCGGGCCATGCTTGACCTGATCGACCGTCTCGACCGCGGCCAGCCCCTTGGGCGCAACGCTACCCGGCGCAACAGCAATGTCGGCATCGCACTGCCGAGCTTCAAAGGCGTGCGCGTACTGGTCGCCGATGACAGCGCGGTCAACCGTGAAGTGATCATCGAGGCCCTGAGCCGCCTCGACATCGAGCCCGATGTGGTGACCGACGGCCAGGCGGCGGTCGACGCTGCAGCCGCGCAGGAATACGACATGGTGCTGATGGATTGCAGCATGCCGGTACTGGACGGCTTTGCCGCCACCCGGGCCATACGGGGCGGGGAAACAGAAGGCCGCCGCATGCCGATCGTTGCACTGACCGCCCATGTCGCGGGTGGCCCGGTTGACATGTGGAAGACTGCCGGCATGGATGACTGTATGACCAAGCCGTTCACTCTGAAGGCGCTGGCGGGTTGTTTTGAGCAGTGGCTGCCGGATGCAGCGGAGCACCGCCAGGATGTTCCACCGCAATCGCCCGACGACCAACCAGTTGACGCCCTGCCGGAAGCACCCCTATCACCTGGCGATGACCCTGTTCCGGTGATCGACCCGTCGGTGATGGAGATGATTGGCGGCATCGGTGGTGATGATGCCACTGGTCTCATTGACCGGGTATTCGGCCTCTATGAAGCCCACGCCCCCGATGCCCTGCAAACAATCGAACACGAGCTTGCCGGCGGCGACCGTGAGGCAATTGCAAAAGCCGCCCATGCATTGAAGTCCATGAGTTTCAATGTCGGAGCCCGGCGGGTGGGAGAAGCATGCGATGTTTTGGAGGAGGCGGCGCGGGCACAGCCGGATACGGCGCTCGAACTTTATCTGCCGCCAATCGCATCCGCGCTTGCCGAAGCTTTTGACCGCATCAATGATCTCAAGAAAGCGGCCTAGTTCAATTTCTTGTAACTCACGGTGAAGCCTTTAAGCGGCACTGAAACCGTAACCGGTTTGCGCAACAGGTTCTGGAACGTGACATGCATTGCCGTGCCGGCCTGCATGTTTCCCAGGAACGGCTTGGCGACAATTGCAGAGGCATAGCATGCGCGTTCGTCGCAGGTTTCGATGTCCATCTCGACCGGCACTTCCGTATCGACCTGAACGATTATCCCGGCCGGCAGATAGATCTTGTGCGGCAGCGCCAGCAGCACGTGAGGGAAAAGGGTTTCCGGTTGCTTCTTGACCACGACCATGAGGATCCGCTGACCGGTTTCCTTCAGAGTCATGATCTGAGAAACCTGGCAATCGGTGCCTGCGCTGTTCTCCTGACCGGCGCAATTCAGGGTCCACTGCGTATTGCCAGCCTGTTTGGAAACATCAGTGACCTGCGATGTGCTTTGCGCCCACGCCGCAGGGTCCACCCCGCCAACTCCCAACAAAACCAACAACGACACACCGACCCGGAAACCGGCGAAGCCGTTTCGTGTTCGACATTGCATCATCGCCGGCATTTCACATGCGCACTGCCCATTATGCAAGCCCCGGCGGAATTAAAAGCACGGTCGTCCACAAACTAGCGCGCGTTTTGGTAAACGCACCGGTCACCGCAGTTATCCGGCACGACAACCGTTTTTGAGCGAAATACGGTCCTAATCATGGTGAGACAGATCTTCCCCGCAATGAGGGCAAAAACGTATCGTTGCTTTCCGCTCATTGCTGGCCATATTGCGCAGCACTTCTTCGGCAAGCGCCTTGCTCAGTCCCAGGGTTTTGCGAAAATCTTCCAACTCTACTTCTTCCTCCGCGTCGATTATGCCGTCTTCAAGCGCCCAGCGGTACTGCTCAGACAAAGCCTCGCGCTTGCGGCGAAGCTGATCGGCCAAACCACTGGCGAGAATGCCGGCCGGCAGTGCGGCCATGCCGATACCGATTACGGTGACACAGGCACCGAACAGTTTGCCCATGGGCGTGATGGGTGTCACATCTCCATAACCAACCGTGGTGAGTGTTGCCATCGCCCACCACATAGCATCGGGTATTGAACCGAATTTCACAGGCTGGGCACCCTGCTCGACCAGATAGGCACCGCTGGCCGCCAGGATCAGCAATACTATGAGGATGAAGAACCCGGCAAAGAACGCGCTCGCCTCCTGGCGGAACACATCAAGAAGCATGGTCATTGCGCTTGAATAACGGGTCAGCTTGAACAGCCGCAGCAGCCTCAGGACCCGAAGGAAACGCAGATCGAAAGCGACGATGAATGACAGATAGAACGGCGCAATTGCAACAAGATCTATGATAGCCAGAGGTGAGGCGGCGTAGCGCAGCCGTTGGGTCAGCGCCGGACTGTCCGGATCATTTTCCACACAGCACCAGATCCGCAGCAGATACTCCACTGTGAAAGCCGTAACCGACACGATTTCAATCACCTCGAAATAGGCGGCGAACCCGGCATAGATCCAGTCAACGGTTTCCAGAATGACCGAAACCACATTCACGCTGATCAGGATTATCAGGAAGATGTCGACAAACCTCCCGACCGGATCCTTCCGTTCGGTCCGCTCCAGAATGCGGTGAATGCTCTTCCGTAATGTCATGGTCTTGTCCGTTCCCCACCCCGGCAAACTATACGACCAGCACATAAGGTTTGCGCGACCATACTTCGCACAGTCTGGTCCAGACGATAACGATCAATCCGGAAAAGAACAAAAAGCGTTTCGCATCAAGCGCATCTTTCAACCCTATCGCGGCGTTTGCGATATTGACGGCCCTGGATTTATAGGAGGAAGGGCGTTGACCGGCAGAGAAATTCACCGATATGACCTCCGCATATCGGGTGGATGAAAAACGCCCCATCGGCAACATTGCGTGTCATATTTTAAACCCTAAGACCAAAGTCCGGACACCACCATCCCGGCACACAAGGCAGGCCCGATGCTTCCCGGCAAGATGAGCTACGAGGATCTGATCGAACGGTTCCGCTGGAACATCCCGGGCGATTACAATATCGGCGTCGATATCTGCGACAAATGGGCAACCGCTGAACCGAACCGCCTGGCTCTTGTTCATGTTCGCGACGACAATACCGTTGAGAATCATACTTTCGGCCAGCTCAAACAAGCGTCGAACAAGCTGGCAAACCTTCTGCGTGAACGCGGCGTGAAACGCGGCACCCGTGTTGCCGTGCTGCTGCCGCAATGCCCGGAAGTGCCGCTTACCCATATCGCCACCTACAAGCTTGCCGCCATACTGGTTCCCATGGCGGAACTGTTCGGGGTCGACGCCCTGCACTACCGGCTGGCCAATTCCGGCGCACGTGTCTTGGTCACCTCCCAGGCGTCGCTTGGCAAGATCGCTGAAATCCGCGACCGCCTGCCAGACCTTGAACATGTGCTTTCCATCGATGGCGACGGCGACGGCGCGCATGACCTGCATCAAGCCATAGCGCCCGCCCGTGACAGCTTTGTGCCCGAACCCACCGGACCGGACGACCCGGCCCTGTTGATCTACACCTCCGGCACCACCGGCCCGCCCAAGGGTACCCTGCACGGCCATCGGGTGCTGCTCGGCCACTTGCCCGGGGTTGCCTTCTCGCACGAGTTTTTTCCCCAGCCCAGGGACCGCATCTGGACCCCTTCGGACTGGGCCTGGGTCGCCGGCCTGTTTAACGTTCTCTTGGCCTCGCTGCATTTCGGCGTGCCCCTGGTGGTCCACCGGCTCAGGAAATTCGATCCCGACCGCGCCTTCGCCCTGATCGCCGAACACTCCGTCAGGAACGCCTTCATCGCACCGACCGCGCTCAAGATGATGCGTTCGGTTGAGAACCCGTCGCAGAGCTACAATCTTTCCCTGCGCACGGTATTTTCCGGCGGTGAGCCGGTTGGCCGCGAGGTGCAGGACTGGAGCCGGCAGAATCTGGGCCTCAAGATCAATGAGGTCTACGGCCAGACCGAATGCAATATGGTCGTCGGCTCCTGCGCCGAAATCGGCATCTGGCGGCCAGGCGCCATGGGCAAGGTGGTGCCCGGCCACAGCGTTGCGGTGATCGATGCAGAGGGCAATTCGCTGCCTGTCGGTGAGACCGGCACCATCGCCGTACAACGGCCTGACCCATCCATGTTCCTTGAATATTGGGGACGGCCCGACGCCACCCGCGAGAAGTTCAGTGGCGACTGGTTTCTGACCGGCGACCAGGGCTTGATCGACGAGGACGGCTATTTCTGGTTTGTCGGCCGTAACGACGATGTCATCACCTCGGCCGGCTATCGCATCGGGCCCGGCGAGGTCGAAGACTGCCTGCTCGGCCATCCAGCGGTATCCCTTGCCGCGGTGGTCGGCAAGCCGGATCCCGAGCGCACCGAAATCGTCAAGGCCTTCATCGTGCTCAATGACGGCTTTGAGCCGAGCGACGATCTGGCACATGAGATTTCAGCTCATGTTCGGAACCGCCTGGCCGCCCATGAATATCCGCGTGAAATCTCCTTCGAAACTGATCTGCCCCTGACCACCACCGGCAAGATCATTCGGCGGCTGTTACGCGAACGCGGCTGATGGCGGACTTATCCTGCGGGTGAGGGTAAACGGTTCGGCGGGTATCCAACGTAACAGGTGTTTGTTGCAACCTGTCTACGGCCATTGACTGCTCTTCGTCATCCTGCGGCGCACCCCAGAATGCACTGACCGTCGGGCCGCGGCGGGCAAGCGCATCGCGAAAGAAGTTCAAAATTTCATAAGGCCAAACCCGCCGGCCCATTTGAGAATACCAGCGCATGCCATGCCGCAGCCGCCGGTCAGGCTGCAGATAGGTCCGGTAAAGCGCCTTGGGCCGGCACTGCAGCACGACTTCGGTAAACTTGACCCAAACAAGCACTCTCCACGGCGCCAGATACCGGGTTGCCAGCACCTGGTGTTTGTAGTCCCACCGGCGCTGGTCGGTCTGGATGACACGGCGCCCGGCGGCAACCCGGAAATATGGCGTCCAGCGGTGCGGCGTGACGTACAGCATCTGTATCTGGTCCGGGTCATAGGACAAAAGCTGGCGCAGACCGCGCCAGTGATCCCTGTCGGTCTCCTCTTCAAAACCGACAACCCAGGTCGCCATGGACAGGATGCCATGCTTACGCATCAAACGGATGGCTTCGCGGTCGACCGGGGTGGTTGTGCCTTTGCGGATCTTTGCCAAAGTGGCCTCATCGGTATTCTCAAGACCGAGCAGGAACCGCACCCAGCCGGCCTTCTTGTAGAGATGCAGGATATCGGCATCGCGGACAATATCATCGGCGCGCGTCGAGCCGACCAGTGTGAGGTCGGCATTTTCCGCAATCAGGGCCTCAAGAAACGCCTTCCAGGCCTTCTTGGAAACCGTCGGGTTCTCATCGGCGAAGTTGAACACCTGGACATCATGTTCGCGATGCAGCCGGGCCAGTTCCCGGGCGAACAGGACCGGGTCCCGGTGGCGCCATCTGGTCCAGAAACCCCGCTGACCGCAATAGGTGCAAAGGTGTGGACAGCCGCGGGAAAACTGTACGACAACAGCCCGCATGCCGCCCCAATAGCTGTAGCGCGCATGATCGATGAGTTCCCAACCGACCCGATAGTCGTCAAGTTTCCGAATAACCGGTGCCGGTCGGGTCGCATAGGGCTGGCCGTGTTCCCGAAACGCAATTCCCGGCACGATTTCAAGTCGGATATTGTCTTCAATTGCCGAGATCAGGCGCCGGGTGGTTTCCTCCCCTTCGCCGCGCACGATTGCCCTCACATAGGGTTCTTCTGTCAGTACCTCTCGCCAATGGTATGTCGGATAGACACCGCCATAGATGATAGCTGCATCAGGCAGCGCCTCGGCAACACCGCGCGCCACGTCACGGATCACCGGATGACCCGACGTCGAACCGGAATGCCCGAACAGCACCGCATCAGGCTTAAACCGGCACACCTCCGTCACCAGATCTCGTGTAGACATCGGCTCAAACTCACCGTCAACGAGGTAAACCTCATGGCCGTCGTCAATCAACGGTCCACCGATTGACAGCAAACCCAGAGGCGGCAGGTGATCGTCGGGAATACGGCTGCCGATCGCCGGATGGGGTACATTGACCAGAACGATACGCATGGTGGGGCTCACTTATTGGTTTGCTGTCAGGGTTTCCGGGTTGGCGGCAATGGCGCTGAGCACGCGCTCAGCCCCCATGGTTTTCTCCTCGGCAAGCGCACCGAACCGTCTGTCGCGCTGCGCGAAAGTCTCAACCGCCTGCTTGAGGTCGTCGGCGCTGAATTCCGGCCAAAACCGCTCGGTGAAATAAAGTTCGGCGTAAGCACATTCCCACAGCAGAAAATCCGACAACCGCTGCTCTCCGCTGGTGCGGATCAGCAAGTCCACATCGCGGCAGTTAGGTGCTTCATTCAGCAGTCGGGAGAATGCTTCCTGGGTGACGTTCTTTTGTCCACCAAGACGGGCGGCCGCCTGCAGGATCGCCGCACGGGCGGAATAATCGAGAGCAATGCGCAGGTTGAGCACACTCCCGTGGCGTGTCACAGCCTCCGCCCGCTCGATAACGGCGACCACGAACTCCGGCAACCGGTCGCGCCTGCCAATGACCGTCAGCCGTGTGCCGGTTTTCACCAGCCGTTGCGTTTCCACATCGAGATACCGTTTCAGCAACTGCATCAAAGCTGCCACCTCGGCCTTTGGGCGGCGCCAGTTATCCGAAGAAAAGGCGTAAAGAGTGAGCGTGGCGATGCCCAGCTTGGGCGCTGCTTCAACCACCCGTCGAACAGCCTCGACACCTGCGATATGCCCGGCTTGGCGCGGCAAATGCCGCAACTTCGCCCACCGGCCATTGCCGTCCATGATGATGGAGACGTGCAGGCGGCGGTCAATATGGCATTGCAAATTACTTTGCATTATAAAGTATCCTTTCAAAAAAATAGAACTCATGCCGGTTTGGCAACCGGGTTCCCGGTGGATATGTCTTTTTCACCAGCCGCCTCGGCAGCGTCACGGACCACGGATTCAAGAACCGATATGTAGTCGAGAAAACGCTGACGGCCCTGTGCGGTCAGCCTGCAGGTTGTCAGGGGACGGTTGCGTTCATAACCCTTGTGCACTGACACAAGCCCCGCCTCCTGAAGCACCTGAACATGGCGGCTGAGGTTACCATCCGTCAGGCCGCACAATCTTTTCAGGTCGGTGAAGGCCAGCCCGTCCGGCGACGACACAAGCGATGTCAGCACACCAAGCCGTGCCTTCTCGTGGATCACCCGGTCGAGACCGTCATAGGAAAACGGTGCATCATCTTTCCTGGGCATGAAACTCTCCGAACGCAAAGTGTAGAACCGCTGCCATGGCGAATTGGCCGACCGCGAATGGAACGCCCATCGTCCATGGTGACAGGCTGTGGCTGGCGCTTTCCAGAACCAGGACGCAGATCCCCGCCAGGAAGTACCACGCCCCGACCCACTTGATCTGGCGGGGCAACGATCGGGCCGAGGCAAAAATGCCGAGCGCCACGAGCACCTGCCATATGCCGGGCAGGGTCCACAGAACATCAGGGCTGTATTTGAGGAAGACGACGGCGATTGCCACACCCGCAAAGCCGGCTGGAAGAAACCGTTCAATCGCACCAATAACCACTGCGTCGGCAAGTCCGCCGTGATGGCGGCGCGACCGGGCAACCATCTCGGTGCACACCAGGACTGCCGCGAGCACGGCAGCAATACTCCAGCACACCAGAAAATCGTAGCTGTCGGCTGCGAACGTGCCGGGCCAGATGGTTTGGGCGGATGCCACCAGGAGCGCCAGCACACCGGTCAGTGCAATGACCGCTGGTCCAAAGCCACGAAACAAGGTTCCTGCAGCAAGCTGGCTGCGAATTTCGGTGATATCGGCCAAGGCGCGGTCAATGTCTGGCATCGGGTTTCCATGTAACTTTGCAATACAAAGTATGCGTCAATGCAAAGAAACATGCAATAGAAATTTTACCCGAGATACCGGTCGCCGCCACAAACACACGCGTGATATCTCCCTCGACACAGACCTGCCCCTGTCCACCGGCGGCAAGGTCATTCGTCGGCTACTACGCGAACGAGCGTGATGTCCAAAGACTCCTACGCACGGTACATAAGCTGTCGTTCGCACAACACGTCGCAAAACGTCGCTTTTGAGTCTAGTCACACAGTCGTTCTAATCGCTATAGTAGCTGCCCCCCCAAGGGGATGCTTTTGATTGAGTTTACTATGAAGTTCGAACGCAAAATGCTGTAATTATGGAAGACTTAAAAACCAAATTGTCCGGGGTTATCCGGAATCCCTTGGCAGTGATTGCCATGTTCGCCACTTTGTCTGAAGTGGCTATGGTACTAACGCTTCCGCATTTGCCTCCTGCCCCACAACTACTGTTCGTATGGTTCGCCATGGGTTTCCCAATATTACTAGTAATCGGATTTTTTGTAGTGTTGTATCGAAAGCCAGCGGTATTGTTTTCGCCCGGCGACTACAACGATCCACAGCATTATTTGGACTCAATTAACACTGTCCGCAGCGAGCATGGTTTTATTGCACGGGTTGAAGGACTCGAGGGATCAGTGAAAGTACTACAAACCGGACTGGACCAGTTGGCAGAAAATACTCCCGGTGGCAAAAAACTAAAAGAGAGTTTCGCAGAACAACGAGAGAGGCTCCAGGAATTACGAAGCCTAAAAGAAAATAATTTATATGAATTCCTCACGAATGAAATTGAATTAGAAGAAAAAATAGTTATATCTATAATAAAAGAAAGTAATAAAATTGAAGAATTGCCTGAGATAATTCTTAAATTAACTAATAATAATTGGAAATCAAAAAGAATTATTGGTATAATAAACAATTTTCCTGACACAATAAGAGATTACGAAAAATTAAAAGAGATAGTCTTCCATGGAGATTGAGAATGTTTTCAGGGTTATTCTACGTAGAGTTCAAAGTGGCCGATCACTCCTTCGGCACCGGCCTTGTCGTTATCGATAATGGTCGGGTGAACGGAGGCGATCAAGCCTATCTCTATCGGGGTCATTTTGATCACTACTCTGGCGGCATAAGGGCGACGGTTGAGGTTTCACTCTATCGGGGCTCTCCCAATTCTGTTTTGGGACCACTCCGCCAATTCACCTTAAATCTTTCTGGAACTGCGAGTGACAATAAGTTTGAACTGGAAGGAGGTAGTTCTAGCGTACCGGGGGTCGCCATTCGGATGGTGGGAACAAAGGTTGCAGAGCTATTTCAATAAATTGCAAGCTAATGACCAGAAAACACAGTCACAATAAAGCTTCATCGGCACATCATCACGCATCGTAGTAGTAGTTTGCCTTGCGCCCGAACAGCACCTGTCGGATGATCCGCCGTGACCGCTCCGACTTGCGCAAGGGATTGATCACCATATGGGCGGCGTCGAAGGCGGCGACCTTTATCGTGTCCCAGACCGGTGCGTTTCCGGGGCCTGATTGCGGCAGGCCGATCTTGCGCAGGGCGGCATTGACGTAGCGGATCTTGTTCAGCTTCAGGACCCTGGGCGACTTCCAGGTGACCGCGATGGAAATCGAATAGCGTTCGCCCGTGCGCACCCAGTGGGGCGCCATATAAGGCAGATAGGCGCCATCGCCCTCTGACATCTCAAACACCGTTGCGCGGCTTTCAAATTCGCGACGATATTCCTGGTTGCGGTGCTTGCTCGGCGAGATCTCCATGTCCTGTTCGGAGATGATCGAACGGTCTTCGTTGTCGAACACATGAAGGAATTTGTCGCCCTTGATCTGCAACAGGAAATTTTCTTCCGCATCGATATGGAACGGCGTCGTCGAGTTCGCCGAAGACACGAAGATAAAGCCCTGAATGTCCTGCACCATGCCCGGTTCGTCGCCGGCAGCAGCCGCCACTTCGGCCAGGCAACTGTCCAGAAATGCCTTATAGTCCGGATCGTTCTCGACATTCTTGATCACCATCCAGGCATGGCAATGCTCGATTTGGCGGATCGTTTCTTCAGCCGACAGATTGACCTTGGGCGCATCGAACGGATCCTGGTTGAGTTTAAGATCGCCTGAATTATATTCGATCCGGTCCCGGTCCATGGCATTGGCCAGGGCAATCAGGCGCGGCAGAGTGAACAATGGATGGTCCGCCAGGTCGTGGCCGATACTGAACGGCCGGTGGGGAAATTCGGTCGCCATATGGGTGCCCGGCAGATTGAGAATAGCGGTCATTTTTGGCCTCCTTTGAGATACTTCCTGTACAGCCGCTTGACGGCCTCGCGCCCCTCCCGCTTCAGGTCCGCCAGCCGGCAGACCATGGCGAACATGAACCAGGATTGTTCGGGCCGTCCGATAACGATGTCATGCAGATCGAGACGCTCACGCCACAGGTGATCGATCATCGGGTGATCGGCCTGGGCGCAGGAATCGATGGTGTCGATGGCGCCGCCGGCTGCAAGAATTCCCATGGCATCCAGCACGATCAGCACGCCGGGTGAGAAACGTGCGTAGTCTTCGTCATAGGCAATCTTGCACAGCCACGCATGGCGGCCGTGCCGGGCACCGAAGGTCATGGCGACCGGAACACCGTTAAGGCAGAGTTTCCAGAACAGAACATCACCCTGGCCGTCGAGATCCGCCATTGCCTGGTCAAAAAAACCGGTCCAAACCGGATCGCACGACAGCGCGGTCTTTGCGCGGCCCTTCCAGCCGCACGCTTCAAGCGCATAGAACTCTTTGAGCCATTGGCCAAGATCGCCGCCAATGGGAAACTGCTCGACCGACAACCTGCCCTGTTCGCCAAGACGCGCCCGCAGTCTGCGCAACTCTTTGCGTTTCTTGCGCGGCAGGGAGTGCACCAGATAACTGTCCAGGTCTTCTGGTACCTGAAGAACCGCCCTGCGGTATGAACTGATGCTGCGCTGCCTCGAACCGGTGGCCCGGGATGTGTCTTCAATCGCTTCGGCAAGCGGTCCTGAGACCGGCACTTGCTCCCACATGATGCTTGCCGCTGCCACATCCGGCCCAAACACCCAGTTGAAATATGCTTCAAGCGCTTCGGCTGCATGGTCGCGGTGAACCAGAGGTGCACACAACGGGCAGAATATATGCTTCCAGGATTTTGCCTGGCGACCCGGCAGGAATGGAAGCCTGCGCGAGGTCTTTTGCACAAACGCGCCGATCAGTTCACGGCCATCGTTGACACCGTCATACCGCCAGACAAGCGCCACGCACACATCGCCGGCACTTTCCGCCAGATATCTGAGACCGGCATTGATCCAGGCAAACTCCGAACACAGTGCAGGCTCCAGAGAAGTCTCCGCCAGCACAGCCATGGGCGTCTTCAAGGTTTCAAAGGCTGCCGCGTCCTTGATGCATTCCACCCGGCAGCGAGATGAAACACGCGGCAACGCGGATGCATTTCTGGACGCGGCAAGCTGCCCATCCCGCAGGGTCAAAATATTTGCGTTCGTCTGGCTCATTGGGCGGCCCCCAAGCCGATCTTCCGCTTCAGGGTCTCAAGCCCGCCTTCAAACACAAAGGCGTGCAGCCCAAGCCGGGTTTTGATGATCCAGAACAACAGCGCGGATTCGATCGCAATCGAGCCTGCGGTCGCCATGGCGGCCCCCAGCAGACCGAAATGCGGGATCAGCACGAAGTTCATCGCCACATTGCCGACAAGCGTAAAGAACATCACCACGGCACAGATGTTTTGCTGCCCAAGAACGCTGAGCAGGGATTCGGCCGGCCCGAGAGATGCCCGCACCACCAGGCCCGCGGCCAGGATGAACATCACCGGATAGCCGGCGGTGAACTCCGGGCCGAACAGGGACAACAGCGGATAACCCAAAGCGAGAATACCGGCGGCTGCCAGCAGCGACGGCCAGAATGCCCAGCGGACACTTTCACGCACATGGTGCGCCAGCAATTCGTGATTTCCTGCGCTGTGATATTCGGAAAACCGTGCGCTATAGGCGGCGGTAACCGCGAAATGCACAAACGCGATCAGCCCGGTGGTCTTGATTGCTGCGTAATAGACCGCAAGATCACTGGGCGAGACATAGAGGTTCAGCACCAGCACGTCGACATGCTGCATCACCATATAGAAGCTGTGCATCACCAGGATCGGTGTCGACACCTTGAGCCACAGCGGAAACCGGTAACTGGGCTTGGCCTTGGGCAGGTCCGCATCAAGCCGCCGTTCCATAATCGCCAGTTGCGCGATCGTCGTCAGATAGGTCGCCACAAGGGCTGCCACCAAGGCACTCAAGGCGGTCGCTGGAAAACCGGCCCAGACCACGATACCCAGCATCGCCAGCAGCAGGAACGGCCGCATGATGTAGGGCGGGATCAGTGCCAGGTCGATCCACGATTGCGACCGCGCGATACCGTCCTGAATGTCGGTCAGCGCATAACCGGGCAGGCAGAAGAATGCGACCACCAGGGGAACCAGGTAATAATCGGCGATCACTCCATGCAGGGACCAGGTAGCCGCAATACCCAGGCAGGTGACCGCAGTTGACACGCCGAGCACCAGCCAACGGCTGCCGGACAAGAAGCCCCGGAACAGGCGCCATTGTTCGGCTTCCTTGTATTCTGGCAAAAACCGCAGGACGGAGGTGTTCAGGCCGATGGTGGACAAGCCGCCCAGGATCAGGACGAACACCCAGACATAAGCGAAGATGCCAAATTCGAAAGCGCCCATCCAGCGCGCCAGAAGAATCTGTGACAGATAGGCGATCGCCGCACTGGCAATACGGATCGCAAAAGCAAACACCGCGCCGCGCTGCGCTTTGGCATTGTCGGTATCGTCACGAAGAACTTTTCTGAACGCGCCGAACAGGGGATGCGCAAGTGTCTGTCTTGCCGTTGTCATCAGTGTGGCCTTTCCTGAGACGTTGTCGCGGTTATTGAGCTTCCTGCCGGCATCTAGTGGATCGTGAGACCTGAGACGGGCAAACGGCGCGACAGCATGTCGGTCACCGTGGAGGCCACCGCGCCCCACGCCGCCCGGCGCATGGAATCGCCCAGGATTTTGTGTTCGGCCTCCGAGAAGTTGGCGATTTCGACCGCTGCGGGACCGTGTCGCGTCAGCAGCTTGACGGCCATGCCATAGACATCCTGCGCCTTGATTTGGGACGGCCGCACCGCACGAACTGCTCTAAACTGAGCCATTTAGACACCTCTTGCTCTTTTTCCGATAATGGGAGCAAGTGATGTGCCAACAAGTGCCGGCTGGAATCCGATCGACTGGGGAATTGCTGCAGAAGTGTATGGAGAGCGGCTAAAGACTTTGCCCAAACTCAAACAGCCAAAGCTAAGCCCTTCAAATCACGGCAATAAATTACACCGGACAGGCGCGCCGAACACACGTTAACCAGTCCTGCTTGAAACCGCAGTGGCGCACCGGTGAAGTCGAACTCACCGCTGTCCAGTTTCACTCCCGCGTAGACTTTGCGTGCAAGGCGCGCCTAAATACTGTCTTCCCCCGACTTGATCGGGGGATCCAGTAGCCGCCGGTTTTTCAATGGTTTTCGGCCGTGCCCACACACCATACGCGGTGGTTACTGGTTCGTCCGGTCAAGCTGGACGAAGACACGAGGAGAAGTGTCGGGCACTCCTGACAGTGCAGGATTGGTCCTTGCTTCAAGGCTTTAGTTCAGAGTTGAAATTCTGAACCGGGCAGCAGTAGCCCTATCCCGAAAATCCGCCCTCTTCCAGGAAAGCGATCTCTTCCGGGGTCGATGTCCTGCCAAGCGCCTCATTGCGATGGGGGAAGCGGTCGAACTCTCTGATCACATCGGCATGCAGATGTGCCCATTTAAGAAATTCCTCCATGCCGGAGCGTTCCAGGAGTTCGATGCAGCGTTCCTGATCATCCATCGATTCTGAGTGCTCAAACGGCAGGTAGATCCATATGCGCAGATCGACAGGCAGCTCCATGTCCATGGATTTTTCGACCATCGACCTTGCCAGCGCCAGCGCCTTGGGATCGGCTGCAAACGCATCAGCGGTACCGCGGTAGATGTTGCGTCCAAACTGATCGAGCAGGATGATCAGGGCCAGGCATCCCTGTGCCGTTTCACGCCAGCTGTCGAGTTCCCAGCGCTTGGCGGCATCATGATGCTCCTTGAAACGGGTGGAGATTTCAGCGTCGAACGCCTCATCCTTCACAAACCATTTCTCCTTACCCGCGGCAAACCAGAAATCCAGAACATCTTTGGGTTCGATATCGGCCACTATAAATCTCCTCGCACGTTATCTTGGAATCAGTCCGAACGCGCTGAACGGAATGAAGTTGAGCATCTCGCCGGCCTCGACCGCTGTGACATGCTCTTCGATTTCAATAAGACCGTCGGCAGCCCGCAGCGACGAGATCAGGCCCGACCCGTCTTGCGGGTAGCGCACCAGCCGTGGCGCACCGCTCTCGTCCTGTTCGATCCAGCCGCGCAGGAACTCCCGCCGGTCGGGTTTTTTCTTGGTCACCGTAAACCCGGACGGCACGGCAAACCGCTGCGGTGGCCGCCATGCCGCGCCCTGCAATCGCGCAAACATCGGCTGGGCATAAAACAAAAAGCATACCATGGCCGCGACAGGGTTGCCCGGCAGCCCCAAAAACACTGCATCGTTGAGTGTGGCAAAGGCGAGCGGCCTCCCCGGTTTGACCGCAAGCTGCCAGGCATGAAGGTGGCCATGCTGGTTGACCGCTTCGACCACATGATCTTCCTCGCCCCGGCTTGCACCACCGGATGTCAAGATCACATGGTGCGTGCTCGACGCCTGCAGCAGCGTTTCGGTCACAATTTCACGGTCGTCCGCAAGCACTCCCAGATCGGTCACTTCGGCATCGACGCTTTCCAGCAGCGCGCTCAGCAGGAAATGATTGGCATCATAGACCTGGCCTTGCGTGAATGCCGTGCCCGGCCGGATGATCTCGTCACCGGTTGAGATCAGAGCGACCTTGAGCCGTTCGAAACAGCGCACATTGTCGATCCCAAGCGATGCGACCGCCGCCAGTTCCTGGGGGCGAAGACGGTCTCCAGCGGCCACGGCGCGGCTGCCCTGGGCCAGATCCTCACCGGCCCTGCGGACATTAGCGCCGGCGCGAATGCCGGCCGGAATGACCGCGATCTCGCCGCCAACCGCCTCCTCCACATCGACGTCTTCCTGCATCACCACCGTATCAGTGCCTTCCGGCATGACCGCGCCGGTAAAGATGCGCGCGCAAGTGCCCTCCTTCAGCTGTCCGCGTCCGGCCTGGCCGGCTGCAATGCGCATGCTCACCGGCAGGCTGCTTGGCCCGCCTTGGTCAAGACAGGCATAGGCCAGCGCAAAACCGTCGACCGCTGAATTGTCAAAGGCTGGCACATTGCGCGGTGCAACAATGTCTTCAGCCGCAACCCGGCGATGGGCCTGCGCCAGGGGAACGGTCTCGGTGTCCGCAATCGGGCTCAGACGCTCAGCCAGCAGAGCCAACGCCTGGTCATGGGTCAACCGGTCCTTGTCATGAAGGAAGCAATCATCGAGCAGCCTGGTGCTCATGGCCGCCACTCCACACCCACATGGTCGAGAATGAAATCGGCAATTGCGCCGACATCGTCCATATCGAGAACCGGCACCGTCGCATCGGGGATTTCCATGTCGCAGGCAATCGCCACCACACTTGGATCCTTGCCGGCAAGTGCTGGGCGGTCGATACCGGACCGGCGCACCTCGATCTTGGGATAGCTGTCCTGCTTGTAGCCTTCGGTCAGCACGATATCGCACGGACTGAGCCGGCCAACGATATCGGCGAGCGATGGTTCCTCATTGCCGCGCAACTCATGCATAATCGCCCAGCGGGCACCGGAGACCAGTGCCACCTCGCGCGCGCCCGCCTCCCGGTGGCGGTGGCTGTCGCGGCCGGACTGGTCGATATCGACCCGGTGGTGAGCATGCTTGATGGTTGATACGACCAGCCCGCGCGTAGTCATCTCGCGTACCAGCCGTTCGGTCAGCGTGGTCTTGCCGACATTCTTATAGCCTGCAATGCAGAACAGCGGCGGCATCACAGGACGACCTCGCTCAGGATCGCTTCCGCATGGGCGAGATCTTCCGGACGGTTGGCGTTGAAGAACGGATCGAACGGATGGTCCGCAAACGAGGCCACGCAGAGCGCATAACGCGCAGTCCAGATATCGACTTTTCTGATCTCCTCATCCACCATGGCGCGCCGCAGGTCTTCACGCAAGGCGACCGGCCACAACCCGAATACCGGATGATTGCGGCCACCCGATGCGGCACAGGCCATGTCCGAGGATTGGGCGGCAACCGCCTCGCGCAATCGCGCCACCAGATCGGCTGGAAAAAACGGCGTGTCGGAGGCCACCGTTGCCACCCATTCAGACCCCGGGTGATTGGCATGCGCCCAGTCGAGCCCGGCCAGAACGCCGGCAAGTGGACCAGCGAAGCCCTCCACCGGGTCGGCTGCAACCGGCAGGTCAAATTCCGCAAACCGGTCCGGATTGCCATTGGCATTGAGCACCATCGGTCCGACCTGGGGCGCAAGCCTTTGAATTGCATGCGCCAGTATCGGCTTGCCGCCGAGCTCGAGCAGCGCCTTGTCGCCGCCGCCCATACGCCGCGACAGGCCGCCCGCCAGGACGACACCAACGACGTCCGTGTCGGTCATAGGGCGAAGTCCTTGCGCGACGCCTTGCGCTGATGTTTGGCATCTTCGTCTGATACCGCAGTCAGATCGGTATCGAATATGATCCGCTCCTCACCCGACAGGACGACGAACCGTTTGCCGCGGGCACGTCCGATCAGGGTCAGTCCGGCATCGCGGGCAAGATCGACCCCCCAGGCGGTGAACCCGGACCGCGACACCAGGATCGGGATTTCCATCTGGACGCATTTGAGGATCATTTCCGAGGTTAGGCGGCCGGTCGTGTAAAAGATCTTGTCACCTGCCGGCACCTTGTTGAGGAACATATAGCCGGCGATCTTGTCGACCGCATTATGGCGCCCGACATCTTCCATATAGACCATGGGCTGGTCCTGAAGGCACAACACGCAGCCATGGATGGCGCCGGCCTTGAGATAAAGTGACGGTGCGGTGTTGATCGCCCTGGTCAGGCTGTAGAGCCAGGATGTCCGGATCACGGCTTCGGCGGGCAGAACGATCTGCTCGAACCGTTCCATGACATCGCCAAACACCGTTCCCTGGGCGCAGCCGGACGTACGGGTCTTTTTCTTGAGCTTGTCCTCATAATTGGTTTCGCGTGCCGTGCGCACGACCACCACCTCAAGATCGTCATCATAGTCAATGCCGGTAATCTCATCGTCCGGCTTGAGCATGTTCTGGTTCAGGAGATAACCGACCGCGAGCATCTCGGGATGATCGCCGATGGTCATCATGGTGACCACTTCCTGAGAATTGAGATAGAGCGTCAGCGGCCGCTCATGCACCACTGGGATTTCGACCGGACCACCGTCCTGATCGATCCCCTTGATGGCACGCGACAGCTTCGGGTCGTCCGGATCGGGCGCCAGTTCGAAGCCTGCGGCTGTATCTGAAGCATCATTCATGTGGCGGTTTTATCAGTTCAGCGAACCCGCGCAAACAGCTCATACCGGGGATCAGTCCGCAAAGGCGGCAATATGGTGCATTGCAGCACCGTCACGTCCATGCAAGATGGCAGCGATTCGCCCGTCCCAGGGTGCACCGGGACTACTTGGAGATACTGAGTGATGCTGAAGAACTCCGACCTGGACGTCGCCGTGCACGAGGGCATCATTTCGGGCGATCAGGCGTCCCGCTTGCGCGATCTCGCCAGCCGTTTGTCAAGTACCAGCGACGAAGCACTGGAGTTTACCCAGGACACCAGGGATGAGCCCTTTCGCCTGCTGCGCGGCTTTCGCGACTTTTTCATTTTCGTCGGGATTGTGATTTTTGCGATCGGCCTGACAACGCTGGTCATCAGCAGTTTAGCCGATATCCCGGCGCAATTCAGCGATTCCGCAGGCGGCATCATGGCACTCGCCATGTCATTCGGCCTGGTCGTCACAGGGGTCGTGCTGGCCGAGTGGGTCACCAGGCGCCAACGGCTGCCATTGTCCAGTCTGGCAACGTCAATCGCGCTCGCTGTATGGTCGGCGGGGTTTCTGGTCGCCCTGGTTGCAAACATATGGCCGGATATTGTGAGCATAGCCCGCCTTAAGGATCTGGTCCTGCCATGGTTGTCTTTTCTGGGCGCCGTACTTGGCATGATCGGCTTCTACTGGCGTTACAGATTGCCATTCACTTTGTTGCCTCTGGCCGTATCGGCTGCCGGGCTGGTGTATTTTGCCCTTCAGTCAATCTTCGAGGCGCAGTGGACCGATACACATACGAGAATATTGGTCGGCGTCCTGGGCCTGCTGGTGTTCGCTGTCGCCATGTGGTTCGACATGAAGGACCGTCTGCGGGTCACGCGGTTTTCCGAATGCGCATTCTGGCTTCATCTGCTGGCCGCACCCATGCTCATCCATTCGCTCCTGCTCGGTGGTGATAGCGATGCAGCGAACCTGCCGCTCATTCTGGGCACAATGGCCGCCATGGCCCTGGTTGCACTTCTGATCGATCGGCGCGCGCTTCTGGTCGCAGGGCTGAGTTATCTGGCGGTCGCCATCTTCCAGATTGTCTCGAAAAGCGAAATCCTGGGTGGTCAGGAGTTTGCGATCACTGCCTCCATTCTGGGCGCCAGCGTATTGTGCCTTGGCCTTGGCTGGACGCCGATACGCCGCATCGTGTTGAGCCTGTTGCCGTTGGACGCACTGAAATCCCGTTTGCCACCGGTGGCAGGGAGCTGAAACGCTTTCCCATACAGTGATTTGCGTGTTTGTGCCGACCGCTGCATTATATCCCGGTGAAGTCATACCGGTCCGGGGATCATCATAAAACAAGATGCAAGCCGTGCCCGATTTTGTCACAATCGGCGCAGCCCATGCAGGCCCACGCGCACAACAGAATTGTCAGTAAAGGAGGAGTGGAATATGAAATATTTAACGGTCATTGCAGCAGCAGTTGCATCCCTGATGGCCACCAGCGCGGCGTTTGCCGATGAGTGTAAGCCGTCAAAATGGGGCGCGGACGACCAGATCGGCGCCGCCAACTATGTCAATGCCGATCAGGTGATGATGGCCTCCAAGCTGATCAAGAAGGGCGAGACCCATCCGCTTGGCATTGTCATCGATCCCAACATGCCGGCCTTCCCGCCACGCAAGATGATGCTGCAGGTGGTGCAGCCAAATCAGCAATATGGCCGTAAACTGGATAAGGATTTCGGTTGGGACATCGTTTACAACGATGACGTCACTCAGCTTTGGTGGGGCACCGGACCGCAGATCGACGGTCTCGGCCATCTGGGCGAAGCCGGTTCCTACTACAATTGCAATGTGGGCAAGGATTTTGCCGCCCTTACCGGTCTGAAGAAGCTTGGCATCCACACTATTCCACCACTCGTCGGCCGTGGCGTCATGATCGATATGGCCAAGCACAAGGGTGTTGGAAACCTGGACGCAGGCCACGGCATCAGCTCGGACGACATCAAGGCTGCAGCCAAAGCGCAGGGCGTCGAAATTCGCCAGGGCGATGTGGTTTTGTTCCACACCGGCTGGACCGATGCCAAGCTGGCGTCTGAGCCCAAGGCATGGGTTTCCGGGGAACCGGGCCTGACCAACGAAGCCGCCGTCTATCTCGCCTCATTGAACGTCATGGCGGTCGGTGCCGACACCTGGGGCGTCGAAGCAGTGCCGCCGGTGGAGGGCGACAAGGTCTTCTATGGCCACGTCACCTTCCTGAAGGAAAACGGCATCTTCATTCTTGAGACCATGAACACCGGCCGGCTGGCATCCGAAGGCGTCCATGAGTTCATGTTCGTGCTTGGCCAGGCGCGGTTGCAGGGCGCGGTACAGATGATGATCAACCCGGTCGCCATGTGGTAGACGCCAAGCACAATTGACATCGATCGGGGAGCGGTCCGCCGCTCCCCTTTTTCATATCCGCAAATGGTTTTCTTAACCCAATCTGTTCCCTGGAGTCGTCATTCCCGCGAACGCGGGAATCCAGAAGTAACACAAATGTCAGCGGTTTATAAAGCCAACTGGATACCCGCGTTCGCGGGTACGACGGCGAAAAAAGATGTCACGAAGCACGGCCGCCCGGTGCCCAAATACGCTGCGGCGGAATGTGTACTTCGATGGCATCGCCCTTGCGGATTTCGCCTTCCCGCTCGACCCATGCGGTGACGCCGCGCTGGCTAAGCGCCGCCTTGGAAAACCGGTCGCCGTGGCCGGGATGGTATCCTTCGATCACTTCGCCTGGATATTTGCACGGGCCGTTTTCCATATCGACCACCAGGGAGGCGCCGCCTTCGAAAATCAACCGGGTCGACGGCGGCACCTGAGTGAAGTCCGGGATGCCCTCGACCAGAATATTTGCGCCGACCCATTCAGGCCTGACCTCCGGTATCTCCATCGTGTGCGCCACCTGGGCGAGTTCTTCGGCAGACAGGATCGAGATCTGCCGGACATTGCGGATCTCCGTACCGATGCCATATTGCTGACGCACACGGACGCAGGACGGCCGGGTCAGGCCACCATGGCAATCGCCCTCGAAGCCCGCATAGGTCGCGCTGACCCGGTCGGCGCGGTGTTTCTCAAGGGTCGCGTTGCGTTCCGGGTTGGCCAGCACCGCCAAGACACAGCCGGTCACCTTGGTCTTTTTGAGGATCGGCATAAGCGTTGGCTCCGCAGGCTCACTAATTTCCTTTTATCCGTCATTCCCACGAAAGTGGGAATCCAGAAAACACGGTCATTACATAACCTTATAGGTAGATCTGGATACCCGCTTTCGCGGGCTTGACGACATGGTTAGCGCACAACATCACAACCAGCGCTGCACATGATGCCCTACTCCGCCGCCTCGCTCACCCCCAACGGCTCGACCTTCGCTGCACAGAATTTGAATTCCGGGATCTTGCCGAATGGATCAAGGCTTGGATTGGTCAACTCGTTGGCGGCCGCCTCAACATAGGCAAACGGCACGAACACCACCCCCGGCGGCACGGCGCCATCGGCGCGGGCAAAGATTTCAATGGTGCCGCGTCGGGTTGCAATGCGCACCTTGTCACCGGGCCCGATGCCGAACTTGCGGATGTCGGCGGGATTGAACTGCGCGGTCGGGCTCGGCTCGATGGCATCCAGATTGCTGGCGCGCCGGGTCATGGCGCCGGTGTGCCAGTGCTCGAGCTGGCGGCCGGTGGTCAGGATGAAGGGATAATCCTGATCCGGCTGTTCATCCGGCGGCACGATGTCTGCCGGCACGAATTTGCCAAGCCCGTTGGCGGTCGGAAAGCCGTCGCCGAACACGATATTGTTGCCGGGCACGTCCGGTGCATCGCAGGGATAGGTGACCGAGTTTTCCCGCTCAAGCCGCTCCCAGGTGATGTTGTCGAGCGACGGCATGGCAAGCTTCATTTCCGCAAACACGTCCGCCGGCCCGTCATAAGACCAGTCAAGCCCCAGACGCTGCGCAATCTCCTGGGTGATCCACCAGTCGGCCCGGGTGTCTCCTGGCGCATCCAGCGCCTTGCGGCCCATCTGGACCTGACGGTTGGTGTTGGACACGGTGCCGTCCTTCTCCGGCCATGCAGCCGCCGGCAGGATCACATCCGCAAACATGGCGGTTTCGGTCAGGAACAGGTCCTGCACAACCAGATGTTCAAGCTTGGCAAGGCCGGCGCGGGCATGATTGGCGTCGGGATCCGACATGGCCGGATTTTCGCCCAGCACATACATGCCCTTGATCTTGCCGTCATAGACCTCGTCCATGATCTCCACCACGGTAAGGCCCGGATCGGGATCGAGTTCGACGCCCCACAGCTTTTCGAACTTCTTGCGGTTGTCCTCCATGCCGACCTGAGAGTAGTCCGGATAGAACATCGGGATAAGGCCCGCATCCGAGGCGCCCTGGACATTGTTCTGGCCACGCAACGGATGCAGGCCGGTGCCCTTGCGGCCGACCTGGCCGGCCATCAGTGCGAGCGAAATCAGGCAGCGCGCATTGTCGGTGCCATGAACATGCTGGGAGACGCCCATGCCCCAGAATATGATCGCCGCATTGGCGCCCGCATAAGCGCGCGCGACGGTGCGGATCACATCTGCCTCGATGCCGCATATCGGCGCCATGGCTTCCGGCGTGAAGCTGCTTAAATGATCCTTGAGCCGGTCGAAGCCTTCGGTGTGCGCCTGGACATATTGCTGGTCGTAGAGGTCCTCTTCGACGATCACATGCATCATTGCGTTGAGCAGGGACACATCGCCGCCCGGCTTGAACTGAAGCAAGTGCGTGGCGTGCTCTTTGAGCGCCGTACCGCGCGGGTCCATCACGATCAGCGTGGCGCCACGTTTGGCCGCCTGCTTGAAATAGGTTGCCGCCACCGGATGATTGCCGGTCGGATTGGCGCCGATGACGATGATCACATCGGACTCGCGTACCGCGGTAAAGGGTGCTGTGACCGCGCCCGAGCCAATGGTTTCCATCAAAGCGGCAACCGAAGAGGCATGGCACAACCGGGTGCAGTGGTCGACATTGTTGCAGCCGAAGCCGGTGCGCACCAGTTTCTGGAAAATATAGGCCTCTTCATTGGAGCACTTGGCCGAGCCGAAACCGGCAAGTGCCTTGGGTCCGTCCTCGTCGCGGATCTTTTTCAGGCCCGAAGCGGCGAAATCGAGCGCTTCTTCCCAGGTCGCCTCGCGGAAATTCTCAAGCGGCTTGGAGGGGTCCATATCCGGCTGTTCGCTTTTCGCAACGCCTTGCCTGCGGATCAGCGGAACCGTCAGCCGTTCCGGGCTCGAAATATAGTCAAACCCGAAACGACCCTTGACGCACAAACGGTTTTCGTTGGCCGGACCGCCCGCGCCTTCCACATAGGCGATCTCGCCATCGCGGATCTTGTAAGTGATCTGGCAGCCGACGCCGCAATAGGGGCAAATACTGTTCTGTTCGGTATCGAACTCACGGCTGCCCACGCCGCTCTCATCGACCAGAGACGACGGCATCAAGGCACCTGTCGGACAGGCCTGCACGCACTCGCCACAGGCGACACAGGTGCTCGCGCCCATCGGGTCATCGAAATCAAACACGACCTTTGAATGCGAACCACGATAAGCCATGCCGATAACATCATTGACCTGCACTTCACGGCAGGCGCGGACACACAGATTGCAGTGAATGCAGGCATCCAGATTGACCCGCATGGCTGGATGCGAGCTGTCGGCTGCAGGAGTTTCCCGCCCGGGGAACCTGCTGTTCGACACTTGCTGCACGTCGGCCCACTTCCAGAACGCACTGATCTGATCATGGGCTTGTGGTTTGGCCGGCTGATCGGACATCAGGAGTTCGATCACCATCTTGCGGGCCGTATCGGCCCGCTCCGACTGGCTGGTCACCTTCATGCCATTCGATGGCGTCCGGATGCAGGACGCCGCCAGAACCCGTTCGCCCTCGACCTCGACCATGCAGGCCCGGCAGTTGCCGTCCGACCGGTAGCCGGGTGCATCTTTCCAGCACAGATGCGGGATATCTGTGCCCTGGCGTTTGGCGACCTGCCAGATCGTCTCCCCGACATCCGCCTCGACCTCGACACCGTCCAGTTCAAACTTGATCTTATCGCTCATGACTGACTTGCTCCGGCTCCGCTTGCGTTGATCCAGCGGATGATCACTTCATTTCGACTTCGATGAAGAAATATTCGAAGTCGTTGGCATTGATGACATTGTGATGCACGCCCTTCTCGCGAAAATAGGACACACCATGGGTCAGGTCGCTGAAGCTTTCAGTCCCGTCCGGTGCGATAATCTTGAGCTGGCCCGTCAGGCCGGGCACCACGACATAATCCATTTCATGGATATGCACTCCGGTTTCAGCACCGGGCGCAAAGCGCCACTCGGTGACCTTCACCCGGTCATTGTCGATCTGTACGGTGGGGACGGCAAGTGTCGTCATGTTATGTCCTCCGGAAAATACTTGATGACCGAAAGCATCGGATTGGGTGCGGCCTGGCCGAGACCACAGATAGATGCGTCGGTCATCGCCTGACACAGTTCCTTCAGCAGCGGCTGATCCCATGCATCCGCATCCATCAGCTTGACCGCCTTTTCGCAACCCACCCGGCAGGGCGTACATTGGCCGCAGGATTCATCTTCGAAAAACTTCACCAGGTTGGACGCAACGAATTTCATGTCGTCGCGATCCGACAGGATCACCACCGCATGACTGCCGACAAACGAACCGTGTTTTTCAAGCTGGCCGAAATCAAGCGGCAGATTGTCCATCGACGCAGGCAGGATACCGCCTGACGCTCCACCGGGCAGATAACCCTTGAATTCATGACCCTCGAGCATGCCGCCGCAATAATCGTCGATCAGCTCGCGTACCGTGACGCCGGCCGGTGTCAGCTTGACGCCCGGTTCCCTGACCCGGCCTGATACTGAATAGGACCGCAGACCCTTGTGGCCCTCCTTGCCCTGGGCGGCAAACCAATCCGCGCCCTTGGCCATGATCTCCGGTATCCAGTAGACGGTCTCGATATTGTGCACCAGTGTCGGACGCCCGAACACGCCGACCTGGGCAACATAAGGCGGGCGGTGGCGCGGCAGGCCGCGTTTGCCCTCGATCGACTCGATCATTGCGGATTCTTCACCGCAGATATAGGCGCCGGCACCCCGGCGCAGATCGATGTAGCCCGCATCCACCACGCCCTCTGATTCCAGTTGGGCAATTTCCTGAAGCAGGATCTGGCGTGCTGCTGGATATTCATCACGCAGATAGATGAATGCCCGTTCCGCATCGACGCCCCAGGCGGCAATCAGCATTCCTTCGAGAAACATATGCGGGGCGGTTTCAAGATAATACCGGTCTTTGAAGGTTCCAGGCTCGCCCTCATCGCCATTGATGCAAAGATAGCGCGGGCCATCGCCAGCACGCACGAATTCCCATTTTTTGCCCGACGGAAAACCCGCACCGCCCAGCCCGCGCAAGCCGGCATCATGCAGTGACTGAATAACATCTTCGACCTTGCGCCCGCCGTTGCGGCATTCCCGCAACACCTCATAACCGCCATCAGCCACATAGGCGTCATAGGATTGATAGTCCGGTATGGCGGGTTCAGTGGCGCCGCGCGATGCGGCATCGAGCAGGCTTTCAACCGTCACCTCGTCCAGATAATTATGGCCGACCGCAGCAGCAGGAGCACTCTGGCACCGCCCCATACACGGCGCATGCACGACCCGCACATTTTCCGGCGCCTTGGTCTGCAGCGCCTCGGTCAGTTGTTCAGCACCGCGCAGTGCACAGCTCAGGCTGTCGCACACCCGGATCGTTACCTCAGGCGGTGCAGCCTCGCCTTCCTTCACCACATCGAAATGGTGGTAGAACGTGGCAACTTCAAAAACCTCGGCCATCGGCACACGCATTTCCCTGGCGAGCCCCTGAAGATGCCCTGCGGACAGATGGCCGTGTGCGTCTTGAATGAGGTGCAGATATTCGATCAGAAGGTCGCGCCGGCGTGGCCTGTCACCGAGAAGTGTCTGGATTTCTTCGAGAGCATCGAGATCCTGCTGACGGCCCTTTGGAAACGGACGCGGCTTGCGCGCACCCCCGGAACGGCCCGGGCGTACTGGGGAAAAATCAGCTGATTTATTCATGTTTCCGACGCCGCTGCCATATGCTTGTTACCCTTGGTCTCAATCTCTGGTATACCTTATACCAATGGCCTCTCGCGAGGCCAGAGGCATAATACCTCCTTGTGGCCAGCTCAAAAGGCCGTGCGCGGCATGTGCCGGACAAAACCGCCCTCTTGAGCCTGCGCTCGCACCCGTTTAAACGACTATCTCGATGCGAGCAATAAAGTGAGTTCAAAATGCCTGATAACGAGGAGTACCTCGACGTCAAGGGCCTGCTCTGCCCGCTCCCGGTGCTTAAGGCCCGCAAACGGCTTAGCGGCCTGCCGGCGGAGGCAATATTGAAGGTTGATGCCACGGATCCGGCATCAATGATTGATTTTCCCCACTACTGCAATGAATCAGGCAACATACTGGTCAGGCACAGCCAACAGGACGGCGTCTACACATTCTGGGTTCGCAAGACATGACACAGAAATTCGATGAAGTGAGCCCTCTGAAAAAGGTCCTGCTGAGGCGGCCGGAAGCAGCATTCGGTTCCGATGACCGCATCGCACGCGACTGGAAGGCGCTTGCCTATCATGATGCCCCGGATTTCAGGAAGGCGATCGACGAGTATGATGCCTTCATGCGTCTTCTTGCCGATGCCGGTGCCGAGCTGCTTTTCCTGGGCGATGACCAACAGTTGTCGCTCGATGCCCTCTATGTGCGTGATGCAGCAATCGCTGCACCAGGAGGTGTGATCGCTGCAGCCATGGGCAAGCCCGCGCGCACGGCGGAACCTGCCATCAACACAAACCTTGCACGCGAATTCGGCATTGCCACGATCGGCGCCATCACCGGCACCGGCCGGGTCGAAGGCGGCGACTTGACCTGGCTTGACGACCAAACTCTGCTTGCCGGCCACACCTATCGCACCAACCCGGAAGGCATCGCCCAGTTGCAGGACCTGCTCGGGGGCCGGGTCACCGTGTTTGGTTTCCACATGCCGCATTACAAGGGGCCGGCCGATGTGTTTCACCTGATGTCGGTGTTAAGTCCGATTGATACGGATCTGGCCCTGGTCTATCCGCCGCTGACGCCGGTAGCGCTTCTTGAGTTCCTGGCCGAGCGCAGCATCGCAACCGTCGAGGTGCCCGACGAAGAGTTTGAATCCATGGGCTGCAACGTGCTGGCAGTGGCGCCCCGCCACTGCATTATGGTCGCCGGCAATCCGGAAACCTGCAAACGGCTCGAACGCGCAGGCGCCCAGGTGCACGTCATCCAGGCCGATGAAATCTGCCGCAAGGGTGAAGGCGGCCCCACCTGCCTGACCCGGCCGGTCGAACGGGCGGCGTAGCGGCGCGTGGCAGACCGAACCATACTTGCACGAAGCTCCGCCATTCTTGCCGCAGGCTTCCTGGTATTGTTCGTCGGCGGCGGCTCACGGTTTGCCATCGGCCTGACCCTCAAACCCATGGCCGAAGATCTCGGCTGGAGCCGCAGCACGCTCGGCCTGGCGGTAGCAACATTTCTCGTGGTCTCCGCATCATGCATGTATTTTTCCGGCCGCCTGGTCGACCGCTTCGGCGCCCGCACGGTTCTGGGCCTCGGCCTCACGGTGGCTTCAATCGGCATCGGTGCAATGTATCTGGTCACTACCCCCTGGCAGGCTTTCCTTCTGTATGGCGGGGTGTTTGCGATCGGCAATGGCATTGCATCGATCACCCCGGTCAGTGTCATGGTCAGCCGTTGGTTTCCCGGCCGCACCGGACTTGCCAATGCGCTGACCACATCGGGCATCGGCGTCGGACAGCTGGTCATGATCGCCGCCCTGGCCGCTGTTCTGGTTGATATCGGCTGGCGTTCCGTATTCGTCTGGCTCGGCATCGCCAACATCATTCTGGTTCCAGTCATCGTTGCAGCGATCGCCAGGCCCGAAGCTGCATCGAACGGTGCCAATGCGCCACCCAAGAACACCGGCTCCACCCTGCGCCAGGCCGCCGGCACAAAACACTTCTGGCTGCTGGTCGGCGTCTACGCCATTTGCGGATTTCAGGACTTCTTCGTCGCCACCCATGTGGTTGCCTTTGCCCAGGACCGCGGCGTCGAAACACTGTTTGCCGGCAACCTTCTGGCGTTCATGGGCCTGACCGGCGTTGCCGGCGTTCTGGTGGCAGGTCTGTGGTCCGACAAATCCGGCCCGTTCGCAGCGACCTTCGCCTGCTTCATCCTGCGCATCGCTATTTTCGGACTGATCATGATCGACCAGCAGACCCCGAGCGTCGCGGCATTCGCGCTGCTTTACGGCATCACCTTCTGGATGACAGCACCACTGACCGTTATCTTCGCCCGCTCCGCCTTCGGTATCGCCCATCTGGGTGCGGTCAGCGGTATTATCGTCATGGTGCACCACATGTGCGGCGGGCTGGGTGCTTACTTGGGCGCGCTAATGTTCGACCTCAATGGCAACTACGATGCAGCTTTCATGATCATGCTGGGTCTGTCAGTCACCGCGGCGGTAATGTCCTGGCCATTGCGCCGTCCACAGCTCTTGCAAGAACCGCCTCACGGTAGGTGATGTAGAGGCCGGCCAGCACGATGATGCCAGCCCCGACCCAGACCCACAGGTCGGGCGCTTCCTGCCAGATGATCCAGCCAAGGATGCTGCCCCAGATCAACCCGGTATATTCAAACGGCGAGTTGACCGCTGCGGGCGCATGGCGGTAGGCGACGATCACCAGAAAATGGGCAAGCCCGCCGAGAAGCCCGACGATCACGAACATTCCAAGATGGATGTTCTCCGGCGGCTGCCATGTCGCCAGCCCGAACGGTGCGATGGCGAGGATCGAGACAATCGTGGTGTAGGTGAAGATCGCCGTGTTGGTTTCCGTTGCCGTCATCCGCCGCGTGAAGACCACACCAAACGCAAAGGTCAGCGCCGCGGAGACGATCAGCAGCGCTTCGGGACGGAATGTGCCGAACCCCGGGCGCAGGATGATCAACATGCCAATGAAGCCGACCGCCACCGCCCCCCATCTGTGCAGCCCGACGGTTTCGCGCAGCACCAGCACCGACAGGATGGTGATGAACAGGGGTGCTGTGAACGCCACTGCCATGGCTTCCGCCAGGGGCATATATTTGAGCCCCCAGAAAAACTGCAGCAAGGCGCCGCACATCAACAACCCGCGCACCAGATGGGCGACCGGTGCGGTGGTCCTGAGACCGGCGCCCCGCGACAGCCAGATCGCCAGGGCGACCGGCACCAGCCCGAAACTGTGCCGCATCAGCACAATTTGGGTCGGATGATAGCCAGCGCCGCCCAGCCATTTCGCCACCGCATCGACAAGCGTGAAAATGAACACCCCACTCGCCACTGCCGCGATGCCCTTGAGGGCTCCACTGGTCGTAATTTCCTGGGCAATGGCCAATGTCGTGCTCCTGGGTTGAAAACCGATGGAGCGCTATTCGCCGCCCTTAAGTCAACTGGTTTTTGACCGCCTCGGTGAAACCGATCGTGACCGCACCACCGTGCTCCACCACCGGCCGCTTGATCAGGGCGCGATGGACCACCATCAGCTCAATCGCACCGGTCTCATCGACATCTGCCTTTTCCGCATCGCCGAGGCCGCGCCAGGTCGTGCCGCGGCGGTTGAGCAGGACTTCCCAGCCGATCTCACCCGCCCAGGCTGCAATGAGTTGGCGGGTTACGTCATCGGAACGCATATCGACAAACGCATGCGCCATTCCAGCCGCCTTGAGGTCCTTGAGCGCCTTTCGGCAGGTATCGCAATTCTTCAAACCGTAGAGGGTAATGGTCATATCTGTCTCAGTTCATGATCGCCTCAGTCGAGCAGGCCCGAGCGCTTGGAAACCGACAGGGCGTCATCGCTGCGGAAGGCCGCAGCATCAAGGCTCAGCCGCTCGGTAAACGCCTTCAACAGCCCTTCGATCTCGGCCTTTTTTATATCCCGGGTGATGAACACCAGCCGCGTTCTGTGGTCACCGTCCGGCCAGGCGGCAAGCTCTACAGGCGGATGCCAGATATGCTGAACACCGTGGATGATCACCGGCCGTTCTAGCTGCTCTTCGAGTTTGACGATGCCTTTCACACGCAGCAGGTTGGGCCCGTGATAGGACTGCAGAAGCTCCATGAACAGGTTGAAGCCGTTCATGCTGATGGCATCGTTCGATGTCACGCAATAGGCCTGAATGTGATCGTCATGACGGTTCACATCACCATGGTGGTGGCCATGATCATGGCCGGCCGTCTCATAGGCCTGTTCCCCGAGCCAGCGTCCGACATCAGGCGTCTTGGTCTCGACATTATACAGACCGGCATCGAACAGACGGTTCGGCACCGCCTCGCCTTTTTGGACGTCTAAAAGACGTGCAGCCGGGTTGAGCGCCTTGAGCCGAGCAAGCAGTGGGTCCAGTTCGCCGGTAAACGCCAGAAGGTCAGTCTTGGTCAATACCAATCGGTCGGCCATGGCAGCCTGCTTGACCGCTTCCGCATGGGCATCGAGCGTTGCCATGCCGTTGACCGCGTCGATCATGGCAATGACGCTTTCAAGCCGGTAACGCACAACCAGATAGGGGTGGTTCATAATCGTGTGCAGGACGGGTGCGGGGTCTGCCAGTCCGGTAGTCTCGATCACCACCCGTTCAAACGCCTTGATCTCTCCGGTATCGCGCCGCTGGATCAGGTCATCGAGCGTGTTGATAAGGTCGCCACGGATGGTGCAGCACAGGCAGCCGCTGGACATTTCCATGATGTTCTCATCCGCCGTCTCAACCAACAGATGATCTAATCCGACCTCGCCGAACTCATTGATGATCACCGCGGTCTCGGCCATGTCGGCATGTTTCAGCAAACCGTTGAGCAGTGTCGTCTTGCCGCTGCCGAGAAACCCGGTCAGTACCGAGAGCGGAATGGGTGGGCGCTCCGTCAAGGGTCTATCCTCCTGTCGGTATCTGTTCCAGCCTTGTTAGTATATTAGCGGCTGCCAAAAAAGCCCGGCATCACAGCCAACGTCTATGAATGATGGCTGGTGCGAATGGAAAGGCCTTGGCGGTCAACGCAGGCTGAGTGATCCCGAACCGGTTTCCTGGGCCTGAGTTGTGGGTTTTTTCTTCCTCTTGGCGGTCGTCTTGTTCCGCTTTTTGCGGGGCTTGGTCGCGGCCTTCTTCCGGGCGGCTTTCTTTCGAGCGGCTTTTTTCCGAGCAGCCTTCTTTCGCGCCGCTTTCTTCGCAGCAGCCTTTGCCTTGGCTTCCGCTGCGAGGCGCGCGAGAACTTCCTTATAGACATCCGGCCCCTGGATTTCGCATGACTTGCCGGCAGGTTTCAACACGGCACAGGCCTTGCTGGTCTGGTTCGAGCCGAGCGCATAGATCATTGCCGCATAATGCCCCTCGCCCGGCACCCGCACCACAGCAGCGCGGCCGCCATACACGACATCGCGCAGTGCTTCTAGATTGGCGTCCAGCTGTTTTTGCGCATCAACCGCATTTTTGTCCCGGCCGAGGACCACCGACCAGCCCCGCACGGCCTGCCCCCGGGTGACGCGCACAGTTCCCGAATTACGGCATATTTTTTTCGCCATGTCGGTTGGATAACGCGCAAGCAGACCGCCATTGGTCAGCTCGAGGATCTTGCGCGGCACCGACAAAAGCCCGCCGGCCTGTTTGGTGAATGCCTTCTCGATCAGGCGGTGTGCGCGTTTCGAGCGTGCAGCACTTGATTTGGAGCCGAATACAACCGCAACAAGCCTGCGCCCTTCCTTGGTCGCGGTCGCCACCACATTGAACCCGGAGCTGCAGATGAACCCGGTTTTCATGCCATCGGCGGCTTTCGACAGTTTCAGGAAGCCATGGTTTCTATTGCGCAGTCGGCGTTTGCCATGACGCACATTAGGGGCATCGAAATACCTCTGATACTGCGGGAACTCGCGAATGATCGCCTGTGCCAGCAGGCCCATGTCCCGGGCGGTGGTGATGTTGCGCCGGTCGGGCAGGCCATGGGGGTTGGAAAAATAGCTGCCTGTCATGGCCAGCCGTTTGGCGTTTTCGTTCATCATGCGAACGAAATTCCCTTCGGTCCCGCCAACCGCTTCCGCCAACGCCACCGCGATATCGTTGGAGGAACGCACCAGTAACGCCTGAAGGCCCCAGTCTATGGAGAATTTGGTGCCGACAGGAAGGCCAATCTTGCTCGGCGGCTCGGCCTGTGCATTGGCCGAATAGTCGAATTTAGATTCCAGGCTCAGTTTGCCCTCGTCGATCGCCCGGAACACCACATAGGCGGTCATCAACTTGGTCAGCGACGCCGGGTACCAGGGATTGCCGGCCTCCTCGGAATGCAGCACCGTGCCAGTCTGGGCATCGAACACGAGGGTTGGTCCGGACCGGGCGATCTGCGGGTTGAAACACGCGAGCATCACCGCAGAGAACACCGTCAAAATCAACTTTAGACGCAACACGGGCAATTCCTTCTTTACACAACACGCAGGCCATACCAGCACATGCAATGCTGATTCGTAGGTAACCAGCCCCAAGGCATGCACGCTTGTACAGCGGCACCGTCAAAGCTTCAACCGTCACCCCTGAACCGCGCGCACTGTTTCATGATCGTTGGTAGGCGTGCAATTCCTATCTGCTCTTCTGCACAAGTTGGCCGAAATTAAGACCCCACTGCAAATTAGCTACCTGGCTAGACTGATTCCATGTTCATTTTGAACCCGACGTCCGCGAGGTCCGACACGACCGCCCCTGCCTCCTGTTCGGACAGGGAAACCAGCGGCGGGCGCACACGGCGCCAGCCGTCATGGCCGGAAAAATGTGCAGCAGTTGCCTTGAGCGCTGGAATCATCGGATGAGCCTGCAGGGTCTGGCGTATGGTGTTGAGCCCGGCCTGGAGATCATCCGCTTCAGCGCTCCTCCAGTTCTGGTAAAGCGCATCGATGCCGTCAGGATTGACATTCGCGGTGGCCGAAATACACCCCACGCCACCGGCACGCATGCCGGCCAGCAGGAACGTTTCGCTGCCAACGAACATGCGCAATTCAGGAAACGCCCTCAGCATTGCCTCGGTGTTTGACCAATCTCCCGAGCTATCCTTCATGCCAACCACCGTGCCCGGATAGGCCTTCAACAGGCGCTCGGTCAGCTGCAGGGTGATCGGCACCTGGCTGACCGGTGGAATATGATAAAGATAGATGCGCAGCCGGTCGTCTCCGACCTTCTCGATAACATCCGCGAATGCGGCAAACAGGCCATCATCGCTGACACCCTTGTAATAAAACGGCGGCAGCATCAAGACGCCGCCGCAGCCCAGGTCCACCGCACGCGCGGTGAGTCTCGCCGTCTCGACAGTCGAGCAACAGCCAGTGCCCGGCATCATGCGGCGCGCATCGATACCGGCTTCAACCAGTTGGTCAAGCAGATCGAGCCGCTCCTCCAGGGACAGGGAATTGGCCTCGGAATTGGTGCCGAACACGGCAAGCCCGCAATTTTGCGAAAGCAGCCAGCGGCAATACCGGATCGATTGTTCGACATCGATGCCAAGATCCGGTCCGAACGGCGTGATGACCGGTGCAATGACACCGCAAAGGTCGTCTGTGCTCATGACTACCCCGTTTTCTGAAGACTCTATCGCGAGCCAAACCGGCTCACCGGCCCTGTTTAGGACCAGATGCCAAGTCTGACCAGTTCAATTTGACGGGGAAACACCATTGCTCACGATAACCGGCGCAACAATCTTGCAAAAGTTTCCAGCTCGCGTTCACTGAACTTGACGGAAAACTCCTTTTCGACCGCAGCGGCATAGACCGGCCACATGGTCTTCCTGAGCGCGAGCCCCTGTTCGGTGATCTTGACCACCGCACCGCGGGCATCTTCCGCGCAGGGTTCACGGGTCACCAGCCCGGCCGCTTCAAGGCGGTCAACCAGCCGCGTTACATTATAGCGTTCAAGCAGCATGCGCTTTTGAATGTCGCGCTGGCGCAATCCTTCATCGTCAACACGCTCAAGCTCAAGCAGAATATCATACCAGGCAAGTGCCGGCAGCCCGGCGCGCTTGAGGCGCGATTCGACGGCCTTGAAGGCTCCCTGCTGCGCGCGCAGCAGGCTGACCCACGCCAGAACTCCCCATCCCGATGATTCCCCAGCCATAGAACCGCCATAACACATCCTTGTTGCAAATGCAGCAAATTTACATATATGTTGCATATGCAACAAAATAGCCCGCCGTTTGCACGCATCGGGGGCTATCTGGAGACCTCCTCATGCCCCAAAAACTGACCTTGGTTTCTCATCATTTGTGCCCCTATGTGCAACGCGCCGCCATCGCCCTGGTGGAAAAGCGGGTGCCGTTTGAACGCCGCACCATTGACCTGGCGCACAAACCGGAGTGGTTCGCGGCGGTTTCACCACTTGGCAAAGTGCCGCTTTTGATCACCGGTGATCATGTGATTTTTGAATCGGCCGTGATCCTGGAATATCTGGAAGAAACCGAACCCTTGCCCTTGCATCCCGCCGATCCTGCAAGACGCGCGGAACACCGTGCCTGGATCGAATTCGGCTCGGCCATTCTGAACGACATAGCCGGCTTCTACAGCGCCCCTGATGCGTTCGCTTTCGAAGCCAAACGGCAATCCCTGGTGGATCGTTTCTCCTGGATCGAAACCAGGCTGTCCAACGGACCATGGTTCGACGACGAAGCATTCAGTCTGGTCGATGCGGTCTACGGCCCGGTGTTCCGCTATTTCGACACGTTCGACGAGATCGGCGATTTCGGTGTATTCGAAACCACCCCGAAAATTCGCCGCTGGCGCGACCAGCTCACAGCAAGACCCTCGGTTGCCGGCGCCGTTTCGCCGGACTACCCAACGCGTCTCATGGATTTTCTACTGGCCAGAAACAAACACCTGTCCGCGCTCATCCAGAAAGCCCCGGCACTGGTTCCCTGAAGTGAGATTTCCCGCGGTTTCAGTCCGTTACTGTCCGGTTTAGGATTTCAACTCTGATCTAAAGCCTTGAAACAATGATCAATTCCGCACTGCCAGGAGTGCCTGACACCTCTCCTCGTGTCTTTGTCCGGCTTGACCGGACAATCCAGTAGCCACCACACATTGTATGTGGGCGCGGCCGCAAACCATTGAAAAACCTGAGGATACTGGATCCCCCGATCAAGTCGGGGGAAGACGGTTTCAGGGCCTACCGTATACGCAGTACAAACCCGGGAGTTAAACCGTACAGCAGTGGGTTCAGTCCGGCAGTGACTCAATCCTGGCGAAAGACTCCCGCAAAGCATCAGACCAGGCAGACGACAATTTGCGGAAATAGTCGTCATCCTCTTCGATCCGCCTCCGGTCGGTCACTTTCAATGTGTCCTTGCGGTAGAGCAGCATGTCGACCGGCATGCCCACGGACAGGTTGGACCGAAGCGTCGAATCAAACGACAGCAGGATCAGCTTGGCCGCATCTCCGACCCGCATTTCCGCCCGGGCGACCCGGTCGAGGATCGGCTTGCCGTATTTATGCTCGCCGATCTGAAAAAACGGCGTGTCCTTGGTCGCTTCGATGAAATTACCGGCAGCATAGACCTGGAACAGGCGCGGCGCCTCTGCACCGATCTGCCCGCCCAGAATGAAGGATGCGGAAAAACTCTCGGCATTTGCTTCAAGCGCATCGCCGTCCATGCGCCGCACCTCACGCACCGCCTCTCCGACCAGCCGTGCGGCCTGGAACATGGTCTGCACGGACAGGATCGTGGCGACTTCCCCGTCTGCTCCTTGAGCAATCTGCTCATTGATCTGGCTCACCACGGCCTGGGTCACCGCCAGGTTGCCGGCAGTCAAAAGCACGATCACCCGGTCGCCAGACTGTTCCCAGACATGCAGCTTGGGAAACGTCGCGATATTGTCGAACCCGGCATTGGTCCGGGTGTCCGAGGCAAATGCGATCCCCCTGTCGAGCAGCAGTCCGACGCAATAGGTCATGGCGCATGGGTGTCCGTTGTCATATCAGCCGGCAAAGGCTTTACCCGATCGCCACCCACGACCGCAACAAAATCCAATCACAGAAAGCAGGCAGCATCGATGTGCAGAGGTTTTTAAGAACCGGTTTTCTGACCAGGATCGAGCCTCTTTCCGGACTCCGGACAATCTCGACAAGCCTCGTCAATGTGATGCACAATGCTTGTGCCCAGAAGCAGCACGGCACTATGAGCGAGGAACCGGCCAATGACCCAGAGCATCACCACCAGCCTGAACGACGTCGACATTGGCAGTGTTGCGAGCCTTGCCAAAAAAATCCAGGAACAGCCTGGTGTTGCGGCCACCAAATGGAATGCCGAGGTCAGTTGGAAAGGTGGCTTTCGTTCCGAGGCGACAATCCGCGACTTCGCATCCGCCAAATCAGATGAGCCGGGCCAGCTTGGCGGCACCAATACCGGACCCAATCCGGTTGAGCAGGTGCTTGCCGCACTGGGTAATTGTCTGGCGGTTGGTTATGCCGCCAATGCCACCGCCGCGGGCATCACCATCAAAGATATGACCATCAATGTTGAAGGCGATCTCGATCTTCATACATTTCTGGGGCTGGTGGACGGAAATGCCGGCTTCAGCGACATCTCGGCGAAAGTCAAGATCGACAGTGACGCCTCGCCCGAAGCGCTCCAGGCGCTACACGACAAAGTGACCAGGACGTCGCCTGTGGGCCACACCCTCAATCGCGCGGTGGCGGTGCGGATCGATCTCGCCTAATTCGGCTCAATCCCAGAGGCCGGACTGGCGAAGTTTGCCGAGGCTTTCATAGTAAGACGTGGCGACCAGCTTGATCGCTTCTCCAACAGCCTCTTCGACCTGGTCGATAGGCACACCCTCGGTCTCATTGTCGGCCGCATTCGACCCGTCATAGCTTCCAAGACCAATAGAAAATGTCTGGCCGTCACTTCTGAAAAATATCGGGATTGAGTGTGGCTGGGAAATCCCGCCATGTTTGTTTGAGCGTTCCGGCCCAATGCATTTGAATGTCAGGGAAGGCTGCAGATTGAAGCGCGGAGCAGGCTCAAAATCATCGACAATCTCGCTATGCACATCTTCCGCAGCGAAGGCGGCCCGTGCATTTTCGAGCAGTGGTGCAACGCGTTTCTTGAGCAGGGCAACACCCTCCGCGATCATTTTCGCCCGGGCGGCCTGCTCTTCACTGACCGGATCCTCGGGCGGCGCGAAGAATTCTTCGTGGGCCTGTTTTACACTGGAAATGATCGACTTGAAATCAGCGGGCATTTGGATTTCCCCATGTGTCCGAATTGGTGCTCACGACATAATCTCCGTGCGGTTAGCCCCGATGCCAGCACGTTGAATTAAACCTGACCATAGCGGAAACCATGAAACAGCGCTCGCTCATGGCCGCTAGAGCGCGTCGCATTAACCCATTAGCACAAGTTTCTGAACAAATATTTCACAACACCTCGCCGATTTTGTGACAAGTGTAGATGGCCTTGCGGCAAATTCCTTAACAAAACCTGTAATTCCACGGACAGCACCGCCCCTGAACATCATGTGTTGGCGCGCCACGCTTTCCTGCCGGGATTACTGCTGCTGGGCGGTTTGCTGTACCGTAACCTGCACTGACATGTCCTCTTCGCCGCCGCCGCGGCGGCTGCCTCTAATCGGTGTTGCATCCTGAAAATCCAGGCCCGATGCCAGCCGGATGTAGTGGTCGGTCGGGCAGATGCCGTTGGCGACATCGAACCCGACCCATCCCACATCCGCGACCCGCACCTCCGCCCAGGCGTGATGGGCCGCCGATGCATCGCCGTCGTCGATAATAAGATAGCCGGTCACATAACGGGCGGGGAAGCCGAGGAACCGCGCACATGACAGGAATATATGGGTGTGGTCCTGACACACGCCTTCGCCGGCAGCGAGCGCCTGCACCGCGGAAGTCGCGGTATGGGTGACGCCGATACGATAGGCCACCCGGTCGCGTATCGCGGTCATCAGCCGGTGCAACCGGTCAAGATCGCCGTCTCCGCTAACTGCCGAGGCCAGATCGCGCAGATCCTGATTCGGCACCGTCAGGTCTGTTTCACGCAAAAAGATGTAGTCGGGAACCGCACATGCCAGACCCGTGACCACCCCGGCGGTATCGCTGGTCGTCACCTCGCCGCGCGCGGTAATCGTCAACGCGGAATGCTCGCCCACCACGGTCAGGAGATGCACCTGGTTGCCAAACCCGTCGAGCGACGAAACAGCGCCGTCCATGCCGGGCGCATCGATGGACCAGTCGATCACCGCCTGACCGTCATACTCCGACGGGGTCAGACGCAACCTCTGTGCCGAATAGGTCACCACCGCGCCGTAGCTATAGTGGGTTTTATGAAGCACGGAGATCTGCATGGGAATGTTCGGGCTTTCCTAATGAGTGAAGTGATAGGTCGCGGAAATGTCCTGGCTCAACGCATTGTTGCGGCTGATCACGTCTTGCAGGAATTCATGCAGCCCTTCCTGAAAGATCTGCTCCATATCGCCGGCACCGAGCCTTTGCACCATATTTTCCGCCGCATCATGGCAGTGATAGCGGGTGCCATAGAGCGTCTCAAGCCCGCCAAGGCTGTCGGTGATCATGCTGTAGCAATAGATCAGTGATCGTGGCATCTCCTGCCGCAGGATCAGGAATTCTGCAATTTTCCATGGTTTGTAACTGTCATGATAGAAATGCCGGTAGCTGCGGTGCGCCGACACCGAGCGCAGCACCGTGGACCAGTGATAATTGTCGATACCGCCACCGATCGCTTCGTTCTCCGGCAACAGGATGTAATATTTGACGTCCAGTATCCGTGCCGTGTTGTCGGCCCGCTCGACAAACGCACCGATCTGACTGAAATGAAAGTTGTCCTTCCGCAACAGCGTTCCCAGCAAGGAGCCGCGGAAAAGTGCAGAGCGCTGTTTAACCCAATCTAGAAACCCCGGCAGGATGTTGCTTGAGATACTGCCCGGCTTGACCCCGCTGAGCTCCAGCCAGGTGGTGTTCAGGCTCTCCCACATTTCGCGCGTGATGGCGGTGCGCACCGCCTTGGCATTACTGCGCGCCATTTCCAGGCAACTATAGACACTGCCGGGATTGTCCCGGTCGAGCAGCAGAAAATCGACCACGTTGCGGGTCTCCAGCGTATCGTACTTTTTGAAGAATTCCGCCTCACAGCTGGCACTTACCAATGTCGATCGCCACTCTTCCAGGTGGCCGGCATTGACCCCCGGCATCATCGCGATGCGGTATCCCACATCAAGCATGCGCGCCAGGTTTTCCGCCCGCTCCACATAGCGCGACAACCAGAACAGCGCTCCTGCCGTGCGGCCCAGCATGTGCTTTAGTCCTCCAGTATCCAGGTGTCCTTGGTGCCGCCGCCTTGCGACGAATTCACCACCAGGGAACCGTTGCGCAAGGCGACCCGCGTCAGTCCGCCGGGTGTGATGCGCACCTTGTCGCCGATCAGAACGAACGGCCGGAGATCGACATGGCGCGGCGCGATGCCGGAGGCGGTATAGGTCGGGCAGGCCGACAGGGCAAGGGTCGGCTGAGCAATATAATTGCCGGGATCGGCCTTGATTTTCTTGGCAAACTCCGCGCATTGCTTCTTGGTCGATGCCGGCCCGACAAGCATGCCGTAGCCGCCCGACCCATGAACTTCCTTGACCACCAGTTCATGAAGGTTTTCGAGAACATACGCCAACTCCTCCGGGTCGCCGCATTTATGGGTCGGCACGTTTTTGAGGATCGGTTTCTGGCCGGTATAGAACTCAATGATCTCCGGCATGTGGATATAGATCGCCTTGTCATCGGCAATACCGGTGCCCGGGGCATTGACCAGCGTGACGCGACCCGCCCGGTAGACATCGAAAATGCCCGGTATGCCGAGCGCCGAATCCGGACGAAACACCAGTGGATCCAGAAAGGCGTCATCGATCCGGCGATAGACCACATCGACCCTCTGGGGCTCCTGTGTGGTGCGCATCCACAGGTGACCGTCCTTAACGAACAGGTCCTGTCCTTCGACCAGTTCCACGCCCATCTGATCGGCAACAAATGTATGTTCGAAATAGGCCGAGTTGTGAATCCCGGGTGTCAGAAGCACAATGGTGGGATCGCCCTCGATACCGGCCGGCGCCACGCTCTCCAACGTATCAAGCAGCAGATCGGGATATTGTTCGATCGGTGCGACCCGGTGCTTGGCGAACAGTTCGGGAAACACATACATCATGGTTTCCCGGTTCTCCAGCATGTAGGACACCCCCGACGGTGTGCGCGTATTGTCCTCCAGAACATAGAAATCATTTTCGCCGACACGCACGATATCGACCCCGATGATGTGCGCATAAGCCTTGCGGGCTGGCGTAAAACCGATCATCTCCGGCACAAAGGCATCGTTCTGGACCACCAGTTCCCTGGGCACCCGCCCCGCCTTGATGATCTCCTGGCGATGATAAATGTCGTGCAGGAATGCATTGAGGGCGAACACCCGCTGTTCGATGCCGGCCGCCAGCTTACGCCATTCCGAAGCGGCGATGATGCGCGGTATGATGTCGAACGGGATGAGTTTTTCGGTCGCCTCTTCGCTGCCATAAACGGCAAATGTAATGCCCAGGCGGCGAAAGATCGCTTCGGATTCCTCGGTCTTTTTCTTGAGCAGCGATTTGGGCTGGTCCTTCAACCAGTCGGCGAACAGCCGGTATGGCTCGCGAACGCTGCCGTCGGCAGCCAGCATTTCGTTGAAGAACTTATCTGACAAACCCGCTCCCCTTCACGCAGCGGGATCATTCTTGCTGCTAATTCATATCAGGGCAAGGAAAAGGCAAGACAGCGCAGCAGTCGGAAATCCAGGCGGCATACAATTACTGCGCCCGGCGGTCCCACAATTTTTCAGTAAGGACCCGGTTCAGGCGGTCCTGCGTCGGAATCTCCGCCACGGCGGACCGGAATCTCTCATATTCCTTGACCACGCCCGGTTTTACAAAACCTCCACGCAGCTTTGAGCGCCAGCGAACCAGGCGCATCCAGCCGCGTGAATCGCCTCCGGTATCGGGCGGATTGACGCCGGCCAGGATCAGCTTGCGGGTGACGATTTGCGCTGCCTCCTCTTCTGTCTTGCCTTCCTGCATGAACAGATCGACAACCGCGCTGGCACGGGCAAGAATGGCGTCGCTCGGTGCAGCATTCCCTGTCCGCGCGTCCATCACGTCCTCATACGCCAAGTGTTCGTCTTGCACGCCCAACTTGAGTGCATCCCGCAGTTCGATCAGCGGCATCAGTTCCCGCTCATTCACGCCGTGTCTGCTCAGATAACCGATGAGACGTTCAATGTAACCCGCCCAGTATGGGCGCTTATCCCCGGCCGAGGTGTCATATGACCGGCCGGCCTCGCTCAACACTGCACGCAGACTTGTCAATTGATTGCTCATAGATACATTCCTACGCCCCGCGATACGCAACAATTCGTGCGCTGATGATCGCAGAAATGCTCTGAGAAATCCTTAATTTGAAGGTCTTGGCATGACCTCCAATGCGTTTGGTTACTCGCGAACTTGTTTTACGATGAACCGGCCGTTTTCCTTAACGAAATAGAACTCCCGTTCCTGGCCCGGTTGCAGTTGCCCCAGTAGTGCTGGATCTCCAACGCCGAACACCATTTTCATGCCGGGCATGTCGAGATTCTCGATTTCCTCATGGCGGATGGTCACCTTTCCGGCATCGGGCTTGACCTTTGTCACCACGCCTTTGGTCCATACCGGCTCTTCGGCAAAGACCGCCGGCGTACCCATGCCTGTCCAGAGGATCGCAGCGGCAAGCATTGTCAAAACTGAACGCATGATTTCTTTCCTTTCTTGCACAATGGTTAGCTCGGTGCGTCGTGCCCCGTCAGTGGACAATGATCCTCCCTTTCATTCCGCCCTCGTAATGGCCGGGAACCAGGCAGCCGAATTCGAATTGGCCGGCTTTAGAAAAGGTCCAGATGATTTCACCTTCTTTTCCCGGCTCGACATGCGCCATATAGGGTTCGTCATGTTCCATTTCCGGAAATTCAGCCATCAACGCGGCGTGCTTGGCCAGATCCTCGGACCGCCCGAGCACCATTTCATGCAACAGTTCTCCGGTGTTCTGGACCACGAATTTGACCGTGTCGCCAACGCTTATCTTCAGTTCGCTGGGGCTGAAGGTCAATTCGTCGCTCATGACCATTGTGATGGTCTTGCCGACCGCCTTCGGATCGCCGGTCATGCCGAATTCGGCGATCACCATCTCGGCTGGTTCCGCCTGGGCCTCGTTGTGTTTTTTCTTGCCATGCGCCAGGGCGGAACCCGACAATAATGCCACCACGAGGCCTGCAATTATTCCGTGCTTCACTGAATATCTCCTTGGTTTCCAATGGTCTGAAGTCAACTGGTATATTTGTAAGCGACCGTACCCTCCGGGTATTGATACCAGCCGGGATCGGTAAAATCCCTGTCCGGCTGGTTGTCGCGAACTTTCACGACGGAAAACATTCCGCCCATTTCGATCGGTCCGAACTGCCCCCACCCGGTCATCATGGGCAAGGTGTTGCGTGGCAGTTCCATTTCCATTTCGCCCATATCCGCCATACCGCGCTCGCCCATGACCATATAGTCGGGTGCAAGTTTGACGATCCGGTTGGCGATGCCGCGGTGATCCACGCCGATCATGGTCGGAACATCATGGCCCATCGGGTTCATGGTGTGGTGCGATTTGTGGCAATGGATCGCCCAGTCTCCCGGCGCATTGGCCTCGAATTCAAAGGCCCGCATCTGGCCGATCGCACAATCCACCGTCACCTCCGGCCAACGCGCGCCTTCCGGCACCCAGCCGCCATCCGTGCAGGTGACCTCAAAGTCGTAGCCGTGCATATGGATCGGATGGTTGGTCATGGTCAGGTTGCCAAACCGGATGCGGACCCGGTCTCCCTGGCGGACCACGAAATGGTCGATGCCCGGAAACACCCGGCTGTTCCAGGTCCACAGGTTAAAGTCCGTCATGGTGTTGATCTTCGGCGTGAACGCGCCGGGATCGATGTCGTATGAACTCATCAGGAACACGAAATCCCGGTCGACCTTGTGCTGTTCGACGTCCCTGGGATGAACCACAAGAAATCCCATCATGCCCATCGCCATCTGCACCATTTCATCCGCATGCGGGTGGTACATGAAGGTGCCGGACTTTGTCATCTCGAACTCATAGACAAAGGTTTCACCGGGCTTGATCTGCGGTTGATTCAGCCCGCCGACACCATCCATGCCGTTCGGCAGCAGGATGCCGTGCCAGTGGACCGTTGTGTGTTCGGGCAATTTGTTGGTGACGAAGATGCGCACCTTGTCGCCTTCGACACATTCAATCGTCGGTCCCGGAGACTGGCCATTATAACCCCACAGATGGGCGCTCATTCCAGGCGCCAGCTGCCGCAGAACCGGCTCTGCAATCAGATGAAACTCCTTCCACCCGTCTTTCATACGCCACGGCGCCGACCAGCCGTTGAGCGTTACGACCGGCAAATAGGGCCGGCCCTCGACGGGCAGCGGTGAAACCTCCATCTTCGGTCCCTGCGAGATTGCCGCCTCCGGCACACTGGCCATCGACGTGCGCGGCACAGCACCCGCAGCCATCACTACGGCGGCTGATGTTGCCATGAACTTGCGTCGGTTCATCAACTTATCCTCCATCAAACTCAATGCTCTTCACCACCGCTTGCGTCTGCGGCCGATGCCATTTCACCGCTGCCCGGCGTTGTGCCTCCGGATCCGGTCAACAACACCGCATCGATATGACCGTCCGCCAGCCAGAAATCGCGCTTTGCATCGAGTGCGGTCATCGATGCCTGGGCGTGCTGCCGGGTCGCCATCAAAAGCTCAAATACGCTGGCAAGCATGCCGTTGTAACGGAGCAGTTCCTCTTCCGAGATGCGCGCCCTCAGCGGCACGATGGTCCGCTGATAGTGGCGGGCAAGATCGAGCGCTGCGCGATAACCGATATGGCCCTCGCGCACTTCCGAACGTGCTGTGACCGCGAGCGACTTCAGTTTTTCGACCGCCCGCATATAGCTCCATTTGGCACGCGACCGCTTGGCGTCGCCCGGATCAAATATGGGGATGGCGAATTCCAGCTCGAACCCCTTCAAGGTGTTTTTCCGGGTATCTCCGTCCTCACGCTCGCGTTCGGTGTCGGCGTTCAGTCCGACTTCGAGCAGATTGACGACAGAGGTAAATCCGGTGAGACCCCAGGTCTCCCGCATCGCCTCCACGTCCTTTCGGGCGGCTCGAATGTCAAGCCGTTTGGAAATGGCGATCTGCTCCAGATTGCCGAATTTCCTGACTGAACGCGGCAGCTTCGGCAATCTCGACGGCAGTTTGAATGTGATCTCCCTGCCCCAAAGTCCCATCGCCCGAATGAGCCGTTCCCGGGCCATTTGAGCGGCCGCCCGCACCTGCCCGCGCTGACCGGCGATCTCCGCCAGAGACACCTTTATTTTTGCCTGGTTAATTTCCGTCATGCTGCCGGCATCCGCCAGCCGTTGGGTCAGTTCTTCGGCTGCCTTCGCTGAAGCGAAAATCCGATCCATCAGCACCACCCGCTCGCGCGCGGCAACCGCCTCGACCCAGGCAGTCTTCACCTCTCCGGCGATCCGGACGATTTCCAGGGCAGCTAGATAGCGGGCTTGTTCCGCCTGATTTTTTGCGATCTCTGTGCGCCCGCCAATGGTGACCAGCGACAAGAGGCTGAACAGCAGCTGCCGGTTGATCTCCCTAATGCCATGGGTCGCGACGTGTTCGAACGAGACAACCGGATTGCGCATCCGCCCCGCTTGCGCCACGTCGGCTTCCGATATGCCGATTGTCGCCAGGCTTGCCTGGATCGACGGGTTCCTCAGAAACGCCAGTTGAATTGCGTCATCCGCACCGAGCGGCTGCGCCAGCAAACCGCGCACCGCATAATCGGCTCGCGCCCGTGACGCCTCATCGCGATGCCAGACCGCTGGCACCTTTGTCCGCTCCAAGACAAGTGCCTTCACGTTCTGAAAGGCTGCGTCTTCGTTGGCCGTGGCGCATGCGCCAAGCCCCAGACCGGCAATCATTACAATGACCGGCCGCAACGGCACACGCCGTTTCCATAATCTCATGCCAAACTCCCCTGACTAACCACCGCCACCGAACTATGGTTTTGTTTTTTTCCGCAACGGCGCATCAGGTTCCCGCAGCTGCCCGCCAGGGCCGCCGATCTGTTCCATGCGCTCGTTGAGTTCCCGCCAATTGCCCGGCGTGCTGGAGATTGGCGTATTGCGATATCCCGACAGGATGGGCTGGTATTCAACCCGCGGCACAGGCGCGCCGGGGTCGCTTGGATCGCCCTGGTCCGCGGACAAACCGGTCATCGCAAGCAGCGAAGCGGATATACCGGTCAGGCCGGCAAGCATGATTTTCGAAAGCATAATGATCCATTCTCTGGACAGTTATTATGAACTGCACCTCAAAAACGGCGTTGAGGCACGCGAACAAACCTGTGGTGTCAGAGAATGATATTTGGCGGTGGGGTTGGCAGTTCCACGGTCTCAGCCCGGGGAACGAGATGCGGCTGCGGATTGACGGTTTCGCCAGGGTCTACGGGGAATGCAGCAGTTGCAACATCAAGCCCAATACCGACACACCCATACGAACAATCGCTGGCGAGTAGATCAATGTCGAAAATCTGGATCGGATCACCGGATTTGGAATGCGAATGCTGATCCACCAATTCATGATCGTGCAAAGCCGCACCGGCACCATGATCGTGGGCGAGCGCCGTGCTGGCGGAGTGTTTGTGCCCTGCCTCGCCATTGAGTTCTATGCAATGCGCGGCAACCCCAAATGTTTGGGACACCAGTAACACAACTGCCAGAACCAGACTGATGGCTGCTCGCTTACTCATGTCTGGCAAATACCATTTGGGGTCCGCCCTGCGCAACTCCAAATGTTACGCTGCACATTCATTTTTCAGTGAGCATCCCTGCGTCCCGCAACCATACTTACTCGGGCACCGGTTCGGTTCCCTTGTAAACCCGCGACAAAGCCCAGCCAAGCAGCGCGCCCAGCACCACCCAGAACACCGCGGCCGTCACCAGACTGTTGGCGGCGAATTGCGCGGCAAGCACCGCTGGCACCGCTGAGTCCTGGCTGACCGGGTGCGGTGCGCCGATGACATGCGGCAAGGCGATCATGGCCGCGCCTCCGGCCTTGGCCAGCGGATTGGCGATAATCGCAATCACGCCGATGCCGATACCGGTGGCGACCACCGTACCCCACCACCAGGTTTGTCGGGCCATGAGTTCAGCCGCCGGCATGCCCGGCAGTTCCGGAGACAGCCCCGCCGAAGGCGCCAGCGACACCGCAATGAACCCGGCAAAGCCCAGCATCGCGCCATGGCCCGGAGACATATCAAGTCCAAGGAACATGATGACCGCGGTCAGAACCAGCGAAAACGCCACGCCCGCGATGATGTTCGACAATACGGTGAACGCGATACGTTCAAAGCCGTCTTCCGGCGCCCACGCCGTCCCGTGGTCATGGCCGGTTTCTTCAGCAGCTGTCTCCTCAGCGCCATGTTGGTGATGGCCGGTCTCCTGGCCTTCATAGCTTTCCGCTGCAATAATCAGCGGCGTCACCTTCCAGGCCTGAATTCCGGACATGAAGAGGCCTGCCGCGATCCCGCTAAGGAGCGCGGCCAGCAAAACCCGTCCCATCATTGTTGTGAGATCCGGTTCAGTGGCAGGGGAACGTCAATGCATGCCGCGTATCGTGGGCTGCATTATGCACCACTTCGGATTGGGCAAAGCCGATACCCAGCACCATAAATGTTCCAAGCAGCAATGCCATGGCGCCAATTGCCAAACGTTCCTGAGTGGAAATCAGCGTATTCGAAACCGCAGTCATCTTGAACATAACACCCTCCGTGTTGTTCTGTTACGACACTGTTGCACGCACCAAACGCACAACCTCGAGCGGCAGGTATCCTGGCTTGCAGATCATCGACCTGGTGCTTGCCTTCCCGGCGCGCCTTAAGACACGCCAGTGGCCGTTTCGTGCACAGATCTCACTGCTCACAGTTGCGGGGGCAGCTACGGTTTCGGCCCCTTTTGGGTACACCTCACCGTATTCCCTCTTTCGTCCCCTCAGATCGTTACACTGCGGGGAACCGCTTGATCGCCAACTTCCCATGCGCGTGTGCGCCGGTCAAGGGAAACCCGGTTTGGCCGGATGATCAGCGCACAAAACCCCAGACGACACCGCCAAGGTTGATCGCAGCGCCCAGAGCGATGACCGCGAAAGTCAGCTGCATGCCGAATATGCGAAAACGCATATCCTTGTCGCCAAGCGGCAGACCCATGGCGTGCAGGCCGCGGCCCAGCACGAGGGCAACTCCCAATCCATGCACCACCCAGGCCGGGAAACCGTTGAATTCAATCAGTCCGACCAGGATCAGGGCAATTGGCGTGTATTCCACAAAGTTGCCCTGCACTCTGATTGCGCGCAGCAGCGCATCATCGCCACCGTCGCCGACAGATATGCGGGCACTCTTGCGTTGCTTGATCACGTTCAAGGAGAGATAGAGCAACAATCCGGCCAGAAGCGCGGCATAAAGAGAGGTAGCGTTTAGTATCATTTTTCAAATGACCTTTGCTTATTGAAGAAGCGTGAGGTTTCGACATGCTGCACACTCTCCGTTCAGTTGGTTCAACAAAGCCGGATGGCGCTTTAGGGTCTGTTGAGTATTATGGTTGCAGCGTCGGTTTGACCAGATTGGCCCGTGTTGGCCGGCGGCAAGGAGACAAAACCGTGACGCAGTCCCCCGAATGGATGGTTGTCGCCGGCGGTCTGCCGCGCGAACCCGAACACGGCAATCTCGATGATCTGACAACTTTGCCCGGCCCTTACAGTCTTCTGCAAGCCTTATTCTTCGAGCTGTGCGGGGTCCACCTTAACGATCTCTCCCGGCGCGAAGTTGCAACCGCAGAGGACGCCGTTACGGAAGACGGCGAAACCCGTGATTTCATCATCGGCGATGACACAACCGGCTTTAGACAGTCCGAGCAGACATGGCCGGACAGCGCGGCAGTCCCGATGCGTGTTGCAATCGAAACCCATGGACTGCCGGAAATCGCACTCCAATGGCGATACACCCTTAGCCATATGGAACAGCTCGGCTACTGCGCCTTCCGCCACGATCACCTGCAGGTCGCCTTTGAAGCGGAAACGGCCCGGCACCGGTTCGAGGGTATCTGGCGCCGGGTCTTTGACACACCGTCATTGTTTGAACCCACCGACACCGGTCAATGAGGATTCGTGTCAGGTAGTCATCGCCCGGTCACCCGCGATCACGGCAAACTCCTTAACAAGCAGGCGTTCTTACCATCCAATTGTCCCTTTGATTGAAAGCAACCTCTCCAAACGGACGCTTTGCCTACAATATTGGGCGCCTCGATATTATTTCACAGCATTCCGGCAGTTTTGGCACAATTTGTAACCACTATTGAAAAGCTTCCTTCAGCCTCAAAAGCTGTTAATGTTGACCACCCTCCCTCTGGCGAATGTACAATTGCGCAGCCCATGAACAAGGCGCAGAGACAACAGAGTATGAATAAGCGCCGGATAATCGCGTTTGCGGCCTGTTATATGGTCCTGGTTGTCGCTTGCCTTGCGCTCGACGTGCAACTGGGCCTTGGTTGGCTCGACCGGGGCGGCGAGGCCGTCGACACTGAACGGGTGGAAAACCTTGCCGTGAGCGTGCTCCTGGCGCCGGCCGATCAGCTCTGGTCATATATCGGGCGCGAACGGTTCGGCCCGGTGATCCAATGGCTGATGATCGCCGGCAACGCCATGCTCTGGGGCATGTTGACGGAAGCAGTGTTCTCGCACTTCCACAAGAAACGTTCGACCAGCCACCGATAAGGACCGGTCACTCCGCAGCGGATGCGGTGCCGTCCAGTGTGTTGTCAACAATCACCGGCGTTTCGAAGAACGTGATGTTCGGTGCAGCACCGAAACGGTCTTCGATCATGGATTTCCATTCTGCGGTGTAAAGTGCGTCGGCCGCGGCGCGGTTTTCCCAGAGGTAGACGCCGCCTGCCGTACCACCTTCGCCATACAGGTAGTATTTGCGGACCAGCCCGGCCCGGCCGCGATAATTTGCAATGCCGGCATCGAACATCGCCTTGGCGTCATCGATGGTGGTGCCGTCAGGCAGTTTGAACTGAACAATGGCGGTGATCATCTGGATCTCCCTTGCATGGTGCATCAATGTGTCTTGGAAGTCAGCGGTCCTGCCGTCACAAACCGTTGAACAGCAGGGTCTCGGCTTTCGATCCGGTTTGGCGCAACTCGATCAGGGGCTGATACTCCGGATCGGAATGCCACGCCTTCGCTGCTTCCTTATCCGGAAACTCAATCAGGATGGTGACTGTCGGCACCTTCGCCTCACCTTCCATGCGTTCGCCCTCACGGCAGGCGGCAATCACCTTGCCGCCATATTTTTCGACCAGCGCCCGGGTCGGCGGCCCATAGGCGTCGCGCCAGGATGAATCCCATTCTTCAGTCTCAAACAGCATATAGGCACTCATGTTTACCGGTCCTCTGCACGCGTCCTGTCGGCCGCAAAAATTAAACCATGGTCGTTGCCCTTGACACTGCGATCGATACCACGGAACACAGTTCCGGGACAATAATGACCGGTCAAACGACACCCATGAAACGAGCCCGATCCAAGATGCAAGCGTTCGACTTCGGCGGCCTTGACGTGATGCCTGGAACACGCGCCACCATCGACCTGCCGGTCAGCGTCCTGTCCAACCACACGCCGATGACCCTGCCGGTACAGATCGTCCATGGCCGCACCGACGGTCCGGTGTTGTTTCTCTCCGCAACGGTTCACGGCGATGAAGTGCTGGGCATTGAAATCATCCGCCGGGTCCTCCAGCACCGGGCGCTCAAGACGATCAGCGGCACGCTCATGGCGATCCCCATCGTCAACGCCCTGGGCTTCATCAACCATTCACGCTACCTGCCGGACCGCCGTGACCTGAACCGCAGCTTCCCCGGCTCCGACCGTGGCTCGCTGGCCAGCATGATCGCCGATCTGTTTCTGCGCGAAGTGGTTCAGCGGTCGGACTTTGGTATCGACCTCCACACCGCCGCCCTGCACCGCACCAACCTGCCGCAAATCAGAACCTCGTCATTGAAGGGCCGCGCTTTTGAATTGAGCAAGGCGTTTGGTGCGCCGGCCATACTGGTCTCAAGCCTGCGCGAGGGCTCCATGCGCCAGGCCGCCAAAGAGGCAGGCGTCGACGTGCTGGTGTTCGAAGCCGGACAGGCGCTCCGGTTCGACGAAATGGCGATCCGCGCCGGTGTGCTCGGTGTTCTGCGGGTCATGGTGCAGATGGGCATGCTGAAACCAAGCGCCGTCAAGCCTTCGAAAGTCGCCTCGCTGGTCTCCGTGTTATCCAAATGGGAACGCGCGCCTCAGGGCGGCATTTACCGGGCACATCGCACAATCGGCGATGTGGTCAGCCAGGGCGAAGCCATCGGATTTGTGTCTGACCCTTTCGGCGAAGTCGAAACCCCGGTTCTCAGCACCATGGACGGCATCGTTGTCGGCCGCACCAACCTGCCAGTGGTCAACCGCGGAGATGCACTGTGCCACATTGCCGAAATCATGGGCTCCCACGATGTCGAACGCAAGCTCGGCACCATCGAAGACGAACTCACCATGTCGCCCTTGTTCGACGAAGACGAGATCCTGTGAACCTGCATGAAGTGGAGTAGGGGGCCATGGTGGACAGATTAAAAAGCGAGGTCTTCGCGGAAGGTCCGTTCAAGTTCCTCGAAGGACCGCGCTGGCACAAGGACCATCTGTGGTTTTCAGACATGATGGGACACCGTGTCTACCGTGCCACGGCATCCGGCGAGATCGAACCGGTGGTCGAGGTTCCCCAGCGGCCCTCAGGCCTGGGGTTCCTGCCTGACGGCCAGCTCCTGATCGCCTCCATGGGGGACCGCGCACTGTACCGCCTGGAAGCCGGTGCCCTGGCATTCCATGCCGATGTCTCCGGGGTCGCGAAAGGCGACATCAACGACATGCTGGTGGATCGCGATGGTTACGCCTATGTCGGCAATTTCGGATTTGATTTCTGGACCACGTCAGAGCGCACCGCCCATGCGGACCTGGCACTCGTTTCCCCGGACGGGCACGATGTATCCGCAGTGGCGCAGGACCTGCATTTCCCCAACGGCATGGTTGAGACCAATGACCGCCGGCTGGTGGTCGCCGAAACCCATGGTCATCGCCTGTCGATCTTCACCATCAACGAAGACAAGTCCCTGAGTGATCGCCGGATCTTTGCCAGCCTGCCTGGTGTCGCGCCAGACGGGCTTGCGATCGATGGCGACAACGGGGTCTGGGTCTCCGCTGCCGACCAGAGCCGTTTCATTCGGGTCATCGACGGCGGCGACATCACCCACGAAGTCGACGTTGCACCCCACCTTGCGGTTGCCTGCACGATCGGCGGACCGAACGGTGATCTCCTCTATTGCCTGACCGCGCACCCCACATGGGCAGCGGTCGGCAAGGGAACTTCCACCGCGCGGATTGACGTCGTCACGCTCGGGACGGCTTGAGCAGGATAGGTTAATGTTCCTTTGACGGTCGAAGTGAGGTACAATTTGCACGATCGCTGAGCCTGTCTCAGCAAAGTCCGGTGATTGAAACAGGGACGGATATACATTCATCTCCTTCTCCCCGGCGGAAAGGCAAACCTGTCATGACCAAAGCCAAGGCCCGCGCACGGGCAAAGGCGAGAGCTGCGGCCAAGGCGGCAAATCCCGGCGTCAAGAGCGCAAAGCCCGAGGTCAAAGAGCGGCCCGGGCATTTCGATGCCAAATCCAACACCCTGGGAAATGCCGGCGCCCGTGAGAATTTGCAGTCAGCGGCCGGCATGAGACGTGGTGCCGCGCGGTCGCGCTAGAGCGGGCGTTCGTTTTTCGGGCAAATTCCTGTCTGGCCGAAATTTCTTGAGGTGAGGATCGTTCAATAATGTCGCTGCTAATTCGTAAACTGGCCCGTTTCGTCGCCCAAAAGGCCGCGTCCGATCCCCATGCCCGGGAAAAGGCAGTCAAGGTCGCTCACAGCGTTGTTCACGAAGCCAAACAGATCGCGCGCGAAGAAGACCGCGCCTATGCCGCCGGCAAGGCCTTCCGCCGGGCATTCGATAAGTTGCAGAACGACCGGTAACGCCGCAGCCGGTGTTCGCGTGCGGTGCCGGCCCAGAAACTAGCGCCTTGAGAGATTTAAGATATTTGGTGCGGATGGAGGGAATCGAACCCACACTCCGTTGCCGGAACCAGATTTTGAGTCTGGCGCGTCTACCAATTCCGCCACATCCGCACACCGGGGCCGCAAAAGCGTTTGATCAAGGCTTCGGGCCGGGCCGCGATCATAGCCCCGCGCCGCCCAAGGTCAACCATAGAATGAAGCGGTCCAGGTGCGTCGCAATGCATCGGCAAAGCCCCGTTGGCGAACGCCTCGCTGAGTGTTAAGAGGCGCCATGCTGCGCCGCCTTTACGACTGGACAATGAACCTTGCCCGCCACCGCCATGCCGGACGCATGCTGGGCTTCGTCTCGTTCATCGAAAGTTCGGTTTTTCCGATCCCGACCGACGTTCTGCTCATCCCCATAGCCCTGTCCGACCGTGCCCGCGCCATGGTCTATGCCACCATCGCCACCGTCACTTCGGTTGCCGGCGGCATGTTCGGTTACGCCATCGGCTATTTCCTGTTCGAATCCGTTGGCCAGCCCCTACTCGATTTCTACGGCTATGGCGACAAGTTCACCGATTTCGCCGAGCGTTACAATGAATGGGGCGCCTGGATCGTGTTCATCGCGGGTGTGACGCCCTTTCCCTATAAGGTGATCACCATCGCCAGCGGTGTAACCGGTCTCGATATTTTCGTGTTTACGGTGGCCAGCATTCTGGCACGCGGCCTGCGGTTCTATGCGGTTTGCGGCCTGATCTACTGGTTCGGCGAACCGATCCGGACCTTTATCGAAAAATATCTCGGCCTGCTGTTCACCGCATTCGTGGTGCTGCTCATCGGCGGCTTCATTGCTGTGAAATATGTCCTGTAAAAACATATGGGCCTGCTCCGCCCGGAGGATCAAAATCCGTGTTCAATCTGAACGATAAACTGGCTTTGTCTGCACTGATCGTGCTCGGCGTATCGGTCGCCACCCTGGCCGGCGCCTGGACCTTCCAGCTGTATGGCGGGCTTGCACCCTGCCCTATGTGTCTGCAGCAGCGCTGGGCCTATTACGCAGCGGTCATCCTGTGTGTGTTCATCCTCATGGCGCGGCGCAGTGGCGGCTCCGCTCCCCGCATCGCCCTGGCTGTCTGCGGCATGGCGATCCTGGCCGGCGGCGTGCTCGCCGCCTATCACGCGGGCGTTGAGTGGAAATGGTGGGAAGGCCCCACCACCTGCACGGGCACCGGCGGCTTCTCATCGGAAACAAGCGCCCTGCCCGACCTGAGCAAACCTCCGCTCGTCCCGTGCGACGAGGCCGCCTGGCGTCTATTCGGCCTGTCGCTCGCCGGCTACAACGTCCTGATCTCCGCAGCCCTGGCAGGGTTGTGCTTCTGGGGCGTGCGGAACAGCAAGAAAACTCAGTAAAGAAGTTGCTGAATAACGTTCAAGCGCCACCAAGGCTGCGCGCCTCAATGGCGCTAGTCGTTCGGGGCTGCGCGGCATCAATAAAGTGACGTTCAAGCGCCACTAAGGCTGCGCGCCTCAATGGCGCTAGTCGTTCGGGGCTGCGCCCCTCCTCCAGGAGCAATACGGATAGCTCCGTAACCGAGCGCAGCGAGGCAAGGCCGACTGGCCGTCGCCCGGTCAGAACGCCGTCGCGGAGGCCGGCGCAAAGCGCCGAATAGCCGTGAGCGAAAACAATCCCGAGCGCAGCGAGGCAAGCGCGACTGCGCGCCGCCCGGTCAGGGCGCCCCCGCGGAGGCCCGCACGTCAGTGCGGAATAGCCGTGAGCGAAATAGAGCGCGAAATCAAGGCTCCAGCTCGGTGTCCCAGTAAAGATAATCCTGCCAGCTATCATGCAGATAGTTGGGCGGAAACTGCCGGCCGTTGCTGTGCAGGTCAAACACCGTCGGCCGGGTCGGCAGTTGCGCCGGCCACATGCGCGCATCCCGGGGCAGTTCGCCGCCCTTCTTCAGATTGCATGGCGAGCAGGCGGTCACCACATTTTCCCATGTGGTGCGGCCGCCACGAGACCTCGGGATCATGTGGTCGAAGGTCAGATCGTCGCCGCTGCCGCAATACTGGCAGACGAAGCAGTCGCGCAGAAACACGTTGAACCGGGTGAACGCTGGATAGCGCGCCGGCTTAATATAGGTCTTGAGCGAAACAACGCTCGGCAGCTTGAGTTCGAATGACGGGCTGTGCACCACCGTATCATAGTGTGACACCGTGTTGACCCGGTCGAGAAACACCGCCTTGACCGCATCCTGCCACGACCACAGCGACAACGGATAATAGCTCAGCGGCCGGTAGTCAGCATTGAGTACCAGTGCGGGACAATTTTCCGGCGATGTCATAGCCGTCGACACGATTTTCACTCCTCAGGCACAAGCCCAGATCAAACAAGATGAGGCGGCCAAACCGGCCGCCGACCTGTTTTCTACTATATATGGTATGGCAGGGTTATGAAAGTCTCTGGATTTCAGGGATTGTGAGCACCAACCCACCCCTTGGGGCAAGCACTCTTCCCGGATGCGCCCCACCCCTTTCATAAACATTTCATCTTTCTTAGAGGCCGCGTTCATGGTGCCGACAGGTTGTACCGGGTTTTGATCCCTAGATTGGTTTCATCGGAACAACGCACCTTCGAGGAACCACAATGAGACAGATGAATGAACCCCGTTACACCATTCCAGATACGACCAAATGGTCCTTTGCAGCGCGGCGCGTAAACCGCGGCGATGCTGTAAGCATCAACCAGAACTTTCATCATGCAATGGCCGGAGACCTGGTGCTCGCAGAGATCGAAAGCATCGGACAACACAAGAAAGTTCAACTCGCAGAAGGCCGCTACTCGGTGAGCTACAAGGGTGATCTCGTCGTCATGGTCTGTGGCGACCGATACGCTCCCGATCAGTTTGAGGGCTTCGCTGAAATCAACCGCGATTTGTGCGATGTGATCGCCGCCGGCGGTATTATCGGGCGCATGGAAGCCGCCCACGACAAAATGTCACAACCGACCAGGCTCCGCCCCCTCGGCCTGGTCACCAACGAAGATGGTGATGTCCTCAATGTCGCATCTTATGGCATTCCCCATTCGACAATTCCCGAACACGTAACCGTAATCGGCGTGTTTGGTGCTTCAATGAACGCCGGCAAGACAACCGCTGCGGTGAGCCTTGCCCACGGCCTGAAGCAGGCGGGCTTTGCTGTTGAAGGCATAAAGGCCACGGGGACAGGCGCATTTGGTGATTTCAACGCGTTCCGAGATGCGGGTATTCCCGTCTCCGACTTTACCGATGCCGGTATGGGCACGACCTACCGGATGCCGTTGGAGCGGATCGAACGGAGTTTTGAATCACTGGTAGGCGCTGCAGCGGCACGCGGCGCGGAAATAGTCGTGGTTGAAATCGCCGATGGCGTCTTCCAGGCGGAAACCGCGGGGATATTGAAAGAAAGCAGGATCAAGGACCGTTTCGATACGGTAATGTTTGCAGCACCCGATGCGCTGGGTGCGGTCGGCGGCGTATCAATTCTCAAGCGATACGGACTTGCCCCCTTTGCAATATCCGGCATGGTGACCTGCTCTCCGCTTGCGGTACGCGAGACAGAAACTGCAACTGGAGCAACCTTGCTGTCACGGGACGCACTGATTGATCCAGAACAGCTGATGCCGACTGTCGGCCATCTGCTGCGCAGTCATGTCGTCAGCACCGGTATTGCCGCGTGAATAAGTTTCCACGAATCCTCGATCAGCGCCGCGCTCCCGCGATGGCGCTGGTCGCACTGTCCGGCGTCACACAAGCCGCCGCGGCCGGTGCAGCGGCATTCGCAACACGCGACGTGTTTGCCGCTCTCTATGCTTCCAGCCCCATGCCGATGACAGCTTTATTGATCCTTTCAGGCGCAGGGGTGTCCATTGCCCTCCTGCGCCTCGCAGAGCGTGTTTTGGCGGAATGGATCGGCCAGCATTATGCTGCAGAGTTGCGTCACAACCTCTTCCGGCACCTTGCCCGCCTGTCCCCGAGAGAGCTTGCTAAGCGCCGGTCCGGTTCCCTGGCTTTGCGCTTTGTGGGCGACCTTACGACCGTGCGCACCTGGGTCAGTCTCGGCATTGCCCGTATCGTTTCTGCAGCCTTCGTGCTTCCCGGTGCCATCGCCGCCCTGTGGCTGCTCAATCCGACCCTCGCAGTGGCCGGTGCCGCAACGCTGACTGCGGCGTTCGTGGTAATGGCCACTGTCCAGCAAGCTCTCGCCCCACTTCACCGGCGACTGCGCGGCCTGCGCGCCAGGATCGCGGCTGATATGAGTGAACGCGCACCTGTGGCGGCCGAACTGCGCTTGCAGAGGCGGGATGCGCGCGAAGCCAGGCGACTTGACAAGACCGCATTGCGCTTGCGCACAGCCGCCCTGAAGCGGACGGCTGCAGCATCCAGCCTGGCGGCAATTCCTGAAACCGCCCTGGTCGCGGCCGGCGTCTTGTTCATGATTCTTGCCTTCCAACTGGGTCTGAACGGTGCTGAAACCGCTGCCGCACTCGCGCTTCTGGGCATTCTTGCCGTGCCGATGAGCCAACTCGCCGTGATCTGGGACCGCCACAGAGCCTGGCAGGTGGCCCGGAGCAAATGCATGGCCCTTCTGGATGTGCCCGAACTGCCACGACAAACGGTTATCAACCATGGCAATGCAACACGAGGACTGCATTTTGACGCGGTTTCCGGTCAGCATTTGGGTACCGTGACAGATGAAATTAAGCCCGGTCGGAAAATCGCCGTGCTCGGCCCAAACGGTGCCGGCAAGTCGACCCTTCTGGCGTTGATCGCCGGACTTGATCTGCCGGACTCAGGCCAGATCACCTATAACGGCAATCCAATCAAAGCGCGTCAGGTCTGCTATGTCGGCGCACGTTCGCCAATTCTGCGCGGCAGTTTGCGCCGGGCCCTCACCATGGGTTTGAAAAACCGCCCGTCAGAGGAGGAAATTGTCACCGCCGCGTATTCATTCGGCCTTGCCCCGCTCATTGAAATACTGGGCGGACTGGACGGCCGATTGGCGGAAGCGGGCCGTAATCTGTCATCCGGCGAAGCGCGGCGTGTGCATTTGGCCCGTGCCGCCCTGAGCCGGGCCGACATTCTGCTACTCGACGAACCGGAGGACGCACTCGATCCTGAAGGCCGGCAACGCGTTGCCAAGCTGATACAACAAACCTCCGCCACGACGGTCTGTGTAACCCACGACCTTGCCCTGGCGCGCATCGCTGACCGGATTTGGTTTTTGGCGGATGGTGAAGTACAGGTAACCGGAAAACCCGAGGCACTTTTGTCACAGCCCGGCCCGGTTCGAGATTTCGCGAGGCCACGCTGTGCTGCATGAGAATTCGGAGCGAACATGAAACTCATTTCGAAGCTGAGCCTGTTCTTCAGCCTCATGCTCGCCCTCGCTCTGAGCGGCGCCGCGCTTTCCGTATGGAGCGCCCTGCAGGCCGACTACAATCTGAGGCGCCTCGGCCTGGCGAACAGGGTCTACGCGGCCAACCTCCAACTCTCCAACCACACCTATCAACTGTTCAAGCAGTTCGGCGACGTGCTGATCGTCGGCCGCACCGATAACGGCGAGAGCAAATCCGCATTGATCAAGTTAATCCGGGCCGATATTGCAAACATTCGTGACTTGATTGGCCGGGAGATCGAACTGGTCGGTGACGAGGAGATCGATGAACTTACCGCGCTATCCGAGCTTGAACTGCAAATCGAACGGCTTGTAGCGGAGCTCACCTCGATCACCCGCAGCGAAGGCGTGAGCGATATCGCAGGCAATTGGGGACGGTTGTCCAGAATTCTCGACGGTGATATTGACCGCGACTTTCGTCAACGCATTGAAGCCGCCTTGGAGGAAGAAGCAGAAGAAGTCGCCGAAACCAGAACTGAGGCCGAGGCGCAACTGACGCTTTACCGCAATCTCTCAGCACTGTTTGCCATTCTGGCCTTGCTGGGTGGAATGGCAAGCTATCTTGTGTTGAAGCGGAGCATTCAAGTCAGACTCAAGGCGCTGAGTGATGGCGCAGAACATTTTTCATCAGGAAATCTAACGCACCGTATTGACGCAGGCGGCAAGGACGAACTGACCAGTTTCGCCCACACGCTCAATGAACTGGCTGACACGGTGGGAGAGCGCGAGACGGCACTACGCAGTTCAAACGAAAGACTTGAACAAAAAGTACAGGACAGAACCAAGCGTCTTGAAGTCCTTCTTAATGAAGCACGCAAGGCGGAAACCAACCGCAAGCGCTTGATGGCGGACGTCAGTCATGAACTGAGAACCCCGCTCACTGTTATCCGCGGAGAAGCTGATATTGCTCTGCGCGGACCAAAAGAACCGGAAGAATATCGACAAGCGTTGACCATGGTGCGCGAGGCGGCAACCCACACATCGCGCCTGGTCGATGATCTGTTGTTCGTTGCCCGTCATGAATCGGGGGAGACACGGCTCGATATTGCCGACGCAGACCTGCTGAAGATACTGCGGCCGCTTGCCGAGAGCTGCGGCACAAAATTCACCATTCTCACCTCACTGGATAAGGCGCCACTGCGGTGCGATACCGGACGCGTCCGTCAAGCGCTGCTGATACTGCTGGAAAACGCCCGAAACTATGGCGGCGATCTGATCGAGGTACGTGTTGATTCAAGCCCCGACGGCTACCGCATCGCGGTCGAGGACAATGGTCCGGGATTGAGCGATACCGACAAGGAAAACGCTTTCGAGCGCTTCTTTCGAGGCTCTAACGCAGCTGAACGGTATGGCGATGGTGCCGGTCTGGGTTTGCCGGTTGCAAAATCAATTGTCGAGTCACATGGAGGAAAGATACTGTTGGAGGATCGGGACGGTGGCGGGCTGTCCGCTGTAATGATGTTCCCGGCAACCACCAGGCTTTCGGTCGTTTCATGAACATTCTGCTGGTTGAGGATGAGACCCGGGTTGCCGACTTCATCCGCCGTGGATTGAAGGGCGAGGGTTGGACGGTCGCCCATGTTCCAGATGGCGAACAGGCTCTGGAACTGCTGGCGTCGGAAACTTTCGATGTTATGGTTCTCGATCTGATGCTGCCGGGCATTAGCGGCCAGGATGTATGCCGGAAATTGCGCGCAAGAAACAACCACACCCCGGTGCTTATGCTGACCGCACTTGACGCCACCGACGAACGCGTGAAGGGGCTGGAGGTGGGTGCGGATGACTATCTGGCCAAGCCATTTGATTTTGATGAACTCATTGCCCGCATCAAGGCCCTACACCGGCGGCAAAATGCCTATGCTCCGACCCTGGATGATCCAGTCATTCGCGTCGGTGGCATTCACTTCAACAGGAATGCAATGTCGGTTGAAGTCAACGGGCAAATTCTGGACCTGACGGCAAAAGAAAGAGAAATGCTCCGGCTCTTCATTTCGAGCCCTGACAAGGTGTTGTCACGCGAACGCATCATATCGACTGTCTGGAGCGTCAATGAGGATCCGATGACCAATGTTGTCGACGTCTATGTTGGCCGCCTGCGCAAAAAACTGGGCGCATGTGGAGCGGAGATCCAGACAGTGCGGGGAATTGGTTACCGGATTATCGAAAAGCCATCCGACAAAAGCCCAACCTGACAATCAGTCCTTCATAGTTCCCGCAAATACATCCCGGAGAAACTCGGCACCAAGTGCCAGTCCGGTACCGTCGATACCGTGTCCAATACCGCTCGAAATGTGCCACCTGACCGGCACATCGACATTGCCAAGCGCCTGTGAGGCTTGATGGATCGCCTGCACCGGTATCACTTCATCGGCCTCGCCATGCACCAGCAGGACGGGAGGTTTGCACTGGATCTCCGCTTCGAGGTGTTCCGCCCCGGCCAACGCGCCGGAAAACCCGATGATCGCTGCCGGCGGCTCAGTGCGCCTCAGTCCGACATGCAACGCCATCATGGTGCCCTGGCTGAAGCCGACCAGGGCAAGATCGGCCATGGTCAGGCCAGCGCGTTCAAGTTCACTGTCGATGAATGCATCAAGGATCGGGGCGGCCTGCTGCACACCCTTCCAATATTCGTCCGGATCCAGCCGCGTGATCGGAAACCATTCATAGCCAAACGGCGACCCGGCACAGCGCGCAGGCGCGTTCGGGCTGACAAACTCGGCATTTGGCAGCACCGGCTGCAACTGGCTGCCGAGCCCGATCAGATCATTGCCGTCAGCACCATAGCCATGGGCGAAGATCACCAGTTGCTGTGCTGGGCCGCCGGAAGCCGGCGCCATGCGGGGTCCATCGATTGCGGGTAGGGTCATGGTGTCAAATCGTCCTGGTAAGCAGTTGGGCACGCGCGGAAACCACGCGAAGTATCAGATCAGGGCGCACTTGTCTTGCGCTGCTTCACCAACCGGTAGTAGGACCAGAAGATGCGTGCGGCAACCGCCCGCCACGGCCGCCATGGCTCACCGAGTTCATCCATGGTTTTCTCATCCGGGCGCTGATCGAAATCGAAGGCGTGCTGGACGGCGACCTGCAGCGCCAGATCACCCACCGGCCAGACGTCGCTTCGCCCCAGGCATGACAACAGGTAAATATCCGACGTCCATCGGCCGATGCCTTTGATCTTGACCAGGGTATCGTGCACATCATTGTCGGGCAGGTGTTCCAGGGTCTGCGGATTACATTGCCCCGACCGCACCGCCTCGCACAGGGACCGGATTGTCTTGACCTTGGGCCGTGACACACCGGCCGCCCTCAGGGTTTCATCATCCAGCGTTGCCAGATGGTCCGCCGTCATGGGCGCAAGCTCGCGCTCCATCCGCGCCCAGATCGCCGCAGCACTTGCCGTTGACAGTTGCTGTTCGGTGACGATCAGCATCAGCCCCCGAAACCCGCCTTCGCTGCGCCGCAGCGGCGGTATCCCGGTATCGTCGACAAGACCGGCGAACCGCGGTTCAATATCCACGAGTGCAGCGATACCACGTTCGATGTCGGCGATGGTTTCGATGATGTTCATGGCGCTCTTTGACGTTTCATCTCGGTCTCCGGTTTGACGACGGGCTCAGTTTCGCTTAACGCAGGGTCGGTTCCAAGCAATCTCGTCAATCTGCCAACACCCCGGCCGCTGATGTCTCTCACCGCTCCCGTCGTCCGGTTTGCCCCCAGCCCCAATGGCGAGTTGCATCTGGGCCATGCCTTTTCCGCGCTTTATACGCAACACAAGGCACGCGAACTTGGCGCCCGGCTGCTGGTGCGGATCGAGGACATCGATCTCATACGCTCACGCGACACCTTCATTGAGGGCATTTACAAAGATCTTGCCTGGCTTGGCCTGGAATGGGAAACCCCGGTGCGTCGCCAATCGGAACACTTCGCCGACTTCCGCGCATCACTCGCAAAACTGGACGGGTTGGGTGTACTGTATCCTTGTTTCGCCACCCGCCAGGAGATCCGGGATGCAGTCGGCAACGACCCCGGACATCCATGCGATCCTGACGGCGCACCAATCTATCCGGGGCTGTCGAAAGCCCTAAACATCACCGAACGTAACCGGCTGATCGCCGACGGCACTCCCTATGCGCTCAGGCTCGACATGGAGCGCGCGGTAATGATTGCATCAACCAGCAGCACTTCAGCGATCACATTTGAAGAGTGCGCATGCGGCCCGCACGGCGAAACCGGTAGCCTGACCGTTGACCCGGCACTGTGGGGCGACGTGATCGTCGCCCGCAAGGACGTCAAGACCAGCTATCATCTGTCGGTCGTGGTCGATGATGCGCTTCAGGGTGTCACCCATGTAACGCGTGGCCAGGATCTTTTTTACACTACCCACATACACCGCCTGCTCCAGATACTGCTCGGCCTGCCGGAACCGGAATACCACCACCATGAGCTGGTGCGCGACGACGCTGGGCGCCGCTTGTCGAAAAGCGCCAAAGACCAGAGCCTGCATGCCTTGCGCGAGGCCGGCATTACGGCACAGGACATCAAACACCGTCTTGGATTCGCCTGAGGAATAGGACTGCGCCTATTGGCGCATTCCGGGACAGACGCAGACAAAGAAAAACCCCGCAGGAGGGGGGCTGCGGGGCAGTTTTGCCTTTCGGGGAAAAGGCTTGCGCGAGAGGAGTAGTCCAGTGAGCAGAACCTCTGAAAGCAGGATCGAGGGTCGGGGTACCGCATTGATTTGCCGGCAGCAGTCCTGTTCACTGACCATAATCTAACACCGGCGCAGACCCGCCCATGTGAGTTAAGTCACAAGGCAGATGAAAAATTATGCGCCCTGAAATCCCATGGCCCAGGAGATCAGCGTGATGGTGATCAGGGAACAGGCGGTGCCGATCGCGATCGCTGCCGACACCGCCGGCACGGCAATCTGATAACGGCTCGCCAGCAGGAACACATTGACGCCCGTGGGCGCAGCGGCAAACAGAATGGCCACCGCTCCCCACACCTCGGGCAAATCGAACACCCAGAATACCAGAACCGCGACCGCGAGCGGATGAAGCACAAGTTTCGTCAACAACATGACACCGCAAATCGGCGCCTGACCGGTCACCCCGAACCGGTTGAGCGATACACCCATGGTCAGCAGGGCGGCGGGCACCGCGATCCAGGCGACAGCATCGATAGCAACCTGTATGGGCGCAATGATGCCCCAGCCCGTTTGGCGGTAGATCAGCCCGCTCAACAGCCCGAGAATGATCGGATTGGTAATGATTGCCTTGCCGGTCAAAACCAACAGGGTGACCATGTCCGTCCGCCGTGCACCGGCATTGCACCACTCGACTGACAAGGTGCCGACGATCATCATTACCGGCAGATGGATCGACAGGATTATGAACAGCGGCACGGCACTTTGCGCCTCGCCGAAAAAACTGAATATCAGCGGTATGCCGATCAAAACGGTGTTCGAATAGCCCGCACCCAGTGCGGCGATCGAGGCTTCCGCCGGGCCTGCCTTCACAATCTGGCGCACCAGCGCGAAGGTCACGATCCCGGTGATTGCGATGCCGCCGAAATACGCGCCCCACAGACCCCATGGGGAAACATCCGGTGCGGTAATATTGGCCATGGTGCGGAACAACAGCGTTGGGATCGCCACGCCGAACACAAGCCGGGTAATCAGCCGTTCGGCCGCTTCGGAAACAAAACCCAGGCGAGCGCAGACATAGCCGATCGCAATCATCGCAAAGACCGGCGCGACCACCGCGAAGACTTCGATCATGCGCAACTCGCATTCAGCAAGGTGCGTTCGCAACCATCCGCATCGAGCTCGCAGCACCGCTCCAGATAGCGCAGGCTTACCATGCCCGACAGACGCAAGGCCAAGCGCTCCATGGCACAGGCATCATCGCCGAATCCGATGGTTATTTCCACGGCCTCACCGCACACACTCTTGTCGGCGCGCAGCCAGTCGGGCTCGATATCGAGTTTGGCCATCAGATTGGCGAGGCGCGACAGGCCGCAGCAACCGGCGTTAAGTCCGACTTTGAGAAAATTGTTTTGAAGAGATAATTGTCTTGAAGCTGTGTTTTCACGCCCTGGACAGGGGAATTTGCCGTTCAACATGACACAGGTTTCCTGTTCGGTGTTTTGGAGGACAAGCGGATGTGTCCCGACCGAGACTATCGGCCGGGCCGGTAATTCGCCCGTCGATGCACAAAGCACCTCTCATATGTCGCAACGGCTTCATGGCGCGCAATCTAAGGCCGTATCCACCAAATGACAACCATCCAGCGCCGCCGCGGAACTTCGGCAAATCGGCTCATTTCAGGATTTGGTCATCGCTGTTTAGGGTTCGTTTAATAAGTACCCAGGCAGTTCATAGGGTGAATGACGGTGAAAATCCGGTAAGCCCTGTGACATTGTGACAACACTCGGGCGGTTGCGTGAACATTTCGGGGCAAAACATTGGCACCGGGCCTTGGCCTCCAGCGCAACTCGGCATATGCTCGAACAGGGTTTGTTGGGGTAGCTGCTTAGAGGTCACACCTGTACGATGCCAGATGCGGGGCGAGAATTTACCAACGGTTTGAAGCTGGATCCCAAGAACCTTGAGGCTTCACTCAAGGCGCTTGAGGAATATATGGTCGGGCTCAGAAATGAGCGCAGCTCGGCCCGCACCGCATTGCGCGCCCAATCCGAATTCGTGACCACCGTTACCCATGAAGTACGCACCTCTCTTGGTGCCATATTCGCCTTCTCCGACCTGTTGATCGGAACCGAACTCAATGAAGAGCAGTACAGCTATGCGTATAATCTTCGCTCGACGGCCGATGGTCTTTTAAATTTGCTGGACGATGTTCTCGATCACACCAAGCTGACCGAAGGCCGTATGGAATTATCGAACCGGTCCTTCAACCTGAATGAACTGCTCTCCTCATTCGCCATCACGCTGGAGGCGCGGTGCGGCGCCAAGGGACTTTCAGCCGCCGTCGATGTCGACCGGGAACTACCAGCGTTTCTTGACGGCGATCCCATGCGCATCCGCCAGGTACTCATGAACTTCGCCGACAATGCGGTAAAATTCACGGATCACGGCAGGGTGTCCTTGCGGGTCGAGCGGGTCGGAACATACCAAAACGGCGTGATCATCCGCTTCTCCCTCAGCGACACCGGCACAGGCGTTGGAGCACAAGAGCGCAGCCGCCTGTTCGAACCCTTTGAGCAAGCCGATGGCAGCACCGCGGAATCCCATGGCGGATCCGGCCTCGGTCTGTCGATCTGCACCAAGCTGGTGGAACTGATGGGTGGCCGGATCGGCTGCGACAGCGAACCGGAACGCGGATCGATATTCTGGTTCGAAGCCGGCTTCGACGTGATCGAAGTTGCACAACCGGTCGTCGAGCAGCGAGAAGCAAATGTAAAACAAAGCAACGCAAAACCAGCTGACGGGCAGCATGACGACGAAGATCTGTTCGCGCACCCCCCGGTTCCCGTCGATGGCACGGCCACGACCGGTGACCTGGAGGAAGAGCAATATTCAGATGCCGAGCCGGTATCGCTGCGCACCGTCAAACCGGCGCATATCCTGGTTGTCGAAGACAACCGCGTTGACCAGATGCTGGTTGCCACTTACCTGACCAAATTCGGCCACACCTATACGCTGGCGGAAAATGGCTATGACGCGATCCATACCTTCAAGGCCGGCCGGTACGATCTGATTCTCATGGACGTCCAATTGCCGGAACTCGATGGCTTCCAGGTAACCAGCGCGATCCGCAGGCTGGATGGACAGCGCGCCAATGTCCCGATAGTCGCCATCACGGCGAACATGCTGCACGCCAGGCGCAAGACCTGGGTCGGCGCCGGCATGGATGGATGTATCACCAAACCGATCGATGCGCTTCACCTGTTCAAGACCATTGCTAACCTGCTGGACCAGGATCGCGTGCCCGGGCCGACCATGGCGGATGATGACCTGTTCGGCGACGTACGCGAATCGGCTTAAAGCACAATCCGAAAAGTGGAGGCCGGTTTTCGGACAAATTGTGCGGCTAGTAAAATACCAAAGCACAATCCGAAAAATGGACGCCGCTTTTTCCGAAAAACTGTGCGGCATAGCTTGATCAAACACATCGGTTACAAATCCACATGTCTCGAAAGACCGAAGATTTTCTTGATCGCGCCTATGGCTTGAAGAGCCTTGAAGACGCGATGTCGTTTTATTCCGAGTGGGCCGGCGATTATGACGAGCAAATGGAAGGCAAGCTCAACTATGTCGCCCCCCGGCAGGCTGCCGAACAATTGGCCCGTCACCTGAACGGCAGATCGGCACGGATCGTCGATATCGGCTGCGGTACTGGCCTCACCTCGCTCTATCTTCATCGACACGGATTCCGTGACATGGACGGTATAGACCTTGCCGACGCCATGCTTGAGCGCGCCCGCAGCCGCGATATCTATCATGCGCTGATCAAAGCCGACCTGACCCAGCCCCTGGCCCTCGAAGACGCATCCTATGACGCGGCAATTTCGTCCGGCACCTTCACATTGGGCCATGTCGGATCCGAACCAATTGATGAGATTTTCCGCATACTCAGGAGCGATGCCCTGTTTGCCTGCACGATTCACCGCGACATCTGGCAGCCTCTGGGTTTTGCCGCCAAGTTCGCCCAACTCGAGGCCGATGGTAAATTGGAAACCGTCGAAATCGAGCAAGGCCACTTCTTCAGCCACCTTGAGCCCGCCGCTAAATACTGCGTGTTTCGCAAAGTGTGACGATACGGTCCACAAAGCCGACACCGACGCCTTGGGCAATTCTGGTCAACCGTGCGGCGATGTTCTAAACTTGGCCCATGGATCGGGCGGTTTGATCAACAATCCAAATGAAGCGCACTAGCCATCAAAAAATAAACCTGCGTAGGAGGTCGTAATGGAAGAAGGGGCGCGAAAGTGGCTTGTCTACTATCTCATTGTTCTCATCGTCGGGATTGTTGCCGGTTATTTTTTCTCCCAGGCACAAAACAGCGGCCTGACGGAGCAGATCGCAAATCTTGATGAAGAGCGCCAGGCCCACAAAACCGCCGAAGCCACAGCTCTTGCACAGACCGAGCAGTTGACCGACAAGCTTGCATCCACAACCAAGCTGCTTGACCAACAACGCAGTGAAAATACCGCGCTGACGGAACGCATTACCGGACTTGATGCGGAACTCAAGAACTACGAGGCGAAGCAGGAAACAACTGTCGACAAGACTGCAAATCTGACTGACCAACTGGCCGACAGCACAGGCAAACTGGAAGAACAGCAAAGCCAGATCACCAGCCTTACCGAACGTATTGCCAGCCTCGAAGCGCAGATCGAAGCCCTGGAAGCCGACCGGGCCGCCGCCACGGCGCAGGTTGAGAAATCGAACGCTGAACTTGCCTCGGCCCTGAACAAGCTCAGCCAGCGCGAATCCAATGGCACCGGCCTTACCGAACGTATTGCCAGCCTCGAAGCGCAGATCGAAGCCCTGGAAGCCGACCGGGCCGCCGCCACGGCGCAGGTTGAGAAGTCGGCCGCTGAACTTGCCTCAGCCCAGAACAAGCTCAGCCAGCGCGAATCCGATGGCACCGGCCTTACCGAACGTATTGCCAGCCTCGAAGCGCAGATCGAAGCCCTGGAAACCGACCGGGCCGCCGTTACGGCGCAGGTTGAGAAATCGGACGCTGAACTTGCCTCGGCTTTGAAAACCCTTGAACAGCGGCAGACTGAAAACACAAGTCTGACCGAACGTATTTCCGGACTCGAAACACAGATCACGAAACTTGAGACCGACGCCACCGCACAAGCGGAAAATGCCAATGCCGACATCACCTCGGCAACAGCATCTCTGGATGAGCAGCGCGCGGAAAACGCCAGTCTGACCGAGCGTATTTCAGGACTGAGCGCGCAGATCGCAGCACTTGAAGCGGGCACAAACACATCGACAGAACAAGTGACAAGGCTGAACGAAGAGCTTGCATCCACCAAGCAATTGCTGGAGGAGCAGCAAGCTCAAAACACCGACCTGACGCAACGCATTGCAAGCCTTGATGCACAAATCGCCGAGCAAAACACAGCCACCGCCACACGGCTCAAGGCGCTTGACGACGAGTTGACGTCGACCAAGACCAGTCTCGAAGAACAACAGATCCAGAACACCGGCCTGAGCGAGAAAATCGCAGCCCTTGAGGCGCAGGCCGCAGAACAGGAACAAGCAGCCTCACAGGCTGCGGGACTGGGTGAAGACCTCGCCGCCACAGCCAAACTGCTTGAGGACCAGGAAAGCCAGAATGCCGCTCTCACCGAACGCATCGCAAGCCTCGGTGCACAGATCGCGCAATTGGAAGCCACTGCGACCAGTTCCACCCGGCAAACCGAGCAGTTGACCCAGAACCTTGCCTCATTAACAGAACTTCTGGCCGAGCAGAAAGCTGAAAACACCCAGCTTGTGGAACAGATCTCAAACCTCGACGCACAGATCGCAGAATTCGAAGCAAACGCGGCCGCCGCCACGGATCAGCAGAGCGCATCGACGTCACAGACCCAACAGACGCAGGAAACCGCGGATCAGCAGGCGTCCGATGAACTGGCGCTTTGGGAATCTATCCGGCGGAGTACCGACGCCGCTAGTTTCCAGAGCTATCTGGATCAGTACCCGGATGGCACTTTCGCTGATCTTGCCAAAGTTATGATCACCAAATTTCAGCGGCCGGTTGTGCCCAAACACGCCTGTGATCGGTTCGCAAGCCATCACGACGATGAATCGAGAGTTGCAGACGGCGTCGATTTCAAGAAAATCAACGTTAAGCGCGCCAAAATTGCCTGCCAACGGGCCACCGAGAAGTATCCCGACGAACCACGCTTCAAGTTTCTCATGGGCCGGGTTCTTGCCGCCGATAGCGACTTCACTACCGCTGCGAACTGGTTCCAGCAAGCGGTCGCGGCAGGCTACCCGATGGCCGCTGTGCTGATCGGCGATCTTTACTTCCAGGGCCGTGGCTACGATCAGGATTATGCGGAGAGCACCAAGTGGTACCTGGCGGCGATCGAAATGGGAAGCGGGCGCGGCCACCATCGATACGCCCAGCAACTGGACCGTGGAGACGGTATCCCGCGTGATCCAGCTCTTGCCGCCCAGCAAATCATCGAAGCAATCAAAAAGGGTACGCCGTCGAGCATCCAGCAAATGCGGGCTAACGCACGCGGCTGGAGCGAGGAGTTTCGAATGGAAATGCAGAAACTGATGACCGACGCGGGCGTCTATTCTGGTGACATCGACGGGGTGTTTGGGCGTAAGACCCGCAAGGCCGTACAGGAGCTTGCGAAGCAAGCGGAAAGATAACCCCACCGCCGACCAGGGGCGGTGGGAGTGTTTCGTCGCTGTTTAACCGGTGTGCACCTGCGCCAAGAACTTGCCGACCTCGGGGCTCAACCGTTGTGCAGGAGAATGACAGTCCGCGCCCATACATCCTCCGATATTCTCCTATGCAGCGCGTACGCCTTCAAGGAAAGTATCGATCTGACTGCGCAACTGCGTAGATTGTTTCGACAGATCCTGAGCCGCTTCGAGCACAAAGGTTGCGGAGTGACCGGTGCTGCCCGCAGCATCGTTCACTCCACTTACATTTGAGGAAATTTCCTGCGCGCCGGTAGCCACCTGCTGAACATTCTGGGTGATCTCCTGGGTTGCCGCGTTTTGTTCTTCCATAGCGCTCGCGATCGTGTTGATGACCTCATCGACCTTGTTGATAGACTCGACGATATATTCGATTGCCGCGGCCGTACCGGTCGTCATGCTTTGCATGGACTCGATCTGCGCCCCGATCTCCTCGGTGGCCTTAGCCGTCTGGCTCGCCAGGGATTTGACTTCGTTGGCAACCACCGCAAAGCCCTTGCCCATTTCACCGGCACGCGCCGCCTCGATGGTTGCATTGAGCGCCAGCAGGTTGGTTTGTTCCGCAATGTCGGAGATGAGATCGACCACTTCACCGATCTTCTGCGAATTTTCCACCAGCGCCCCGACCTGAGCCTTGGCCTCTTCCGCGTTCTCGACCGCCTGCTTCGACATGGTCGAGGATTCTACGGTCTGCCGGCCGATTTCCTGGATCGACGAGGTGAGTTCTTCCGTTGCCGAGGCGACCGACTGGATATTCTGCGCGGACTCTTCCGACGCTGCCATGATCACGTTGCTCTGCACCTGAGTTTCCTCCGAAGCACTTGACATGGATGCTGCGGTATCATTCAACTGATGGGTGGCGCTGGTGAGTGAGGTCAGAACTTCCGCCACTTGTGCATCGAACTCCTTGTTGAGCTCTTCGATTTTCTTGCCCCGTTCCAAGCTTTTCATCTGGATTTCACTGGCTTCGGCTTCCAGCCTGGCGTTTTCGATCAGCTTGCCCCGGAAAGTTTCAAGCCCGGCCGCGACCTGGCCGATCTCGTCATCATGGTCGACCTGCACTTCGACATCGGTGTTGCCATCGATCATCGTTGTCAGCGCCGAGACCACCTTGCCCAACGGGCCGACGAGATAACGGCTGACAATCAGCCAGGATACAACGCCGACAAAAAGAAGCGTTGCGACGGAGATGATCGCCAGCCACAAAAGCGCGGATTTTTCATGCGCTTCAGCGGATTTCGCGGCCTTTTCGGTAAATTCGGAAATTTCCGTCACCAGCTCCGCGATCTCGTGATCGAGCTTCTCCGCTTCCGCGTCGATCTTTTCGCCCTTCGCGATACCCTCTGCAATCTGGTTCGAGGTGAACAGTTCGATGACCTCATGCACATGGGATTCGAACAAATCATGGTGCGTTTCGATGGTCTTGAGCGCTTTTAGGACACGCTGGAATTCGGCACGTTCCGCTTCGTTGTGTACGTTCCCAATCGCGTGCTCCGCAAGTTGTTCGCCCTCGTGCAACTCGTTGGTGACCTGCTTGCCGAACGCATCGAATTTTTTCACCGATTCCTGATAGGCAGTGACCGCGTGGGGGTCAGACTTTGCTTCCAGCGCAAACCGCAGCATGCGTTCGAACTGGATCGTCTGCTCCAACTGGTGGGTTGAAATCTGTGTCAGATTGCGGGTGAGCGGGATGTCCTGGTCGGCGATTGTCGTAAGTTCCGTGCCGATTTTGTTGATCTGAAAAATCGAGAAGGCCGAGATGCCGACAAGCGCTATGAGACCAATTCCCACGGTGCTGAAGATTTTCATCTTGATGCTGGATTTCGCCAGAATGCTGAGCATGATACGTTCCTAAGTTGGGTATCGTCTGTTCACTAATTGCTGTGGATCGGCGCGATGACGAGCCGCTTTTTCTCCTGTTGCAGCGGACGGGCGTTGAACCCGACACTATCGGCAAATTGCCTTGCCTGCTCGATGCCCACCGTAATAGGCGTGTCGAGCACGAACCCGCTCACACCCTCGCTGCACGGTAATGTCGTAAGTCTGGCCGGCGTCTGTCGGCATTCGCGCCCGGATTTCGCTCAATGCACGGCTGGTTCCGCCGACATCCATCATCACGCCGACCACCGGTGCTAAATTGTTTCACCATGGAAATCTCCAGGTAAAATGTTGCCTCTTCAGATGTTGTGAATTTGCGCGAACCTGGTAAATGTTCAGTTAACCCTACACCGACAGCGTGTACGGCCTTCAGCACACAGACGCGCTGCGCGCTCTCGTAAAACAATCCGCCCAAACGCGACGACCGTTCGGTGCGCTTTGAACGAAAACCAATAGAAGGGCGGAAACACGGCCGGTCAGGACATTGACCACTAAGTTTTAGAGTGCTTGGTCACCAATCAGCCTGCCTGCCAGGCTTTCTGGGAAGCCAGCGGCTTGCCGTGTCGCTTGATCGGGCAGCAGATTAAGCGGCTGGAGCCTCTGGCCGTAACGGCCGCCATTTTCAAGAGTTTCGGATCGTCCGAATTAGTAACAATGTGCCCACCGCCAGTCATGGCGGTGGGGTTTTGTTGACAATCAGCCGGTGCGCACCTGCGCCACGAATTTACCGACCTCGGATTTGAGCGTGCCGGCCTGCTCGGAAAGCTCACTGGCTTTCTCCATCACCTGGCCCGAGGCGGAGCCCGCTTCCTGGGAAGCCTGGGTGACGCCTGAAATATTCTCCGTCACCTGCTGGGTTCCGGTGGCCGCTTCCTGGACACTGCGGGCAATCTCCTGGGTGACCGCACCCTGCTCTTCCATGGCCGCAGCGATGGTTCCGGAAATCTGCTCCAGCCCGCTGATCACCTGGCTGACATCGCTCATTGACGAAACCGCCTCGCTGGTAGCGTTCTGGATTTCCTTGATCTGTGTCGAGATATCGTCGGTCGCCTGCCCGGTCTGGGTGGCCAGTGCTTTGACTTCATTGGCAACCACCGCAAAGCCCTTGCCCGCCTCACCGGCCCGGGCCGATTCAATCGTTGCATTAAGGGCGAGAAGGTTGGTCTGTTCGGCAATACCGGAAATCATGGAGATAACCTCGCCGATCTTTTCTGCTGTCACCGACAATGCGCCCATCCGTTCCGTGGTTCTGGCCACTTCGGCGACGGCTTTCTGGGACGCAGCCGATGCTTCGGTGACCCGTTCGTTGATTTCACTGATCGACGAGGTCATTTCCTCTGTCGATGAGGCCACCGTCTGAACATTGGTCGAGGCTTCCTCGGACGCCGCTGACACGGCAATTGCCTGGCTGCTGGTCTCCTCGGCGATGCCCGCCATGGCTTGAGCGGTGGATTGCATTTCCTGCGCCGCCATTGATACCGCTTCGACGATGGCACCGACATTGGTATCGAAATCGTCGGCCAGTTCGTTCAGGACTTGCTGTCGCTCTTCTTCCGAACGCTTCTTCTGCTCCTCCTGCTCGGCTTCCATCTGCTTGGTCCGGACCAAATTATCCTTGAAGCCCACAAATGCTTTGGCCACCGCACCAATCTCGTCATCGGCATAGATCTTGACATCGACCGAAGTATCGCCCGCGGTCAGAGCCTCGAGCCCTTTGCTGACTGCTGCCAGAGGACGTGAAATGCTTCTGCTGACAATCAGGTAAGCCAGCGACAACCCGATCAGAAGTGCCAGGGCCGACACTGCCATCAACAGCTGAATGGCAAAATGTTCATGCCCCTCTGCGGTTTTCGCGGCATGCTCGGTGAATTGTTCGACTTCCACCAGCAACTCCTCAAGAGCGGTGTCGAGTGCCTCTTCCTCTTCCTCGATAGCGGGCAACAATTTGATGACCTGATCCACTTTTCCCTGCCTGAGAAGCGCGAAGACATCTATCGCCTCGTTTTCATATCGCACGTGATTTTTATCGATCACCTCAACTTCGTGGAGAACCTTCTTGAACTCTTCCCTTTCCACATCGTTCGCCGCGGTGTCGATGCTGTGCTGGATGATTTTCTCCAGCTCTACAAACTCTCCTCGAACCTCTTCTCCCAGATGAACGAACTTGGTGGCGGCTTTCTTAAACTCCGCCTTCACGGCATCGCTGCTGTGCGAGCCGTTCATTTCCTCGCCGGTCCGGATCCCGCGCTCGAAATTGATCGCCTGTTCGAGCTGATGGATCGTAACCTTGGTCAAGGCCTCGGTGATCGGAATATCGCGCTCGGCGATGCTTTCGATTTCACCACCTATTTTGTTCATCTGCGAGATGCTTACACCCGCGACTATTGCTAGCAACAACAGGCAGAAGCCGACAACGGCCATGACCTTGGTGCCCACTTTCATTGACTTGCTGCCCCCCGCCGTTGCTGCCCCCAGCAGTTTGCTCTTGATCGTCATTTTAAGTCATCCTCTCTTGGCACCATTGTCATGGCCGCATGTTCCGGCCACGGCCGGGCTTATTGCCCGCTAATGAAAAGCCGGTTGTGTGCAGATTGCACAGGGCGAGCGTTTTCGCCGATAATCTTCATGAATTTTGCAACTTGCGACCCACCGGCCTGGATCGGCGTGTCCATCACGAACCAGTTGACGCCTTCCGAACAAGGCGGTGTCGTGAGCGATCCTTTGTAGTGATGGAACCGACGGTCGTTCGGCAGAAGGTCGCGCGCATTTATGACCACACCTGCGACATGAGCAGGTTTGCGTGCATGCTTCGGCAGATGACGCCAGATTTCGCTGAGCGCAATGTTCTGCGAGCCGGACTCAAACATGACGCCAACCACTGCCAGGGCGCCGTTCGCATCCTTGTGAACCAGGTGCATTTCCATAGGATATGTTTTGCCGGTGATCAGATGCTCACTCGGCGTATGGAAATGAAACTGCAGAAGATCGAACCTGTGGCCATCGACGATGATGTGGCTGCCGCTACCGTAGTCGACTTGAACCGTGTGGCCATTATTGCCGATTGTCAGGCCGGTGGCGGAGTAGTTGAAGGCAATCTCGGACGCCTTGACCGCAAGGCCTTTGTCGATGTCGACAGGTGACTGCATCTTGCCTGCGGAGCAGAGATGATAATCCGCTTTCATGCTGCCCCAATGATCAGGCCCACCTTCCCCCTTGTAACCCCAATGACTGGCATTACCGTGGGAGGACGGCGCCTGGTTATGAGTGTCGGTATTCGTGGCATAGGTGTCAGCACCATGAGTGTCAGTGTCTGCGCCATGACTGTCGGTGTCCGCGCCATGACTGTCAGTGTCCGCGCCATGACTGTCGATGTTCGTGCCATGGCTGTCGGTGTTCGAGGCATGAGTGCTTGTGTTCGACCCATGGGTGTCTGAATCAGCGTCGAAGATCCGCGAAAGAGCACCGGAATGGTCGGTTGACGCACTGGATTTCATCGTGCTGTGGGTGTCTTCGGATGCATTGACCGACACCGCTAGAGCGCAGGCTGTGCCGGACAAAAGGAGGGATTTAATCAGTTTGTTCATCGCCAAGTTCCTCTAGATGTACTCAAATCGTTATGATGTGCCTGCCGGGAAAGGCACGTTCTAAGAGCCCCAGGTTTGTTCAACCGCTGTTTCATGCCGGTTCCGTCGACTGACTTGCCTGCTTCTGCCGAAAACCTTCCAACGCCATTTACAGCCGTCCGAAGACTAAATCTGATTCTGGCTAATTATTCCCTCACAGGTAGTTTCGTATCGAAATCAATCTGCACGCGATTGATGAATTCAATTGTAGAATCAACTGAATAAGCCTAGGGGCTGTCAGTTATGGTGCCAACATGACTTCCGCCACACTGATTGCCGAAGTTATTGTGAGACTGGCCCGGTTTACCCATGGGGCACGTCACATCTGCGGTTTGACCAGTGCACAATGGGCAGCACTCCGGTATTTCGCACGGGCAATTGGTCCCTCGCGTACGGTAACCGCCTTCGCCGATTATCACCTCACAACCCGTGGCACCGCTTCTCAAACCGTGAAGAGCCTTGTGACGAAAGGACTTCTCGCACGGACGCGCTCGGAGCAGGACGGAAGGATCATCCATATCGATCTCACCGACCAGGGGCGCGCTACCTACAAACAGGATCCATTCGCAGACCTTCTGCAGGCAATCATTGATCTGCCGGAGGTTGAACAGGACAATCTGGACGCGATACTGGCGCCCATGATGGAGCGTATTTCGGCAACCCGGAGGGTGCGTTGCTTTACCGCCTGTCGTGGGTGCGTGCATCTGTCGAAACCTGCAAATCTGGAAAGCGACGAAAAGAGCTATTTCTGCCGTCGTAACCAGATGGTGCTCACTGTTGCGGATATGGATGCCATCTGCATGGACTATGCAGTAACCGAGACCTCAGAACTGGACCAGGTGGCAGTTCCTCGGTAGAGCCATAGGCGAACAAGAAAAGCCTGCGTCCGATGGCTACAGACAGACCCGCCGAATTGACCGGAACAGACACATCACAAAGTGCATTTGAATTCGCCCTGACCCGGCACCACGCCAAGCCTGTTTGCCATGCCATTTATCGCCCAAAAAAGCATGAGGCCCGGCGCAATGGCCGGGCCCCACTTCGCGTTATCGCAAAGAATTTATGCCGCGCGGATGCCGCTCAGGAAGGTTTGAACCTCTTGCTGCATTAACTCGGAATTTTTCGACAGTTCGCCAGCAGCACTCAACACTTCCGAGGCCGCTGAGCCGGTTTCCCGGGCAGCTCCGGTAACACCCGTGATGTTCTCAGCAACCTCGCCCGCACCGAGGGCGGCTTGTTGAACATTCTGGGAGATCTCGGTTGTCACCGCGTTCTGTTCCTGCATGGTCGTGGCAATGGCTGCTGCGATCTCGTTCATCTTGACGATCGTCGTGGCAATCCTCGAGATCGCATCCACAGCCTCGTTACTGACATTCTGGACGGCATCGATGCGTTCCTGGATTTCCGATGTCGCCTTTGCGGTTTGGCTCGCCAGTTCCTTGACTTCATTGGCAACCACCGCAAAGCCCTTACCGGATTCACCCGCCCGTGCCGCTTCGATCGTGGCGTTCAGGGCCAACAGGTTGGTCTGTTCGGCAATATCGGAGATCATCTGCACAACCGCACCGATTTCCTGTGCGGTCTCCGCCAGGGTCTTCATGGTGGAGTTGGTCGCATCGACCTCGTTCTGGGCTTCTCCGGCGATCGTCGAGGAGTCCGCGATCTGCCGGACGATTTCCGCAATCGATGCGGTCAGCTCTTCCGTCGCACTTGCCACCGTCTGCACATTGGCGGAAGCTTCTTCGGATGCAGCGGACACCGCTGTGGCCTGGGAGCTCGTTTCCTCGGCGGTCGACGTCATGGATTGAGCCGTTTGCTGAAGTTCGGTTGCAGCTGATGCGACCAGGGTCAGAACTTCCGACGACTGCGCTTCGAATGCAGCGATCAGTTTTTCAATCTTGCCTGTCCTTGCTTCTCTCTCCTCCAACTGCTGGCTTTCACGTGCGGCCAGCGCGACCCGCTCGATTGCATTATCCTTGAAGACCTGCACGGCGGCAGCCATCTTGCCGATTTCGTCTTGGCGGTCCTGGGCCGGAATATCGACCTCATTGTCGCCTTCCGCTAGACGACCCATCGCGCCGGTCATCGAAGTCACCGGACCGGACAGACCACGGCCGATGAACCATGCCATACCCACGGCAATGAGCATGGCAACAACATTGGCACCAATCGTCATGGTCTCACCGGACCTGAGTTCTGCATTGGTGTCTGCACCAAGTTGCTTTTCGTCCGTGATTGCGCTCGCCTTGATCTCAGCAGCCGCTGTACCAATACGCTCGCCGACGGTCGAAATGGTATGATCGCGGATCTCATTCCGCTCCAGTATAACCTTACCAAGCTCAGCAGCCGCTGCCTTGTAGGTTTTGAACTGAGGAATGATGTCTGCGAGGATTTGTCTGCGCCGCGGGTTTTCCACGCTTTGCTGCAGCCTTTTCGTCAAGGATTCTGCCTTCGAGAGTTCCGTGTCAATGCGTGCAAGATCGTCCTTACTGTTGGTTAACAGGAACTTCGCCACGAAGAGCCGGCCGAGCATCAGGGCTTCCTGCACCAGCGATGCATCATAAGCGGTCTGCAGATCGCCATCGCGTGCAGCGGTCTGGGCAATGGTTGTCAGACCCTTACGTACTTCCGGACCGATCGCATCGAGTTTTGTTTTCACCAGTTCATCGCGCTGTCTGTAGAGTTCGACCACGCGCTCCAGGCCTTTTTCATACTTTTCGATACCGGTACCAATCTCGGCAACCCGCTCCGCCCGGTAGGGTTTCTTGATCTCGTCGCGGGCCAGTGTTACGCCCTCCTGAACCTCGCCGAGGAACTTGTGGGTGGTATCCAGATCTGCCTGTGTGCGGGAGTTCAGATATTTGCGTGTGTTAAGCAGCGTTTTCGCCATATCGGCGTTGATTTCCGATGCCAGCAGCGCATCTTCCGCCATGTCCTCGAAGGCCGTAAACGACGATCCAAAATTGGTCATGGACCAAACGGCGATTGTACCAGCGATCGCCGAGACCGCGATCACCGCGCCAAAACCTGAAAAGATCTGGCCGGCGATCCCCAGTTTCGAATAAATACTTTTCATCTTAAGTCATCCCCTTGTACCCACGCCCGCATGGCACTGTTGCCATAGTTGAAATCATCTGCCGAACGGACGTATTTCATGTTAATCAATTATTGGTTTATTCTCGGCGGAACTGGTTTGGCACTGCCGTTGAATAGGTTCATAGTTTGCACAAGCTGCATCGTTCGGGCGTGACAGTCATTACCTCCCTGACCCTGTTAACATTCTTTGAAAAACGCGGCTCAACGGGCACCTTTTACGGTACCGACGAGACCGGTTTGCCGACACTAAACAACTGATGCCGAAGTGAATGTTAAGCAGTTGGTCGATTGCGGTACTCCTCGGGATAATCATTTCCAAATGCCACTCAGCCCGATGCCGCAATTGCTTGATTTCCCGTACTTATTTGACCTAAACATGTTTGGTTAACACAAAGTATATGCATCGCCCGACACGCCTGATCATCGGCGCCAGACACCTAGGACGCGCTATCCATTCGACCCATCGAACATTGGCCACAACTCATGGTTTTGGTGGATTTCTGCCGCAAGCAGGGGGCAACCAACCTGCCGAGCGCATTCGGTGAAGACACAGTATTTGCGGCACGCTGAATGCGCTTAATTCACAGCATAGGGAGCAGGGAACTCACGTCTTTGTGCAGCACGGCGAATCAGCGAATCATTTCGAGCAAGGTCTCACCTTGTATGAGCGGTTTTGCGAACCGGAAATCACGAGATTACATCTTGGAGCCGCCGACTGACACCAGCGGCAATCTCTGCCCACAGATCCGTTCCGCCTCAAGCGATACCGAGCACTGTCGATCCCGACGAGACGGGCTGTAAATGTCAGCCGGTGCGAACCTGGGCCACGAATTTGCCGACTTCTGATTTAAGCATATCGGCCTGGCCGGAAAGTTCTGTGGCTTTCTCCATGACCTGGCTCGAGGCGGAGCCTGCTTCCTGGGAGGCCTGCGTAACGCCGGAGATATTCTCCGTCACCTGCTGGGTACCTGAGGCTGCCTCCTGGACGCTGCGCGCAATCTCCTGGGTGACAGCACCCTGCTCTTCCATGGCGGCAGCGATGGTTGAAGAAATCTGCTCCAGCCCGTCGATCACTTTGGAGACATCGGTCATAGAGGCCACCGCTTCGCTGGTGGCGTTCTGGATTTCCTTGATCTGTGCCGAGATGTCACCGGTCGCCTGTCCGGTTTGGGTGGCAAGTGCTTTGACCTCGTTGGCAACCACGGCAAACCCTTTGCCCGCCTCACCTGCCCGGGCGGATTCGATGGTTGCATTAAGGGCCAGAAGATTTGTCTGTTCGGCAATACCGGAGATCATCGCAATCACCTCGCCGATCTTCTCGGCGGTCGCTGCCAAGGTGCCCATCTGTTCTGTGGATTTGGCCACCTCGGTGACAGCTTTCTTGGACGCAACGGACGCCTCCGCCACCCGTTCGTTAATCTCGGAGATGGATGACGTCATTTCCTCGGTCGATGAGGCCACGGTCTGAACATTGGTCGAAGCCTCCTCGGAGGCGGCCGACACGGCGATCGCCTGGCTAGAGGTCTCCTCGGCAATACCTGCCATCGCCTGGGCAGTGGATTGCATTTCCGCCACTGCCTGCGACACCGTCTCGACGATGGCACCGACATTGGTGTCGAAATCGTCTGCCAGTTCGTTCATTGCTGCGCGCTTTTCTTCCTCTGAACGCCTGTCGGTTTCTTCCTGCTGGCGTTCACGCTCCACTTTTTCGATGGCGTTGTTCTTGAACACCTCGACAGCCTTGGCCATATCGCCCAGCTCGTCCCGCTTGTTGAGCGCGGGCACGTCGACGGCCAGGTTGTTGCCCGCCAGTTCGGTCATGGTGTCGGTCATTTCACGCAACGGTCTGCTCGAATACCTGGCCAGGGGTAATCCGATAGCAATGATCAGCATGGCAGCCGCGATAATGGCGATCAGCATGATCTGCTCAATGGTTTTGACAGCGCTGTAGGCTTCACCCACTGGAATTCGAACGAGCACTGACCAGCCAAGGCCGGGATAATCATAGGCGCCGCTGGTATGGATATAGCCGACCGCCTGCGAAATCTTCTTTCGTGCGTGAAAATCATCGAAGGATCCATGTTGCCCGTCGACCGCCAGGCGCGCCGCCTTGACCTTTTTGGCAAGATCGAATTTCCCGATAACATCCATGTTGCGGTGATAGTCGGTCCACCCCTGACCGACCGGGTCATAGTCAACGATGATCCGGCCCTGCGGATCAAGCATGGTGAGTTCGGCGCTCTTCATTCCTTCCGACGCGAGACCGTCGTAGTAGGACTTGAAGATATCCTCGACCAGACCGAAATCAGCGAAGTTGACCCAGACCGCAATTGTTTGTCCTTGACTGTTCTTCACTGGCGCCGAGAAGGGAATCACGTATTGATCGCCTCCGTAGAGACGATTGACGAAATCAACCGTGGTCGGCTGCTCGACGGCGGTACCTGTAAGTCCGTTCGTACCTTCCAGAAACCTGCCCTTCAAAGCTTTGGTGAACCAGCTTTCGCCGGCAAAGTTCATGCCGTAGAGAAATCGGGTGTCAAGGGACTTTCCAAGAGGCCCAACCGAATTGGCCGCAACCACTTTACCGTGTACATCCAGGAGCAGTGTCGCCCGGTAGATACCATATCCGGTCATGTAACCGTTCATCGACGACACCAGAGGATTGGCATCCGACGGGTTGCCCCAGTTCGCGGGATCTTGCGCCGCAGTGTTCAGACCGAACGCCTGAACATCACCGTAACGCTCGAACAAGTTGCGATCGATCGTATTGCCAATGCCTGTCGCAATTTGCAGGAGAGGCTTGCGATAAGCGGCTTCGAAAGTGTCCTTGGAGTATTCGAACACCGCAAATATCGCCAAGGCCGGTAAGAGCCCAAAAACGACTAACAGCATTGTCAGCTTCGGTGCAATTTTCAACTCGCTGGGGCGGAAAGCCATAGGTCCCTCGTTCGGTTGGTAGTTACCTTCGGGTCGACAATAAAAAAATGGGAATGGCCACGACTTGACGGCCGAATCACCCGGATCTCGAAACCGCATTTGAATGAGAAGTCGCTAAAAGATGATTAACACACAAACTAATCCCAACTTTTTGGCGATGCTTACGCTCAGTCCTGACCAATGCGGAGCAGCCGGTGTCGCGGCAAGGCAAGTTACTAGGGTCTCGCACCCCCAGCATTTCTCTGCAGCCAACGACTGCCGCTATCCAACGCCTGTTAGCCGCAGGTGGAAAACCGGTCTATAATTGCCCACGCCAGTGCGCCGAAGTTGGCTCGACTGGAACATCACACAACGATGGAGGAGGCAGTGGGAGACCGCATCACATTTGACTGCCCGGGCAACACACGGACGGAAGGATATCTGGCACAGGCTGGACAGTCCCGCGGCGGTATCATCGTGCTCCAGGAATGGTGGGGTCTCAACCCGCAGATCTGCGGTGTTACCCACCGCTTTGCTGCTGCCGGTTACAACGCCCTTGCGCCCGACCTCTATCACGGCCGGGTAACCCAGGATCCCGATGAGGCGAACCACATGATGGACGGTCTCGACTGGGTTGGTGCGACCGAAGTCGAGGTGGCGGGTGCCATAGGCTACCTCAAGCGCGAGGTCGACAAAGTCGCGGTGATGGGCTTTTGCATGGGCGGTGCGCTCACCGTCATCGCCGGTGTCAAACTTGGGCAATGCGATGCAGCTGTCTGCTATTACGGCATTCCACCTCAGGAACAGGCCGACCCGGCCGCCATGGCCGTGCCGTTCCAGGGTCATTTCGCCTCCCGGGATGACTGGTGCACGCCGGCCGCCGCAGACGCACTCGAGGCAGCACTTGGCCGATCGGACAGCCCCTGCGAGCTGTATCGCTATGAAGCTGACCACGGATTTTTCAACGAAACCGTCAGCGCCTATGACCCAAGTGCAACGGAACTCTCCTGGGAACGCACATTGGCGTTCCTTGAAACTCATCTGTAATCCGCGGGAGCCGGTCATGCGCCACGCTTTATCCAACACCGCCGTCGATCAGTTTCGAAGCCTGGGCTACTTCACCCCGGTTCCGGTGTTGTCAGACGCGGAAACCGCGGACTTTCGCGCACAGCTTGAAACCTTTGAAGCGACCCAGGGCGGCAAGCTCGAACCGGCTCAGCGCAACAAGTGCCATCTCTTGTTCAAATGGATCGACGATCTGATCCATGATGCCCGCGTGCTCGACCCCATCGAGGACCTGCTCGGCCCTGATATCTTGTGCTGGAACACGATCTTCTGGATCAAGGAGGCCGGCTCACCGAGTTTCGTGTCCTGGCACCAGGACATCACCTATTGGGGGCTCGCCGGCGGCGACGTGATCACTGCCTGGCTCGCCCTGTCGCCGGCAACCAACGACAGCGGCTGCATGCGTGTCATGCCCGGCACCCATATCGGCGATCTGATGGCCCATGAAGACCGCTATGATGAAGCAAACATGCTGACCCGCGGTCAGGAAATCGCCGTTGAGGTGGATGAGGCCAAGGCGGTTGTGATGGACCTGAAACCGGGAGAAATGTCACTCCACAATGTCCGCCTCGCCCATGCCTCGGGCCCCAACAGATCAGCCGACCGGCGTATCGGGCTGTCCATGCACTTCATCCCTGCATCGGCCTATCAAAGCGTCGGTGCATGGGACAGTGCGGCCCTCGTGCGCGGCACCGACAATCATGGCCATTTCCATGCCACACCGCGGCTCAGCAGGGATTTCGACCCGGACGCACTGGCATTCCACGAACAGGCAACAGCCGCTCTGCGCGACATTCTCTACCATGGTGCCGAGCAGAACACGCACAAGGTCTAGGGTCTGTTGAGTATCATGGTTGCAGCGTCGGTTTGACCGGTCAGTCCTCGGCACGCTCTTCAGGCGGTGGCACTCGTGGCAATTCCTGGGGCATTCCAGGTGGAAACGGGACAATTTCCGGCTCCGGGTCCATGTCCGGCGGTTGCTGCTCCGGCACCTTTTCCATGTCCGGAATTTTGATGATTGGCGAACGCGGAGGCTTGTTTGGCGGCCGCGGCAGCTCATCCGGCAGCAGGTCTTGATGGATTGGCAAAATCGCAAGCTTTGACATCTCACAATCTCCTTTCACGAAGTGTCCACCAGTCGCGCAGGACAATCAAGTGTTCAGTCCTGGGGTCTAGAGCATGATCTCTTTATATCGGATCGATTTGACCTGGTTTTCGCGTCTGCTGGCAAGGCACGTTCCACGCCGTGGTCTGGTTGACCACAAGTGGACCGTAACGCAGTCCAGCGGGCGCGAAAA